>Ga0075429_100001017_pt1 | contig 22367 bp, 27 predicted proteins | sample RhiMetdeltSRZDD3_FD_75295 | JGI IMG/M metagenome (GOLD analysis project Ga0075429, IMG submission 75295) | Populus rhizosphere microbial communities from Tennessee, USA - Rhizosphere MetaG P. deltoides SRZDD3 | ecosystem: Host-associated > Plants > Roots > Rhizosphere > Soil | place: USA... | reverse complement strand
CGGGCCTCGTCCTCGTCGTCCAGCTCGACCAGCTCGGACTCGATCTTGGCGTCCATGAAGATCGCCTCGGCCGGGGCGACCAGCTCGCGCATCCGGTCCTTCAGCCCGGAGTCGGCGAGCTCGTCGGAGTCGCAGTTGAACACGTAGAGGTACGGCTTCGCGGTGAGCAGCATCAGCTCGCGCAGCAGCGCCCGGTCGATCGCGGTCGAGTGGATCGGCGTACCCGCCTCCAGTGCCTTGGCCGCCTCGCGCACCGCCTCCAGGATCGCGACGTTCTCCTTGCGGAGCCGGGCCTCCTTCTCCAGCCGCGGCAGCGCCTTCTCGACGGTCTGCAGGTCGGCCAGGATCAGCTCGGTCTGGATCGTGGAGATGTCGTCGGCCGGCGACACCTTGCCGTCGACGTGGCTGACGTCGTCGTCGCGGAACACCCGGGTCACCTGGCAGATCGCGTCGGACTCGCGGATGTGGCTGAGGAACTTGTTGCCCAGGCCCTCACCCTCGGACGCGCCGCGCACGATGCCGGCGATGTCGACGAACTGCACCGTCGCCGGGATCTGCTTCTCCGAGGAGAAGATCTCCGCCAGGACCGCGATCCGCGGATCGGGTACGCCGACCACGCCGACGTTCGGCTCGATCGTCGCGAACGGGTAGTTCGCGGCGAGCACGTCGTTCTTGGTCAGGGCGTTGAACAGGGTCGACTTGCCCGCGTTCGGCAGACCGACGATTCCGATGGTGAGTGCCACGGGCGTCAAGGGTACGGGGCGGCCGCCCGCGCGGACGAATCAGACGAGCTCCCAACCGTAGGATGCGGGCGCGCGTCGTACCCCGAGAACGCCAAGGGTTGAGGAGTCGGCAGTGAGGTTCCGAGCGATGCAGCTCCTGCGGTTCGCCTGGACCGAGGCGGTGTCCTGCCTGTTCCCGCTGGCGCTGTTCGCCGGTCTCGCGGTCTCGCAGGTGGTGCCGCTGCCGATCCCCCGGTACGACGCGTTGCTGCTGTACTGCCTCGCGCTCACCGGCGGGTTCTGGCTTGTCCGGCTGGAGACCTGGCGGGAGGTCGCGGTGATCGGCGGCTTCCACCTGGTCGGACTCGGGCTGGAGCTGTTCAAGGTGCGGTCCGGCTCGTGGTCGTACCCGGGCGACGCGTACACGAAGTTCGGTGGCGTGCCGCTGTTCGCCGGCTTCATGTACGCCGCGGTGGGCAGCTACATCTGCCAGGCGTGGCGGCGGTTCGATCTGCGGGTGAGCGGCTACCGGCCGCTGCTGACCACGCTCGGCGCGGCGCTGATCTACGCGAACTTCTTCACCCATCACTGGCTCCCGGACCTGCGGATCCCGATCGCGGTCGCGCTGCTCGTCGTACTGCGCCGGACCTGGGTGTTCTACACGGTCGGGCCGCGCCGGTACCGGATGCCGCTGGCGGTGTCGTTCGTGCTGATCGGGTTCTTCCTCTGGCTGGCGGAGAACGCCGGCACGTTCCTGGACGCGTGGAACTACCCGGACCAGGTGAGCGTGTGGCGGCTGGTGCACCCTGCCAAGTTCGGCGCCTGGTCGCTGCTGGTCAGCATGAGCTTCGTACTCGTTGCCTCGGTCAAGGGTCTGGAGGGCCGGCTGTACCACCGCGGCGCGCCGGCGACCGTCACCACACCGCGGGCGACCGCGGTCGATCCCGCACCGCTGGCCACGAAGCAGGTGCCGGAGCGTCGCTGAACCGGCTTGTCGGCGGCAACCGTCAGTATCGGGACATGGACGGTACGACGTTGATGATGCTGCTGGTCGGGCTCCTCCTCGGTGCGATCGTGGGCGGCTTGTGGGCCAGGGGTCGATCGGCCTCGCTGCTGGCCCGCGCCACGGCGGAACGCGACGCGGCACAGGACCGGGTGGTCGAGCTCACCGGTGAGCGCCGCGACGCCCGCGAGGAGCTGACCGGCGCCGCGGTGGTGAAGGACAGCCTGGACCGGCTGCACGAGCAGCTCCGCGAGCTGGAGCGGAACCGTGCCGCGTGGCAGAGCCAGCTGCGCCAGCAGGTGGACGACGTACGGCTGAGCGGTGAGGCACTGCGGCGCGAGACCGCGGCCCTGTCGACCGCGCTGCGCAAGCCGCAGGTCCGCGGTCGGTGGGGCGAGCTGCATCTGCGCCGTACTGTCGAGCTGGCCGGCATGATCGAGCACTGCGACTTCACCGAACAGGCGTCGACCGCGACCGACGACGGGTTGCTGCGTCCGGATCTGGTCGTCCGGCTGGCCGAGGGCAAGCAGCTGGTGGTCGACTCGAAGGTCCCGTTGGCCGCGTTCCTGGAGGCGGCCGAGACCGACGACGACGTCTACCGCAACGCCCGGCTGCGTGCGCATGCCCGGCAGCTGCGCACGCACGTTGACCAGCTCGCGTCGAAGACGTACTGGGCCCGGCTGCAGTCCACCCCGGAGTTCGTCGTGCTGTTCGTGCCGGGTGAGTCGTTCCTGTCCGCCGCGCTCGACGTGGAGCCGTCCCTGCTGGAGTACGCCGCCGAGCGCCGGGTGGTGCTGGCCACCCCGACCACGCTGATCGCGACATTGCGGGCCGCGGCGTTCGCCTGGAACCAGTCCGCGCTGACCGAGTCGGCGCGCGAGGTGTTCGACCTCGGCCGCGAGCTGTACGAGCGGCTCGGCACGATGGGCGACCACCTGGGTCGGGTCGGCCGCTCGCTGACCTCCGCGGTGGACGCGTACAACCGCTGCGTCGGCTCGGTGGAGAGCCGGGTCTTCAGCACCGCGCGGCGGCTGCGCGACCTGCACGTCACCCAGTCCGAGCTGGCCGCGATGGAGGCGATCGAGGCCTCGGTCCGCCCGATCACGGCCCCCGAGCTGCTCGCCGCGGACGACGACCCGGACACCCGCCGGTGGTCAGCCGGATAGCGCGGTCTGGAGCTTGCCGAGCAGCCTGATCAGGGTCTGCTTCTCGCGATCGGACAACACCGACATCATCGCGGTCTGCGCCGGGAAGTGCTCTCGCCAGACGTCCGCCAGCAGCTCCCGCCCGGCGTCGGTGGGCTCGATCAGGAACATCCGCCGGTCCTGCTGGGACGGCTCGCGGCGGACCAGTCCCTGCCGTTCCAGCGTGTCCACCAGACCGGTGACCGTGGCACGGGTGACCAGCAGCCGTTCACCCAGCTCGCGCGGCGCCAGCGGGCGGTCCGCCCCGACCAGGATCATCAGCACGTTGTAGCCGGCGCCGGTCAGGCCGTGCTTCCGGAACACGGCGGCGAGCCGGTTCTCCACCGTGGCCGTGGTGCGGATCAGGTTCAGCACCGCCTCGGTGGCGAGCTTGTCGGCGCCGGGGTACTGCTCGGTGTGATCGTCGCTCACCCGGATCGGTCCGGTCACGAGGTCCTCCCGTCGTCCACCGGGAATATAGTACGGTGCCAGGTAGTTAGGATCCTTACTATCAGGATCCATCGAACGAGGAGCATCAGCATGTCCAGTACAGGTACGGCTGCCCGACGCTCGACCCGGACCACTCGCGCCCTCACCGTGCTCGCGGCGCGCCTGCGGCGTACCGCGACCGACCGGAGGCGGGCATGAGCGCATTCACCACCGAGGAGCTGGCCTACCTGCGCGAACGACGCCTGGGCCGCATCGCCACCGTCGGCAAGGACGGCACGCCGCACGTCACCCCGGTCGGCTGGAGCCTGTCCGCCGACGAGTCCGCGATCGAGGTCGGCGGGATCGAGCTCGCCCGCACGAAGAAGTACCGCGACGTCGCCCGGTCCGGCCGTGCCGCGATCGTGGTCGACGAGCTGGTCAGCGTGAACCCGTGGCACGTCCGTGGCGTCGAGGTCCGCGGCCGGGCCGAGGCGCTGCCGGACGACGGCGGCCGGATCCGGATCCACCCGGACCGGGTCATCTCCTGGGGACTCAGCTCTTGACGCGGGCTATTGGTTAGTGGCAACTTACGGTTCGTGGCGACTTACGCAGTTCGGGACGCTGAGACTGTGCTCGACGCTCTGGGTGACCCCACCCGGCGCGCGATCCTGACCGCGCTGCGCCGCGGGCCGAGCTCGGTGGCTGCGCTGACCGAGCACGTGCCGGTCAGCCGCCCTGCGATCTCCCAGCACCTGAAGGTGCTCGGGCAGGCCGGGCTGGTCGACCACGAGGCCCGGGGCACCCGCCACATCTACCGGGTCGACCGCGACGGCCTGAGCTCGCTGCGCGAGTGGCTCGACCAGTTCTGGGGCGAGGCACTCGACGCGTACGCCGAGCACGTCCGTCGTACCGAGACCACTAGGGGCCGGAGGCAACCATGACGCTGAACGACACGACCGGGCTGGCACCGCTGGTCAAGACGGTCACCGTGCCGACCACGCCAGACCGTGCGTTTTACCTCTTCACCGCGGAGATGAGCGCGTGGTGGCCGCTGGTGACGCACTCGGTCGGCGAGCAGGACGCGCGACGGATCGAGATCGGCGAAGGCGTCGGTGCGCGGCTGGTCGAGTACGGCGACGACGGCCCACTGGGGGTGTGGGGCACAGTCTCGGTCTGGGACCCGCCGAACGCGGTGGCGTTCAGCTGGCACCCCGGCACCGACCCGGCGCAGGCCACCCAGGTGTCGGTGACGTTCACGGCCGTTGCCGAGGGCACCGAAGTCGTGCTGACCCACACCGACTGGTACCGCCGCCCCGACGGCGTCCGGGCCCGCACCGGCTACGTCACCGGCTGGGACCACGTGCTGGGCCGCTTCGTGGCGGCGTCTAGTTCGCGACCGTGAAGCGCCTGCGGCGGTGGGCAGGGTTCTCGAGCTCGTCGAGCAGCGCGACCGCGAAGTCCTCGGCGGAGATGGACTCGCCGACGGGCGAGTCCAGACCGGCGCGGTACGACCCGGTGCGCTCGCCGGGCTGGATCACCGGGGGCGGCGACAGGAACGTCCAGTCGACGTCGTCGCCCAGACCGCGCACGTACTCGAGCGCCTTTGCACCGGTGGTCGACTCGGCCTTGTAGATTCCGGGGAAGCCGGGGCTGTCCAAGAGCCGCCGGCCGTCCACGAGCAGGCTGCCGGCTCCGCCGATCACCACCAGCCGGGTGTCGCCCGCGCTCTCGGCCAGGGTGCGCAGCGCGTCGAGGTAGATCTGGTGGTCCTCGCCGGTGCGGCTCGGCCCGATCGCGACCACCACGGCATCGGCGTCGCGTGCGACCGCCGCGGCCGTCTCCGGGTCGCCCGCGTCGCCGGTCACGGGCTTGACGCCGTCGGGCAGCACGCCACCCGACCGCGTGACACCGATGACCTCATGCCGCCGCCGCACGGCCTCGGCCGCCACCCGGCTGCCGAGCATGCCGCTCGCTCCATATACCGCGATGTTCATCCGCTGACTCCTTCTCGTGGTTACCTGCCTCGAGACAGTAACCATCGGTGACTGGCTACTTCAACGTGCTATAAGTACCTGATGGTTACCATGACTGACGGGCGGTTCTGGCGCGGCGACATGTTCGACCCGGCGTGCCCGACCCGCGTCGTACTGGATCGGATCGGGGACAAGTGGACGGTGCTGGTCGTCGAGCTGCTCAAGGACGGCGCACTGCGGTTCTCCGCGCTCCGTGACCGCATCGGCGGCGTGGCGCCGAAGGTGCTGACGCAGACACTGCGGCGGCTCGAGCGCGACGGCATTCTGACCCGGACGATCTACCCGGAGGTGCCGCCCCGGGTGGAGTACGAGCTGACCACGCTCGGCCGCTCGCTGATCGCGCCGCTCGACGCGATCAGCGAGTGGGCCGAGTCGCACGTCCACGAGATCACTGCCGCCCGCGAACGCTTCGACGGCGAGGGCTGACCGCCGTCAGGACGGGTGGATAGGTTGGGGCGTGTGGAGCTTGAGGTCGTGCTGCCGGACCAGTCCGCCGCGATGCCGCCCGTACGGCTGTCCGAGATCGCGGTCGCCGCAGAGGAGCTCGCTTACCGGACGGCCTGGCTGCCCGACCACCTGCTGCCGCCGGAACCGTTCGGGACGACGTACGGTGGGGTGTACGAGCCGCTCGTCACCCTCGGCTGGCTGGCGGCCCAGACGCACCGGATCCGGCTCGGCACTTCGGTGCTGATCCTGCCGCTGCGGAACCCGTACGCCGTGGCCAAGCAGGCCGCGACCCTGCACCGGTTGTCCGGCGAGCGGCTGGTGCTCGGCATCGGCACCGGCTGGGACGAGACCGAGTTCGCCGCGGTCGGCGCGGAGTACAGCGGCCGCGGTCGTCGTACCGACGAAGGGCTCGCGGTGATCCGGGCCCTGTTCGCGGGTGAGCACGACGGCGGCGTCTTCGAGCCGCGTCCGCTCGCACCGATACCGGTGATGGTCGGCGGTACGTCGGAACGCGCCCTGCGGCGCGCCGCGAGGTACGCGGACGAGTGGCAAGGGGTCAGCCTGGACGCGGCCGGGTTCGCCCGGGTCGCGGCCCGGCTGCGGGAGCTGACCGACCGGCCGATCCGGATCGGCACCAGGTTCGAGTGGACCGGCGGCGACGCGGGGCTGGATCGCGCGATCGGCTTCGCGCACGAGGTGGCGGCCGCCGGCGCGGACACGCTGGCGATGTGGTTCGGCGAGGCAGACCGTACGGAGGAGCGGCTGGCGCGGTTCCAGAAGGCGTCAGGCGTGGTCTGAGACGCCGGTCGTCTCCAGGCCCTTCTTCTTCAGGTCGGCGCGCAGCTCGCGCGGCAGCGAGAAGATCAGGCTCTCCTCCGCCGTGGTGACCTCCTGCACGTCGCCGTACCCGCGCTCGGCCAGCCAGGACAGCACGTCGCGGACCAGCACCTCGGGCACGCTCGCACCGCTGGTCACGCCGACCGAGTCGACGCCGTCCAGCCAGGCCTCGTCGATCTCATCGGCGAAGTCGACCAGGTAGCCCGCCTTGGCGCCGTGCTCCACCGCGACCTCGACCAGCCGGACCGAGTTCGACGAGTTCCGCGAGCCCACCACGATCATCAGATCCGCCTCCGGGGCCAGTTTCTTCACCGCGGCCTGGCGGTTCTGCGTGGCGTAGCAGATGTCGTCGCTCGGGGGGTCCTGCAAACTCGGGAACCGCTCGCGCAGGCGTCGTACCGTCTCCATCGTCTCGTCCACCGACAGCGTGGTCTGGGACAGCCAGACCACCTTCTCCGGGTCGCGGACCTGTACCTCGTCCACGTGCTCCGGCCCGTCCACGATCACGATGTGCTCGGGCGCTTCGCCGCTGGTGCCGACGACCTCCTCGTGGCCCTCGTGGCCGATCAGCAGGATGTCGAAGTCGGACTTCGCGAACCGCTTCGCCTCGATGTGCACCTTGGTGACCAGCGGGCAGGTGGCGTCGATCGTCTTCAGCTGCCGCTGCGCGGCCTCCTCGTGCACCACCGGCGCGACGCCGTGTGCGGAGAAGATCACCGTGGCGCCCTCGGGCACCTCGTCGGTCTCCTCGACGAACACCGCGCCCCGCCGCTCCAGGGTCCGTACGACGTGCTTGTTGTGCACGATCTCCTTGCGGACGTACACCGGCGGGCCGTAGAGGTCGAGCGCCTTCTCCACCGTCACCACCGCACGGTCCACGCCGGCGCAGTACCCGCGTGGCGCCGCGAGCAGTACCCGCTTGGTCGTCGTACCGGTGGTCTCAGCGAGGGAAGTCACGGCCTCCATCGTACGGACCGTGCGCGACGCCTCGACGACGGCTGCGCAGCTGTATGGCGTGCGCCACACCGAGCAGGCCGGTCAGCACGGCGACCGCCATCGCAGCATGGCCCTCGGGCGTCAGTCCGGGAGTCGGCTCGCCGGTTCCCGGCTTCGTGACCAGCATCAGCACGATCACCGCGGCGAGCACCACGATCGCGACCGGCAGTCCGGCGGTCGCCGCCGGCCGGATGGTGGCGAACACCAGGCAGCCGACCAGTCCCAGCATCAGCATGATGCCGAGTACGGCGGGACCGCCGGCCGGACGGGCTGCCATCGCCCAGAGCGTGCCGTACTCCTCCTCCAGCAGCGGCAGGAACGCGAGCACGACGGAGACGGCCGCGAGCGGATCACGTCCTGCTCGAGCAGCTTCGTCGGATTGGTCTTCTCGGCCATCGCGGTCATCCCCTGTCCGTCGCGTCGGGACAGCATGGCGCAGGAGGAGGCTCACCGGCCGGCCCGGTCCTGAACCGGGTCTGTCTACCGAGGTTGCAGTAGAAGCGCGCAGCTGCCAGGGCAGGGCTCGAACCTGCGGGACCTCGGGTCAGAACCGAGTGGGTCCGCTGCCCAGGTAAAAGTGCAGGCGCGCCGACAGGGCGAGGCGCGTGAGGCGGATCGCCTGCTGCTGGTGCTGGATCCGGTTCACGCTCGCCACCATGGCGGTCGCGATCCCTTGCGTCAAAGGGGTTTTAGCCGACGAACCGGCCGACGTTGAGCGTCGCCCAGTCCTTGAATGAGCGCGGTGGCCGGCGGGTCAGGTCCTCGACCGCGGAGAGCACCGGGGACTCGTCCAGCATGCCGTCGGCGAAGAAGCTCAGGAACGCCTCGACGTACGGCGCGGGCATCCCCGACGCGGTCATGTCCGCCCGTGCCTCCGCGTCCGACAGCGGTTGCAGCACCAGCTCCCGGCCGAGCACCTCGCCGAGGATCCGCAGCCGGTCCGCCGGCCGCAGCGACTCCGGTCCGCTGAGCCGGTACGCCTGCCCGGCATGCCCGTCCGAGGTCAGCGCGACCGCGGCGACGGCGGCCACGTCGTACGGGTCGATCGTTGCGACCGGCACCGAAGCGAACGGTGCCCGGACGACGTCGCCGGCCCTCAGCTGTGGCGCCCAGTCGAGGGTGCCGGTCATAAAGCTGCTCGGCCGCAGCATCGTCCAGTCCAGCCCCGACGAGCGCACCACCTGCTCGGACTCGATGTGGTACCGCGCGACCGCGTTGTCCAGGTCGCCGCCCGGTACCGAGCTCGACGACAGCAGTACGACGCGTTCCACACCGGACCGCTTCGCCAGGTCGAGCAGGCCCGGCATGTCGGCGTACCCGCTGAGCAGGAAGACGCCGCGAACCCCGTCGAAGGCGCCAGTCAGGGTCGACGGATCGTTCAGGTCGCCGACGGCCTCCTCGACGCCGTCCGGCCAGTCCCGTCCCGCGCTCCGGGTCAGTGCCCGTACCGGCTGCCCGGCGCCCGCGAGTGCGCGGACGAGCTCCGATCCGACGTTGCCTGTCGCTCCGGCCACCAGGTACATCCGAGGACTCCCCTCATCGGCGTCACCGGCCCCAACGTCGCCGGAGCGTCGGGTGTTCCCCGTAGAGTCACGACGTGGCTCTGCAGACCTCACCCGAAGCGCCGGCGGCCGTTCGCACCATCGCGAACGGGATCGCCAGCTGGATCAACCAGCTGGGCGCGGTCTGGGTCGAGGGCCAGCTGACCGACATCTCCGCGAACCGCGGCACCAGCACGGTCTTCGGGACGTTGCGGGACACCGACGCGGACGTGTCGATCCGGTTCACCTGCAACCGGCGGATCTTCGACGCGGTCGACCCGCCGGTCGCCGACGGCGCCCGGGTGGTGGTGAGCGCGAAGACCAACTTCTTCCCGCGCCGCGGCACCGTCGCGCTGGCGATCAGCGAGATCCGGCACGTCGGCATCGGCGAGCTACTGGCCCGGATCGAGCGGCTGAAGCAGCTGCTCGCGGCCGAGGGGCTGTTCGCCGCGCACCGCAAGCGACGCCTGCCCTTCCTGCCGCACACGATCGGTCTGGTCTGCGGGCGGGACTCCGCGGCCGAGCGGGACGTCCTCGAGAACGCGAAGCGCCGCTGGCCCGCAGTCGCCTTCCGGGTCGAGTACGCCGCCGTGCAGGGGCCGTCCGCGGCCGGCGAGGTGATGACCGCGCTGCGTCGGCTGGACGCGGATGAGGCCGTCGACGTGATCGTGATCGCCCGTGGCGGCGGCTCGCTGGAGGACCTGCTGCCGTTCTCGGACGAGGGACTGATCCGGGCCGTGTCGAAGTGCTCGACACCGGTGGTCAGCGCGATCGGGCACGAGCCGGACTCGCCGCTGCTGGACCTGGTCGCGGACCTGCGCGCATCCACGCCGACGGACGCGGCCAAGCGCGTCGTGCCGGATGTGCGCGAGGAGCTGGACGGCGTCCGGCAGCTGCGCGAGCGGGGCAACCGGGCGATCCGGGCCTGGCTCGACCGCGAGGCGCACGCACTGGCCGCGGTCCGCAGCCGGCCGGCGCTGGCGGCGCCGGTGGACGGGCTGCGGCGGCGGTCCGACGAGGTCGCGGCGCTGGTCGATCGAAGCAGGCGGACGCTCACGCACCGGCTCGACCGTGCGGGCGACGACCTGCAGCACCGGCTGGCGAGCGTGCGGGCACTGTCGCCCAAGGCCACGCTCGAGCGCGGGTACGCCGTACTGCAGCGCGAGGACGGTTCCGCGGTCCGCGAGGTCGGCCAGGTGTCGGCGGGCGACCTGTTGCACGCCAGGGTCAGCGACGGCCGGTTCGACGTCGAGGTGCTGCGTCCGAAAGGGAAGGAGTAGTGGTGGCGAAGAAGGCACCCGAGCGGCCGGAGCTCTCCTACGAGCAGGCGCGCGAGGAGCTGGTCGAGGTGGTCCGCAAGCTCGAGGCGGGCGGTTCGACGCTCGAGGAGTCGCTCACGCTCTGGGAGCGCGGCGAGGAGCTGGCCGCGATCTGCCAGCAGTGGCTGGACGGCGCCCGCAGACGTCTCGACGCCGCGATGAAGGCCGAGGCCGCGGAAACGGTCGAGGAGTGACGACCGCAGCCGTCCGCGACCTGCTGGTCGAGCTCGGCGCGGACCGGATCGGCCACGCCGGCGGCTCCCTGCTCGCCCATCTGACCCGGACCAGCGAGCGGCTGGCCGACTGGGGCGCGTCCACCGAGCTGCAGACCGTCGGGCTGGCGCACGCGTTATACGGGACTGATGGGTTCGGGCAGTCGCTGCTCGGCCGTGACGAACGTGACCGGCTCCGCGAGGTCGCCGGCGAGCCGGTCGAGTCGCAGGTCTACCTGTACGCGAGCTGCGGACGCGACCGGACCTACCCGCACCTGGCCGACCGCCCGACCGTGCTGTTCCACGACCGTTTCGCCGGCACGGACGTCGAGCTCGAAGCGTTCTCGCTGCGGACCTTCGCCGAGCTGACCGCCGGCAACGAGCTCGATGTCCTGCTGCACCGCGAAGACGCCGACGACAAGCACCGTGCCTGGCTGCTCGATCTCGTCACCAGGATGCGGGATCTCCTGACCGAGGCGGCGTGGGCCGACTGCACCCGCCACCTCACCCGCCCGATCGCCCGGTGAGCGCGGTGGCCAGGTGACGCAGGCCTGACGTGATGCGGTCGATGTCGTAGGACTCCGCGCGCAGCGCCTGGTGGAGGTCGGCGGCGAGTGGTGCGAGCAGCGCATGCGCCGTGTAGTCGGTGTCGAGCTCGGGCCTGGCCTCTTCCAGCAGGACGGCGACGTGGCGATGCCAGAACCGGTACGCGCCGACCCGGTAGCGCGCGCCCAGGGCCGCGTTCTCGCTGTCCAGAACCAGCTCGACGTGCGTCTCCAGCAGCGCCACGTACGCATCGAGGAACGCACACAGCCGCGCGGCCGCGGGTGCCCCGGGGCCGAGCGGCGGGGGGCCGTTCAGGATGCGGTCCTGCAGCTCCCGCTCGCGCTCGTCGAGCAGCGCCACCGCCAGCCCGGCCCGGTCGCCGAACCGCCGGAACACGGTCCCCTTGCCGACCCCCGCGGCCGCAGCGATCGCGTCCAGCGAGACGTTCCGCACGCCGTGCTCGGCGAACAGCCGCTCGGCCGCCGCGAGCACCTTGAGCCGGTTCCGCCGCGCGTCCGCCCGCTCCGGCCGGCGCTCACCCGCGATCCGCAGCTCTTGTGAACCGGACCGTGGTCCGTTAGGCTCTCGCATGTACCGGACTCTAGTCCGTTTAAGCCACCACTTCCAGGAGGACGACCGACATGGCGCACATCGCCATCGCCTACCACTCCGGGTTCGGCCACACGGCGCGGCAGGCCGCCGCTGTCGCGCGCGGCGTCGAGTCCGTCGAGGGCGCGACCGTGGAGCTGCTCACCGTGGACGAGCCGGACGACGAGCTGTGGGCCAGGCTCGAGGCCGCCGACGGCATCATCTTCGGCGCGCCGACCTACATGGGCAGCCCGAGCGCGGTGTTCAAGGCCTTCGAGGAGGCCGCCGTCGGACCGGTCTGGGCGAAGGACCTGGCCTGGCGGGACAAGATCGCCGCCGGCTTCACGAACTCCAAGGCGATGTCCGGCGACAAGCTGAACAGCCTGGTCGACCTGGCCGTCTTCGCCGCCCAGCACGGCATGATCTGGGTCGGGCTCGACCTGTACCCGGGCTGGGCGGAGAGCACCGCAGACATCGAGGACCTGAACCGGCTCGGCAGCTGGCTCGGCGCGATGGCCCAGTCCGACGCGGACCTGTCCGCGGAGAAGGCGCCGCCGGAGACCGACCTGCGGACCGCCTACGCGCTCGGCGCCCGCGTCGCCAGGGTGACCCTCCGACACCTGCGCGGCGGCGGCATCGCAGCCTGATCGATCGTTCGTCAGTCCAGACCGGCGTGTCGTCATTCGTTCGTCCTCACCGACGGGGCGACCGGTCTGGACTGACGCACGATCGAGTGCGGAGGATGGCCGGGTGGCCTACCAGCTCACGGACACCGACCCGCCCGTCGTCGACAAGCTCACCTTCGCGCTGTTCTCCCCCGACGGCCTCGCCTACACCAAGGCCCACGGCCGGGCCGAGCTGCCGTCCGGCTATGTGCTCCCAAACGAGGACTGGCTGCTCGACTCGACCCTGCGGATCCCGCTGATGACGGCCGGCTACTTCCGCCAGCGCGTGCACCCGGTCGCCGTCGACGGCCCACACCTGTACGCGTTCCTGGACGGGGCGCCGTACCGCGGCCGACGCGAGCACGTCCCGGTCGACCTGGTCACACTGACCGCCGAGGAGCTCGCCGGCCGGCTCGATGGTCTGCCGGCGCGGTTCGTGCTGGACGCGGCGCGATCGTTCCGGAGCCAGAGCGAGGAGAGCTACCACGCCGACAACGTGCGGCTGCTCGAGCCTGCCTACCTGCGCGCCGGCACGGCCGAGGGCGGCTCCGGCTCCGGCTCGACCCCCGAGCAGTGGCGCGTGCTGCGCAGCCCGATCGTCGACGGCATCACCTCCGACGGCGCGTTCCTCGACCTCGGCTGTGCCAACGGGCACCTGATGGACTGCGTACGACGCTGGGCCGCCGAGCGCGGCTACGACATCGAGCCGTACGGCGTCGACATCGGCCCGCGGCTGGTCGAGCTGGCCCGGCAGCGGTTGCCGCAGTGGGCGGACCGGATCGAGGTCGGCAATGCGCAGACCTGGGTACCGGCCGGCGGGCGCCGGTTCGACTACGTGCACCTGCTGCTGGACTTCGTCCTGCCGCAGCGACGCACCGACCTGCTCCGGCACGCGCTCGACCACCTGGTCGGCCGCCGGCTGCTGGTCTCGCACTACGTGCACGGTGCGGAGCCGACGGCGCGCTCGCTGGTCACCGAGCTCGGCTTCGAGATCGCCGGTGGCTCCGGCGACACGGTCTGGATCGACCGATGAAGCTCGGCCAGCAGCAGTGCCGGGAGCGGCTGGCCGCGGCCCGGGTGGCGCGGCTCGCGACTGCGGACGCCGCCGGTGCGCCACACGTCGTACCGGTGACGTTCGCCCTCGACGGGGACCGGATCGTCACCGCGGTCGACCAGAAGCCGAAGTCCACCACCGACCTGAAGCGGCTGCGGAACATCGCGGCCAACCCGTTCGTCGCGCTGCTGGCCGACCACTACGACGACGACTGGTCGCAGCTGTGGTGGGTCCGTGCCGACGGCCGGGCCGACATCCTTGCCGAGAGCAACGATGCCGTCCGGCTGCTCGCGGCGAAGTACCCGCAGTACCGGACCGACCCGCCGCGTGGCCCGGTCGTCGTGGTCAGCATCGACCGGTACGCCGGCTGGGCATACACCGGCTGAACGGGTGCCTATCATGGCGCCACCGTGACACCGACCCAGCTCCGGGCGTTCGCGGCCGTCGTCCGGCTCGGCTCGGTCAAGCAGGCGGCGGCCGAGCTCGGCGTGTCCGAGGCCGCCGTGTCGCTGCACGTCGGTCAGCTGCGCAAGGAGCTCGGCGACAAGCTGTTCGTCCGGTCGTCGTCCGGGCTGGCGTTCACGCCGGGTGGGCTGCGGCTGGCCAGCCGCGCCGCCGAGCTGCTGGGTCTCCAGGACCGCACGATCCGCGAGGTGCACCTGGCCGGAAAGGGCCGGCGACTGCTTCGGCTGGCCGCGTCCAGCCTGTTCGCCGAGCACGCCGCGCCGGGCCTGATCGACCTGTTCGCGCGGCGGGCGAACGACCTCGACGTGGAGCTCAGTGTCCATCACCCGCGCCGGTTCGCCGCGCTGCTCGCCGAGCGCGTGGTCGACGTCGCGATCGGCCCGGTACCGGCCGACCTGCCGGAGGACTATCCGCGAACGCGGTTCCTCACCTACCGGATCGTGGTGGTCACGGCACCGCACCACCCCGCCCGGACGGCCGCCGCGGACCTGCAGGCGGAGACCTGGCTGCTCGGACCGTCCGCGGCCGTCGACGGCGCCTCCGCCGCCCTGCTCCGACGGCTGGAGATCCCGGAGAGCCGGCAGCGGATCTTCCAGAGCCACGCCGCGGCGCTGGAAGAGGCCCGGCGCGACAACGGCGTCGCGGTGGCGCTGGCCTCGGCCGCCGCGGACGACCTGACCAGTGGCCGGCTGGCCCAGCTGAACGGCCGTGGCCTGTCCGCGAGCGGGCTGTGGACGGCGATGACGCTGCCGGTGCACAGCGTGGTCCCGGCGGCCGCCGAGCTGACCCGCTTCATCACCAGCCCGCGCGCGACCCAGGCGATGATCAAGGGCTCCGGGGTGAACATCGGGCACTTCCGCCCGTCCATCCACGTCACGCTCTGGAACTGACCTCGAGGACCCGGCCGACGGCGCGCAACGTGTCGCCCGGCAGCAGCTCGTCGCAGTACGGCAGCGCGGCGGCCATCGCCCCGGTCAGCGGCGCGAACCCGGCGGCCGCGGCCCGCGGGTTCATCCAGATCACCCGGAACGCGCGCCGGCGCAGCCGGGCCATCGCGGCGGCGAGCGCGGCCGGATCCTCGCTGTCCCAGCCGTCCGACGCGATCAGCACCACGGCGCCACGGGTGGCGGACCCGTGGCGTGACCCGAGCAGCTCGCGCAGGCTGGACGCGATCCGGGTGCCGCCGAACCGGTCGGTGACCAGCTCGGTCGCCTTCGCCATCGCCACTGGCGCGGACCGGTGCACCAGGACCGGGGTGAGCCGGGTCAGCGAGGTGGCGAACGCGAACACCTCGCCGTGGTGGGACAGTGCCGCCGCCCGCATCAGGTGGAGGTACGTGCTGGTGAACGCCTGCATCGACTGGCTGACGTCGCACAGCATCACCAGCCGCCGCGGCGTGAACACCGGCCCGGTCCGGACCAGCTCGGCCGGCTCCCAAGCGGTACGGCGTGCGCGGGCCATCGTGGCACGCAGGTCGACGTACCGGCCGCTGTGCTGCCGTGACAGTCGCCGGGTACGCCGCACCGGCCATGCGTCCAGCGATGCCTCGAGCCAGCTGCCGAGCGCCTCCAGCTGAGCGGGATCGAGCTCGTCGAACGGCGTGTCCGCCAGTCCGGCCAGTGTGCTCGGCAGCCGCTCGGGCACCACGGTCTGTGCGGTGGGCCCGGCCGGCGAATCACTGATTGCGGGCCGCGTGACCCACGGCAGGCCGGTCTGCTCCGGGACCGCGGAGCCCGGCGTGTGCAGCCCGGCCATGGCGTCGGCGCCGACCGCCCCCGTGGACCGGCGCCGAGCGTGCGGATCGACCGCGAGCACGGCATCGGCGAACACCGCCGCGAACGTGGCGTCGAACCCGGCGAGGTGGTGCGGGTCGCGTACCAGGCAGACCCGGGCCAGCCAGTAGAGCCGGGACCGGTCCGCGGGGGCGCACACCGACAGCGCCCGGCTGAAGGTCTGGGTCGCGGTCAGGTCGACCGGTACGCCGGCGCGGCGCAGCAGGTCCGCCAGCGCCACGGCGAACGCGGCGCGGTCGATCGCGCGCAGCACCGAGGCGTTCTCGACCGTCATCGGGCCGCGGGCCGGACCAGGTCGTCGAGCGCGGCCACTACCGCGTCCCGGTCGTCCGGCGTCTTGGTGATCGCCGCCAGGCTGCGCAGCACGTCGGCACGGGCCAGCTCGGCCGCCCGGAGCGCGGTCAGCGCCGACACCCAGTCGATGGTCTCGGCCAGCCCGGGCGGTTTGTCCAGATCGAGTGTCCGGGCCCGGCCGACGAACCCCGCGGCGTCCGCGATGAGTGCCGCGTTCGCCGCCGGCACCCGGCGCCGGACGATCCGCACCGCGCGTTCGGTGTCCGGGAAGTCGATCCAGTGGTACAGGCAGCGGCGCCGCAACGCATCGTGCAGCTCCCGGCTCCGGTTGGACGTCAGGACGACGAGCGGCCGGTGGGACGCGGTGAAGGTACCGAGCTCGGGTACTGTCACCGAGGCCTCGCCGAGGAACTCGAACAGCAGCGCTTCGAACTCGTCGTCGGCACGGTCGAGCTCGTCGATCAGCAGCACCGGAGCCACCGGGCCGTCGAACCGCACGCAGCGCAGGATCGGCCGCTCGGACAGGAACTCCTCGGCGAACAGGTCGGCGTCGGTGAGCTTCTCGTGCCGGGACTCGGCCAGCCGGATCGCCATCAGCTGGCGCTGGTAGTTCCACTCGTACAGCGCCTCGCTCGCGGTCAGCCCCTCGTAGCACTGCAGCCGGATCAGCGGCGCGCCGAGCGCGGCGGCGACGGCGATCGCGGCACCGGTCTTGCCGACGCCGGGCTCACCCTCGAGCAGCAGCGGCTGGCCGAGCTCGGAGGCCAGGTACACCGCCGTCGCCGTACCCTCGTCGGCCAGGTAGTCGACGGCGTCGAGCCGCCGGACCACATCGTCCGGGTCGGCGAACGCCCCGCTCATCGGGCCGTCCCGGCGTCCTGCGCCAGCAGCGCTTCGTAGCCGGCCCGGTCGTCCACGTCCGGCGGCACCGGACCAGGCACCGCGACCTGTACGACGCGGTGCCGCCCGGACTCGAGCAGCCGCCAGACGGCCTTGTCCCCGTGCAGGCTGCGCAGCTCGCCGAACACGGCCCGGCCGAACCAGAGCGGATGGCCGGGCCCGTCGTCGTACCGGCAGACACCGAGCGGCGCGTCCGCCGCGGTCGCGACCAGAGCGCGTACGGCGCCGGCCGTGACGCCGGGCTGGTCGCCGAGCAGCAGCACCAGCCCACCGGCGGCCGCGTCGACGGCGTCGAGCGCGGTGACGATCGAGGACGAGCACCCGGTGCCGAAGTCCGGGTTGTCGACCACCCGCACACCGGCCAGGTCGACCTGCTCGCGGACCGCCGCCGCGGAGCCCCCGAGGGTCACCAGCAGCTGGTCGAACCCGCAGCCGCGGGCCGTCTCCAGCGTCGCGTCGAGAAGGGTGCGACCGCGGTACGGCAGCAGCTGTTTCGGCGCGCCGAACCGGCTGGACGTGCCGGCGGCGAGCACCAGCCCGGTGACGAACACGCCGGCCTCAGCTCCCCGCCGCCGCGTAGGCGTTCCGGCAGCCGGCGGAGCAGAACCAGTACGTCGTACCGTCCCGCTCCAGCCGCGGCGTGTCCGGCCCGATCACCACGGTCATCCCGCAGACCGGGTCGAGCACCTGCTCCGGGGCGGCCTCGGCTGCACCGGTCGGACGCAGCCCCTCCACCCGGATCGCCCGGACCAGGCCGGCCAGCACCGACACCGCGATCTCCTCGGCGGTCACCGCGCCGATGTCGAGCCCGACCGGGCTGTGCACCCGGGTCCGCTCGGACGCGGTGAGGTCCATCGGGGCCAGCACGGACTCGCCGCGCCGGCGGCTGGCCACCAGCCCGACGAAGCCGACACCGGCGTCCAGCGCGGCCCGGATCGGGGTCGTCTCGTCGTCGCCGAGGCTCGCGACGATCACGGCCGCCGCACCGTCCGGGACCGCGTCCGCGGCGCCGGAGCGCCGTACCAGGAAGCCGGCGGCCGGTCCGAGCGCCGCGAGCGCCTCGGCGACCGGCGAGCTGCCGACCACGGTGACCAGCGCCGGAGGCAGCCTCGGCTGCAGGAAGATCTCCAGCGCTCCGCCGCTCAGGCACGGGTTGGTGACCACGGTGGCACCGGGTACGTCAGGGAACGACGAGCCCTCGTCCGGCACCACCCGCAGCAGGACTGCGTGACCGTCACCGAGCGCGGCCAGCGCCGCGGCGCGGACCGAGCTCTCCGCGCACAGGCCGCCGACAAACCCCTCCATCGTGCCGTCCGCGAGCACGATCGCGTCGTCACCGGGCCGCGCCGAGGTCGGCCGCTCGGCCCGAACGACGGTCGCATGCACGAACGGCACCCGGGCGTCGACCAGCTCGGTCACCCGCTGCCCCAGCCTCTCCGTCACCGGATGCCCTCCGCTCAGACCGGCGGCGTCGGGTGACCGCGCATCGCGTCCCAGACCCGCGACGGCGTGAGCGGCATGTCCGCGTGCCGGATGCCGAAGGGCTTGAGCGCGTCCACCACTGCGTTCACGATCGCGGCCGGGGAGCCGACGGTGGCGGACTCGCCGATGCCCTTGGCACCGATCGGGTGGTGCGGCGACGGCGTGACCGTATAGCCGGTCTCCCAGTCCGGCACCTCCAGCGACGTCGGGATCAGGTAGTCCATCAGCGAGCCGCCGAGGCAGTTGCCGTCCTCGTCGAACGCGATGATCTCCATCAGCGCCATACCGACCCCGTCGGTGAGGCCGCCGTGCACCTGACCCTCGATGATCATCGGGTTGATCCGGGTGCCGCAGTCGTCGACCGCGACGAAGCGGCGTACCTTCACCTGGGCGGTGCCCGGGTCGACGTCGACCACGCAGATATACGCGCCGTACGGGTAGGTGAGGTTCTCCGGGTTGTAGCAGACCTCGGCGTCCAGCCCGCCCTCGAGGCCCTCCGGCAGGTCGCCGGCTCCGTGCGCCCGCATCGCGATGTCCTGGATCGTCACCGACGCGCTCGGGTCGCCCTTGACGTGGAACTCGCCCTTGGTCCAGTCGAGGTCCGCGACCGACGCCTCGAGCATGCCGGAGGCGATGATCCGGGCCTTGTCGCGGATCTTGCGCGCGACCAGTGCGGCCGCGGCTCCGGACACCGGTGTCGACCGGCTGCCGTACGTGCCCAGCCCGAACGGGGTGTTGTCGGTGTCGCCGTGCACCACCTCGATGTCGGCCGGCGGGATGCCGAGCTCCTCGGCGACGATCTGCGCGAACGTCGTCTCGTGGCCCTGGCCCTGGGTCTTCACTGACAGCCGCAGCACCGCCTTCCCGGTCGGATGCACCCGCAGCTCGCAGCCGTCGGCCATGCCGAGACCGAGGATGTCCATGTCCTTGCGCGGACCGGCCCCGACCGCCTCGGTGAAGAACGCGACCCCGATGCCCATCAGCTCGCCGCGCTGACGCTTCTCGGCCTGCTCGCGGCGCAGCTCGTCGTACCCGGCCATCTCCAGCGCGACCCGCATGGTCGCGTCGTAGTCGCCGGAGTCGTACACCCAGCCGGTCTTCGTCGTGTACGGGAACTGGTCGGGCCGGATGAAGTTCTTCCGGCGCAGCTCGACCGGGTCCATCTCCAGCTCGTAGGCCAGGCAGTCCACGATCCGCTCGACCAGGTAGACCGCCTCGGTGATCCGGAACGAGCAGGCGTACGCGACCCCGCCGGGCGCCTTGTTGGTGTAGACGGCGGTCATCTTGCAGTACGCCGCCTCCAGGTCGTAGCTGCCGGTGAAGACCCCGAAGAACCCGGCCGGGTACTTCACGGGTGCCGCGGTGCCGTTGAAGGCGCCGTGGTCGGCCAGCACGTTGGTACGGATCGCGAGGATCTTGCCTTCCTTCGTCGCCGCGATCTCGCCGCGCATGATGTAGTCGCGGGCGAACCCGGTGCTGATCAGGTTCTCCGACCGGTCCTCCATCCACTTCACCGGCTTGCCGGTGACCAGCGACGCGACGATCGCGCAGACGTAGCCGGGGTAGATCGGCACCTTGTTGCCGAACCCGCCGCCGATGTCCGGTGAGATCACCCGGATCTTGTGTTCCGGCAGCCCCGCCACCAGCGCGTACACGGTGCGGTGCGCGTGCGGCGCCTGGCTGGTGCACCACAGCGTGAGCTTGCCGTCCACCCGCTCGTAGTCCGCGACACAGCCGCAGGTCTCCATCGGCGCCGGATGCACCCGCGGGTACACCACGTCCTCGCTGACCACCACGTCCGCCTTGGCGAACACAGCCTCGGTCGCGGCCGCGTCGCCGGTCTCCCAGTCGAAGCAGTGGTTGTCGCTCTTGCCCTCCAGGTCGTCGCGGATCACCGGCGCGTCCTGGGCGAGCGCAGTCCGTGCGTCGATGACCGGCGGCAGGATGTCGTAGTCGACGTCGATCAGCTCGAGCGCGTCCCGGGCCGAGTAGCGGTCCTCGGCCACTACGAACGCGACCTCCTGGCCCTGGAACCGGACCTTGTCGGTGGCGAGCACGGCCTGGACGTCGTTCGACAGTGTCGGCATCCAGGCCAGCCCCTGCGCGGCCAGGTCGGCACCCGTGACGACCGCCTTCACCTTCGGGTGCGCCTGCGCGGCGGTGACGTCCACGCTCACGATCCGCGCGTGCGCGACCGGCGACCGCAGGATCGCCAGGTGCAGCATGCCGGGCAGCGACACGTCGTCGACGTACCGGCCGAGTCCGCGGATGAACCGCGGGTCCTCCTTGCGCAGCATCCGGCCGTGCCCGACCGGGTGCTGGTCGTTGTCGTGGAACACATCGGTGGACCGCGCGTGAACGGTCGTCATGATGCGCTCACCTCCTCCGGTACGGCGCCGTCCGGGTGCGTCGCGGCCCAGCGGATCGACCGGACGATGGTGGCGTAGCCGGTGCAGCGGCAGATCTGGCCGGAGATCGCCTCGCGGATCTCATGCTCGTCCGGGTCCGGGTTGCGGTCCAGCAGCGCGCGGGCCGTCATCATCATGCCCGGCGTACAGAACCCGCACTGCAGGCCGTGGCAGCGCATGAAGCCCTGCTGCACCGGGTCGAGCTCGCCGTCGACCTCCAGGTCCTCGACGGTACGCACCCGGTGGCCGCCGGCCATCGCGGCCAGTACCGTGCAGGACTTCACCGGCTCGTCGTCCAGCCAGACCACGCAGGTGCCGCAGTTGCTCGTATCGCAGCCCCAGTGCGTGCCGGTCAGCCCGAGCTGGTCGCGGAGGAAGTGCACCAGCAAGGTACGGCCCTCGATCTCGGCGACCACCTCGTCGCCGTTGACAGTCATCGAGACCTGCATCGTCAGCTCCCTCCTCCGGTGATCCGCGCCACCGAGCGGCGCAGGGCCCTGCGGGTCAGCTCGTCGGCCAGGTGCCGCTTGTACTCCGCGCTGCCGCGCATGTCGGTGACCGGGCTACAGCTGGCGGCGGCGATCTCGCCGGCCTGTCGGTACAGATCCTCGGAGGGCTCCTTGCCGCGCAGCGCGGCGGAGATCGCCGGGATGCCGGTGGTGTTCGGCCCGACCGCGGCCAGCCCCACCCGGGCGTCCGTGATCAGCCCGCCATCCATCCACACCGCGGCTCCGGCGGACACGATCGCCCAGTCGCCGGCCCGCCGCTCGACCTTCTCGTACGCGCTGGACCCACCAGGGCGGATCGAGACCCGCACCTCGGTGAGCATCTCGGCGTCGCCTACAGCGGTCTCGTACGGCCCGCGGTAGAACTCGTCCATCGACACCACCCGCTCACCCCCGCTGCCGCGGATCACGCAGCTGGCGTCGAGCGTGGTGCACACCGCGGACAGGTCCTCCGACGGGTCCGCCTGGCACAGCGAACCGCCGAGCGTGCCGCGGTTGCGGACCACCGGGTCGGCGATCACCGCCTCGGCCTCACGGAAGATCGGGAACGCCACGGCCAGCTCGTCGGACTCCAGCAGCTCCCGGTGCCGGGTCAGCGCACCGATCCGGATCCGGTCCGCCTCGACGGTGATAAAGCCGAGCTCGTCGCGCAGCTCGTTGATGTCGATCAGGTACTCGAAGTTGGCCAGCCGGAGCTTCATCATCGGCAGCAGGCTGTGCCCGCCGGCCACCAGCCGGGCCGAGCTGCCGAGGCGTTCCAGCAAGCCGACGGCCTGGTCGACGCTTGTCGCTCGCTCGTAGTCGAATGGTCCTGGAACCTGCATCGGCGGCTCCGTTCGATCGGTCCGGTCAACCCCCGATGAACGGAGTATGCGCGCCCGACGTGAGAGCGTGTCAACGGCGACCTAAGCCCTTGCTTAAGTCACTCGCCCAGAGTCATCGC
>Ga0075429_100001016_pt1 | contig 22370 bp, 29 predicted proteins | sample RhiMetdeltSRZDD3_FD_75295 | JGI IMG/M metagenome (GOLD analysis project Ga0075429, IMG submission 75295) | Populus rhizosphere microbial communities from Tennessee, USA - Rhizosphere MetaG P. deltoides SRZDD3 | ecosystem: Host-associated > Plants > Roots > Rhizosphere > Soil | place: USA... | reverse complement strand
CTCGCTATTCGATCAAGCGGTCCTCGCCGACTATTGCGAAGTGATGCACGCCGAGATTGCCGAAACCGGCGCCGATCATTTCCCGGCCGTCGACGTGTTTTTTGACGGCGCGGATTATTGGCTCGCCGACGGCTTTTACCGGCTGCAAGCACGACAGAAACTCGGTCAGGCAACCGTGGCCGCGCAGGTCCGGGAAGGCACGCAGCGCGACGCTATCTTGTTTTCGCTGGGCGCCAATGCCCGGCACGGTTTGCCGCGCACGCCGGACGACAAACGGCGCGCGGTCCTCGTGATGCTCCGGGATCCTGAGTGGGCAGCGTGGTCGGATGCTTACATCGCCGAGCGGGTCCACGTCTCGGTGCCGTTTGTGCGCAAGCTTCGGCGGCAGGAAGCGCAATCAGCGCAGGAGACGGCTCAAACTACCAGCGACGCGCCGGCGCCGGCTGCGCAGCCGACAAAGCGCCGTGGGCGTGACGGTCGCGTGCAGGACACCGCGCGCATCGGGTCGCGCGCCAAGACCGAGGATCCGCAGTTACCACTCGACGCCGAGGCCTCGGCAAGCAAAAACAAAAAGGCACCCAACGCCGCCAGCGCCAAGATCGAGCTTTGCGCCGATTGCGACAAAGAAATCACGGCCGGCGATTATCAGAACGACTTGGGCCAGTGTTGGGATTGTGCCGGCATGGACAAAAAGCGGCCGCGCAGCCAACCGCTTGCCGATTCTGCCGCCTCAAGTGAGACGAAAAAATCGGCAACGCCGGACCGGCCGACCACCGCGCAGGTCCTCAACGGCGGCGACCTGCTGGTTTCGTTCCTGTGGCGGCAGCACTCGCCGAAGCGCGTCGTCGTCACGATCGCGCAGCCGTTCCCGGCGCGTGGACCACGCAGCGAGCTCGACTTGCCGTCGATCCTCGTGTGGGCTTTCTTGCCGGACAAAGTGATGGCCGAGATTCAAAAGCGCATGGCGCCGGCGAAAAAGCCGCGGACCACGAGCGCGCACCTGAAGCGCAAACCGGCGCCGGCGAAAAAGAAAACCGCGCCGGCACCGAAAAAGAAAACCAAACCAGCGCCGGCGAAAAAACGGACCACGCCGCGGCGGCTGAAACACGCGCCACCGAAGCGCAAGAAATGAGCAACGGCAAACGCAAACGGATTGAGCATGAGCATCAGTCAGCATTTTTCGCGTGGCTGCGCCTCAACGCGCGCAAGCACCCGGACCTGCGCTGGTTCTTTGCTATCCCGAACGGCGGCGCGCGCGACCACGGCACGGCGATCCAGCTGTATCTCGAAGGCGTGCAGCCGGGCGTGTTAGACACGCACCTACCGCTACCGCGCGACGGTAAAGCCGGCCTGTGGATTGAATTCAAAACGCCGGCGAATGACCTGAGCACGCAGCAACGCGAGTTCAAGGCGGCAGTCGAAGCCGCCGGGCATGTGGTCCACATCGTGCGCGAGTGGACCGTGGCCGCACGCATCACGGTCGATTACCTCGGCCTGACCGGCGTGCAGATCCCGGCGGCGCCGGCGCCGAAGGTCCGGCCATGAACATGCTCCGCGCACGCACGTGGCGCCTTGTCGAACTGATCGCCGTGCTCCTGATCGGCGCCGCGGCTTTTGAACTGGGTATGGGAGTGAAACTGATCCTGATCGGTTTCGTTTTGACGGCGCTCGTCACCGCGGTTGCGCTTTTACTGATCACGCTCCTTGAACGCCGGACCAAAGCACGAGACAAACGCACGCCATGAAAGCCACACTGATCGGCATGGTCCTCGTGGCGCTTTCGTTTGCGCTCGGTTTTTGGTTCGGCCGCTATCCGATCACGCAGCGCCGGCTGATTAGTTTTTGGGCACGCCGCCGGGAGGCGATGCGGAGGCACTACTACGAATGAAACACGGGATCCAAACCTGTATTTGTGGCGTTCAATTTATGCGGGTCGAGCATGTTAAGACCGGACGCTTGGCGCCGATCGAGGTCCAACCGAGCGAGGACGGCAACGTGCTCGTGACCGGCGACCTGTACGAGATAGTGCCGGTCGGCGAACGCGAGCGGGTCAAGCTGCGCGGCTTTGTCCTGCGCAAGAATCATTTCGCCACGTGCGCGAACGCCGACCGGTTTCACTTGAAGGATCCCGCATGAGCGATTCAGCCGAATCCGATTTTCGGACTTTGACAGTGACAGCGAAACGCCGGCGCGCGCCGGGCAGCGGTGGCACGGCGTTTTATAAAACGCGCGGCCGGTCTTACACGCCGATGAAGGAATATCGCAACCGGCGCCGGGATCCCGAGGCGCGCGTAGCAGTCAAACTCGCCGGCGAGCTCGCGCGGCTGGCGGCTGAGTTTTCGCGGTTTCGGTTGGCGCTCAATCGGCTGCAGCACCACGTGCTGTTACAGGTCCGCACGCCGCTGTGGAAAGCACGTGCGGTCCTGAAAGCACTGGACCACGAGGCGGCGACTTCAATCCGGGAGATCAGCAAAACGACCGGCCTCGACTTTGTTTCGGTGACGGCCACGCTGGCGCAACTGCACGCCGACGATCGCGTCGTGCCCTGCAGCCGGGCCGGCCGGCCTTTACTGCTAGAGCTTGAACGAAAGACCTATTGGCTGAGAAAATAATTATGTTTCGCTCTACCCTCAAAGTCTCCACCTCCGGGTTAGATATGAACAAGCAAACCGTGTTCGCGCTGGCGGCAGCGCTGACGCAAACGGCGAAGCAAGGTCAGACGGCCGTGCTCAAGGCGCTGGACGCTTCGCAGGGTGGCGCCTTTACGCTGCGCACCGGGTGGTCGCGCGTTGGTCCATTCGCCGTGCGCGCGCGGCCGGCCACGAAACTAAATCTTGAGGCGTGGGTTGGCACGGCCGCGGAGTGGTTGGAAAAGTTCATCCGTGGGCCGGCCGGGTCCGTGGTGATCAGATTGCCACAGGGCGAGTTTATCGCGGTGCCTACCTCGCAAGTGCGCCGGACCAAGCGGGATCTGATTCGGGCGACGCAGCGGCCGAAAGCAATTCGTGGCAAGCGGGATTTCCTAGTTCCTCTACGCCACGGCCGCGGCTTTGTGCTGATGCAAAAACAAGGTCGCGGCAAACAACAAAAGAACGTGGCGCTTTACGTCTTGGTGCCGCGCGTGAAAATCAAAGAGCGCGACGTGTTGTTTGGACCAGTGCGGCGCGTGTTTGAAAAACAATTTTCCAAGAACCTGACCGCGCAGCTCGAACGCGCGTTCGCCACGGCACGGAGGTGACAGAAAATGCGCAGCGTAGAACGGTGGGAACCTTATCGGCAGACCAGTGGACCATCAGAACTGTGGGGCGTCGCGGTTAAGAATTCGGATCCGCTGGAATTGATCATCAGACCGACAACAAAACTCGACGGCAGCGATTGTCAGTTAATCAGCGCCACGCACAATGCCGCGCTCGCCACGGGTGAAAAGTCGCTTTACTGCGAGTCGCTGGTCAACCACAAAGGCGAGCCAATTATCCAGATCGCGTTCGGGAGCGAGTTAGCCCAACTCGGCATCCGGGAGGCGCGCCACCATGTCGCCGTCATGAATGAAGTGATCGAGGCGGCAATGTCCGACGCCGTGATTGTGCGCTTCATGCGGGAGGTGGTTTTGGCCGGCAGCGAAAGCGAATTGATCAACGCTAACACCGGGAAACTTTTGCAGATGTTTCGTGATTTCCGGGAGGAAGTGCTCAAGCCGACGCCGATCGAAAGCGAGGCCGAAAGTTAGACCAATGACCACGCCGCCAGTATTCAAGATTCCGACGACCTGTGTGGAGTGCGGTTGCATAGGCGAGGAACTGCGCGACCAACCAACGCAGATTATTCATAAAACAATTATCTGCGACAGCTGCAAAGAGAAGTTGGACCATGACAACACGCAACGGGACGAAAGCAAAAAAGTTTCGGATCCGAATCACCGGGTTTGAAACCAAGCCGGCGTCAGACTTCAAGTTCAATCCACTGAACTACCGGCGCCACGGCGACGCGCAGCGCGACGCCTTGCGGACCATGCTCGGCGATGTGGGGTGGGTGCAGGGCGTGATTGAAAACAAACGCACCGGCAACCTGATCGACGGCCACGCGCGCATCGAGGAAGCGCTGCGCGATGATCCCGAACAGAAGGTGCCCTATCTGGTTGTGGACCTGTCGCCGGCCGAGGAAAAAGCGGTGCTCGCGACGTTGGATCCGATCGGCGCAATGGCCGAGGCAGATCCCGCGGCCGTCGATAAACTTTACGCCGAAACGATCGCAGCCATGCCGGGCCTTGAGGACCTGCTCTCCGCTTTGCACTACGAAGCTGAGGACGACGACGACGAGGAACCGAAAACCAAGACGGTCGAGTTCAAGCGCTCGTTCAAGATTGTGATCGAATGCACGAGCGAGCGGCAGCAAAAAAAGATCAGCAAGATTTTAGACACGCAGGGAATTGAATATCAGGCGAAGCAAAGTTAGACCACATGGCCACCACAAACGGCAAGCCGAAAAAGTTCCGCATCCGAATCACCGGGTTTGAGCAAAAGCCGGCGTCAGCCTTCAAGTTCAATCCACTGAACTTTCGCCGGCACGGCGATGCGCAGCGCGACGCCTTGCGCACCATGCTCGGCGATGTGGGGTGGGTGCAGGGCGTGATCGAAAACAAGCGCACCGGCAATTTGATCGACGGCCACGCGCGGATTGAGGAAGCGCTGCGCGATGATCCCAAACAGAAGGTGCCCTATCTCGTGGTGGACCTGTCGCCGGCCGAAGAAAAAGCGGTGCTCGCGACGTTGGATCCGATCGGCGCAATGGCCGAGGTGGACCAAGCCACGTTGGATCTACTTTACCGGGAAACAATCCTCGGCATGCCGGGCCTCGAACAATTACTGACGGCGCTCCACTACGACACCGGCGGCAACGGCGCCGGCGCCGGCGCAGACACCGGCGCTCATCCACTCCTGCGCGACCGGTTCCTTGTGCCGCCGTTTAGCGTGCTCGATGCGCGACAGGGTTATTGGCAACTGCGCAAACGCGCGTGGCTGGACCTCGGGATCCAAAGCGAGTTGGGCCGCGGCGACGACCTGCTACTAAAAGCCGAGCAGGTCACGTCGGAGAATTTGAACTACTACCGCAACCGGGCGGCGCCGGGTGGTTCGCCACGGCCGGCTTGCAATTACAAAAACAAACGGAGGGGTGATGGTCACGGCCGGGAAATGTAATGCGCCACAACTGATCGAGCACAGCGGCTTTCTCGTGGTCCGCGATGATCTGCTCGCCGGCGGCACAAAGGCGCGCGTGTTGTCGGTCCTGTTCGGCGCCGCGGCCGAGTACGTTTACGCCTCGCCGGTTTACGGCTTCGCGCAGATTGCGCTGGCGCACGTGGCGCGGCAGCACGGCAAACGAGCCACCATCTTTTGTGCGCGGCGCGCGGTCCGGCATCCACGCACGCTCGCCGCGGCTGCAGCCGGCGCGGAGATTGTCGAGATCCCGGCCGGTTATCTAAACGTGGTCCAAGCGCGCGCGCGTGCTTATTGCAAGCTGACCGGCGCTGAACTGCTCCCGCACGGCTTAGACACGCCGGCGCTGATTAGTGCGCTCGCCGCTGTCGCGCGCGGTCTCCCGGTCAAGCCGCGCGAGGTTTGGGCCGTGGCCGGCAGCGGCGTGCTCCTGCGTGCGCTGCAGGAGGCGTGGCCGGCCGCGCAATTCTTCGGCGTGCGCATCGGCGGCACTCCTGACGTCGGCCGCGCGCGGCTTTACGTGGCGCCGGAAAAGTTCGAACAAGCGGCGCGCACGCTGCCGCCGTTTCCCAGCTGTTCGAACTACGACGCGAAGGCGTGGCAATTCATCAGGCAGCACGCGCGGCCGGGCGCGCTCTTTTGGAACGTGGCCGGATGAAAGGCAAAGCACGAGCGTTTAGCGTGGACCTGATGAAAGGCGAGCGGGTCTTGGGCCAGCGCAGTATCCCGACGGCCGAAGTGATGGATCTGGCCGGCGGCTTCAGCGAGGCGCATCACTACGGCACGTCGATTTTTGATCCTTTACTTTGTGAACTGATTTACCGCTGGTTCTGTCCGACCGGCGGCGCCGTCTTGGATCCTTTTGCCGGCGGCAGCGTGCGCGGCATCGTGGCGGCGTGCCTCGGGTTTAAGTACACCGGCGTGGACCTGTCAGCCGGGCAACTGGCCGCAAACGAAGTGCAAGCACGCGAGATCCTGCGCGGTCAGCGCACGCGCAAGCCGCGCTGGATTGTGGGCGATAGTCGGGACCTGCAAAAACTGGTGCGCGGTCAATTTGATTTGGTTTTCAGTTGTCCTCCCTACGCCGACTTGGAGGTCTATAGCGATGATCCCGCGGATATTTCCAACATGGCGTTCCCGGACTTCCTGCGCGCCTATCAGGAGATCATTAAAGCGGCGTGCGCCATGCTCAAACCGGACCGCTTCGCCGTTTTTGTGATCGGCGACGTGCGCGACAAACGCGGCTTCTACCGCAAGCTGCCGTGGCTGACGATCGAGGCCTTTGAAAAGTGCAAGGTGTATCTTTACAACGAGGCCGTGCTCGTGACGGCGTTCGGCTCGCTACCAATCCGGGCCGGCCAGCAGTTTCGCTTTCGCAAGCTTGGCAAAACTCATCAGAACGTGTTGGTCTTTTTCAACGGTGATCCGCGGCGCATCCCGGCGGCATTTCCCGAACTGGAATTTGATCCCGGCATAATTGAAAGCTGGATGCAGTAACGAAGGGAGGGCCAAGTTTTTATGGTCCCTCAAGTATATCAATCGATCAGCGAACCGGCGCCGGCCGCGGCGCTGCGCATGATCGTTATTTATCACCATGCGAAAGATTTCCCGCAGCACAATTTCGTCGCGCGGCAATGGTTCGTCGTGGCCGGCAAGCTGTGGCCGGCGCCGCAGATTCTCGCCGGCGCCGAAACCTTGCGCGAGGTCCGCGCCGCCGTGCCGCCGTGGATGGTTTGCATACCGCGGCAACCGGGCGAGGATCCTGTGATTATCGAAACGTGGGTTTAAGCCGAATGGGTTGGGCCTCAAGAAAGAAACGCAAACTCGAAACGCGGCCGACCGCGCGCGGTCTCGTGGTGCCTTTTATGGTCGATGCCACGCGGGATCCGATCGACTTCAAGGCCGTCGATGGCGAGCACGTGGCTCAGTGCGCCACCGATCGGTTGTGCGGAATTTGTGGCGGCGCTATCCCGGCTGGTCCATTAGTTTTTATCGGACCTGACGACAAGCGTCGGTGCTTTGCGGATCCGTGGATGCACCTCGCTTGTGCGCGCGTGGCGCTGGTCCAGTGTCCGTTCCTGACCGGCCGCACTGATTGGCGCGCCGACGACGGTAAAAGCTCGGACCTGCTCAAAACTTATGCGCATAACATGGTGGCTTTCCTCGCCGGCGAGGGCCGCGCGCACCAAGACGTGCTCGGCGCGTGGCACTTCGAGGCGGTGGGCCGGCTGCAACGACTCCCGGAGAAACTATGAGGCAAATTTTCAAAACGGGCGATCGCGTGATGATTACTTTTGACAGCTTCACCACGCCGGCGACGGTCCTACTCGCCTCGGAAAACGGCCGGTCACTGATGCTCGGCTTTGAAGCGATGATCGGTGGATACGTCGGCATGATGCCGGTGTTGTGGTCCGATGACTTCGGCGAGTTCTGCGAGCTAGTAGCAGGTCGGACCGTTAAGGTGCACGAGTTTCTTTAACCGGGAAGGGAAACCGAAATGAGCGACGACGAAAAACTAATCAACAAAGCCGCGGCGCAGGTCGGCGCGACCGGCGATCGGCCGGTCACGATCGAAACAAAATTGACGACCGTGTTCGACCTGATCGCAATGGTCCAAGTGGCGCTGCGACATCCGGGCGTGCGCGGGACCGGGCCGGCGCAGCGGTCCGAGAAATTCCTCCGGGCGTTAATTGAGCAGATTGATCCCGACCACGGCGACGTGTGGCGCCTATTAAGTTTCGGCTTTGATCCTGATCACGACGTATGACCACGCGACCACCCAAACGACCACCCACGCAGCCGTCGCTGGGCGACTGGACCGCGGAACGCGCGGCCGCGGCGAACATCTCCGAGTTAGCGCGCGCGGCCGGCATAGACCGCGCCACGGCGATCAAACGGCTCAACGCCGCCGGCGTGGCACCGGTGCGCGAGCGGTCCAAAGAAAAACTGTTCGAAGTGAATCAAGCCGCGGCCGTGCTCGGCGCGCCGCAGACAAATTTCGACTCGACCGGTTATCACAAGGCGCGCACGCAAAAGACCACGGCCGAGGCGGCGCGCATCCTGCTCAAGCTGCAGCGCGAGCGCGGCGAGGTGGCGCCGGTCGCCGAGTTCCGCGAGGGCGCCTATCAGCTGGTCAAAGCACTCCACCAGCGCTTCAGCCGCTACGCACGCGACGCGCGCGGCCGGCTCTACCGGGCCAAGTCGGTGGCCGAACTTGAGCGGATTATGACCAGCGATTTCGCCGTGATTTTTGACGACTTGAAGCGTGACTATCCGAACATTTTATAACCGAAATTATAACTAGAACTTTTTATGGTTGGACCGGTCGTCGAGCGAATCATTGCCGAGGCCTTGCAAGCGGCAATTCCCGACGCTGACCTGACGGTGTACGAGTGGGCCGAGCGCTACCGCTACGTGTCACAGGGTCCTGACCTCGGCAGCAAGTGGCGCACGGACCGCGTGCCGTTCCTGAAAGAAATACTCGAGGCGGCGACGGATCCCGCGGTGCAGGAGATTGTTTTCTGGTCCTCGTCGCGCGTCGGCAAAACTGAGGGCGTGCTCGGTAATCTGATCGGTTATTACATGCACGTTGATCCTGCGCCGATTATGTTGGTCCAACCGACATTGGAAGCGGCCGAGAAATACTCCCGCGACCGCTTAACTTCGATGATCAGGGAGACGCCGGAACTGCGCATGCTAGTCGAGGATCCGCGCGCGCGCGACAGCGGCAACACGCTCCTGCACAAAACATTTCTCGGTGGTCACATCACGATCGTGGGCGCTAACTCGCCGGTGGGCCTCGCCGCCGAAGATATTCGGATCCTCCTGTTGGATGAGATCGATCGCTTCCCGGCGTCGGCCGGCAGCGAAGGAGATCCCGTGGCGTTGGCGCGCGTGCGCACGCGCAACTATCGATCGGCCGGGTCCGCGCTCGTGGTTATGACCAGCTCGCCGACGATCAAGGGTCAGTCGCGGATTGAAAAAGCCTTCATGGATTCGGACCAGCGCCACCTGTACGTGCCGTGCCTTGCATGCGGCGAACTGCAGCAACTCGAATGGATGACGATCAAGTGGACCGAACTGGACCGCGCCGCCGGCGACGCCGTTTTTCAGTGCCCGGCCTGTCAGGCGATCGCTACCGAGGACGAGAAAGACGAAATGCTCGCCGCCTATGAGTGGCGCGCGCACGCCGAGTTTCGCGGCCGGGCCGGCTTCAAAGCGCTGGGCACCTATTCGCCTTTCATGCGCTGGGGTGAAATGGCGATCGAACTGACCGAGGCAAAGCGCGCACGGTCCTTCCCGATGTTTCAAGTGTGGGCCAACACGACGTTGGGCGAACTGTGGGAGGAAGGCGAAGGTCTCGACGAGGAACAAACCGGCTTCCACCGCGAGGATTATGCGGCGCCGGTGCCGGCCGGCGTGGACCTGCTAACCTTCGGCGCGGACACGCACCCGGACCGCTTAGAGGTTGAGATCCTCGGCTGGGGTGCCGGCGACGAAACGTGGTCCATCGACTACCGGGTTTTCTTTGGAGATCCGAATCAGTATCCCTCCGCGGTCTGGACCGAGTTTGAGGATTATCTTTTAACCGCGTGGCGGCATGAGTTGGGCGTGACGATGCAGGTCAGCGCCGGCGGCATCGACTCGCACGGTGGTTGTGCCGACGGCGTGTATAAATTCTGCAAGGCGAATCAGCGCCGGCGCTGGTTTGCGCTGATCGGCGCCTCGAAACCGGGCCGGCCGATCGTGCCTAAAAAGTGGTCGCTGGTTGGACCACGCACCAAACTATTTACGGTCGGCACTGAACAGGCGAAGGACAAAGCCGCGGCCGCGCTGCGCATCGAGGAACCGGGACCGGGTTTCTGTCACTTCCCGCAAACCTACCCGGACGACTATTTCAAACAACTAACCAGCGAGCAGCGCATCAGGTCCGTGCGCCTCGGGTTTTCAGTTTGGCGCTGGGTAAAAAAGAAAGCCGGCGCGCGCAACGAGGCGTGGGATTGCCGGGTCTATAACATTTTCGCCAAAGAGTTTTTGCGGCCGAACTTTGCCAAGCTGCGCGAGCGTTTACTTGCCGCCGTGGCTGACCGGAAAGCCGGCGGCAGCGGCAGCGAGGGCGGCGGCAGCGCGCCGCCGGATGATACCGGCAGCAAACCACCGGCGGCGCCGGCCGAACGCGGCACAGGTCAAGAGCAGGGCTATCGTCGGCCGTGGCGTCCGGGCGGCTTCATTGGCAACTGGTGACAGAGGTTGTCGGGTGTATAATCCGCGGCCAAATGCCACAGTGCTTACATTGCGAGGAAGAAGTGACCGCGCGCGAAATGCTGGCCGGCGACGCGCTGCCGGTTAACGCCGGCACGGCGTGGATGCACCGAGAGTGTTTACTGCGCGGCGTGTCCGGCAGCGTCACGCACATCCGGCGCGAGTGCGAATACTACGGCGGCACCAAAGATTGCCACGCATGCGAGCAGGGAATGACCAAACGCGAGGCGGCGCGCGCGGCGCTGACCGCGTGGCGCCTTCTGCAGTTCCGACCGGAGTTGAATTGAGCGCTGAACTTCATCGCAAGCGGATTGGACCAAGCGCCGCGCCGGGTGGTCTGTGGGTGCGGGTTTGCACCTTAGATCGTTTGCTGACCGAGTATGCCGCGGTGGATCCGCAAACTGTCGGGTGCTCGGCCGCGGCCGACGCTGCGATCGTAAACGCGCAGGATGAAAAAGTCTGGACCTATTTCTACGACGGCGACACGGGCGAGTGTCTGCGCACGCTGATAACCGAAATGAGCGATCAAAATGAAGGAGCCAACACCAACTAAACAACCGTTTCCGGAGTTGCCGGCCGAACTGATTGTCGATGGTTGGCGTTGGGTGAAACATCCACCGCACCGTCGGTTGAGTTACGAACTAATGCGACCGCATCACGTGGGCATGTATGCGCTCGGCTTGCAAAAAAACACCAGTCCACAAGCCACCGGAGACGCCGCGATTGCGATCGCCTTGCGCATAGTCCGAGCAGAGGCAGACCACGCCGTCGAGCATCTGCCGCCATTGCCCGGCGAACTTGTAAACGGTGGTTGGTATTGGATGAATCATCGGGTTCACCGAAATCCAAGTCGGCTTCAGTTTCGACGCTTTCAGTTGCGGTCCTACAGTCAGCAAACCGGACGCTACCTTGAGTCACATCACGCGATCGCGGCCGCGCTGCGCATCGAAGGAAGATTACAAGCGGCCGCAGCCGACCAAGAAACTTTAAGAGGAAGCGATAGCACGAATCATCCGGGCGACCGGGAGGATTGAAGAAGTGCAACCGGCAAACGGCCGGACCTACTCGCTTGAGGAACTGCAGGCGATCGTCGGTGGTTTTATCGAAGTCGTCTGGACCACCGGCGGCGAGCTTATGATTGTGAACGAGGACGGCATTTCGCTCGGCTTGCCGTTCAATTCGCTGGCTTCAAGTTACCACCCGGCGCAGCGCATCCTCGGCGACGTGGCGATCGTCGCACCCGGCGAGATTGAGTAGGGCAGCTTCAAAAAACTATGCGGTTTTATTGGTTCGGACACTGGTTTTTCGACTTATTGTCCGAGTAGTGTCCGAAGCCTCAGTGCTTCTAACAGGCTGCACAAAAACTGATCCCGGTCGCTAACATGCGCGGCCGTGGCAGACTACCAGCAAGATCCCGCGAGCATTCGCGTCTATACCTTCAACCGCGCGGCGTATCTGACGCCGGGCGCCAAGATTACCGCCTCAACTTGGGAAGTGCCGGCGCCGCTGACCAAGACCGCTGACGCCTTCACGGATACAACCACGCAGATCACGCTGACCGGCGGCACGGTCGGCGACGTTTATAACCTCTACAACACCTTCGTTTCGGACGACGGGCAGTCGCAGCGCTTGGCGTTTTCGCTGCAGGTTGTGGACGCCGCGCAGATCCGCACGCCGACGGTGCTCGAGCAACAATTGGCAGCGCTGCGCGTGGCGATCAGCGAGGCAGCGATCAGCGGCACGGCCGAATACCAGATCGGCAACCGGGCCAAGAAAAACTACACGCTTGAGGAACTGCTCAACTATGAAAAGCGGCTGACACAGCAGGTCAACCAAGAGCGGCAGAACGCCGGCGCCGGCATCTTCAAGAATCACGATGTGTGGATGGTTGAACCGTAGGAGCGGGGAAAGTTATGCAAAGCCTCGGTCTCGAACTACCGACCTTTTCGGAAATCAAAGCGGCGCAGCGTGCCGAGCGCCGGGCGATCGCCAATGCCCGGCTGCAGGAGTTTCAGCTGCGCCGGTTCGACGCGGCCGTTAATAACCGGATCACAAATGATTGGGTGGCGCCGGCCACGTCGATTAATACCGAACTGCGACAGGGTTTGCGCATGATGCGCGCGCGGGCACGCGAGATGGCGCACAATGATCCTTACATGAAAAAGTTCCTGTCGATGATGCGATCGAACGTGGTTGGACCACGCGGGATCCGCTTGCAGGTCCGGGCCACGCAGGGCGACGAGTTGGATAGTGTTTTGAACAGTCAGATCGAGACGGCGTTCAAGCGCTGGGCCAACAAAGAATACTGCACGGCGTCGCAGAAATTCACTTGGCACGACGCGCAGAATTTAGCGGTCACGCAACTGTTCCGGGACGGCGAGTGTCTGATCCGAAAAGTGAGCGCGCCGAATCCTTTCGGCTTTGCTTTGAAGTTTATTGACGTGGCGTTTTTGGATGAAACCTATTCCACGGAATTGCCCGACGGCAACCGGGTGATCATGTCGGTCGAGGTGGACCAAGACGAAAAGATCACGGCGTTCTATCTGACGACGCCCTACTACGCCGACGGCGTGATCTATCCCAAAGGCTCCCGGTTGTTACGCCGCACGCGCGTGCCGGCCAGCGAAATGATCTATATCCCGTTCTGGCTGGACGACGAGTGCGCCACGCGGTCCGCGCCGGCGGCGCACGCCGCGATGCGCAACCTGCGCGAGCTGGGCGGTTATATCGAAGGGAAGGTAATCGCGGCGCGCGTCGAGGCCTGTCAAATGGGTTTCTTGATTCCACCGGACACAGACGAGGTGTCGCCGCTGGATGGACCACCGGCGGGTCCGGGAAAGATAGAGGCCGCGCCGGGTCAGTTCAAGGAACTGCCGCCGGGTTGGGATCTGAAAATGTTCGGGCCACACAATCCGAACGGGCAGGAGGGCGAGTTCCTCAAAGCCATGTTGAAAGGCGTCGCCGTGGGCTTCGACGTGGATTATCCGACGTTCGCGTCGGACCTGCGCGAAGTGAATTTTTCCAGCATCCGGGCCGGCATTCAGGAGGCGCGCGAGGTCTATAAGTTCTGGCAAAGTTATTTCATCGCGCACCTACACCGCGAGGTCTATCTGGCGTGGCTGCGCTCGGCGCTCCTGACCGGTGCGATCGAGGGCATGTTAGCGCGCGACTTTGAGCGCGTGCAGGATCCGAAGTGGTTGCCGCGCGGTTGGGGTTACGTTAATCCGCTGCAGGACGTGCAAGCCGACGCCGCGCGCGTGGTCAATTCGTTCACGACGCGCACGGCCGTGGCGGCTGACGAGGGCGAAGACTTCGAGGAAATCCTGCAGACACTTGAGGCCGAAACTAAGCTCGCGGAAAAGTACGGCGTGAAGCTGGTATCCACGGAAAAACCAACCACCGGGAGTGTGCCGGCCGGGCAGGACACGTCGGGCACGCCGGCGACGGACGCCACCGGCACGGAGTAAAACCGGCAGCGGGCTGGCTTCTCACACCCTAACGAAAAACAATTCGGCAAACTAACATGCGGCGCCGTCGGTGAGCAGATCACCGGCGGCTTTCTTTTTTTGGACCACAAACCGATGCCCAACGCAAACCTGCAGGAACTAATCGGCAAACGGCAAGACCGCACTTTCACGATCGAGACTGACCACGCGAAGCGCGCGGCCACGATCAACGAGGAAGCGCGGACCGCGGATCTGGCGTTCGCATCCGAGACGCCGATCGAGCGCTGGTACGGCACCGAGGTGCTGCGCTGCGACGGCGGCGCCGTGATGCTATCCCGGCTCAACGCCGGCGGCGCTTTGCTATCTGACCACAACACGCGCGCGCAGGTCGGCGCCGTCGTCAGCGGCTCGGCGCGCGCGGATAGTGATCGGGTTTGCCGGGCCACGGTGAAGTTTTCGCAGCGGCAAGCCGGCGCCGATGAATTCCAAGACGTGCAGGACGGGATCCGCACGCAGGTCAGCGTCGGTTACATGGTCCACAAATACGAAGTCGATGAGGACACGAACACCTATACAGCAACGCGCTGGGAACCGCTTGAGGTCTCGCTTGTTTCGATCGCTGCCGACGTGGTCGGCTCGGGCGTCGGGCGTGAGTTCGAGGCGGGCCGTGCTAATGGACCAGCGACCGGAACCGAACCGAAGGCGCGGACCGCAAACGAAAAAGGAGTAACGACAATGGCCGAAGAAAATAACGGCAACCAACCGACAGCGCCGGCGCCGGTGCCGGCTGCAGTAATCGTCAGCGCGGCCGCGCTGGCCACGGAGATGATGGAGCTCGCGCGGGTGATCGACGCGCCGGGCGAAACAATGGCGCAGGACTTGGCGCGCGATGCGATCGCGGCCGGGCATACGCTGGCGCAGTTTCGCACCACAGTTTTTGAGCGACGGCGCGCACGCGAGGCGGCGGCACCCACGCCGGTGGTCCAAGCAAACGTGATCGAACTGACCGACCGGGAAAAGAACCAGTTTTCGGTGCGCAACGCGATTCTGGCCGATATGAATATGCGCATGGGCCAACCGCAGAACTGTTTCGAACTGGAAATTTCAGCCGAGATAGAAAAGCGGCTCGGCGCTATCCACAGCGGTTATCAGCGGCACGGCGGCGTGTTGATCCCGACCGGGTTGGCGCTGCGCGGTGGCCGCGAGCGCATGGAGCGGAACGCACAGCTGCAGCAACGCGCCGGGCTGGCCGCGAAGACCGTCGGCGCCGGCAAGGAGTTGGTGTTTACCGAGTTCGGTTCTTTTATCGAACTGCTCCGCAATAAGACAATGGTGATCGCACTCGGCGCCACGGTCCTTCCCGGTCTCAACGGCAATGTCGGCTTCCCGCGGCAGATCGGCGCGGCGACGCTGTACTGGGGTGTGGAGAATCCCGGCGTGGACGTGGCCGAATCCAACCTGACGTTGGACCAAGTTGTGCTATCGCCGAAGCAAGCACAGGCGACCACGAGTTATTCGCGGCAACTGCTGGCGCAGTCAGCGATCGACGTGGACGGCTTAGTAATGGACGACCTCGCAGCGATCAACGCGCTCGGTATCGACAAGGCAGCGCTCGACGGCGTGGCGCCGGCGCCGACTGGTCTATGGACCGCGGCCGGCGTTAACACGGTTGCCTTCGGCGGCACGGTTACTTTTGACAAGATCGTGCAAATGGAAACCGAAGTGGCAAGCGACAACGCGGACATCGGCACGATGGCCTATCTGGCGACGCCGCAGACACGCGGCAAGGCGAAGACCACGCCGGAACTAGCAGCGCTCGGCACGTATCCTATTTGGCGCGACGGCGAGATGAACGGTTATCGCGCGGAGGTCTCGAATCAGCTGGCGAGGAACTTGGGCGTCGGCGTCAACGAGCATCAGCTTTTCTTTGGCGTGTGGGCGCAACTGTACATCGGCGAGTGGGGAATTTTGGAACTGATCACGGATCCCTACGCCAAGAAGAAGCAAGGCATGATCGAGGTGACGTCGTTCATGTTGGCTGACGTGCAGCCGCGCCACTCGGAATGCTTCTGCAAGGGCACAGGACTGATCCCGTAGCGCGCTGACGGCTGCAGGACCACGGCAAGGAGGACACAATGCCGCCGGTTGAGATAGTCAACGAAAAAGGCGCCACGCGCCGGCTGCGCTTCGTGCGCAACACCGCTTATGGCGGCAGCAACTATGGGCCGGACTATGAAAGCGACACGGCCGACGTGGATCCACGCTGGGCCGCGGCTTTCATCGGGCAGCAACGCGCGGTGCCGGTTGAGGACGAAAAGGCGGCGCCGCCGACCGGCGAGGTGCAGGTCCGGGATCCCGAAGTCGAACACCGGGATCCTGAGCTACCGCTGAACCTAAAAAAAAAGTGAAGCCGGCGCCGCGCCGTTCCGCGAGTGGCGGCTCAACCAAATCCGAAAAGGCGCCGGCGCGTAAACCAACGAAGCCGGCCAGCAAGGCGCCGGCAAAGAAGCGCTGATGCAGATTGAAACGACCGAGCAGCGGTTAACCACCTTCTTTCGCGTCGAGGATTTCGCGGACACTTGTTCTTTGACTGGACCAGATAATTTCAGCGCCACAATCCCGGTGCTGATGAATGCGATCACGGAGGCGGTGGCGATCGGCGATACCGATATCGAAGCCGCGGCCGAGCATTTTGTTTGCAACCGGGCGAGTCTCGCCGGCGTGGACCTGCGCCGCTGCCGTCAATACAGCGCGGCGATCGAGGGCGTCGTTTACCAGCTGATGAGGGTCAGCGCGATCGAGGACGGCAAACTGAGCATGGTCTACCTGAAAAAAAGTGGCTGATAGCATCCGGCAAAAGTTGGTGGACGCCTATAAGCTGCGGCTGGCAGCGATCAAAACGGCCGACGGTTACGAAACCGACTTGGGCCTCGGACCGATCGAGGAAATGCCGGTGCAGTTTCAGGCCGAGGAATTGCCGGCGCTGGGCGTGCAAGATCAGATTGATAGCGTGGCGCAGGAGTACGCTTTTGAAAAGCGGGTGATGAATGAATTGTCGCTGCAGGTCAGGATCTTCCTCCCGCGCGGCACCACGGCGAAACTATTGCGCAAGATGATCGCGGATGTGAAGCGCGCGCTGGTCTCGGATCCAATCACCGGCAACCGGGATCCGCAGGTCGGCGGGTTAGCGGTGGATATGCGACCGGATCAGGATGGGCCGGAAGTTTTGAAAGACACGTTCGAGATCGACGCGGGTGCGGTCCTGTTCGTGGTCCAGTTTTTGACGGCACCTTTTAACGACTACGAATGACAGGGGAGAGATTGCAATGCCAGTTCCTGAATACTTTATCGGCGCCGGCGACATTAAGGTGGCGCCGCTGGATGCAAACGGCAATCCGACGGCGTGGCGTGACGTGGGCGAGACGCCGGTTTTTGAGTATGCGCAGTCGGCCGAGTTTGTGGACAACTATAAGACCGGCAAGACCGGGCCGAACCTGCAGGACCTCCACGTGCTGATTCGCCGCACCGGCAACCTGACTTTGCAACTGAAGGAGCGGACCAAAGAGAATCTGGAATTGATCCTGCACGGCATCGCGAGCAGCGAACCGGCCGGCGCAATGGCGGTGCCGATCGACCTGCAGCCGGGCATCGAGGAAGGCGACATGGTGCTTGTGCCGGGCGACCACATGGGCATCACGGATCTAATCCTGCACGACAGCACGGCGGTGCCGCAGGTCCTCGCCGAAGGCACTGACTACACGTTTGATCCCGCGTCGAAGATCATCACGTTTGGCGACGTGGCCACCTTCCTGCAGCCGTTCAAAATTTTCTCGTATAGCTACGCCGCCAGCAGCGGCGTGTTGATTGCAGCCAAGACGCCGCCGGACTGCGCCGTGTTATTCGACGGCATTAACTTGGCAATCCCGGACCAAAAAGTGTGGGCACGCTTTGATCGCGTCGCCTTCTCGCCGTCAGCCACAATGGCGCTGAAATCCGGCGGCGCCGGCGGCACGGCCAACGAGGTCGCCATGTACGAACTGGCCGGCACCGTGATGCTCAAGCCGGGCAACGTCCAAGAGGATGGTTACGGCGACCTGCGCACGTATTAAGCCTCGTCAGAAAGGCCGAGGGCGGCGGCTGGGCCGACTGCTACAGTTCACAAATGTGGTGATGAATCCGGCCGGGCCTGAATGCCACCCGGACGGCTGCAGTCGGTCCAACCAGCCGGCTTGAAAACCTACCGCTTGATTCCTACCACCGGCGCGGCGCGCGAGCGCATGCCGCCGACGCATTGAAACCACCTTTTCTAATTTCTGCACAGCGGCACTCAGAAACATTTCCGAGTGCGGGAGACTTACATGCCGAAAATTGATGTCAGCAAAGTTCGCAGCGGTAATAAGCACACGCTCAAGGTCAAGCTCGAGTTCGAGGAAAACGGCACGACGAGCAAGGAGGAAATGCGCGTGGTCTATCGCGGCGTGTCGATGCTTGAAGCCGAGCAAATGGCCGCGGACCTGCGCGCGGCTGATTACAGTCGGGAGGCGATCATCCAGCAGCTGGCCGACAACGTGATCGAATTGCCGGACCTGATCGACAACGGCGAAGCGGTTAAGCCGTCGATCGAATTCTTTTCGTCGTTGGACACCTACTATCTCAGTCGCATCAGTCAGGCGATCGTGGACGACCGACAGGGAAACTGATCAACCTCCACGCGCTGGCGGCGTGGTACAGGCGTGGAGGGAAAGGCGAGGGTGCGCTGCCGGGTCAGGAGCTAATAGATCTGGCGTTTGACCTGCACATGATGCCGGACCAAATTCTACAAAGCGAAATTCAGTGGATCCACAAAATGCTGGCCGCGCGCGCCGCGCGAATAATGGCGCGCAACCGACCGTGACGAGGACCTGCAATGGCGCGACAGATAGAAGCTTATAAACTGCGCACCGAGCTGGCCGTCGATGCTACTAAAGGCTCGGCGGCGATGAAGTCGTTCCAAAAAGACGTGGCCGGCGTGGGCCAAGAGTTTAAGAAGCTCGGACCAGAGATCGACAAAACCGCGAAGGAAGCCGGCAGCAAGTTCGGCAAGCGCTTCAGCGGATCAGCGACCGCGGTTATTGAAAGCTCGTTTTCGTCGCTCGGCAAAACGCTCGGCTCGGTAATCGGCACAGCCGTGCTGCCGGGCATCGGCACGGCGATCGGCGGCGCCGTCGGCGACATGGCCGATCAGTTTACGGCGAAGGTCGGCAGCACGATTGGGCCAATGCTACAGAAAGGCATGGCGCTCAACGACCTGATCGAAGCCACGCGGATTGAGTTCACCACGTTTACCGGCAGCGTTAAGGAAGCTGACAAGTATCTCGACAGTTTGAAAAAGACCGCACTTGAAACCGGCGTCGAAGTCGGTTTTTTGGTGGACACGAGCGAGCGGCTTTATGACCTGACCGGCAACCTCGAACTAACCAACAAGATCCTCAAAGCGTCGGTGGACCAAGCGGCAGACTTCGGCGGCACGGCCGAGATGATTCAAAAGGTGGCCGACGCGCTGGGCCTCGTAGCAGAGAAGGGCGTGCTCGCCGAGCGTGACGTTAAGGGCCTGTTCAAGATGGGCATCGACGCGCCGAAGTATCTCGCCGAGGCGACCGGGTGGTCCGAGAAATATATCAAGTCGCTCATCAAGCAAGGTCGCATTCAAGGCGACATAGCAGCACAGGCGATTGCCGAAGGTATCGAACGCAAGAAAGCCGGCTTCGCGGCCACGATTGCAGCGCGGACCACGGGCGGCGCGCGCCGGGTGGCCGGCGTGGCCGAGGACCTGCTCGCGCTGCGCGGCACGGAGAATTTGAACCGCGCGCTGGGCGACTTCTACCGGACCGAAACGAAGGTCTTAACCAGCGACAAAGCCGGGCAGCTGGTGGATTTTCTCAACTCGGTTTCCGGCCGGATGATTGCGCTCGTTGAAGACACCGTGCACGTCGGCACTGATGCCGCCAAAGGCATCGGCGCGGGCCTGACCGGACCGGCGGCGCTCAACTATGTCGTGGACAGTGTTGACAGTTTCGCCAAGTCGATGATCGGCGCCTTGAATGAACGGTTCAAAAGTAATTCGCCGTCGCAAGTAATGGCCGATGAGGTCGGCATGCCGATCGGCGCCGGGATTGCCACCGGCATCGTGCCCGGTTTTTTGAGCGTCGCGCAGCAAACCAAAGAACAACTGGTTGCCGAGCTTGAGAAGCTACTCAAGGATCCGCGGATCCAAGCGATGATGGATACGATCGGGAAGGGCGAGGGCACCTTCAATCCGCAGACCGGCGAGCGCATTTACGACAAGATTTTTGGCGGCAAGCGGCTCGGCAGCGCACTCGGCACCGCGCATCCGAACGTGCGGGTGCCGTTCTTTAATAAGAAAACCGGGCGCACGGATTACTCAACGGCGTCGCTGTTCGGTCAGTTCATTAAGCCGACGTGGGAGGGCGCCTCGTCAGCGCTCGGTGGTCTAGACGCCTCGAATCCTCATCATCAGGAACTGGCGATGGTCTATCTCATGCGGCAGCGCGGCATGATTGGACCACTCCTGCGCAATGATCCGCGCGGCGCTATCCGGGCCGGCAAAGAGGAATGGGCCTCGCTGCCGGGATCCTCGGCCAAGCAACCACAGCAAAAGATGGGCGAGGCCTTGTCGCTATTCAATCAGCGCATGGCGGCTTACAGCGGCGTCGGCTTGCCGGTCACGATCGTGGACCGCACCGGCAACGAGATCAAGTTCTATGAAAATTGGAACAAGATGATCACGCAGACCGCGCAGATCCAAGCCGGGCAGACTCCCACCGGGATTGCCGGGCCGAATCCGATTGCGCCGGCTGCGACTAACCAGCGGCAGCAAAACGAAATCCGCTTTTACGAGCAATGGATCAAAACGCAAACCAACACGGCGCTGATCCTCGGCATGGCGCGCAACAAAGAAAACCGGCAGCAAGCCGGCGCCTCCGTGCGCGACTTAGTATCAAGCTCGGCCGGCATCTTTGGACCGCGCAATATGTTCGAGAAAAAGTTTCAGGAGGACCAAGCAAAGCTGGCGAAAGCGAACGCCGAGGAAACTAAAAAACAAAATAAGGCGACGCTGGAACTAATCAACACGCAGACACTTCACTTGGGCCAAACCGAGCGCTTCACGATTGCCGAGACCGGCGCCACAGCTGCAGAGGCGGCGCATGCCGACACGGCCACGCAGGTTACAGAAGCCTACGAAAAGTCGATGCGAAAAATGCGCATCGAGATCGACAAGATCGACGCAATGGCCGGCGCTATCACGCAGGTGGCCGGCATGGCGCCGACCGAACAGGTGGGCAAAAAGCGTGGTCTGTTTTCCAAGATCCTCGGCGTCGCCGCGCCGTTCCTTAGTTTCATTCCCGGCGTTGGTCCAATCCTGTCAACGATCGCGGGTGCGGCGAGTCAGGCGATCGGCGGCAACTGGTCCGGCGCTATCACGCAAGCGGCCGGCGGCTTTGCAACTGGCGGCGCCTTCCGTCGGACCGGCGGCGGCGGCACGCCCACCGGCGGCATCGTCCACGACACCGCGCGCGAAACCTCGCTGGCCGGCATGAGCACGCTGATCCCGCGGCGCGCGCTCGGTGGTCCGGTTCTGAGCGGCCGCAATTATCTCGTCGGCGAGACCGGGCCGGAAACTTTTACGGCGCCGGCGTCGGGCATGATCACGCCGGCCTCGCCGGTGCCAGTCCAAGTCGTTAATTGGCCGGGCAGCGGTGGCGGCGGCGGCTCAAGCACGGCGTTCAATTTCCTGACCGGTGGTTTGCTGGGCGCCAAGCTCGGGAAGGGTTACGCCGCCGGCGGCTTGCTCGGCGCGGCACTGAGCAAAATGCGCGCGCGCGGTGGTCCGGTCTACCGTGGCGAGCGCTACATCGTCGGCGAGGGTGGCTGGGAAACCTTCACGCCGGCCGTGGATGGTTACATCACGCCGCACGGTCAGAGCGCGCCGGGTTACGGCGGCAGCGGTGGCGCCGCCGGTCTGTTGGCTGCAGCGGCCGAACTGCGCGCCGCCGTGCAGCACTTAACCAGCATGCCGGCGCACCAAGTAGTGATGCGTGGCGCGCACGGCTTTGTCCGGGCAATGGACCACGACGCCGGGTTAATCCGGCTCGTCAGTCAGCGGCAGCGCCTCGCCTAAAGAGCATCATGGAAACTTTGAACACCGAAGGTTTCTTGTTTACGAACATCGCGAGCGAGTGGACCGTGCTTAAAGCGGACTTCGGCGCCGGTTACAAAGCCGCGGCCACCGTTGGCGCGCTGCAGGGCACGCGGTCGTGGACGATCAAGATCGACGCGCTGCCGCACGCCGGCACGGTGGAAACAAAAACGCGCGCGGCTTATCTGTGGCAGTTCTACCGGGCGAGCAAAGCCGCCGGCGACGCACCGTTTACCATTGAACTTGAGGATC
>Ga0075429_100001014_pt1 | contig 22371 bp, 17 predicted proteins | sample RhiMetdeltSRZDD3_FD_75295 | JGI IMG/M metagenome (GOLD analysis project Ga0075429, IMG submission 75295) | Populus rhizosphere microbial communities from Tennessee, USA - Rhizosphere MetaG P. deltoides SRZDD3 | ecosystem: Host-associated > Plants > Roots > Rhizosphere > Soil | place: USA... | reverse complement strand
CGCCGCGCTCGGCCTACGTGCTGCGCGGCGTGGCGCGCTGGGGCTGGCAGCACAGCATCGCGCCGACGAAGGCGCTGCGCTACTCCGTGACGTTGCGCACGCGCAAGGTTTGAGCGCGGCGTCGCGGCGTCGAGGCAGCGGCCGGCCCCGATCCCGGCCTTCCCCCAAGGGGGAAGGAGAGGACGGGCGGCCTTTCAGGCCGTGTATCTCAAGCTGCTGCCGTGCTTCTTCTCCCACGCCTCCTGGTCCTTGATGCACCGCTTGGCGGTGGGCTGCGCCGACAGGCGCTCGAAGCTGATCGCCTGCCCGCAGTCGACGCATCCGCCGTAGCGGCCGTCGGCGATGCGCGCGCGCGCCTCCGCGATGTCGGCCAGCTCCTCCTGGTCGCGCATCAGCTCGACGTGCTCGATGCCCGAGCGGAAGCGCTCCTCGCCGTCCTCGCCGGTGTCTTCCACGTTCGGCCCCTGCGCGCTCGGCCGCTCGGCCGCCTGCTCCTTGTAGGCGCGCACGCGCGCCTGCAGCTCGGTCTCGCGATCGGCGAGCCGCTTTTCGAGCGTGCGCAATCGGGCTTCGGTCAGGTCGGACATCTCGTTCTCCGCAAGGAGGCGCCCCGGCCTTCGTCGAGGACGCCGATGAGCGAGAACGGGCAAGGCACATGCCCGTTGCCATCCCGCTGGGCATGAGCCTTGCCCCCCTGCACTCGCACCCGGCGCCCGCCGGCAGCCCAGACGATCATGCAAGGCAAGCCCCGTCACGACGCGCGCGCCGACCCGCACGCCGCCCCGCCGCGCAAGCGGCGGCTCCTGCGCGGCCTGCTCTGGAGCACGGCACTGCTGAGCGTCGCCGCGGCCGGCGCGGCGGGCCTCTACGTGCGCTCGGTGTGGGACGACGCGCCCGGCGTGCCGCAGCTCACCGAGCTGCAGCCCCTGCGCCCCAGCGTGCTCGTTTCCGCCGACGGCCAGGTGCTCACGAGCTTCGTGCGCGCGCAGCAGGAGCCGGTGCCGCTCTCGCGCATCTCCCCGCACGTCAAGCAGGCGCTCATCGACACCGAAGACCGCCGCTTCTACGCGCACCGCGGCGTCGACCCGCTGCGCACGGCGATGGCCGCCTGGCGCACCGCCAACGGCGACACGCAGGGCGGCTCCACCCTCACGCAGCAGCTCGCGCGCAACCTGTTTCCCGAGGAGATCGGTCGCGCGCGCACGGTCGCGCGCAAGGTGAAGGAGTGGATCACGGCGCTGCGCATCGAGCGCGCCTACGGCAAGGACCAGATCCTCGAGCACTACCTGAACACCGCGCCCTTCCTCTACAACGCGATCGGCATCGAGATGGCCGCGCGCACGTATTACGGCAAGCCGGCCACGGACCTGGACGTGCTGGAAAGCGCGACGCTGGTGGGCATGCTGAAGGGCACGCGCTACTACAACCCCGTCATCAATCCCGAGCGCGCGCTGGTGCGCCGCAACGTGGTGCTGCGGCAGATGCAGCGCAGCGGCCACCTGGCCGCCGCCGACTACGAGCGGCTGCGCGCGCAGCCGCTGAAGGTGAGCCTCAACCGCCCGCCGGAGTCGCTGGGCCCCGCGCCGCACTTCGCGGTGCAGGCGCGGCGCTGGCTCACGACGTGGGCCGACCGGCACCGGGTCGACCTGTATGCGGACGGCCTGCGCATCGAGACGACGCTCGACACGCGCCTGCAGGAGGCCGCGCTGCGCGCGGTGGAGCGGCAGGCGCGCGCGCTGCAGGCGGTGGCCGACGTGGAATGGAGCGCGGCCTCGCCGCGCGTGCGCTCCGCCTCGCCCGAGGCCTACGAGCGCGCGCGCGCGAAGGTCGAGCCGTTCGCGTACTTCTGGTCGCGCGAGCGCCAGCTGGTGAGCGCGTTCGTGCGCGAGCATGCGCAGTTCAAGGACGCGGTGCGCCGCTTCGGCAGCGAGAGCGAGGCGCTGCACGGGCTGCTCGCCGACCCGGCGTTCATGGCGCAGCTCAAGCGCGAGAAGACGCGGCTCGAGGCCGGCTTCATCGCCATCGCGCCCGACACCGGCGAGGTGAAGGCGTGGGTCGGCAGCCGCGACTTCGAGGTGGACCAGTACGACCACGTCGCGCAGGCGGCGCGCCAGCCGGGGTCCACGTTCAAGCCCTTCGTGTACGGCGCGGCGCTGGAAGCCGGCCTGCTGCCGGACCGCAGCTACGTCGACGGCCCGCTCGAGGTGCGCCTGGCCGACGGCAGCGTCTGGCGCCCCACCGACATGAGCGGCGCGACGAACCAGCCGATGTCGATGCACGACGGGCTGGTGCAATCGAAGAACACCGTCACCGCGCAGGTGGCGCTCGATGTCGGCGTGTCGCGCATCGTCGCGCTCGCGAAGGCGATGGGCATCGAGGAGAGCCCGCTCGACCCGGTGCCGTCGCTGGCGCTCGGCACCAGCCCGGTGACGCTGCTGGAGATGGCCGCCGGCTACGCGACCATCGCGCGGCAGGGCGAGTACCACCGGCCGGTCACCATCCGGCGCATCCTCGACCAACAAGGCCGCGTGATGGCCGAGTTCGGCGGCGAGACGCGGCGCGCCCTCTCGCCCGAGGCGGCGGCCGACCTCATCGACATGATGCGCGGCGTCGTCAACCGCGGCACCGGCACGCTGGTGAAGTCGCGCTTCGGCGTGACCGGCGACATCGCGGGCAAGACGGGCACGAGCCAGAACAACAGCGACGGCTGGTTCATCCTCATGCATCCGAGGCTCGTGGCCGGCGCATGGGTCGGCTTCAACGACCAGCGCGTCGCGATGCGCAGCAACCACTGGGGCCAGGGCGGCCACAACGCCATCCTGCTGGTAGGCGATTTCTTCCGCGCGGTGCAGAAGGACAAGCTCGTGGCGACGAAGGACCGCTTCCCGCCCCCGCGCCATCCCGCGCCCCCGCCGCCGCCGGGGCCGGAGAGCGATCCGGCGTCCTATGCGCTGCAGCTCGAGGCGGACCCGCCCGGCGCGCTCGCCGCGCCGGTGCAGGTGATCGTGCGGCGCGAGGACGGCAGCGTGGTCGTCGGAGACAAGGCGAGCGTCACGACTTCGCGGCGCGCCGCCGGGCCGCCGAAGAGCGCCGAGGAACTCGACCGCGCGCTGGAGGACGTGGTGGGCCCGCAGCGGCGCGGCGGCGAGGCGTCGCCCGACGACGAGGTCCTGCCCCCTCGTTAGATCCCCGGCGTGTAGGTTCTACACGGGCGGCGCGCGGCGCCGCGCGCCGCCGCTTGCGCAAAGCGGTGAAACGCCACGCCCGCGTGCGCATCGCGCGCACGAGGGGCTCCGCCCGCGCGCCATTGCCGTTTCAATGTCGGCATGCGCGCACTCCTGACCTGCACCGCGCTGCTGACGGCTGGCGCCGCAGCGGAAGCGGGCGACCTCACCGACCTCGAAATGCGCTGGCTGAAGGCCGGCTGGCCCGTCATCGCGTACGCGAAGGACCACAAGATGCCGCTCGACATCGTCGTGCAGCCGCAATCGAGGGCGGGCGATGCGCCGCTCGCGATGGGCTTCGTCGACGGCCGCTGCAAGCTCGTGCTCGCGATGCGCGGCAACCCCGAGGCCGAGGCCACGCTGGAGCGCGTCGAGCCGCCGCTGCTCGGTCCCGTGGTGGAGGCGATGGTGGCGCACGAGCTCGGCCACTGCTGGCGCTACACCAACGGCGACTGGCACACCCTGCCCGTCGGCTTCGTCGACCTCGGCGACGACGTGCCCACGGGCGATGCCGAGCTGCACCAGCTCGCCCGCGCGATGCGCGACACGCGGCGCGAGGAGGGCTTCGCCGACCTCGTCGGGCTGGCGTGGACGCGGGCGCGCCATCCCGCGCAGTACGGGCGCGTGCACGCGTGGTTCGAGAGCGTGCGCGCCGAACAGCCCGTGCCGGGCGCGCACCACGACACCCGCGTCTGGCTGAAGCTGGCGCGCGAGCCCGGCGTGTTCGCGTCCGGCGCCACGCCGTTCGAGCAGGCGCGCGTCGTGTGGAAGCAGGGCCTGCCGGCCGCGCATTGATCCGACCGGGCGGCGCCGCCGCCATTGAAGGCGCGCGCGGCGCACCCATCTGCGCTGCTCGCCATGCGCCTCGACGTCCTCTCCGCTCTCCTGCACCTGTACCTGGCATGGCGGCTGGTGCCGCCGTGGGCCGGGCATCCCCTGGTCGCGGCCGCGGTCGCCGCGGTGCTGGTCGCCTCGATGCTCTCGATGCCCCTCGCGATCCGTGCGCCGCGCGTGCGCTCGCCGCGGCTGGCCGGCGCGATGGTCTGGACCGGGGTCGTGTGCCTCGGCCTGTTCTCCTCCCTGATCGTGCTCGCCGTGCTGCGCGACGCCGCGCTGCTGGCGGCCGCCCTGGCCGACCTCGCCGTGCCGGGGCGCTGGCCGCTCGGCGCGTGGTCCGAGGCCAGCGGGCGCGCGGTGCCGGTGGCGGCCGCGGCGGTCACGCTCTGGGGCTTCGTGAACGCGCGGCGCACGGCCGCGGTCGTGCACGTCGACGTGCCGATCCGCGGGCTGCCGCCCGCACTGCAGGGCTTCACCATCGCCCAGATCAGCGACATCCACGTCGGCCCGACCATCCGCGGCGACTACCTCGACGCCATCGTGCGTTCGGTGAACCGCCTGGGCGCGGACATGGTGGCCGTGACGGGGGACCTCGTCGACGGCCGCGTGCAGGATCTGGCGCCGCACGTCGCGCCGCTGGCCGGGCTGGCGTCGCGCCACGGCACGTATTTCGTGACCGGCAACCACGAGTACTACTCCGGCGCGACGCCCTGGATCGACGAGCTGCGTCGGCTCGGCGTGCGCGTGCTGCTGAACGAGCACGTCGTGCTGCGCCACGGCGACGCCTCGCTGGTGGTGGCCGGCGTCACCGACTGGAGCGCGCATCACTTCGACCCGGCGCACCGCAGCGATCCGCACGCCGCGCTCGCCGGCGCGCCGCGCGACGCCGCGGTGCGGCTGCTGCTCGCGCACCAGCCGCGCAGCGCCGCTGCCGCCGCGCAGGCGGGCTTCGACCTGCAGCTGTCCGGTCACACGCACGGCGGCCAGTTCTGGCCGTGGAACCTGTTCGTGCGCTTCCAGCAGCCGTTCACCGCCGGCCTGCACCGGGTGCGCGACCTGCGGGTCTACGTGAGCCGCGGCACCGGCTACTGGGGGCCGCCCAAGCGCTTCGGCGCGCCGTCGGAGATCACGCGCGTGCGGCTGGTGAGCGGCTGACACCGGTCAACGGCTCGGCGCACCTTGTTGGCGCAGCGCAACAGGATGGAGGCGAGCGCCGCTCGCTCGCGCAGAATTCCTGTTGCGTCCGGACCCTACCGGGCGGAATCTACCGAAGGGAAACCTCATGAAGAAGATCCTCATTGCTCTCGCCACCGTCGGTGCGCTCGCGTCCGGGAACGCGATGGCCCAGGCCTACGTCGGCGCCAATGTCGGCGCGACGCGCTACAGCGTCGACTGCGCAGGCACCACCACCTGCGACAAGAGCGACACCGGCTTCAAGGTGTACGGCGGCTGGAAGTTCATGCCCAACCTCGCGGCCGAGCTCAACTACTTCGATTTCGGCACGTCCACCGCCACCGTGCCGCTGTTCGGCACGCTGGTCAACGGCGAAGTGCAGGGCCGCGGCGTCGGTGTCGGCCTCGCGTTCATGAGCGACTTCGCCCAGCAGTGGGGCGCCGTGGCGCGCCTCGGCATCGCGTCCATCAACACCGACGTCAGCGCGTCCGCCCCCGGCCTCGGCTCGGGCTCGGCCGACGAGGACAACGCCACGTTCTACGGTGGCATCGGCATCAGCTACGCCTTCGACAAGGCGCTGCGCCTGCACGGCGACCTCGATTTCTCGCGCGTCGAGTTCGGCGGCGAGAAGTCGAACGTGCGCATGCTGTCGATCGGCGTGTCGTACTCGTTCTGAGCGGCGCTTCCCCGCGCTGAAGACGCCGGCCTCGCGCCGGCGTTTTTCCTGGGGAGCGCGTGCGCGAGGGAACCGCGTTTGCTGGAACCCGGGCAGACGATCCGCCCGAGCGCATGCCTGCCACCCCCCTCGCCAACGGCACCGCCGCCGGCGCCACCGCGCTGCTCATCATCGACATGATCAGCAGCTGGCGCTTCGTCGACGCGGAGCACCTGCGGCCGCACGCGGCGCGCATCGCCCCCGCGGTCGCCGCGCTCAAGGCGCGCTGCCGGCGCGCCGGCGTGCCGGCCATCTACGCCAACGACAACCACGGCATGTGGCGCTCGGACTTCCGCCACGTGGTGGAGGACTCGCTCGCGCAGGGCGGCCCCGGCGCGCGCATCACCGAGCAGCTCGCGCCGGACGACGACGACTACTTCGTGCTCAAGCCCAAGCACTCGGGCTTCTTCGCCACGCCGCTGCACCTGCTGCTGCAGCACCTGAAGGTGCAGCGGCTGATCGTCACGGGCGTGGCGTCCGACCAGTGCGTGGTGACCACCGCGGTCGACGCGCGCATGCGCGACTTCGAGGTCGTCGTGCCGAGCGACTGCGTGGCCACGCACAGCGCCGAGCGCAACCGCCGGGCGATCCGGCATTTCGAGGAGGCGCTGGCGGTGCCGACCACGCCGGGGCCGCGCATCCGCCTGCCGCGAGCGCGATAGCCTGCAGGGCGCGCCCGGCGCGCTCGCGCGCTGCGTCAAATCGACGCGGACAGGCGGGCGCGTGATCCGCGGGGCGCCCACTACACTGGTCCGCACCATGAGCGCGAACGTTGGGCGCGCCGCCCCCGCCACCGACCGCGGCGAAGCCGACGGCCACGGCCGCGCGGTGCTGATCATCGACGACGAGGCGACGCTCGCGCGCAACGTTGCGGCCTACCTCGAGCGGCTCGGCTGGGTCACCCAGGTCGCCGGCTCGGCCGAGGACGGCCTCGCGCGCTACGCCGAGTTCCGGCCCGACATCGTCCTGCTCGACCACAACCTGCCCGGCATGAGCGGGCTCGACGCGCTGGCGCGGCTGCGCACGCTGGATCCGCTGGCGCGCGTGATCCTCATGACCGGCTTCGGCAGCATCGACCTCGCGGTCTCCGCGATGAAGCAGGGCGCCGCGGACTACCTCGCCAAGCCGCTCGCGCTCGGCGAGCTGAAGCTGCTGCTGGAGCGGCTGGTCGCCCAGTCGCGGCTCGAGAGCACGGTCGATTACTACCGCGGCCGCGAGGCGGGCGGCAGCGGCATCGACAAGATCCTCGGCGCCTCGCCCGCCATCGCGGCGCTGCGCGAGCGCATCGCGGTGCTGGTCGAGGCCGAGCGCCGCCTCACCGACGACGACGTGCCCACGGTGCTGATCCAGGGCGAGACCGGCACCGGCAAGGAGCTGGTGGCGCGCGCCCTGCACTATGAGGGCGTGCGCGCGACGCGGCCGTTCGTCGAGCTGAATTGCGGCGCGCTGCCGCCGCAGCTGCTGGAGGCCGAGCTCTTCGGCTACGAGAAGGGCGCGTTCACCGATGCCCGGCAGCGCAAGCTGGGCCTGGTGGAGACCGCCGAGGGCGGCACGCTGTTCCTCGACGAGATCGGCGAGGCGGACCCGTCCACCCAGGTGAAGCTGCTCAAGCTGCTGGAGGACCGGCGCTTCCGGCGCCTGGGCGGCCTGCGCGAGCAGCAGGTCAACGTGCGCGTCGTGGCCGCCACGCACCGGCCGCTGGACCAGATGGTCAAGGAAGGGCGCTTCCGCGCCGACCTCTACTTCCGCCTGCGCATCGTGCAGATCACCGTGCCGCCGCTGCGCGAGCGCACGGGCGACGTGCCGTTCCTCGCGCGCCATTTCCTGCAGTGGCATGCGCAGCGCTACCGCCGGCCGGAGCCGGCGCTGGCGCCGGAGACGCAGGCCGCGATGGCGCGCTATGCGTGGCCCGGCAACGTGCGCGAGCTGCGCAATGCGATGGAGCAGGCGTTGCTGCTGTCGCGCGGCGCGGCCATCACGCAGCGCGAGCTGGCGTTCCTCACCCTCGACACGATCGGCGCGGCGCCCGGCGCGCCCGGCGCGGCGCTCGAGCCCGATGCCGATCTCAACCTGGAACGCGCCGAGCGCCGCCTGATCCAGGCGGCGCTCGAGCGCTCGGGCGACAACGTGACGCAGGCCGCGCGGCTGCTGGGGGTGACCCGCGATACCTTGCGGTACCGCCTGGAGCGGCTGCAGCTGCGCGGCGGGGAGACCTAGGGAAGCGCTGAACGCGCCTCCCCGGGCGCCCGCGCGGTCACTTGCCGTCGCGGTCCGAATCCCCCGGCGTCGCGCGCTCGACGGTGTCGCTCACGCGTTGCCAGGCGTCGCGCGTGGCGTGGCGGGCGCGGTCCCAATCGAGGCTCGACTCTCCGCGCGCGTCCTTCCACCCGGCCGACAGGTCGGTCTCCAGATCGTCGTAGCGGCGCTCGGGGTAGCGCGTGTACGCATCGACGCCATAGCGGTACGCAGGACCGTAGTCCTTGTCGTAGGTGGTGCCGCTGTCGATGTAGTCGCGGTCGCGCCAGTTCTCGCGCCAGTACTCGTCCTCGGCGACCGGGTCCACCATGTCGGCGATGCCCTTGCCGGCGAAGCCGCCGGCCACGGCGCCGATGGCGGCGCCCACGGCAGTGCCGACCGGGCCGGCCACGCTGCCCACCGCGGCGCCGGCAGCGACGGCGCCGAGGGTCGCCCCGGCCGCGGTGCCGACGGGGTGGCTGCCGAGGGGCGTGCGCTCGTTGGCGCGCTCGCGGTCGATCGGGTCACGCAGGTCGCCCTTGGCGACGGGTTTGTCCTCATTCATGACGGGTTCTCCTGGTAGGCGCGAACGGAGTCCCATTTCACCCGCCCGCCCGCCGGCGGACCATCGGCCCGCGCCCCGCCGGGGTGTAGGCCGGGTCCGACCCGCAACGCCGCGTGCCGCTGCCGGTCAGTCGATGCCGACGACCTTGTGGGTCTGCAGCCCCAGGCGCCACTGCGGGTGCGCCATGCAGTACTCGACCGCCAGCCGCGTGTTGCGTGCGCGCTCGGGTCCGTCCATCGGCTGCAGGAAGAAGTGGTCGAACGCGAGGTGCGTGAAGCGCTCGGGCATGGCGAGCGGCTGCGGGAACACGAGCTTCAGCTCGTCGCCGCGCGTGAGCACGAGCTCGGCATCGGCCTTCGGGCTGACGCAGATCCAGTCGATGCCGGGCGGCGCGGGCCGCGTGCCGTTGGTCTCGATGGCCACCTCGAAGCCCGCGGCGTGCAACGCGCGCACGAGCGGTTCGTCGAGCTGCAGCAGCGGCTCGCCGCCGGTGCACACGACCAGCGGCCGGCCGCCCCGGCCGGCCGGCCAGCGCGACGCCACCGCCTGCGCCAGCGTGGCCGGCGTGGCGAACTTGCCGCCGCCCGCGCCGTCGGTGCCGACGAAGTCGGTGTCGCAGAAGCTGCAGACCGCCTGCGCGCGGTCGGCCTCGCGGCCGCTCCACAGGTTGCAGCCGGCGAAGCGGCAGAACACGGCCGCGCGGCCGGCCTGGCCGCCTTCGCCCTGCAGCGTGTAGAAGATCTCCTTGACGGCGTACGTCATCGGCTACACCGGCAGCGCCGGGCCCTCGTCGCCCGCGAGCACGATGGCGCCGCAGCCGCGCGTCTCGTAGAGGTCCACGCGGTCGAGCGCCGGCAGCGCTGCCCGGGCCCGGGCGAGGATCCAGCGCGCGAGGCTCGCGCTGTCGCAGTCGGGCAGGTCGGCGATCTCGTGCAGCGGGCGATGGTCCAGCGCGTCGAACAGCGGCGTGAACAGTTCCTTCACGTCGCCGAAGTCGACGGTCCAGCCCATCACCTCGTCGAGCAGCGCCGACAGGTGCAGCCGCAGCACGTACGTGTGGCCGTGGATGCGCCGCTGCGGCGAGCCGCCGGGCGCACGCTTGAGCGTGAGCGCGCTGTCCAGCGTGAGCTCCTTCCAGATGCGGTAGCGCGCGCCGTCGTAGTGCGCGCCCGAGGTGCCCGTCTCGTACACCGTGATCCACGAGAGCGCCGGCAGCGCGGGCTTCAGCCGCGCCCACAGCCAGCTCGACAGCACCTCGCTCGTCGGGTTGTCGAGCCCCGGCAGGTCGTTGAGGCACGCGTGGTCCAGCTCGGCGTGCAGCGGCGCCCACAGGGCGTCGAGCGCGTCGTAGTCGAGCGCCAGGTCGCGCGTGCCGATGTCCTGGTCGGCATGCACGATGACCTCGAAGCCGTGGCCGTGCAGCCGGCCGCACTTGTGGCCGGGGCGCACGTGCGGCAGCCGGTGCGCCGACTGGAACGCGTAGCGCCGCCAGACGTGCGCGTGCCCGGCCAGGTCCAGGTCGACGCCCTCGTGCGCCGTGCTCTGGATGCCCACCTGCTCGATGCCCGGCGCGTCGAGCTGGGCGCGCAGCCAGCGCGCGAGGTTCTCGTCGGTGGGCTGGGCCACGATGTCGTTGAGCAGCCGGTAGTCCAGCCGGCCCACCTGCGCCTGCACCGCCTCGCGCAGGCGCTCGACCTCGCCCCCGGGGAAGCGCGCCCAGCCCTCGGGCAGCGCGCAGCGCACCTTGGCGAGGAAGCTGTGGCCGTGCAGCCGGCGCGAGCGGTGGCCGGCGGGCAGCGCGTCGACGTGGCAGGCGGCTTCGAAGCCGGCGGAGGCCGTGAAGAGGGTGCGGGTGGACATGGAGCAGCGGCGGCGGCGCCGCAACGGCGAGCGCCGCAGAGGGGGCCAGCCGGGATTGTCCGCCAACGCGGCGGTGCATGCCGGGCCGCGGCGGTCGCGCCGCCGTCCTCCGGTCGGGCCAGATCGTGTGCGGCCCGTGTCAGTGCACGTCCACCTCGGTGGACCAGCGCGCGTCCTCGAAGTCGTCCAGGCGCGCGCGAATCTCCACGCGCCACGTGCCGCCGAGGGCCCATTCCGTCCCCTCGTGGACCCAGCGGCCGGCGGCCGTGCGCCGCATGGCGCGCTGCAGCGGCTCGATGCCGGCGGCGGGATGGGAGATCGACACGTCGACCGCGGCGGGATCCAGCGCGCGCCCGTCGGCGCCGCGCAGCTCGACGGCGAGCGTGTTGCGCCCGGGTCGCGCCGGTGCGAGCGTGAGCGTCGCAGTGCGGCCGCCGGCGGCGGCGAGCGTCTTCGATACCGGCGCGGCGGCGAACGCCGTGGCGGCGCCCGGCGCATCGAGGCCGGGCTCGCCGCGCGGGGACGTCTGCACGAGCACCGCGGTCACGCCGAGCACGGCGAGCACGAGCGCCACCTCGAGCCCGACCACCCGGGTGAGCGCGCGCGTCGCCTGCGGTGCGCCGTGCGCGAGCCGCGGCATGAGCACGAAGCGGTTGATGGCGGCCAGCGCGAGCAGCGCGGCGAACAGCGCCGCCTTGAACAGCACGAGGCGGCCGTACGGCGTGGCCGCGAGGCTCTCCAGGGCGCGCAGCTGGAACGCCGCGAGCGCGACCCCCGCCGCGGCCAGCAGCGCCACCATGCCGGTGGCGAGGCGCGAGAAGCGCCACAGCGCCTCGGCGCTGCGCGACGCGTCGCGCCGCAGCACGGCATGCAAGGCGACCAGCGAGCCGAGCCAGAACGCCGCCGCGAGCGCGTGCGCGGCGAGCGCGGCCCCCGCCCAGGCGCGCGACCCGGCGGCCGCGGCATGTCCGGTGAGCGCGAGGCTCGCCACGCCCGCCGCGGCGCCGAGAACCAGCGCCGCGGTCGCGGGCACGCGCGCCGGCGCCAGCGCCGCGGCCGCGATGGCCGCCGACGCGCCGATCGCCACCAGCGTGCTGGTGCCGAACGACGTGTCGATCGCGGCGGTCCAGGCGCGCGCGTCCATCAAGGTGCCGGCGCCGAGGAGCACGGCGCCGTGCCAGCCCAGGCAGAGCGCCGACAGCAGCGCGGCCGCGAGGCCGGCGACCGCGAGCGTGCGACGCTGGCCGGGGAAGGGCCGCACCGCGAGCACGAACAGCGCCGCACCCGTCGCGGCGAGCAGGGCGATGTCGCGCGCGGCGCGCAACGCGATCGACACGGCGTCCGGGCCGGAGTCGGCGCGCGCCGCCGCGCCGCGCGCCGCCGGGGCGGGCGCGGGCGCGCCGATCGAGAACGTGATCGCGCCGGCCACCGGGTGCGAGTCGCTGGAGGTCACGCGATAGCTCAGCACGTGCGCGCCCGTCGCCATGCCGGCCGGCGCGGCGAGGTGCAGCGCGCCGTGCTCGACGCGCGCCACGCGCGGCTCGACGGCGCGGCCCGTCGCGTCGACCAGCCGCAGCTGCACCGGATGCACCGGCTCGTCGAAGCGCAGCACCAGCTCGGCGGGCGCGGCATCGAGCGACGCGCCGTCGGCCGGCACCGAGGACACGAGCGAGGCATGCGCGAGCACCCGCGGCGCGCACGCCAGCAGCAGCAGCGCGAGCGCCGGCGCGGCCCACGCACGCGCGGCGGTCAAGGCTTCGGCGCGAGCTTCAGCGCGGGGGCGGGCTCCTTCAGCGCGGCGGCCGGCTTGCCCGCCTCGGGCACCTCGATCCAGCGCGTCACGCCTTCGACGCATTCCTGCACCACCGGCACGTAGAGGGTGGCGCCCGGCCGGTCCGGCAGCTTCATCGTCATGCGGAACTCGTCGAAGTGGTCGTCGGCGAGCGGGCCGCCCTGCCAGGCGACTTCGCTCACGCGCTCGCTCACCATGCGGCCATGCCCGGCGTCCACCGGTTGCGCGAGCTTCGTGCGCGTCACGGCCAGCGTCCATCCGGGCTTGGGCTGGGGCTTCACGTTCATCACGCCTTCGGGAATGCGCACGCGCACGGCCACGGTGGGCGAGGACTTGCAGCCGTGCGACACCTGGAGGACCGCCTTGTAGTAGCTGTCGGCGAACGCGTTCGGCTGCTCCAGCGTGACATGGGCGCGCGCGCCGCCGGCGGCCGTGGCCGCCAGCGCCGCCGCGAGGCAGAAGGAAATGCGTGTGGTCATGCGCGTGCTCCGGGGGCAAGGTGGGTGCGCCATCACAGGTCGAACTTCAGCTCCAGCGAGTAGCTGCGCTGAGGATACGGGTGGAAGTTCCAGTACTTGTCGTTGTTCGCATTGTCGATGCCGAAGGCGGCGCTCCACTGCCGGTCGAGGCGGTACACCAGGCGCAGGTCGACCGTCGCGAACCGGCTCACGCCCATGTACGTGAAGCCGTTGACGTCCTCGTTGTTCAGCGTGCGGTACTGGCGGCCGCTGTAGCGCGCGGCGACGGTGCCGGTCCAGTGGTCGTCGAGACGGTAGCTCGCCACCGCGGTGGCGCGCCAGCGCGGGATGTTCGGCTGCCACTTGTCCAGGGTGTCGCCCGGCGTGCGCACGAATCCGGCGTTCTGCTTGATCTTCGAGTCCGCATACGTGAGGCTCGCCCACACGTCGAGACCCCCGATCCACCAGTCGTGGCCGTTGAAGGCCGCTTCCAGGCCGGTGGTCGCGATGCGCCCGACGTTCTGCACCCGGCTCACGTTGACGTTGTTGCCGGCCGCGTTGGCGACGGCGAGCGACTGCGTGTAGAGCGCGTCGCGCGTGTCCTCCGCGAACAGCGTGAGGCGGCCGAGCATGCCGTCGAAGTCCTTCTCCAGGCTCAGCTCGGCGGTCCACGACCGCTCGGGCGCGAGGTTCGGGTCGTTGGCGAACTGCGCGTTGGCCGTCGACGTCGCGCCGTACAGCTCGGCCACCGTCGGCATGCGCACGGCCCGGCCGATCGAGGTCTTGAGCAGCGTGTCGGGCCGCCATTGCCACGACAGCGCCGCCTTCGGCGAGAACTCGTCCTCGCGCCGCGCGGGATGCGGCGGGATGGGCGGCGCGCCGGCGATCTCGGTGGCGCCGCCGAACGCCTCCCAGCGCTCGGCGCGGCCGCCCAGCACCGCCTTCCAGCGCTCCGACAGCCGCCACGCGTCCTGAGCCCACAGGCTGCGCAAGCGCGTGTAGCCCTGCACGTTGCTCGACGGCGTGCCCGGTTCGTCGGCGAGGTAGTTGCCGCCGAGCCGGGTGGTGACATAGCCGAGCCGGTAGTTCTCCTGCTGGTAGCCGAAGTCGACGGCGTGCGCGCCGCCGGCCTGCGGCGGGCGCCACGTGCCGCGCAGCGACAGCGTGCGCCACCCCGTGCCCTGGCCGTCGGCCAGCGTGCCGGCGCCGCCGGCGAGCGCGCCGGGGGGCGGGTTGTCGGCGGCGTTCTGCCGCTTGTCGTCGCGGTTGTAGTCGTAGCGGCTGGCCGCGACCTCCCCGTCCCATTCGCCTTTCGTGTGGCTCTTCAGCGTGAGGCCGTGCATCGTGTGCAGCAGCTTCTCGCGCGTCTGCACGAAATCGGCGCCGTTCACCCGGAACCCGACGCCGTCGAGATCGACCGGTCCGTTGAACACCGGCTTGCCGGCGGCGTCGCGCAGGTACGAGGCCGAGCGCCCGTCGGCGTCGTTCTGCCAGGCGCCGAAGACGTAGCTCGCGCGCAGCGTGGGGGTCACGTCGTACGCGAGCTTCACCTTCAGGTGGTCCTGGCGCGTCTCGTACTGCGTGCCGGTCCCGAGGACGAACCAGGACAGGTGGGCGTTGTTGCGTTCGGGCACCGCGCCGGTCACCGGCACCGCGCCCGCGACGGGCGGCGTCGCGGCGCTCGCGAAGCGCGTCGCGAACGTGAGCGGCTGGCCCTCGCTGTCGGTGCGGTTCACGTTCACCCACCACGACCAGGCGCCGGCGCGGTCGCCCAGCGACGCGCTCGCCTGCCAGGCGCGAAACGTCTCGTCCGTGCGGTACAGCTCGAACGGCTGCACGACGTAGCCGACGCGCGCATGCGCCTCGAACCGTGCCGGCATGCGCGTCACGTAGTCGACCACCGCGCCCACCGAGTTGCCCGGATACGCCGCGGAGAAGGGCCCGTACATCACGTCGACGCGGTCGATCTCCTCGGGCGTGACGAGCCCCCAGCGCGGCGGGAACGAGAGCCCGCCGACGCCGTTGCCGAGGAAGTTGGACAGCAGGATGCCGTCGGCGTACACCGCCGAGCGCGCGCTGTTGCCGGTGCCCGAGGCACGGCTGGAGAGGATGGCGTGGTTGTAGTCGCCGACGTAGCGCTTGCGCACGAGCAGGCTCGGCAGGTACTTGAGCGCGTCCTCGCTGTCGGTGGCATTGACGGTGCGCTCGATCTCCTCGCGCGTCATGCCTTCCATGGTGGTGGGGATCTGCGCGGGCAGCGAGGTGGGACGACCGCCCGTCACGGTCACCACGCCGAGCGACTTCGACGGGGGATCGTGCAGCGCGAGCAGGTCGACGGGCTGCGCGAGCGCGCGTGCGCTCGACAGGGGCGCGGCTGCAGCGAGCAGCGCCACGAGAGTGGTGCGGTTCATGACGATGTGTTCCAGGCGTACGGGCGCGCACGAGGCGCGGCGTCCGGCGCCCTCGGACGGCGCCGCCGGCCGGCGCACGCACGCGAGTCACGTGCGCGCCGGGCGAAGGCTCGTCACCGGTGGCGGCAGACGGAGCGGCGAAGCGGCAGCCGGCGCGGCCGGTGCCGGCAGCCTCACGCGCGGGCGGGAGGGCCGTGCCGCAATCGCGCGGCCCAGGCCGCGCAGGCGTCGTGGAACGAGACGCCGGCCGAGGCAGCCGAGCCGGGCGGCGCCGCGCCGGCGGGCGTGACGGCCGGCAGCGCCGCGCCGGTGGCGGCCAGGGACGCCAGCCCGGCCAGCGCGCAATGGTCACCCGGCTGCGCGGCATGGCCGTGCGGCCCGTGGTCCCCGAGCCCGAGGGGTTCCTCGCCGATCCCGGGATGCTCCTCGCCGGCCCCCGCATGCACGCCCGCGTGCCCCGCGTCGCCGTGTGCGTCGTGCCGCTGCGACGCGAACGGCAGGGCAACGCCGTAGATCGGGCACACCTCAGCCACGCCGATGCCGCGCGCCTGCGCGGCGCCGGCGGCCAGCATCGGCACCGCGGCCTTCAGGACCAGCAGGCAGACGACGGCCCACGCGGTGAAGCGGGACGACCAGGGATGCCGGGACATGCGGGGATTCTGCCAGCCGATCGCGGCGCCGCCCGCGAGCGCGGCGCGATGCCGCAGGCCATCCGTGGAACCCCGCACCGCGCCGCGTGCGCCTGCCGCGCGCCTCGGCGCACAAGACCGTGTTCCCGACGTCCCTGCTCGACGCGGATCCCACGCTTGCACGACACTCCAGGACTTGCAGCGTCGCCTCGCGGCCACCGCCGTGCCGATGGACAACGAAACGCACCACGTCTCCTTGCCGGGCGCCGACGAGGGGGAGCTCTTCCGCACACTGTTCGGCGCCTATCCCGACGGTCTCGTCGTGACCGCGCCGGACGGCGCGATCGTCATGGCCAACCCGGCGGCGGCGCAGCTCCTGGGCTACCCGCCCGAGCAGCTGGCCGGCATGCCGGTCGACGCGCTGGTGCCCGACGACATCCGCCCGAGGCACGCCGCGTACCGCGCCGCCTATGCGAGCCAGCCGAAGTCGCGTCCCATGGGCGCGAGCATGGACCTCGTCGCGCAGCGGCGGGACGGCACGCGCGTGGTCGTCGAGATCGGGCTGAGCCCCCTGCAGGACCACGGCGTGCCGCTGGTGGCGGCGGCGATCCGCGACGTCACCGCGTATCCGCGCGTGAAGGCGGCGATGCGCCGCGCGCGCTACGGCGACTTCCTCGCCCTGGCGGGCCGGGTGGCGGTCGACGCGCGCGATGCGGACGCCCTGTTGCAGCAGGTGCCGGAGCTCGCGGCGCAGGCGCTCGAGGTCGAGGCGGCCGCCGTTTTCCTGCTGGAGCGCGACCGGCTCGATTTCCGGGTGGCCGGCGGCGTGGGCCTGGGGCCCGACGAAGCGGTCGGCGGCCTGTTCGTCAACACGCCGAACTCCGCCGCCGGCCTGATGCTGCTGGAGGGCAGGACGATCGCGGTGGACGACTTCCGCACCGAGACGCGCTTCGCCGCGCCCGTGTCGCACCTCGCCGCGGGGCTGCGCAGCGCGGCCGCGGCGCCGCTCAAGGATCGCGGGCGGATCATCGGCGCGCTGGTGGCGCGCTCGCGCGAGGCCGGCCGCTTCGGCGAGGACGAGCTGCGCTTCCTCGAGTCGATGTCGAGCCTGCTCGGCACGAGCCTGCAGCGCGCACGCGGCGAGGAGGCGCTGAACCACGCCGCGCGGCTGGAAAGCGTCGGGCAGCTGACGGGCGGGATCGCGCACGACTTCAACAACCTGCTCACCGTGATCCTCGGCAACCTCCAGGTGATCGAGGATCTGCCCTGCGTCGCGGGCGACGACTATGCGCGGCAGCTCGCCGACGCGGCCGCGCGTGCCGCGCGGCGCGGCGCGGACCTGACGAGCAAGCTGCTCGCCTTCTCGCGCCGCCAGGTGCTGAGGTCGGACACGGTCGACCTGCGCAAGGTGATCGACTCGCTGATCGACATGCTGCGCCGCACCGTGGACCAGCGCATCGTCATCGAGGAGGACGTGGCCGCCGAGTGCCCGCACGTGCTCGCGGACCCGGGGCAGCTCGAGACGTCGCTGCTGAACATCGCGATCAATGCGCGCGACGCCATGCCGCAGGGCGGCACGCTGCGCATCGGCGCGGCGCCGTGCCCCGCGCTGCCGGTGCGCGCGCGCAACGACCTCGACGACCCCAGCGCGCCGGCCAACGGGTTCGTGGCCATCGCCGTGAGCGACACCGGCACCGGGATGACGGACGCCGTGAAGGAGCGCGCCTTCGAGCCGTTCTTCACCACCAAGGCCGCGGGCCGCGGCACGGGCCTGGGCCTCAGCACGGTCTACGGCTTCGCCAAGCAGTCGCGCGGGGCGGTGTCGATCGACAGCACGCCGGGCGCCGGAACGACCATCACGCTCTACCTGCCGCGCGTGCACGCGCCGCCGGCCGCGGACGGGCAGCGCCCGGAAGCGACGCCCGAGCTGCCGCCCGGACTCGAGGTGCTGGTCGTCGAGGACGACCGCGTGGTGTCGGAAGTGGCGCGCGCCTTCCTGCGCAGCCTCGGCTGCAACGCCACCGTCGCGTTCACCGCCGAGCACGCGCTCCTGCTGCTGGAGAAGCAGCATCGATTCGACGTGCTGATGACCGACATCTCGCTCGGCTCCGGCATGCGCGGGACCGCCCTCGCCCAGGTGGCGCGCGAGCGCTTCCCCGGGCTCGCCGTGCTGCTGGTCTCCGGCTACTCCGCCGAGCACCTCGAGGGTAGGGAGTCGCTGGCGGGATTCGAGCTCTTGAACAAGCCGTACCGGCGCGAGGAGCTGGGGCTCGCGCTCGCGCGGGCGATCTCCGGATCCGGCACGCAGCCTCGCGGCGGCTGAAGCGCCGCGGCGCCGCGCCGGCACGCCGCGCGCGGCCGACCCGGGCGCGACGGCCGTGACGGATTGCCGGATTGCGGTTGATACCCCTCAAGCGCGCGCCGCACGTGCCGACAACGAACGTTCACCGTCACGTCGGAGTCGTCACGCTTGCAGTACTTCGTCGCTCGTTACGACCCGTGGGGAGTTGCCGTCTCCTACCTGCTGGCGTGCTTCGCCGCCTACGTCGCCCTCGACCTGGCCAGGCGGGTGCGCACCGAAGACCGCAGCGCCGCGCTCGGCTGGTGGATCGGCGGCTCCCTTTCGATGGGGACCGGCATCTGGTCCATGCACTTCGTCGGCATGCTGTCGTATTCGCTGCCGATCCCGCTCGGCTACGCCAGGGCCGCCACCATCGCGTCGTGGCTCGCCGCGGTGGCGGTGTCCGCCGTCGCGCTGGGCGTGGCGAGCCGCGGCGAGCTCACGCGGGCGCGCCTGGCCGCCGGCGCGGCAGCGATGGGCCTGGGCATCTGCACCATGCACTACATCGGCATGGCCGCGCTCGACCTGTCGCCGCGCATCGTGTGGAACGCGTGGCTGGTCGCCGCCTCCGCCGGGATCGCGACGGCGGCGTCCGCGGTCGCGCTGCTGGTGTTCTCGTGGATGCGCCGGGTCGACGAGCGCCGCGCCTGGCGGTTCCAGGCGGCGGCGGCGATCGTCATGGGCGCGGCGATCTCGGGCATGCACTACACCGGCATGGCCGCGGCCGGGGTCCTGGCCGGCACGGTGTGCCTGAGCGCCGGCGCGCTCGGCGGCGCGGGCCTCGGCAAGCTCGTGACCGGGGCGTCCATCGCCCTGCTCGGGATGACGTGGTTCACCTCGATGATGGACGCGCGCCTGCGCAGCAAGACCAGCCGGCTCGCGCAATCGCTGCAGATCGTCAACACCCAGCTGCAGACGGCCAACCAGGAGCTGCAGCGGCGCGCCTTCATCGACCCGCTGACCGGCGTGGCCAACCGCACGCTCTTCGACGACCGCCTCGCCCATGCGGTGGCGCGCACCGCCCGCAGCGAAGAGCGCATCGGCGAGCGCACGACCGAGCGGCTCGCGGTGCTGTTCGTCGACCTCGACGGCTTCAAGCCGGTGAACGACTCCTTCGGCCATGCGGCCGGCGATGCGGTGCTGCAGGAGACCGCGCAGCGGCTGCAGCGCGCGGCGCGCGCCAGCGACACCGTGGCGCGCCTGGGCGGCGACGAGTTCGTGCTGCTCATGGAGCACGTCGCGAGCGACGCCGACTGCGTGGCGCTGGCGCGGCGGCTGATCGGCTCGCTGCGCGAGCCGTTCCACGTCGCCGGCCGGCCGGTGCAGATCTCGGCGTCCATCGGCATCGTGGTCCATCCCGACCACGGTGAGCCCGACAAGCTGCTCACCCACGCCGACGCGGCGATGTACGCCGCCAAGCGCGCCGGCGGCGGCAGCTACGTGCTGTTCGAGCCGCACATGGACGCCGGCGCGCTGCTCCAGCTCAGCCTGCAGAGCGACCTGCGGCGCGCCGTTCCCGACAACCAGCTCGAGCTGCACTACCAGCCCAAGATCGACGCCCGGCGGGACTGCATCAGCGGGGTGGAGGCGCTGCTGCGCTGGAACCATCCGGAGCACGGCATGGTGAGCCCGCTCGCGTTCATTCCGATCGCGGAGCGCTACGGGATCATCGGGGAGCTGGGCGACTGGGTCATCGAGGAGGTGTGCCGCCAGATGCGCGCCTGGGCCGACGACGGCATCCGCCTGCGCGTGGCGATCAACCTGTCGGTGCACCAGCTGCGCCAGGACAGCCTGGTGGACCACATCGAGACGGCCTTGCGCCGCCACGGCGTGCCGGCGTCGCAACTGCTGTGCGAGATCACGGAGTCGGTCGCGATGGAGGACATGCGCGCCACGCAGCGCGCCTTCGAGGGCCTGCAGCGCATCGGCGTGTACCTGTCGATCGACGACTTCGGCACCGGCTACTCGAGCCTCAGCTACCTGCGCCAGCTGCCCGCACGCCAGCTCAAGATCGACCGCAGCTTCGTGCAGGACATCGAGACCAGCGAGGACGCGCGCGCCGTGGTCGACGCGGTCATCCGGCTCGCGCACGCGCTCGGGCTGGCCGTGGTGGCCGAAGGCGTCGAAACGCCGGGCCAGCGCGACACCCTGCTCGCCCTGCACTGCGACGAGCTCCAGGGCTACCTGTTCGCCCGGCCCATGAGCGCGCACATGCTGCGCGAGTGGACCGACGGGCGCAAGCCCGCCGGGGCGCTGGATTTCTCGCCGTCGGTGCGGGCGCCCTGGGCGCACGAGCCGGTGGCCAGGTAGCCGCGCCGGCGCGCGGTTCAGCCCCGGGTCGTCGTCGCCTGCTGGGCGAAGGAAAGCGCGACGAAATCGACGAACGCGCGCACGCGTGCGGCCATCTGGTGCCGCTGCGGATAGACCGCGTGGATGTCGGCGTCGGGCGTGAAGTACTGCGGGAGCACCTGCACCAGGCGCCCGCTGTGCAGATAGCGCTCGATGTCCCACTGCGCCCGCATGAGGATCCCGTGGCCATCGAGTGCCCAGCTCACGGCGATCTCGCCGTCGTTGGTGGTGAGGTTGCCCCGGATCTTCACGGACTCCGTGACCGCGTGCCGGCCGCGGCTGCCGGACAGGCGCCACACGCCGTAGGCCTCCTCGCCCTGGCGGATGCCGATGCAGTTGTGCTGCGTCAGGTCGTTCGGCACCTTGGGCGTACCGTGCCTGGCCAGGTACGCCGGCGAGGCGCACAGCAGCCGCCGGTTGGGCGCGATGTGCCGCGCGATGACCCGGGCATCCGGCGGGGCGCCGAAGCGGATGCCGACGTCGAACGCGTCCTCGGTGAGCGGGGGCGGGTTCACCGACAGCTGCAGCTGCACCTGGACCTGCGGGTACTTGCGAACGAAGCGGGAGATGAGCGGCGCCACGTGGCTGCGGCCGAAGCCCAGCGTGGCATTGACCCGCAGAAGCCCCTTCGGCACCGCCTTGGAGACGCCCAGCAGCTCGCGCATGTCCTCGATCTCGCCGAGGATGCGCCGCGCATGCTCGAGGTAGAGCTCCCCCTCGGGCGTGAGGCTCATCCGCCGGGTGGTGCGGATGACGAGCGGTATGCCCAGCCGGGACTCCATCAGCGCCAGGTGCTTGCTCACGGCCGGCGTGGTGATGCCCATTTCGCGGGCGGCGGCGCTCAAGCTGCCGGCCGAGGCCAGGGCGCAGAAGAAGCCGAGGTCGTCGGGCTGGATGTCGCTCGCCATGGCGCCGAATTGTTGAGAGCAGGTTAACGCTGGCTTCACTTTAGCGAGGCGCACGGCCGCCGTCCAACTCCTAGAGTTCGCCCATCGACCACCCCACGCAACGGAGACAAGCCATGAAGACGTACCGCATCGCCACCATCCCGGGTGACGGCATCGGCAAGGAAGTCGTTCCCGCCGGCCAGCAGGTGCTGGAAGCCCTCGCCGCCGCGCACAGCAATTTCCGCTTCGAGTTCGAGAACTTCGACTGGGGCGGCGACTACTACCGCAAGCATGGCGTGATGATGCCGGGCGACGGACTGCAAGCGCTGCGCGACAAGGACGCCATCCTGTTCGGCTCGGCGGGCGACCCCGACATTGCCGACCACATCACGCTGTGGGGCCTGCGCCTGAAGATCTGCCAGGGCTTCGACCAGTACGCCAACGTGCGTCCGACGCGCATCCTGCCGGGCATCGACGCGCCGCTGAAGCGCTGCAAGCCCGCGGACCTGAACTGGGTCATCGTGCGCGAGAACTCCGAGGGCGAGTACTCGGGCGTCGGCGGCCGCGTCCACCAGGGCCACCCGATCGAAGCCGCCACCGACGTCACGATGATGACCCGTGTCGGCGTGGAGCGCATCCTGCGCTTCGCCTTCCGGCTGGCCCGGTCGCGGCCGCGCAAGCAGCTGACCGTCGTCACCAAGAGCAATGCCCAGCGCCATGCGATGGTCATGTGGGACGAGATCGCCACCGAGATCGGCGCCGAGTTCCCCGACGTGAAGTGGGACAAGGAGCTGGTGGACGCGATGACGGCGCACATGGTCAACAAGCCCGCCACGCTCGACACGATCGTCGCCACCAACCTGCATGCCGACATCCTGAGCGACCTGGCCGCCGC
>Ga0075429_100001010_pt1 | contig 22416 bp, 20 predicted proteins | sample RhiMetdeltSRZDD3_FD_75295 | JGI IMG/M metagenome (GOLD analysis project Ga0075429, IMG submission 75295) | Populus rhizosphere microbial communities from Tennessee, USA - Rhizosphere MetaG P. deltoides SRZDD3 | ecosystem: Host-associated > Plants > Roots > Rhizosphere > Soil | place: USA... | reverse complement strand
GGCGATCGAGGCGTGCGCTCATGAGCGGTCCGCGCTAACGCAGCAGTGGCGCGACGGCAGCCTGGGCGAGATCGACGAACGGCGCGGGCATAACGCCGAGCAGCACGATCGCGAGTAGCGCGATCACCAGCGCGAGGCTGCCGGCGAAGGACGACGCGTACGTGGTGGCGGTGCCTTCGGGCTCGCGCATGTACATATAGACGATGATCCGGAGGTAGTAGTACGCGGCAGCCGCCGAGTTCAGCATGCCGATGACCGCCAGCCAGAAGTAGCCCGCGCGCACCGCGGCGCCGAACACGTAGAACTTGCCGACGAACCCGGCCAGCGGCGGAATGCCGACCAGCGAGAGCAGGAACAGACCGAGCGCCGCCGCCAGCATCGGGTGCCGGCGCGCGAGCCCGGCGTAGTCGGCCACCTCGACCGCTTCGCCGCGCGCGCGCTCGCAGAGCGTGATGACCCCGAAGGCTCCGGCGGTAGTGAACGTGTAGGTCAGGAGATAGAACATCACCGAGCTGGCCCCACCCACTCCACCGGCGACCAGGCCGACCAGCATGTAGCCGACGTGGGCGATCGACGAGTAGGCGAGCATGCGCTTGAGGTTCGACTGCGCGAGCGCCACGATGTTGCCGACGGTCATCGTGAGCGCCGCGATCACCCACAATAGCGCGGCCCAGTCGGGCGGCATCCCGCGCAGGGTCACCGTGATCACGCGGATCAGCGCCGCGAAGGCGCCCGCCTTCGAGCCGGTCGCGATCAGCGCCGTCACGCTCGTCGGTGCGCCCTGGTACACGTCGGGGACCCACATGTGAAACGGTACCGAGGAGACCTTGAAGCCGAAGCCGACCATCATGAGCCCGAGACCCACGACGAAGAGCGGATCGCGCGGCTTCGACGCGACCGCCGCCGCGATCCGGTCGAGCTGCGTGGTGCCCGTGGCGCCGTAGATGAGCGCGATGCCGTAGAGCAGGAAGGACGAGGCGAAGGCGCCGAGCAGGAAGTATTTCATCGCCGCCTCGCCCGAGGCGAGCTCCCGCTTGAAGAGGCCGGCCAGGACGTAGAGCGAGAGCGACATCAGCTCGAGGGCCAGGAACACGACGATCAGATCGCCGGCGGCGGCCATCAGCATCATGCCGGCGGTCGAGAAGAGCACCAACGCCCAGTACTCGCCCGACTCGGTGCCGGTGCGGCGCAGATAGTCCATCGAGAGCAGCACGACCAGGGCGCCCGCGTAGCAGATGATCACGTTGAAGTAGAGCGCGAAGTTGTCGAGCACCACCATGTCCCGGAACGCGCGCCCGGGCGAGCTCCATCTCAAGAGCGTCGCCAGGAGCGCCCCGACCATCCCGGCGAGCGCGAGCATCGCCGGGAGCTCGCGCGGGACGGCGCGCGGGACGAGATCGAGCGCGAGCACCACCGCGCCGGCGGCCAGGATGACCAGCACCGGCGCGAGCGGGCCGAACAGTACCGGCGGGACGACGATCGCGTCCATGCTAGCGGCCCGCGCCGGTCTTGCTCTGCACCTGGGCGATCAAGGCCTCGATGGTGGTTTCGGTCTTACCGGTGAACGCGGCGGGATAGACCCCGATCCACACGATGAGCGCGAGGACCGGGACCAGCACGGCCCACTCGCGCGTCGTCAGGTCGTGAAGGCGCCGGTTGGCGTCCTTCGTGACCTCGCCGAACACGACGCGCTGATACATCCAGAGCATGTACACCGCCGCGAAGATGATGCCGCTCGTCGCCAGCGCGGCCACCCACGGATTGCGCTGGAAGGCGCCGACCAGGATCAGGAACTCGCCGACGAACCCGTTCAGCCCGGGCAGCCCGAGCGAAGAGAGCGCCACCACCAGGAAGAGCGCCGAGAAGGCTGGCACGACCTGCCACAGCCCACCGAAGTCGGCGATGAGCCGCGAGTGGCGGCGCTCGTAAATCATCCCGACCATCAGGAAGAGCGCGCCCGTCGAGAGGCCGTGGTTCACCATCTGGATGACGCCGCCCACGAGCCCCTGCTGGTTGAGCGTGAAGATGCCGAGCATCACGAACCCGAGGTGGCTCACGCTCGAGTACGCCACGAGCTTCTTCATGTCGGGCTGCACCGTCGATACCCACGCCCCGTAGATGATGCCGATCACCGCGAGCGTGAAGACCCACGGCCCGAAGGCCAGGCTCGCGTCCGGGAACAGCGGCAGGCAGAAGCGCAGGAATCCGTATGTGCCCATCTTGAGGAGCACGCCGGCCAGGATGACACTGCCGGCCGTCGGCGCCTCGACGTGGGCGTCGGGCAGCCAGGTATGGAACGGGAACAGCGGCACCTTGATCGCGAAGGCCAGCGCGAAGGCCAGGAACATGAGGTTCTGCGCGCGGCCGGGGGCCATCACGTACTGGGTGAGCACGGGCACGTCGAACGTGTAGCGGCCCGTCGCGCCGCCGTACTGATAGTAGACCGCGAGGATCGCGACCAGCATGAGCGCGGAGCCGGCCATCGTGTAGAGCACGAACTTCACCGCGGCGTAGATCCGGTTCGGCCCGCCCCAGACCCCGATGATGAAGTACATCGGGATCAGCATCGCCTCCCAGAAGACGTAGAAGAGGAACAGGTCGAGGCTGACGAACACGCCGAGCATCCCGGTCTCGAGGATCAGCATCGTCGCCACGAATTCCTTGACCCGATCCTCGACCGATCCCCAAGCCGACGCGAGGGCCAGCGGCATCAAGAAGGTCGTCAGGAGCACGAGCAGGATGCTGATTCCGTCGACGCCCACGTGGTAGCTCACCCCCAGGGTCGGCATCCAGCGCGCCTGCTCCTCGAACTGATAGCCGATGATCTCCGGGTCGAACCCGAAGTAGAGCGGCAGCGAGAGCAGGAACGTGACGATGGCCACGGTGAGCGAGACAGGACGCAGCAGGCCGTCGGCGCGCCGGGGCAGCAGCAGAAGCAGGAGCCCGGCGACGCCCGGGAGAAACGTGACGAGCGAGACGAGCGGGATCATTTATCGAGCGCCGGTAGCCGGATCGAATCGAGGGTGGCCGGAGAGCGATGCTTGCCGGGTTTCATCGGACGAGTAAGAACGCGGCGATGGCGACGGCGCCGGCCAGCATCGTGAGCGCGTAGTTGACGGTGTAGCCGGTCTGCAGACGCCTGAGCCCCGCGGCGCACGCCACGACGGTGCGGCCCACCGCGTTGACGAGGCCGTCGACGAGCCTCGTGTCGAACACGCCGGCCAGGAACCGCGAGAGCGCCATCAGCGGTCGCACGATCGCGCGATCGTACAGGAGATCGACCCAGTAGGCGTTGAGCAGGAGCGCGTGGATCGGCGTCGTCGGCCGGCCGATCCCCTCGGCGCGGACGCCGGAGGCCATGTACATGACCCACGCGACCACGACGCCCGCCACGAACGCCATGACCGCCGAGAGCAAGAGCAGCAGCGCGACGGCACCGCTGTGGCCGCTCTCGTGGATCGGAAACACCGGCGCCAGGAACCGCTCGAAGCGCGTGCCGTGATCGGAGGGGATGCCAAAGGCGATGCCGGTGATCACGGTCAAGAGCGCCAGGACGGCCAGCGGCCAGGTCATGACGCCGGGCGATTCGTGCACGTGGTGGGCGGCCTCCCGCGTCATGCGCGGGCCGCTGTAGAAGGCCAGGAACAGCATACGCGATGTGTAGAACGAGGTCAGAAACGCGCCCAGCAAGAGGAGCGCCCAGATTCCCTTGTGGCCGCTTCCGAACGCGGCGGCCAGGATCTCGTCCTTCGAGAAGAACCCGGCGAGCCCCGGCATCCCGGCCAGCGCGAGCCCGCCGATCGTGGTCGTGATCGTGGTCGCCACCATGCGCGACGAGAGCCCGCCCATCTTCCGCAGATCCTGCTCGCCGCCGAGGCCGTGGATGACGCTGCCGGCGCCGAGGAACAGGAGCGCCTTGAAGAAGGCGTGGGTGACCAGGTGGAAGATGCCCGCGGCATACGCGCCGACGCCGACCGCGGCGAACATGTACCCGAGCTGGCTCACCGTGGAATAGGCGAGCACGCGCTTGATGTCGGTCTGCACCAGGCCGATCGTGGCCGCGAAGAGCGCCGTGGCCACGCCGATCCACGCGACCACCTCCAGCGCCACCGGCGAGCGCTCGAAGATCGCGTGGCTGCGCGCGACCATGTACACGCCGGCCGTCACCATCGTCGCGGCGTGGATCAGTGCCGACACCGGTGTGGGCCCCTCCATCGCGTCGGGCAGCCACACGTGAAGCGGCAGCTGCGCCGACTTGCCGCAGGCGCCCATGAAGAGCAGGAGCGCGATGCCCGTCGCGGTGCTCGGCTCGAGGTTGCCCGCCGCCGCGAAGGCCGCGTCGTAGTCGAGCGTGCCGACCGCGGTCCAGAGCCACATGAGGCCCAGGCCGAAGCCGAAATCGCCGACACGGTTGACGAGGAACGCCTTCTTGCCCGCCTGTGAGGCCGCCGGGCGCGTGTACCAGAACCCGATCAAAAGGTAGGAGCAGAGACCGACCGCTTCCCAGAACACATAGAGGAGGAGGAAGTTACCGGCCAGCACCAGCATCGTCATCGAGAACACGAACAGGTTCAGGTACGCGAAGTAGCGCGGATAGCCCGGATCGTCGTGCATGTAGCCGATCGAGTAGAGATGGATCAGGGTGCTGACGCCGGTGACGACCAGCAGCATGATACCGGTGAGCGGATCGATGTACGCGGTCACCGCCGTCTCGAAATCGCCGGCGCTGATCCAGGGGAAGAGCGTGGCGGTGATCGTCTCGCCGGAGGCGATGTGCGAGAACAGCATGCACGCGGCGACGAACGAGCCGGCCACTGTCGGCACCGCGACCCAGTGCGCGTAGCGGCCGATCAGCCGGCCGAAGATCATATTCAGGAGCGCGCCGACGAGCGGGAAGAGGGGAATCAGCCAGACGGTGGTCGACACCGGGTCATGCTAACGACGGGCCACCGGGAGTGTCAAGAACGGTGCTCGCCACGTCAGCCGCGCGGCGCGTACATGATCACGACGACGCCCGCGAGGCAGACGAGACCGCCGGCGATGTCGAAGCGGTCGGGAGGCTGCCGGGCGACGACGGCGCCCCAGGCGAGCGAGAGCACGACGAACACGCCGCCGTACGCCGCGTAGGCACGGCCGAAGGGTGCCGGCTGCAGGGTCGGCACGACGCCGTAGGCGAACAGGACGGCGCCGCCGAGAACGCCCAGAAGCACGCCGCGGCCCTCGCGCAGCCAGAGCCACACGAGATAGCCGCCGCCGATCTCGCAGAGCCCGGCCAGCACGAACAGCGCGAGCGAGCCGAACACGACCAGAGGGCTCATGACGTGATCACCTCCGAGGTTGGCGACGGGTCGGCATGGTATCATCCGTTGTGCCCAAGCGGTCTCGCGCGAAAGCCTGGGTGCTCATCGTCCTGATCCTGCTCGTGGCCGCCGTCGGCTCCGTGGCGTATCTGGTCTGGCGCCAGACGGTCCCGGGCGTGCAGTCGCTCACCACTCCCCCCCGCTTCGTCGGTCAGAAGACGTCCTTCAACGTGGTGGTCGAGGCGCGCCGCGGCAACGTGGCGCGGGTCGAGGTACGGGTCGAGCAATCGGGCAAGTCGACGCCGGTGGCCACGAAGGACGGCGGCCTCGGCAAGCGCGTCGAGATCCCCGTGACGGTCGACAGCGCCGCGCTCGGGCTGCGCGAGGGCAGCGCCACCATCGAGGTGTGGGCACGCGACACCTTCTGGCGGCCGATCCGCCGCGACGACCGCGCGATCGCCGGCTATCCCGTCACCGTCGACCTCACGCCGCCGAAGGTCGAGCTGCTCGCGTCGACACGCTATCTCTCGCCCGGCGGCAGCGGCCTGGTCGCGTTCCGCGTCTCCGGCGCGTCGAAGACCGAGGTCCTGGCCGGCGCGACCGCGTTCCCGTCGTTCGCGTTCGGCCCGGCCGACAAGGGCGCGCGCATCGCGCTGCTCGCGCTACCCTACGACTACGATCCGGCCACGCCGATCCAGATCCGCGCCAGTGACGAGGCCGGCAACACCGCCTCGCGCGGGATCCCGGCTGAGATCCGCCCGCGCAAGTTTCCGAAGGACACGATCGACATCAAGGACGCGTTCCTCCAGGCCAAGGTGCCCGAGCTCTTGCCGCAGCGGTCGTCCACCGACTCGCTGGTCGACGGCTTCCTCGTGATCAATCGCGATCTCCGCAAGCAAGCCGAGGAGACCAAGCGGAAGATCGGCGCCTCGACCGCCGATAAGCCCCTGTGGCACGGGCCGTTCGTGCAGGCGCGCAACACGAAGGTATTCGCGAACTTCGCCGAGACGCGCACATACGTGCACAACGGCAAGGAGATCGACCGCCAGATCCACTTTGGCTACGACCTCGCCTCGACGCGGCAGTCGGCGGTCCCCGCCTCCAACAAGGGCGTGGTCGTCTTCGCCGAGCCCCTGACGATCTACGGCAACGCGGTGGTCATCGACCACGGGCTCGGGTTACAGACGCTCTATGCGCACCTGTCGAGCATCACCGTGAAGGTCGGCGACGCCGTCGAGAAGGGTCAGGAGATCGCGCGGACCGGCTCGACCGGGCTCGCGATCGGCGATCACCTGCACTACGAGGTGCTGGTCAACGGCATCTCGGTCACGCCGCTCGAGTGGTGGGACGCGAAGTGGATCCGCGATCACGTCGGCAAGCCGTTGAAGGAAGCCGCGCTGCCCGAGATCGCCGGCGCCGAGGCGCGCGACGAGCCCGACGAGGCGGCCCGTCCCGCGGCGCCGCGCTCAGCCCGCCGCCGCCGCTAGCCCGCGCCCGCCTCAGAAGCTGCCGAACTTCTGGTAGGCCGCCAGCGGCGTCATGCCGCGCCGGACCGCGGAGCGCACCCGGTTCTCCGTTCCCACGAGTTTCTCGCAGCGGCGCAGCACCTCGTGCGCCGCGCGGCGCGGGACGATCACGACCCCGTCGAGGTCGGCGGCCACGACGTCGCCGAGGCTCACCCGCACGTTGCCGATCGTCACCGGCTGGCCCCAGTCGGCGACGCGCCAGCGCGGCACCGAATCTTGCGGCGTCCGATAGCGCACGAACGTCGGAAACCCCATGCGCATGATCGTCGCCGCATCCCGCGTGGCGCCGTCGATCACGGCGCCGCGCACCTTGCGGGCGCGGAACCACGCGGCGCTCAGCTCGCCGAAATGCGCGGCGACGTTGTCGTGCGCGGCCAGCACCAGCACCGACTCCGCCGGCACCGCGCCCAGCATGCCGAGGAAGCGCCGCAAGGTCTGGTCGCGCTCGCGCGGCGAGCCGGTGTGGGCCCGTCCGCGGGCGGTGAACGCGTAGCCGGCCGTGCGCATTCCCGCGGAGAGCGGCTGGATCGCCGCGGGTAGAGTCTGGCGGCGCAGCCCCATCTCGTCCATGACGTCGGTGATCGCGGCGGTGTAGATGCGCGCGAAGCGGCGCGGCAGATTGTCGCTCGGGCTCATCGCGGATCTCCTTGGTTGAGGGGGACGCTCCGGCCTGACCGGGCCAGCGCCCCGCGGCGGCCTGCCGCGCACACGGGTCGGCGGATGATCAGAACCGTGAGCGCGTGAAGATGCCGGTCACGAGCGCGCGGGGCGGGACGAAGTCGCCCAGCACGCCGAGGAGGAGGTCGAGCAGGCGCGGGCGCCGTCCGAGAAATCGCGCGGCCAGGTTGGCGAGACGACGGTGGCCGATCACGAGCTGGAGCGCGTGCGTGACGCGCTCCTTGTCGCGCGCGGCTAGTCGCCGGGCGCGGTCGTAGCCGGCCAGCGCGCGCGCCGACACGTCGCCGCGCCCGAGCGCTTGCACCGCGGCGTCGACGGCCAGCTCGGCGCTCTGGAGCCCGTTGAAGATGCCCTCGCCCGAGAACGGGTCGAAGAATCCGGTAGCGTCGCCCACCATGAGCACGCCACCCGTGCGCGGCGGGTCGACCCGGTACGCGAGCGGGCCCATCGCGCGAACCGGCGCGACACGCCGGCCCCCGGCGATGCGCCGCGCGAGATGCGGCAAGTGCTTCACGCGCGCCTCGAAGAAAGTATCGAGGCGCCCGCTCCACGGTGCGGCGTGCGCCAGCGGCACGACGAGGCTCAGGTTCGCGCGGCCGGGCGCGACCGGATTGAGGATCGCGTAGTCCGGCGGATCGACGAAGATCTCGCCGACGCGTCCGAGCCCGCCGACGTCCTCGACGTAGGTCACCATCGCCATCCGCTGCAGCCGGTGCGCCCGGCGCAGCCCGAGCCGCTGGGCGACCACCGAGCCGCGGCCGTCAGCCGCGATCGTGAGCGTGGCGCGCATGACCTGCCGCCGCGCGTCGCCGTCGATCGCCTCGACGCCGAGCACGCGGTCGCCCGACACGACGAGATCGGTGACGCGGGTCTGCTCGCGGAAGTCGACCGGCAGTGAGCGCACGCGATCGACCAGGATCGCGTCGAGCGCCTCCCGCGTGATCGCCATCGCGTGCTCGCGGTACGGGCGCCACGCGCCGATCGCGCGATACGTGCCGACGAGCGTCGTGCCGTCGGGCGCGGTGATCCGCATGCCCTTCAGCATGGTCGCCGCGGCGTCGACGGCCTTGAGCGCGCCCAGCCGGTCCAGGAGCCGCGGCGCCTCGGGGCTCAGATACTCGCCGCAGATCTTCGGCCGCGGGAACCGCGCGCGGTCGAGCAGACGCACCGAGAGGCCGCGCTCGGCCATGAGAATGGCCGTCGCGGCGCCCGCGGGACCGGCGCCGACGATGATGACATCGCTGGTCACGACATGACCGCCAGCAGGCGTCCGAGCACCGGATACTCGCGGATCGTCAGCCGCCGGGCGCCGGCGCTGGCCGCGAGGACGCGCAGCTCGTCGCCCGAGTACGAGCGCCGCACCGAGAGCGGTCCGTCGTGGCGCGAGATCGGATGGCAGCCGAGCAAGCGCGTCACCAGCCAGACCAGGCCGACCGAGAGGCGCCGGCGCAGCAGATCGTTCACGACGACGGCGATGCGCGCCGCCGCCGCCATCTCGCGCAGACCGGCCGCCGCCTGCGCCGGCTCGAGATGATGGAGGGTGAGAGCGCTCGTGACGATGTCGGCCGCGCGCTCCCGGCACGGCAGCGCTGCGGCGTCGCCGCAGACCAGCAGGATCTCCGGGTACGCCGCGGCCGCCTCGCGAGCAAGCCGCAGGACCGTCGCATCGCGCTCGACGACCACCACGCGCACCGTGCGGCCGCGGCGTCGCGCCCACTTCACGACACGCACCGCGAACGCCGCCGGCCCCCCGCCGACGTCGACAACGCGCAGCGGCCGATCGCGCGGGACGCCCGCGGCCAGACGGCGGATCGCGCGGAGCGAGAGCGCGTAGCCGCCGAACCAGCTGTTGAGGCGGTCGATGTCCCGCATCGTCGCGGCGAGCTCGGTCGCCGCGACCGCCCCGTCGAGCACTTCGCGCGCGTTCTCGGCTCGTTTCATGGGAGCGGGGGCCTCGAGGCCTGCTTGGACCGAGGGTGGCCTGAGAGAGGCGCCACCCGGCTCCGCACGCCCGATCTCTCCGAATGCGTCATTCGGCTCGGCTTCACGGCAGACGGCTCCGCCGAGTGACGCCGACACCCATCGGCCTGCCAACCGATTTGCCGGCCGACCGACCTGCCTCCTACCACCTGAGCAGCGCTCCCTCGGCGGCGAAGCCGGGGCCCAGGCCGATCATCAGGCCCCAATCGTCGGGAACCGGAGCCTCCTCTCGCAGGGTTTCTTCGAGAACGAAGAGAATCGTCGCCGACGACATGTTGCCGAACCGGCGCAAGACCGAGCGCGAATGACCGACTTGCTCCTCGCTCAGATCGAGCAAGGTCCGCGCGCGATCGATCACGCGCCGACCGGCCGAATGGAGCACCCAGTAGCGGATGTCCTCGCGCTTGAGTCCCTGCACCGACATCAGGGTCGCCGCCATCTCGCCCATCATGACCGCGCCGATGCGGCGTACGTCCTTGGAGAGGACCACCCGCGGCCGGCCGCCCGGATACTCGAAGCCCATCGCGTCGAGATGCTCGGAACGGAACAGCGTGCGCTGAGCGACGATCGACGGGCCCGGCCCTTCCGTCGTGATCGCCAGGGCGCCGGCCCCGTCGGCGAAGATCGCGTGCGCCACCGCGCTCTCGAGCCGTTCGTCGAGGAAGTAGGCGGCGGAGCAGATCTCGACCGCGAGCACGAGCGCGCGGCGTCCCGGATACGCGGTGAGGTAGTTCGAGGCTTGCTGGAGCGCGACCATCGCGGAGGCGCAGCCGGTGTCGCCGACGTGCACGCGCTGGATGTCGGGTCGGCAGCCGAGCCGTCCGATCAGCCGGGCGTCGAGGCTCGGCGTGAGACGGCCGGTACACGTCGTGGTCGCGATGAAGTCGAGGTCGTAGGGCTCCCATCTCGCGCTCGCGAGCGCGCGTCGCGCCGCCGACTCGCCCAGCTCGAGCGCCCCCTCGCGGAAACGGTCGGTGAGCTGGTCGACCGACTCGTTCGGACGGAACGTCGCCGGATCGATCCAGAGGTGACGACCGTCGATGTCGCTGCGGCGAAAAAATCCGCTCCGCTCCTCGTCGGCGTACCCCGCAAGGGCCAGAATCTGGGCCTGCGTGAAGCGGTGCGGCGGCGTCGCCGTGGCGACGGCCGCGATCTTCGGGAACGGCATTCCCTCCTCCTGTCGCGGCGCGTGGGAGTAAGATGTGGGCACTCCGAGCATACTGCGAGGTTCCAGCGCATGCCACTGTTCAGCTTCGAGGGCAAGAGCCCGCGGATTCATCCCACCGCATTCATCGCGCCGACCGCCGTGATCGTCGGCGACGTCACCATCGAGGAGCGCGCGTCGGTCTGGTACAACGCGGTGCTCCGCGGCGACTTCAATCCGATCGTCGTGCATCGTGGCGCCAACGTGCAGGACTGCGCGGTCGTGCACGTCACGCCACGCGGCGGGACCGAGATCGGCGCCGGCTCGACGGTCGGCCACAATTGCACGATCCACGCGGCCACGCTCGGCGAGGAGTGCTTGATCGGCAACGGCGCGACCGTGCTCGACGGCGCGCGCATCGGCGCCCGCGCGATGGTGGCGGCGGGCGCGCTCGTCACGCCGGAGACCGAAATTCCCGAGGGGACCCTGGCGCTCGGCGCACCCGCGAAAGTGCGCGGCCCCCTGGCCGGCACCCCGGCCGAGCGCTGGGTGCGCGCGAACCCCGAGGGCTACCAGGCGCTCGCGCAGCGCCACAAGGCGTCCGTCCAACCTTGCTGAGCGCATGGCGCCGAAGTGGCTCGCGTTTCTCGTCTTCCCGCGCCTGACGCTTCTGGATCTCGTCGGCGCCTACGATGCGCTGCGACGGATCGCCACGATGTCGATCGACTCGGGCGTCACGCACCGGATCGTCGGCACCGACGCGAAGATCGCCGACGAGACCGGACTCACCATCAAGCCCGACTCGGTCTACGAGGATCTCTCCGGCTTCGACTTCCTCTACGTGTCGGGCGGCCTCGGCACCGTCTCGCTCATGGACAACAAGCGCGCCATCGACTATCTGAAGACGTGGGGCGACGAGCGGCCGCTGGCGTCGGCGTGCTCCGGCGCGCTGCTGCTCGGGCGCGCCGGGTATCTCAAGGACAAACGCGCCGCCACTCACCACCTGACGGTGGACCTGCTCCGCCCGCTGTGCCGCGAGGTCGTGACGAACCGGCGGGTCGTCGACGAAGGACGCGTGGTGACCGCGGGCGGCGTCTCGTCGTCGCTCGACCTCGGACTCTATCTCGTCGAGAAATTCTGGGGCGCCGACGCGCGGGTCAAGATCGCCGCCCAGATGGAATACCGCAACTACTCGCCGGCCTGATCTTCGCGCGGTGGTCGCGCGCGGACCCACGGATCGAAGGAGAGCGCTCGTGACGATCGACACGGCCCAGTTGATGGCGCTGCAACGCGATTTCTTGCCCGGACTGCTCGGAATGCGCTACGTCGAGGCGACGGAGGATCGCCTGGTGGCCGAGCTCACGATCCGCGATGACCTGCGCACGGTCGGCGGCGCCCTGCATGGCGGCACCTTGATGGCGCTCGCCGACACGGTGGGAGCGACCGCGACCTTCCTCAACCTCCCGCCCGGGGCGTCCACCACGACGCTCGAGTCGAAGACCAACTTCTTCGCCGCCGGGCGCGACGGCGTCGTCCGTGCCGAGGCGACGCCGCTCCACCGCGGCCGCACCACGATGGTGTGGCAGACGCGCGTGACGGATGAATCTGGGCGCCTGCTGTCGTTGACGATCCAGACCCAGATGGTGCTGTCGCCCCGCTGACCTGCGCGGCGCTCGGTTTTGCGGGCCGCAGACCGTCGCGGGGCCGGGGCCCCCGTTCGGCTGAAGGCGCGCTCACGATGTGGTCGTTTGACAGCGCCCCGCGGCCCTGATAGCGTGCGCCGCGTCGGGCCCGTCCGGCGGCATTCGCGTCTGGGCGAGCTCGTAGCCCGTCCCTGTTCGATTTCGTCCCTGTTCGGTTCAGTCCCGGCGAACGTCCAACGTCTCGGGAGGTGCCAGATGGCGACAGGGATCCGGCGTCACCGCATCGTCACTTTCTCCTGCGCGTTCACGGCCGTGGTCGGTTGTCTGGCCGTCTTCGCTGTCGCGCAACCGTCGGAGACCCCGCGCCGTGGCGGAGTCTTGCTGGCGGCCATCGGCGCTGACGCGCCAAGCCTCGACCCGCACCAGGAGCAAACGTTTGCCACGCTTCAGCCGGTGGCCCCGCTCTACAGCACGCTCCTGCAGATCGATCCGTACGGTTACCCGAACATCATCGGCGACGTGGCCAGCGAGTGGAAGATCTCCCCGGACGGCCTCCTCTACACATTCAAGATCCGCTCGGGCATCCGCTTCCACGACGGCTCGCCGCTGACCTCCGCCGACGTCAAGGCCAGCTACGACAAGATCCTGTTTCCGCCGGAGGGCGTGCGCAGCATCCGCAAGCACCACTATTCGGCGGTGGCGAGCGTCGAGGCGCCGGACCCGAGCACCGTGACGTTCAAGCTCAAGTTCCCGTCGGCCTCGCTGCTCGCGAACCTCGCCTCGCCCATGAACGTGATCTTCCCGAAGAAGTACCTCGACCGCGACCCGAACTACTTCAAGAGCCATGTCGTGGGCTCCGGACCTTTCCGGTTCAAAAGCTACACGCGCGGGTCGTCGTTCGAAGGCGAGCGCAACCCCGACTACTTCGTCAAGGATCGGCCGTACCTGAACGGCTACAAGTACTTCATCAGCACGGAGACGTCGGTGCGCGCCGCGGCGCTCCGCTCCGGCCGCGCGTACGTCGAGTTCCGCGACCTGCCTCAAGCCGAGGTCGAGGCGATCCGCAAGCAGCTGGGCGACCGTGTCGTGGTCCAGCAGACTCCCTTCGTCATCCACTTCGACATCACGATCAACAACACCGTGAAGCCGTTCAGCGACGTGCGCGTGAGGAAGGCCCTCAACCTGGCGATCGATCGGTACACGGCGGGCAAGGTCCTGTCCCCGCTCACTGGTCTGCGTGACGTCGGGGCGTTCACTCGGCCGGGTACTGAGTGGGCGATGGCGCCGGCCGAGCTCGAGACGTTCGCTGGCTTCGGGCGCGACGCCGAGAAGAACCGCGCCGAGGCCAAGCGGCTCTTGGCCGAGGCGGGCTACCCGAACGGCTTCAAGGTGGTGCTGAAGAATCGCAACATCAAGCTTCCGTATCAGGACTGGGCGGTCTTCGTGATCCAGGAATGGCGCAAGATCGGCATCGAGGCCGAGCATCGGCCGCTCGAGACGGCGGCCTGGTACGCCGACGCTCGAGACCAGGCGAACTTCGAGGTCGTCGTCTCTCCGATCGGCCACTTCGTCGACGATCCCGATGCCCTGCTCGCGCCGTTCATCACCGGGGCCTCGCAGAATTGGGGCCGCTTCTCCAATCCGGCCATCGACGACCTGTACGACCGTCAGGCGCGGACGCTCGATCCGGCCGAGCGCAAGCGGCTCGTCGTCGAGCTGCAGAAAATCGTGCTGGAGAACGCGTACCACATCCCGGGCCTCTGGTGGTCGAGAAACGTCGTGCACTGGGCCAAGATGAAGAACTGGGTGGCTCCGCCCAGTCACTTCACCAATCAAAAACTCCAGGACGTGTGGCTGTCGGAGGACTGACATGCGACCCCATCTGACGATCGTCGCCGTCGTCGCGCTCTGTGTCCTGATCGGCTCCTTGCTCTCGGCGGTACCGGCCGCGGCGCAGGCGTCGGAGACGCCACGGCGGGGCGGCGTCCTGCTCGCCGCCATCGCGGCCGACGCGCCGAGCCTCGACCCGCATCAGGAGCAGACCTTCGCCACGATGCAGATGGTGGCGCCGCTCTACAGCACCTTGATCCAGATCGATCCGCTCAGCTACCCGAAGATCATCGGCGACGCCGCCAGCGAGTGGAAGATCGCGCCCGACGGGCTCACGTACACGTTCAAGCTCCGGCAGGGCATTCGCTTCCACGACGGGTCGACCTTGACGGCGGCCGACGTCAAGGCCACCTACGACAAGATCGTGTTCCCGCCTCCGGGGGTCCGGAGCATCCGGAAGAACGCCTACAGCGCGATCGCCGGCGTCGAGGCGCCGGATGCGGGGACGGTCGTGTTCAAGCTCAAGTTCCCGTCGGCCTCGCTGCTCGGCAATCTCGCTTCGCCGTGGAACGTCATCTATCCGAAGAAGTACCTCGACCGGGATCCCAACTACTTCAAGTCGAACGTCGTCGGCTCGGGACCGTTCAAGTTCAAGAGCTACACGCGCGGCTCCACGTTCGAAGGCGAGCGGAACCCCGACTACTTCGTCAAGGACCGGCCGTACCTCGACGGCTACAAGTTCTTCATCAGCACCGAGACGTCGGTGCGCGCCGCGGCGCTCCGATCCGGCCGCGCCTGGATCGAGTTCCGCACGCTGCCCCTGGCGGAGGTGGAAGCGATCCGCAAACAGCTCGGGGACAAGGTCGTCGTGCAGGACACCGCCGCGACCGGCCAGTTCGGGATCGCGATGAACCAGACCGCGAAACCCTTCACGGACGCTCGCGTCCGCAAAGCGCTCACCCTGGGTATCGATCGCTACACGGCGAGCCGGGTGCTCTACCCGATCGCGAGCCTGAAAGACGTCGGCGGACTGATGCGTCCGGGCACGGAGTTCGCCACGCCGGAGCTCGAGCTCGTGAGGCTGCCGGGGTTCGGGAAGGACGCGGAGAGGAACCGGGCCGAGGCTCGCCGCCTCCTCGCCGAGGCCGGCTATCCCAACGGCTTCAAGGTCGTCCTCAAAAACCGCAACGTGCGGGTTCCGTACATCGACTTCGGTGTGTTCGTGGTGCAGGAGTGGCGCAAGATCGGCGTCGAGGCCGAGCACCGGCCGCTCGAGACGGCGGCCTGGTTCGCGGATGGACGGGACACCGCGAGCTTCGAGGTGATCATCAACGGCGTCTTCAACTACATGGACGACCCCGACCTGTTTCTCGAGCGGTACACCACCGGAGACACCAACAACTGGGGTCGGTTCTCCGATCCTCGGATCGACGATCTCTTCGCGCGCCAGACGCGGGCTCTCGATCCTGCCGAGCGCAAGCGGCTCGTGAACGAGATCGAGAAGATCGTCCTCGAGAATGCATACCACATCCCGGGGCTCTGGTGGGCGCGCAGCGTGGTGCACTGGGCGAAGGTGAAGAACTACGTTGCCCCGCCCAATCACTACTCGAACCAGAAGCTCCAGGATGTTTGGCTCGCCGAGGACTGACTCGTGGCCTGACCACCTGACAAGTAACCTGACAGCCAGCACTAGTTGACAGGTGTCGCGCCGCCTTGTACCGTCCGCCACTAATCGGTAGCAGAAAACAATCGAGCGTCCCGGACGCTCGGGAGGTCACTGATGGCGGCAGGTTCCCGGCGGTACCATGCCCGGCTTATCGTGCTCGCTCTCGCACTCGTCGTCGTCGCGTCAACCGTCACCGTCGTCAACGCCGCCGACACGCCCCGTCGTGGCGGTGTCCTTCTGGCGGTCATCGGCGCGGACCCGCCGAGCCTCGATCCGCACCAGGAAAGCACCTTCGCCACGATCCAGCTCGTGGCGCCGCTCTACAGCACCTTGCTGCAGACCGATCCCTACGACTATCCGAAGATCATCGGCGACGCCGCCAGCGACTGGAAGATCTCGCAGGACGGCCTCACCTACACGTTCAAGATCCGCCCGGGCATCAAGTTCCACGACGGCTCGCCGCTGACCGCTGTCGACGTCAAGGCCACCTACGACAAGCTGCTCTTCCCGCCGGCCGGGACGCGCAGCGTTAGGAAGAACAGCTACTCGGCAATCACCACCGTCGAGGCCCCGGATGCAAGCACCGTCGTGTTCAAGCTCAAGTTCCCGTCGGCCTCACTGCTCCTGAATCTGGCCTCGCCCTGGAACGTGATCTATCCGAAGAAGTACCTCGACAAAGATCCCAACTATTTCATGAAGAACGTAGTGGGCTCCGGCCCGTTCAAGTTCAAGAGCTACACGCCCGGCGCGAGCTTCGAGGGCGAGCGCAATCCGGACTATTTCGTCAAGGACCGGCCCTACCTCAACGGCTACAAGTTCTTCATCAGCACCGAGACGTCGGTGCGGGCCGCGGCGATCCGCTCCGGGCGCGCGTACATCGAGTTCCGTGATCTGCCCAATGCCGAGGTCGAGGCGATCAAGAAGCAGCTCGGCGACAAGGTGGCCATCCAGCACACGCCGATGACCGGACAGTGGGGGATCGCCATCAACAACACCGTGAAGCCATTCAACGACGAGCGCGTGCGCCGTGCGCTCACGCTCGGACTCGATCGGTACACCGGCGGCAAGGTGCTGTTCAATCTCACCGGGCTCAAAGACGTGGGCGCCCTCTTGCGTCCGAGCACCGAGTTCGCGCTGTCGGAGGCGGACCTCCACAAGCTGCCGGGGTTCAGCCCGGACATCGAAAAGAACCGCGCGGAGGCCAAGAAGCTGCTCGCCGAGGCCGGCTATCCCAATGGCTTCAAGGTCATCCTCAAAAACCGCAACGTGAAGCTGCCCTACCAGGACTTCGCGGTGTTCGCGGTGCAGGAATGGCGGAAGATCGGGATTCAGGCCGAGCAGCGGCCTGAGGAGACCGCGGCCTGGTTCGCCGACGGCCGGGACACCGGGAATTTCGAGCTGATCGTGGCGCCGACCGTCGAGGCCAGTGACGACCCCGACATCTTCCTGCGGCGCTACACCACCGGGGATCCCCAGAACTGGGGCCGCTTCAGCGACCCGAGCGTCGACGATCTGTTCTCGCGCCAGGCGCGCGCGCTCGATCCGGCCGAGCGGCGCAAGATCATCCTCCAGCTCCAGAAGACGGTGCTCGAGCACGCCTACTACATGCCGGGCCTCTGGTGGTCACGCAACGTCGTTCACTGGACCAAGGTGAAGAACTACGTGGCGCCGCCCAACCACTACGCGAACCAGAAGCTCCAGGACGTCTGGCTGTCCGAGGACTAGCCAGAGCGCGGCGGGGGGCGAGACATGGGCACCTACCTCGCGAAGCGGCTTCTGCTGATCGTTCCAACTCTGCTCGGCGCCGCGGCCCTGGTGTTCGTGATCATGCGGGTCATTCCCGGCGACGTGGCGCTCCTGATCTTCGGTGGTGAGGCGGGCGGCCAGATCGACGCCAAGCAGCTGGCCGACATGCGCCACCGGCTGGGCCTCGATCAGCCGCTGGTGGTCCAGTTCGGAACGTGGCTCTGGGGCGTCCTGCGATTCGATTTCGGCAACTCGCTCTGGACAGGTCGACCAGTCATCGAGGAGCTCTTGATCCGGCTGCCGCTCTCGCTCGAGCTGGCCATCGCCGCCACGTTCGTCTCGGTCCTGATCGCGATTCCTCTCGGTATGCTCGCCGCGATCCGGCAGGACACCTGGGTGGATTACCTGGTGCGGATCGTGAGCATCGGTGGGCTCGCGATCCCGTCGTTCTGGGTCGGGATCCTCTGCATCCTGATGCTCGTGATCTTCTTCGGCTGGGGGCCGCCGCTCGAATTCACACCGCCGTGGATCGACCCCTGGGCGAACTTCCAGATGATGATCTGGCCGGTGGTCACGGTGGGTTATCGCTACGCCGCCGTTACCACGAGGATGACGCGCTCGACCCTGCTCGAGGTGCTGCGCGAGGACTACATCCGCACGGCCTGGGCGAAGGGGTTACGCGAGCGCGCGGTCGTCGTCCGCCACGCGCTCAAGAACTCGATGCTGCCGGTGATCACGCTCGTCGGAACGGAGTTCGCGTTTCTGATCGGCGGGCTCGTCGTCACCGAGACGGTGTTCACCCTGAACGGCGTCGGGCGGTTCGTGGTCGACGCGGTCGCCCATCGCGACTATCCGGTGGTGCAAGCGCTGATCTTCCTCATCGCGTTCGGGTTCGTCGTCGTCAACCTGCTGGTCGACTTGACCTACGCCTGGTTCGACCCGCGCATCCGTTACCGCTGACGGCGATGGCGACCAACATCGAAGTCGCTCACGCGACCGCCTCCGCCACCCTGGCGCCGAAGCTCACGCTGGCCGGCGTGGCGGCGCGCTTCGTCCGCACCAAGCCGCTCGGCGCGGCCGGCGCGGTCATCATCCTGGGCATGCTGTTCCTGGCGGTGTTCGCGCAGGCTCTAGCGCCATACGACCCCTACGTCGGCGACTACGGAGCTCAGTTCCAGCGGCCGAGCGCTGAGCACTGGTTTGGGACCGACGAGTTCGGCCGCGACGTGCTGAGCCGGATCATGTACGGCGCGCGCATCGCCCTGTTCGTCGGCTTCACCGCCTCGCTCATCGGCTGCACGATCGGCGCGTTCCTGGGCGTGATCAGCGCCTACTGGGGCGGCCGCGTCGATCTCCTGCTCGAGCGGCTGATGGATATACTGTTAGCGTTTCCTCAGCTGATTCTGGCGCTCGCCATCGCGTCGATCCTGGGCCCCGCGGTCCAGAACGTGGTGATCGCGATTTCGATCCCGGTAATTCCGCGCGTCGCGCGCGTGGTGCGGGCCGCGGCGATGTCGGTGAAGGAGAATGTCTTCGTCGAGGCGGTTCAGGCGCTCGGCGCCACGCGGCGGCGCGTGATACTACAACACATCATTCCCAACGTCGCGGCGCCGTACATCATCATGCTGACGGCGCAGCTGGGCGCGGCGATCCTGGCCGAGGCGGCGCTGTCCTACCTGGGGCTCGGCGCGGCGGAGCCGACGCCGTCGTGGGGCCTGATGCTTTCGGGCTCCGCGCCCTCGTACGCCGAGAAGGCGCCGTGGATCGCGCTCTTCCCTGGCATCGCGATCAGCCTCGGCGTCTTCGGCTTCAACCTCTTCGGCGACTCGCTTCGGGACGCGCTCGACCCGAAGCTGAAGGGACGGGGCTAGGGCTCGCTCAGCGGCCCTCGAATCGCGGGGGCCGCTTCTCCTTGAACGCCGTCACGCCCTCTTTGTGGTCCGCCGTCTGCCGCACGATCGACATGTGCGACGAGACCAGGTCGAGGTGCGTGCGGAGATCGAGCTTGAGGCTCTGGTAGACGAGCCGCTTGATCATCCGGATCGGGATCTGCGGCCCGTCGGCGATCTGTCGCGCCAGTGCGTAGGTGGCGTCTTGCAGCTGCGCATCCGGCACCACCCGCTGCACGATGCCGAGCCGGTGCGCCTCCGGCGCCTCGATGAAGTCGGCGGTCCACAAAAGCTCGAGCGCCTTCGCGGCGCCCACGAGCCGGGGCAGGAAATACGTGTCCCCGTCGCCCGGCACCAAGCCCACGCGCACGTATCCGGTCGAGAAGCGCGCCGACTCGGCGGCCATGCGCATGTCGCACATGACGCACATGCCCATGCCGGCGCCGACCGCGAGACCGTTCACCATCGCGATGACCGGCTTGTCGACGGTCTCGAGCGTCTTCGGCACGCGGTGCACGCCTTCCCAGAGGCTGTTCTTTCCGTCGAGCGCGGTCGGCTCGCCCTCGCGCATGCGCCCTACGTCGCCGCCAGAGCAGAAAGCGCGCCCGGCCCCCGTGACCACGATCACATTGACGCTGTCGTCGGCCTGAGCCGCGCTCAGCGATTTCGCCCACGCGTCGATCATGTCGCGCGTGAACGCGTTGAGCTTGTCCGGCCGGTTCAGGGTGATCGTCGCGATCTTGTCCTTCACCTCGTAGAGCAGGTCACTCATGGGATGGCTCCTAATCTAGTCCTTCGGCAGACCGAGCACGCGCTCGGACAGGATGTTGCGGAGAATCTCTGACGTCCCGGCGCGGATGCCGCTGCCGCGAGCCAGCAGCTCGTAAAACTCCCACTGTCCGTCGTCGGGGGCCCAGTCCGAGCCGTGGGCGATCTGCGAGTACGGGCCGATGACTTCTGTGGCCACGTGCGCCAGCTCCTGATCGAGCTGGCTCCAGAAGAGCTTGGAGGTCGAGCCCTCGGGACCGGGCGCGCCGCCGCGCAGGATCTTGGTGAGGCTCCGGTAGCCGTTGAGCTGGAGCGCCTGCTCGCCGATCCAAAGGGCCGCCAGCTTCTGGCGGAGGATCGGATCCGCGCCTTTGCGCTGCTCCTGAACCAGCCGTACGAGCCGGTGCAACGCGTTCCGGAGCGATATGTGACGGATGAAGGTCAGCAGGTCGCGCTCGTACGCCAGCGTGGTGATGGCGACGGACCAGCCCTCGTTGAGCTTGCCGACCAGGTTCTCGACGGGCACCCGCACGTTGTCGAAGAAGACCTCATTGAACTCAGCTTCGCCGGTGATTTGCCGGAGGGGCCGCACGGTGATGCCCGGCGTCTTCATGTCGACGAGCAGGAAGCTGATGCCCTTGTGCTTGGCCGCGGAGGGGTCGGTGCGGACGAGCAGGAAGCACCAGTCGGCCACGTGGGCCATGCTGGTCCACACCTTCTGGCCATTGATCACGAAGTGATCGCCGTCGCGCACCGCGCGCGTCTGGAGATTCGCCAGGTCCGAGCCCGCGTTGGGCTCGGAGAATCCCTGGCACCAGAGCTCGTCCGCCGTGAGGATCTTCGCCAGGTGCCGCTGCTGCTGCGCCGGGCTGCCGTGCTTCATCAAGGTGGGCCCGAGCATCGACACGCCGCCGCGATTGACCAGCTGGGGCGACTCGGCGCGCGCCATCTCCTGGTAGAGGATCACCATCTCGACGATCGTCGCGCCACGGCCGCCGAACTCCTTGGGCCAGTCGAGACCGACGTAGCCGGCCTCGCACATGCGCTTCTGCCAGGCGCGCAGCCTTTTGACCTCGTCGCGGCCGGCGCGCGAGGCGGCGAACGCGCGTCCACGCAGATCGTCCGGCAGGTTGGCCTCGAGCCAGCTGCGGACCTCTTTGCGAAACGCTTCTTCCCGGTCGGTGAAGTCGAAGTTCATTGGGAGAAGGGGGCTCCGCCCCCTTCTCGACTCCCTTGCGTACACGCCTGGCGGCGACTCACTGCAATTTTTTGGGAGAAGGGGGCTCCGCCCCCCTCTCGACTCCCCTGCGTACACGCCTGGCGGCGACTCACTGCATTACCACGCCGCCATCGACGTTCAGCGCCTGTCCGGTGATGTTGCGGGCTTCGTCCGAGGCGAGGAAGACGGCGGCCCAGCCGATGTCTTCGGGAGTCTGCTCGCGCTTCATCGGTGTGATGTCGCTGACGCGCTTGTCGAACACCTGGCGCGCGGTCATTCCCTTGAAGGCAGGGTTCGTCTCGGCCAGGTGCGCGGCGAGCTTCTGCCAGAAGTCGGTCCAGAGGACGCCCGGGCAGATCGCGTTCACGGTGACGCCGTGAGGTGCCAGCTCCTTGGCGATGATGCGGGTGAGCGTGATCACGCCCATCTTGGCCACGCTGTACGGCGGCATCGTGGGCGCCGAGATCGGGCCGGCAATCGACGCGATGTTGACGACGCGGCCCGCCTTGCGCTCGATGAAGTGCGGCGTGATGGCCTTGCACGTGAGAAAGACGGACTTCGTGTTGACGGCGAAGGTGCGGTCCCAGTCTTCCTCGGTGTTGTTCGTGAAGGGCATGCCGGGAGGTCCCGCGGCGCCCGCATTGTTGACCAGAATGTCGATCTTGCCGAACGTCTCGCGCGTGCGATCGACCATGGTCTTGACGTCGGCGGCGCTGGTGACGTCGGTCTTCATCGCGATCACCTTGCGGCCGAGTCCCTTGACCTCGCCAGCGACCTTCTCGGCGTTCAGCACCTGGATGTCGGGGATCGCGACATCGGCGCCTTCGCGCGCCAGCGCCAGCACGATGCCCCGGCCGATCCCGCTGCCACCTCCCGTCACGACCGCGACCTTGCCGGCGAGCCGCATGGAGTCCCCCTCGATCTATAATCGGTGCCCCGGAGGGACACATGACAGCACACCCGCTCAGAAGCCGCAACTGGTTCGGCCGCAACGATCTCGACGGCTTCGTCCATCGCTCGTGGCTCA
>Ga0075429_100001009_pt1 | contig 22420 bp, 23 predicted proteins | sample RhiMetdeltSRZDD3_FD_75295 | JGI IMG/M metagenome (GOLD analysis project Ga0075429, IMG submission 75295) | Populus rhizosphere microbial communities from Tennessee, USA - Rhizosphere MetaG P. deltoides SRZDD3 | ecosystem: Host-associated > Plants > Roots > Rhizosphere > Soil | place: USA... | reverse complement strand
GACGGTGACACCGGCTACGGCAACTTCAACAACATGCGGCGGCTCGTGCGGAAGCTCGAGCAAGCGGGGGTCGCCGGCGTCACGATCGAGGACAAGCTTTTTCCGAAGACCAACTCGTTCCTGCGCTCCGAGCGACAGCCACTGGCCGACATCGACGAGTTCGCGGGGAAGATCAAGGCGGGCAAGGACAGCCAGACCGACCCCGATTTCGTGCTGGTGGCCCGGGTGGAGGCGCTCATCGCCGGCTGGGGCCTCGTGGAGGCCCTCAAGCGCGCCGAGACGTATCACGCGGCGGGGGCGGACGCGATCCTCATCCACAGCAAAGAGTCGAGCCCGGCCGAGATCTTCGCGTTCCTGGACGCCTGGGGCGATCGCGCGCCGGTGGTGCTCGTGCCCACGAAGTACTGGCGGACGCCGACGGAGGAGTTCCGTGCCCGCAACGTCAGCGTCGTGATCTGGGCCAATCATCTGCTGCGCGCCTCGATCAGCGCCATGCAGGCAACCGCGTCGCGGCTGCGCCGTGAGGATTCGCTGCTGAACGTCGAGCCGCAGGTCGCGCCGCTGCACGAGGTGTTCCGGCTCCAGGGCGACGAGGAGCTGCAGCAGGCCGAGAGTCGCTATCTGCCGTCCGGGCGCGCGGGCCTGCTGTCGGCCGTCGTGCTGGCCGCCGGCGCCGGCGCCGACTTCGGGGGCCTCACCGCCTCGACGCCGAAGGCCATGCTCAAAGTCCAGGGCCGGCCCATCCTGGCCCGGCTGGTCGACGACCTCGGGCACTTCGGTTGTCGCGCAGTCACCGTCGTCCGGGGGCACCACGCCGCGGCCGTCGACGTGGCGGGCGCGCGCTTCGTCGACAACGCCGACTTTGCGACGACGAGCGAGGCGTGGTCGCTGGCCCTTGCCGAGAGCGAGCTCGTACCGGGGACGCTGGTCGCCTTCGGCGATATCGTGCTCAAGCGCCACATCATCCAGGCGCTGCTCGAGGAGGCCGGCGACGGCGTCACGCTGATCGTCGATTCGGGACTCGCCGGCGCGGACGTGGCCGATCGCGTGCGCGCCGACCACGCCGATAGCGGCCGCATCAGCTTTGCGGAGACGCGGCTGCAGGCGATCGGGGCGGTGGCGGCCGCCACGAGCCACGGCGCGTGGATCGGGCTGCTCCACCTCGGGCGCGAGGGGGCGGGCTGGCTGCGGGAGGCCATCGACGCCGCGCGAAAGGACGGCACGCTCCTCACGGCGCGCCTTGCCGATCTGATCACGCGCGTGCTCGCCGCCGGCCGCCCCGTGCGCGTTGTGTACACGCGCGGCGGCTGGGTCAACGTCAACAACCTCCGCGACCTTCTCGACGCCGGAGGCGTGTAGTCAGGCGGTCTCGCCGCCGTCCACGGCCAGCACCTGGCCGGTGATGTACGTCGGACACGTGGCGAAGAACACGACGGCGGCCGCCACGTCCTCGGCGCTGCCCGCGTGGCCGCGCGTGATGGCTCGCCAGCGCGCGGGCGGCAAGGCCTCCGGCTTCAGCACGGCGCCCGGCGCTACGCAGTTCACGGCGATACGCTGGGCGCGGAGCTCGGAAGCGAGCGCCCGCGTCAAGGCCTCGAGGCCGGCCTTGCTCGCCGTGTAGGCCGCCCACCCGGGACGCGTGAGGCGCGTGATGACGTCACCCACGTTGACGACGTGACCGCCGTGCCGCATGCGGGCCACGGCCGCCTGGGTGGCGAAGAAGGCGGCGCGTAGATTCAGCGCGAGCAGCTGGTCCCACCGAGCTTGCGTCGTGGCGCCGAGCGGCGTCTTGTAAAAGAGCGCGGCGCTGTTCACCAGCACGTCGAGGCCCCGCAGCTGCCGGGCGGCGTCCGCCACGAGCCGACCGGCCGCCCTCCCGTCGCGAAGATCGGCCGCGATCGCCGTCGCCTCGACCCCGCGGCCGCGCAGCTCCGCCACGGTGCGGCGAGCCTCCATGGCAGAGCGGTGGAAGCCGATGGCCACGTCGAAGCCGGCATCAGCCAGCGCCAGCGCGATGGCGCGGCCGACGCGGATGGCGCCGCCGGTCACGAGCGCGCGGCCCGCGATTTTGCGATCGGTCGGTGGAGGTGTCATAGTCGATGGGCGATGAAGAACTGGCTGAAGGTCCGACTGATCGCCGGATTCTTCGTCACCGTTCCCGCCATCGCGACCGGCTGGCTGTTCTGGGTCTTCTGGGCCAAGGTCGACGACATCTTCGCGCCGATGTACGAGCGCATGTTCGGACGGCCGGTGCCCGGCCTCGGCTTCCTGACGGCGGTGGCGGTCATGCTGATCATGGGCATCATCGCGCGCAACGTCGTGGGTCGCCGGGTGCTCGCCTTCGGCGACAGCCTGTTGCACAAGGTTCCGGTGTTCCGGCTGCTGTACCCCTCCGTCAAGATGCTCATCGACTCCTTCTCACCCGAGCGGCGGAGTTCGTTCAAGGCGGTGGTGCTCGTGCGCCACCCTCGGGAGGGCGCGTACGCCTTCGCCTTCGTCACCAGCCAGCTGCTGCTCGAGGCGCCGGGCGGCAAGGGCGAGATGCTGACGGTCTTCGTGCCGTCGAACAATCTCTACCTCGGCGACATCGTGCTCGTGCCCGCGGAGGACGTCGTGCCGACCGGGCTCACGGTGGAGGAAGGCATCCGCATCATCCTGTCCGCGGGCACCGCCACGCCGACGCGTTTGCCGCGGCTCTAGGTCGCCAGCGCCGCCGCCCAGCTTTCCACGGCGGCGCCGAGCTCGTCCAGCGCGCCGAAGAAGAAGTGATCGGCGCCGTCGATCACGGTGAGCGTGACTCGCGGCGCGCTGTCTCGAAACGCTTTCAGCGCCGCCGGCGAGCAGTACGGATCGTCGGTTCCGACGACGATCAGGATCGGGCCGCTGACGGTCGGCGCGGTCATCGGCGTGATCCTGACCGGCGGCGCGATCAACGCGAGGCCGGCCATCGGTGTGTCGGCCGCCACGGCGGCGGCGACGGCGGCGCCGAACGAGTATCCAGCCGCCGCCACCGCCGCGCCGACGGGCAGGCGCCGGCGCAGCTCCGCCAGCGCCGCGCGAACGTCGTCCTGCTCACCGCGCCCGTCGTCGTGCGTGCCGGTCGAGCCGCCCACGCCCCTGAAGTTGAAGCGCAACGTCGCGACGTTGCGGGCCGCGCATGCCTGGGCCGCCCGGGCCACCACGGGGCTCTCCATGTCACCGCCGTACAGCGGATGCGGATGGCACACCACCACGCCGGCGCGGGCGTCGGCGGGAATGGACAGACGCGCCTCGAGCGACACGCCGCTCCCGACGTCGAGCGTCACTGCGCTCACGAAGCGTCCGTGCGATCCGTATCGGCGGCGGGGCGGTGGAGCCCCCAGGCGGCGAGCTTCTGCACGATCGTGTTCCGGTGGACACCGAGGGCGCGGGCGGCGCCGCTCACGTTCCATTGCAGCTGATCGAGCGCGCGCAGCACGTACTGCCGCTCGAACTGATCGCAGGCGTCCTTGAGCGGCAGACCGATGTCCTCGGTCAGGCGCGCCCGCGGCCGCGGCAAGCCGACCTCCAGCGGGAAGTCGTGGGGCTGCAGCACGCGGCCGCTGGCGAGGACCACCGCGCGGTGCACGACGTTCTCGAGCTCGCGGATGTTGCCCGGCCAATCGTAGCGCGCGAGAAGATCGCGCGCCTCCGCGGACACGCCGGTGACATCGCGGCTGCACTCGCGCGCGATCTTGCGCACGAAGTGATCCGCGAGGAGCGGAATGTCCTCGCGCCGGTCCCGCAGCGGCGGCACGTGGACGTTCACGACGTTGAGCCGGTAGTACAGGTCTTCGCGGAACGCGCCGTTCTTCACGGCGAGCTGGAGATCGGCATTCGTCGCGGCCAGCACGCGGACATCGACGGGAATCGGTCGCGTGCCACCCAGGCGCTGCACCTCGCGCTCCTGGAGCACCCGGAGGAGCTTCATCTGCAGATCGGGCCGCAGGGAGCCGATCTCGTCCAGGAAGACGGTGCCCCCCTGCGCGAGCTCGAAGCGGCCGAGCTTGCGGGCATGCGCGCCGGTGAAGGCGCCCTTCTCGTAGCCCCACAGCTCGGAATCGATGAGCGTGTCGGGGAAGGCGGCGACGTTGAAGGCGACGAACGGCTTGTCGGCTCGCGGACTCTGCTGGTGAATGGCGCGCGCCACCAGCTCCTTGCCGGTACCGCTCTCGCCCGTGATCAGCACCGTCGTCGGCGTCGGCGCCACCTGCCCGATGAGCTGATGGATGCGCATGATGTCGGGGTGCCGGCCGAGGATGCTCTGGAACGCGCCGCCGTGACCGGGCCGAGCCAGCTCCGAGCGGAGGTAGAGGACCTCGCGCTCGAGCGTGCGCTTCTCGAGCGCGCGATGGACCAGGAGCACGATGTCGTCGACCTCGAACGGCTTGGTGATGTAGTCGTAGGCGCCGCGCTTGAGCGCTTCGACGGCCGTCTTCACCTCGCGGACGGCGGTGGCGAGCACGACCAGGATCGTGGGGTCGACGGATTTGATCTGCACCAGCACGTCGAGCCCCTGCTCGCCCGGCATGCGTTGATCGAGCATCACCAGGTCGACCGTGTGGGCATCGAGCATCTCGAGCGCCTGACGCCCGTTCCGCGCCTCGAGAACGTGACAGGTCGGCTTCAGGATCGCGCTCAGGGATGCACGCACGGCCTGCTCGTCGTCGACGACGAGCACGGTGCCGCGAGAGGGTGGCGACGTCCGCGGCGACGTCATCGCTCGCCAATGGGCGCGGCCGTCGTGTCCGGGTCGGTCGTGAGCAGGCCTTCGTCGCGGCCGGTCGCGAGCGGCAGGGACAACGCGAACTGCGCCCCGCCCGTGGGAACGTTCGATGCGCGAAGCGTGCCGCCGTGCATCGCCGCCATCCCGGCCGAGATGGCCAGACCGAGGCCGGTGCCCCAGGGCTTGGTGGTCACGAATGGCTCGAAGATGCGGTCGAGCATCTCGGGCGCGATGCCATCGCCCGTATCCGCCACCGTGAGCATGGCCTCCGCCGGCTCGCGGTGGATGCTGGCCACCACGGTGCCCGAGGTTGGCGTCGCCTCGTGGGCGTTGATGAGGAGATTGAGCGCGAGCTGTTTGAGACCGTCGTGATCGGCCACGACGAAGACGGGGTCCGGCGGCACGTCGACTTCGAGCCGCACGCCCTTCTCGGCGAAGGTCGGCTCCAGGACCTCGACGGCCTCGCCGAGCGGCACGCGAAGATCGATGGGGACGTGCGGTCGCCCGCTCGGCTGCGCGAATGTCCGCAGGCGGTCGAGGAGTCGCTCGATGCGCCCGATCTCGCGGGCCGAGATGCGGCCGAACTCGTCGATGAACTGCGGATCGTCCTGCCGGCGCGGCAGCAGCTGCGCGAACGTCTTGATCGCCACCAGGGGATTCTTGATCTCGTGGGCCACACCGGAGGCGAGCATCTCGAAATATGCGAGCCGCTCGGCCTTCTGGCGCTCGAGCTCCAGCTCCTTCAGCGGTGTCAGGTCGCTGAAGACGGCGACGGCGCCCATGATGGCGCCCGACTGGTCGAGGATCGGCGAGGTGGTGAGGATCACCGGCCGGGTCTCGGAGCCCTGCGTGAGTGCGACCTCGGGGACCTTCACCACCTCGCCCTTGTGAAGGGCCGTGTTGAGCCCCTCGCTGAGCGGTTTCGGCAGCGCGGCCGCGAACCGCTGATGGACGTCGCCCGGATCGCGGCCGGTGAGCTGCGCGGCCGCCTCGTTGAAGAGCGTGATCTGCCCGAGGGGATTCACGGCCACCACGCCGCTGTCGATCGACGCCACGATGCGCGCGACGTACTCGTGCGCAATCACCACCTCGCCATAGCGCTGCGCATTCTTGAGGGCGACCGCCGCCTGGTTCGCGAGCGTCATGAGCAGGTTCAGGTCCTCGCGATAGAACGGGTCGCCCGAGAGCTTCGGCCCGATGGCGATGGCGCCGATCAGCGTGTTCTCGGCGAAGAGCGGAAGGACCACCGACCAGTTGAGTCGCTGCATCCGCGCGACCAGGTCACGGCTGGCGTCCCCGTCGCCGAGGTGATCGAGCGCGATGGCGTCGTTCGTGCGCGCCATCCGGCTCACGATGTCGCCGGCGAGCTCGGCCGGAGCCTCGAACCGATTGGTCTCGAGGCTCTCGCTGGAGGCGACCCGTCCGAGGCGCGTGTGGCCCGCGTAGATCGCCAGCCCCTCGGGGGCGATCGTGTCGCGCAGGGTGGCGGTCAACACGTCCAGCAGCTCGGTCATGTTGAGGACGCGCGTGAGCATCGCGCTCGCTTCGCGAACGGTCCGCTGGTAGTTCGCGTGCGTGCGGTAGACATACCGGTCGAGGAGCGCGGTCACGGCGTCGCGCGCGAACGGACTGATGAGACCGACGGCGACGACGGCGCCGATCAGGACGGCGTGCTCGCGGACGTCGAGACGCTCGGCGACGCGCGGCCACAGGAGCAGGACGAGAGCGCCGACGGGCACGAGCACCACCACCGCCGCCACCGTGACCGTGAGCCCGCGATGGACGACCAGCTTCAGGTTCATGAGGCGGTGCCGGATGATGGTGTGCGCGATGAGCGCGATCAGCACCACGCCGAAGTACGGACCGAACCAGCTGTACGTCGACCGCCCCGTGATCCACGGCAGGAGCAGGTTCGTGGTGAGGCCGCCGAGACCGGTGAGGAGGAACGCCCAGGTGACGTACCGCACCTGCGTGCGCGCCATGCTGCGCGCCGCCCGCCACTTCGTGACCAGCGTCCCGAGTCCGAGCAGCCAGCCGGACAGGATGTAGAAGGCGAACACGGGATAGAGCGCGCCGGACTTCCGCGCGAAGCCGACCGGGGTGATCTCGGGCTCGTAGTAGATGAGCGACGTGACGGCCGCGAGTGCGGCGAACAGGCCGCCGATCAGCACATTGGCCCGCAACAGCCAGCGTGGGATCACCGTCGACTGCACGGGGAACGCGTACGTGAAGCCCAGGAGCGTCGCCGGCAAGAAGCTCGCGCTGGCGAACACGACGTCGTTCCACCCGTCGAGATGCGTGCCCGACTGTCGGCCGGCAATCCCGAACGCCCACACGGCAAAGCAGGCGACGAACGAGGCGAACCAGCGATGGATCGCACTGTGCCTGTCGGCGCGGTAGACGAATACCGCCAGGGCGAGGAGTCCGGCAGACACGACAAAGAGAGACACCATGGCCATAGGTCATCCCCCGACGACGCTCAGGGCGTCAGGCGCGGGCCGTGTCGCGCAGTCCCGCGCGCTCCGGAAGAATACGCCAGAATCGAGCGACTTCGTGCCGCCGCACAAAAATCTGTGCACTCGTCCGGCGCCGTGCTGCCCACGTTTCTGAGCACCGCGAGCCTTCGAGGGCCTTGTGCCGGGCGTAACACCCGGAAACCCTGACAGTTTTCGCGCTTGGCTCGAATCGTGCGCCCGTCGCCGTCGGGGTCGCATTCTCACGGATGGAGCTGCTTACCTTCGGGGCCGGGGGGCCATGGCAAACGATCGAAACGCGCGTGCGGTCTACGGATGGCGGACACGGCTTCAGCCTTGCTACTGGGTGGTGTGTGGCGTGCTGGTGGAGCCGCGCATCCGCGGGCTGGCGCGGTCGCTGTCTCTGTACTGACCGAAAGTGGGCAATGACGCAGCGCGTGCGCCTCGACAGCGCCACGAGCTGGTCGAACGCGTCCGCGACTGGATCAGGATGTCTCCCGCATTCTGGGAGCAGGATCCATATCGAGCCGAGCTCTTCGGCCTGTGCCAGGCCAACCGGGACGTCGGAGGCAATCAGCTGGCCGACGCTCTGCGAGGGCAGTTACCCGAGACCACGCTCCACCGGCTCGTCCTGGTCTGGAACGCGTGGCGTTACGCGCTCGAGCGCGTCTGAGTGAGGAGCCATCGCGATCGACGAGCTGGTGCGGCAGCGCGTACGGCAGTTGCTGCAGAACGAGAAGCTCCCGCGAGCGTCGCCGGCGAAGCTCTGGGTCGGCCCCGCGACGCATGTGCCCTGCTGCTGTTGTGGCGAAGCGATCGCCACCGGATATGAATACGAGCTGGCGTTTACCACGGTGGCCAGCCTGAAATTCCATCCCCGGTGCTACGTCATATGGGACGAGGAGCGGGAGGCATCGGGCGAGGGGCGCTAGGCGAGGCAAAGCCGAGGGCTCGGGCTGGCCGGTGAGGCGGGTCATCGTTTCGTGGTGATCCGCCTCATCTTCCCGACGTTCGGCTATCATGCGGCCCATGCGAATAATGGGCGCGGGATAGCCGTCAAACTGACGTGTTCACCTGCTATCGCACACGACGGCGCCTGGGGGCTTGGCTGGATGGTGCCCTCGACGAGGGGACGGCGCGCTCGACGGCCGCTCATGTGGCCGCTTGTGGGGTGTGCCAGCGCGAGGTCGGCGAGTTGCGCCGTCTCCATACGCTGCTGACGCGGACGGCCGCCGTTCGCGATCCCGACTGGACCGGCTTCTGGCCAGGCGTCGTGCGCGGCATCCAGGACCGGCGGGTACCGGTGCCCGTGCGGAGCGCCTCGCGCCGCTGGCGTCCGCAGTGGGCGCTCGGTGGCGCGCTCGCCGCGGCATTGCTCGTCTCCCTGGGCCTCTGGGAGTTCGGCCCTGGGAGCGAGCCCGGTGTCCTCGTCAACTCCGCTTCCACCGGCGACCCCCGGGCCACCGTCATGGTCTACGGCCCGCCCGAGCGCGACGTCGCCGTGGTCTGGGTCCTCGGCCTCGAGTGACAGGGGGCCCCGAAATGGCCCCGATCTCCTCGACCGACGGTTATTGAACGGGTTTGAGGGCGGCCAGGCGTTCGCGGGCGAGCGGGGCTTCTTCGGCCTGGGGAAAGTTGTCGACGAGGTATTGCAGGCGGGCCTGCGCCACGGCCGGCTGCTTGAGATCGAGCAGCGCGAGCGCCTCCTTATAGAGTGCCGTGGCGGCCTTGTCGCTGCGCGCGTAGTTTGCCTGCACCTTCCTGAACTCCTGGACCGCCTGCTCCAGCGCTTCGGTGGCCTTGTCGGCCTGTCCGGCGTTGGTGAACGCTCGCGCCATGCTGAAATGCGCCTCACCGATCCAGTACTGGGCGGCGCCCGCCAACGGGTGATCGGGATAGCGGCGAAGGAACTCGCGAAAGCCCGCCACCGCCAGCGGATAGCTGCCCTTGCTGAAATCGATGTACGCGGCCTGGTAGATGTCCTGCGGCTGGAGCGCGTTCGTCGACGGGCGTGAGGTCGGTGTCGGCTCGGCTGCCGGCGGCGGGGTCGGAGCGGGCGCCATCGGCCGCGCCGTCGTGGTCGGTGGCAGCGGCGCCGGGGCGGCCGTCGCGCCGCGCATCTGGCGGCCGAGCGCTTCCGTGCGCGCGTTGAGGTCGTCGATGCGCGCGGCGAGCGATGTCAGGCTGGTGGACAGCCCGTCGAGTCGCTGCGACATCGCCTGGAGCTGCCGCTCATCCTCGACCGTCCGCTCACGCTGACGCTTCTCGAACTGAGCGACCACCGCCTCGGCCGCCGTCCTCGTCTGCAGCGCGCTGCGCTGCACGTTGGCGAGCTCCGAGCGGACCTCCAGCAGATCCTGCTGAGTGGCCACTCCGGTGACGTCGCTCACCGAGGCACAGCCGCCGAACAACAGCGCGGCGGCGAGGAGCAGGCGGACGCCCACCCTCGCCGCCGTGTCCTGCGAGACTATCGGGGCTTGACCAGGAAGTGCGAGCGTCGGTTCTTGGCCCAGCACCCTTCGGTCTTCTCCGTGCACGTGGGGCGCTCTTCACCGTAGCTGATGATCGTGATGCGGTTGGCCTGCACGCCCTGGGAGACGAGATAGTTCATCGTCGACTTCGCGCGCCGCTCGCCGAGCGCAAGGTTGTACTCGTTGGTGCCGCGCTCGTCGGCGTGCCCCTCGATCAGCAGCAGGTGATTCGGATTGGACTTGAGCCACGCGGCGTTGGCGTCGAGCGTGCGCGTGTCACTCGGACGGATGTCGTACTTGTCGAAATCGAAATAGATGTCCTGCAGCTCCGGAACCGGAGCGAAGTCCTTCGGCGCCGGGCGTGCAATCGGTCCCGGTGCCGGCGTCGGCGCGGCGGTGGCGCCGCCACCCGGCTGTGACGTCGACGGTCCAGAAGGCGTCGCCGTCGTACCGCCCGGCTGGCTGGACCCTGGTGCCATCGTGCTCGCCGTGCCCGTCGGAGCGGGGGCCGCAGCCTGCGTGGTCGCCGGACGCTTGGCGCACCCGCTGCCGATTGCGGCCAGAACGAGCAGTGATGTCACGACAAGAAACGAGCCGCGCGTAGCCATGACGCCTCCTTTTGATCCGCTGCTGAGTGCCCGCTACAACGCCTGAGACTGTATCACGGCAACCGCGGCGACCACGAGGGGCTTGTCGCTTCGGCGGTGCCCGTCGTGATGGCGGCTTGGCCGCTTCCGTCGATCAGCATGGCCATGATCTGCCAGCGGCCGTTGCGGTTCGACTGGAATGCGAGATGCCGTCCGTTCGGCGCCCAGGTGGAGCCCTGATTGTCTCCGCCTCCGCCGGTGAGTCGACGCGGGTTCGAGCCGTCCACGTTGATGACCCAGATGTCGTGAGCGCCCTGGCGCGCGGTGTAGGCAATCGTGTCGCCCTTCGGTGACCAGCGCGGCTGCGTGTGGAAGCCCCCCGACGTGAGCTGCCGCACGCTGGTGCCCTCGGCGTCCATCACGTACAGATTCGGGCTGCCCGTTCGATCCGAGATGAACGCGAGCTGGCGTCCGGTCGGCGCCCACGTGGGCTCCGTGTCGATGCCGGCGTGCCGCGTGAGCCGCCGCATGGTGCCGGTGGCCAGCGTGAGCACGTAAACCTCCGGGTTGCCGTCCTTGGAGAGCGTCATGGCGATGCTCTTGCCGTCAGGACTGAAGGCCGGCGCCGTGTTGATGCCGACGAAGGCGGCCAGCGTCTGCTCGGGACGGCGCTCGAACGGGAAGGCGCGATAGAGGTCGGGATAGCCTTGCTTGTACGACGTGTACGCGAGCGACCGCGCATCCGGGCTCCATACGGGCGTCAGGTTGATCGACCCGTTGCGGGTCAGCGGCGTCGGCGATGCGCCATCGTAATCGGCGACCATGATCTCCTTGGCGCCGCGCGGCCCCGACACGTAGGCGATCTTCGTGTCGGCGACTCCCGGCTCGCCGGTGAACTGCAGCACGACCTCGTCGGCGATCTTGTGCGCAAGGCGCCGGCCCTGCACGCCGGGCACCTCGAACTTCTTGCTCGTGATGAGCCGGTGCTCGGGCGTCGTCAGGTCATAGAGCCGCATCTCGCCCTCGAGACGATCGGGCCGGACGCCGAGCAGGCCGTGCAGCCCGGCGTGCGCGCCGGCGGCGGCGAATTCCTTCCACGACTGTTCGAGCGCGGCCGGATTGTTGGCCGGGATGGCGCCGGTGCCCGCGACCACGCTGAAGAGCCCCGAGAAGGTGAGATCGGCGCCGGTGATCGACGCAACCTGCTTGCCCGCGCCCTGACTGTCCGTTCCCGAGACGACGGTGAACTCGGGCACCGCGATGTTCAGCTTCCGTGTGCCGCCGCCGGTGACGTTCAAGAACACGTCAACGCCCTGGGCGCCCAGCCGCGGCAGCGGCCAGGAGCCGATCAGCAGACTGACGACGAACAGCATGACGACAGCGACGCAACGCTGGACCGACACGGTGGTTATCCTCGCTCGGCGGTGAAGTTGAAGCCGAGGTGCACGCGAAGAGTCTGCCCGGGAAACTCGGCGGGCAGCGGCGGGAACGGATTCGCTTCGGTGATCGCGCGCAACGCGGCCTGATCATAGTAGCTGTTGCCAGAGCTCTTCTCGATCGCGAGCCGGCTCACCTGGCCCTCGCGGCTGATCTCGAACACGGCGACCGGCTGCTGTCCCGGCAGCGCCTTGCCGACCCATTTCTCCGTCACCTTCGCCTGCACACGGCTCAGGTACCAGGCGAACGGGAAATCCGAGACGTTGAGCGTCATGGGGCCCGAGCCCTGCGGCGAGCCGTCACGGCGGCCGAGCGGCACCGGTGGCGGCGGCGGCGCCACCCGCGCCACGTCGGCCGTCGGCCGCTCCGACGATGTCGGTGTCGGCGCCGGCTTGGCGGTGCTCGCCATGGCGGGCAGCTCCTTGTCGCCCGCCTTCGGCAGCGCCGGCGGACGCGTGGGCAGCGCGCGGTCGGGGAGCGTCGCCACGTCGCGCGCGCGCGGCGGCATCTCGCGCGATGCCTCACGCGCGGGCAGCTCCGCCGGACGGCTGGGCGCTGGGCGAGCGACCTCCTCCGCGCGTGGCGGCAGAACGGGCGGAGGCGTCGGCGCCGGCGCCGGCGGCGTCTCGGCGCGTCCTTGCGGCGAGCCGACGGCGGCGATGGCCGGCACGAGGTTCACGACGTACGTCTTCGGCTTTTCGGTGGCCCAGTAACCGGCGGAGAGGACGACGCCTGCCGCCAGCGAGCCATGGAGCAGCGCGGAGAAGATGGTCGCGGTGAGCGGCAGGCGCGCCTTGCCCAGGGCGGGCCCGCTCGGCGGTCTCATCCGGAGCGTCGCCATGGCGATGCTCACGTCAGCGCTCGCGGGCGGGCTCGGTGACCATGCCGAGGCGCTCGATGCCGGCGCGCCGGACCATGTCCATGGTCTCGACGACGGCGCCGTACGAGAGGCCGGCGTCCGCCTTGAGGTAGAGCGTCTTGTCGTTGCGGTTGCGGAAGGCGTCGCGCAGCGAGCCTTCGAGGCCGCCCGGGGCGATGCGCTTGTCGTTCAGAAACAGCGCGCGATCCTTCGTCACCGTCAGCACCAGACGCTCCTCGACCGCCGTCGGCTTGGCGGCCGCGCGCGGAAGGTTCACGTCGATGCCGCGGTACATCATCGGCGCCGTCAGCATGAAGATCAGCAGGAGCACGAGGACGACGTCGACGAGCGGAACGATGTTGATCTCCGCCAGCGACGTGCCGATGCGGCGGCCGCCGTTGCCGCCGCCGGACGGCGTGCTAAATGCCATCTTTGGTCGGGCGCGTCAGCTTGGGCGCCGGACGGCTCAGCATGTTGAGCAGGTCGAGCGTGAACCCCTCCATCTCGGTCGCCCAGTGCTTCACGCGGTTGACGAAGTAGTTGTAGCCGATGACGGCCGGGATGGCGGCTCCGAGGCCGGCAGCGGTCGCGATGAGCGCCTCCGAGATGCCCGGCGCCACGACGGCGAGACTCGCGGAGCCCTGCGCGCCGATGCCATGGAACGCGGACATGACGCCCCACACGGTGCCGAAGAGACCGATGAAGGGACACGCGCTCGCCGTGGTGGCGAGGAACGGCAGGTAGCGCTCGAGCTGCGCGACCTCCATGCCCGCCTGTCGGCGCATGGCGCGATCGACGGCGGCCAAGCGCTCGCCGCCGGCGTCGTCGGTGTCTTCCAGCCCATGGTCGAGCGCGTCGGGTGTCCCGGACAACTCCTGGTAGGCCGCGAGGTAGAGCTGCGCGAGTGGACTGTCGCGGAACTTCTTCGCCACCAGCGCGACGCCCGAGGGACGCCGCGCCTCGCGGAACACTTTCAGGAAGGCGACGGTCCGCGATCGGACCCGACGCAGCTGCCACCACTTCTCCACGATCAACGCCCAGCTGATGATCGAGAAGATGGCCAGGATCGCCAGCACGAGCTTGGCGACCGGTCCCGCGCTCCAGATCAGGTCAAGGACGCCAGCAGTCAGGTTATCAGGGGAGTTGGGCAAGAGGGCTCCTTGGTTGGCTCCGATCATACGGACGTCGCCGCGCAGTGTCAACATTTTAGGCCGAAAAATTGAGCCTTTTCGTTGACTTCCCGCGCCCCCCTTCCGTATAACGGAGACGTGCTCGGCACGCTCCGCGTGGTGCTGGTGCTGCTCATCCTCGTCGGGGGCGCCGTTGCCGCCGATTCGCGCGCCGCGGTCGACGCGTTCCTGCAGCGCCTGGGCCGTGTCAGCATCACCAGCCTCGTGATCGATCAGACGCTGACGCTCTACGATCCGACGGGCCGCCAGGCGAAGTCAATCGGCGAGCAGCGCATCTATCTGAAGCTGCCCCGTCGCCAGCGCGTCGAGCAGCTTCTCGACGGCCAGCGCGAGGTGAGATTGATCGTCGACGATCACGCCTGGGTCCGCCGCGCCGACGGGCGCACCCACGCGCTGCCGCCGCCCGACCATCGCCACGATCGTACACACCTGCTGGTGCCGCTGCGCCGGACGGGCGCGGACCTGCTCGCCGAGTGGACGGCGCTCGGGGTGCGCGGCGATGTGAGCTACGACACGAACGTCGGCGGCCGCGCGGTGACGGTGATCGGCGCCGCTCCGGGGCAGCGCGCGGTGCCGCAGGTGTGGCTGGACAGCGAGCGCGGGGTGATTCGCTTCGTCGCGCGGGATCGGCTGCCGAAGGGTGAAGGTCTCGTCGACCTGACGTTCTCCGAGCACCGGCGCCTTGCCGGCGGCTTCGCGTTCCCGTACCGACAGGAAGCGTTCGTGGACGGCAAGCTGGTGGTGCTGGTGGTCGTCCGCTCCGCCAGCGTCGACACGAATCCCGACGACGCGCTGTTCGATCCCGAGGCGCTCAAGCGCGGACGGTGATGACGATGGTCAGCCTCTGCCCGATCCGCCCGGGCGAGGTCGCGGCCGTCCGGCGGCTCGTCCAGCTCTACATCTACGATCTCGGCGGGGCCTACTGGGACGTAGAGCCAAACGGCAGCTTCGCACCCGCCGCCTGGCATCGGCGATTCTGGACGGGCCGCGGCCGCCATCTCTTCGTGATCCGCGTTCGCGGTCGGCTCGCCGGCTTCGCCCTCGTGCGCGAGGGCGCGCACTTCGCCGGCGGCGCCACCCGCGAGATCAGTGAGTTCTTCGTGCTCCGGAAATATCGGCGGCGCGGCGTCGGAACGCGCGCCGCCGTCGCGCTCTTCCGGCGCTTTCCCGGGCGCTGGGAGCTGGCCGAGCTGTCGTGGAACATCGCTGCGCAGCAGTTCTGGCGCCGTGTCCTCAGCCGTGTTGCCGTGGACGGCTTCACCGAGCGACGTCGCCGGCACGGCGACCTTCTCATGGTCGTCCAGCACTTCGACACGCGGCTGCCCGGTGGCCGCGCCCGCTTGGCGGCATGCGTGGTCGGGCGGCGGTCGGCGTGATGCGGGCCCCGCGCCGGCGTGCGTCGCAATGGCGGTCCGCGCTTCGCACGCGCCGACGCCGGCTGACGTCCCGGCTCGCGATGATCTTGCAGACGGCCGGCGGCGTGGTGCGGATCTTCGGCTGGGTGTACGTCGCCGTGCTCGTCCCGGCGCTGCTCGTCTCCATCTATCTCGTCGTGCGGGATGCGGCGGCCGGCGCGGACGTCTCCGGCTCGCTGCAGCTCGTCCCGATGGCGATGATCTGGCCCGTGGCCGCGATCGCGCTTCGCAGTGACAGCGCGCTCGCGCTGGGGTTTCCGCTGAACGCGCTCGCGCTGCTCGGGGCCGTTGCTCTCGTGCTGCTCGGCTGGACAGTCCTCGCGCGCGCCGTGCTCAGCCTCATGCGCTGGCGGGCTCAGTGACGTGAGGAAGAGGACCGCCGCGGCCCGGAGACGGCCGCCTCGCCGGCGATCCAGAAGCGCAGCGGAAGCTCCGGCGCGCGCGTGATCCCGATGCGTGGGCCGCACGCGATGGAGACTGCCCGCGCGCCGTCACCGGGCAGGATGACGAGCCGCCCGGTGGTGAGATCGGCGCCGTTGTCGCGGAGCGTGATCGCGAGCGCGCGCGTGAGGTTGCCCGGCCCGCTGGCCACGCGTGGTGATGCCCGCGTGCCGCGCCGGCGGGCCATCGTCGCGAGGCCCTCGAGTGGCGACAGCGCGCGGAGGAGCACGCACCCTGGCTCGCCGGCGGGATTGGTGATCGCGTTCAGACAGTGGTGCACGCCGTAGTTCAAATACACGTAGGCGTGGCCGCCCACACCATAGAAGAGCGCGCGGGTGCCGGGCCGGAACGCGGCATGGGACGCCGCGTCCTCCGGGCCGAGATAGGCCTCTGTCTCGACGATGCGCCCGGCGGTCAGCGTACGGCCGTGCCGGGACACCAGCACGCACCCCAGAAGGTCGCGGGCGACGGCGGGAGCGGGCCGGAGGTAGAAGGCCCGCGGCAGTGGCTCAGGCGTGCGCGAGCCGATCTTCCACGAGACGCTTGAGCGACATGAAGTCGAAGGCCGTGGCCTCGCGGCTCGGCGCCGCCGCCTCGGTCTTCAATCCCGTCTCGCTCAGGATGACGCAGAACGACTGCGCGGGATCGACCTCCTTCGCCGCGAGCATCTTCGCCAGCACAGCCAGCGTCGCGACGCCGGTCGGTCCCGCCCACACGCCCTCCGTGCGCGCCAGCGTCCGCTGGGCGGCGAGGATCTCCTCGTCCTCGGCATCGCCGGCGGCGCCGTGATCGTCACGCAGCCATCGCAGCACCCAGTCCCCCTTGCGCCCGGGATTGCCGGCCGCGAGGCCCTCGGCAACCGTGTACCCGATCTTGAGGGGCGTGAGCGCGCCGCCGCTGCGGAGGGCGCGGACGATGGCGTTGGCCCGCGTCGCCTGGGCGGCGATCATGGTCGGCACGCGGGCGATCCAGCCGGCGTCGCGCATCTCGCGGAAGCCGCGCGCGGCGGCGATGAACGTCTCGCCGACCGCCACCGGCGCCACCACGACGTCGGGCGGCGCCCAGCCGCTCTGCTCGGCGATCTCGTACGCGATCGTCTTCTTGCCCTCGTGCTTGTACGCGTTGCGTGAGGCGCCGCAGTCGAAGAACAGCCGTGATTCCACCAGGCGATCCCAGTGCGAGATGAGATCGTCGTAGACGCCTTTGTAGAGGACGAGATCCGCCGTCGTGGCCGCCATGTGGAGCAGCTTCGGCACCGACGCGCGCTCGTAGGCGAAGATCAGCGAGCGCAAGCCCGCGCGCGCCGAGTACGCGGCGATCGACGAGCCGGCGTTGCCGCTCGACACGACCGACGTCGCCGTGAAGCCGAACTGCAGCGCCGCGGCCACGGCGGTGGCCGACGAGCGGTCCTTCACGGTGCCGGTCGGATTCGGGCCCTCGAACTTCAGCGTCAGCCGCCGCACGCCGAGGCTGCGCGCGAGCCGTGGAGCCTCCAGCAGCGGCGTGCCGCCCTCGCCGAGGCTCACACGGTGCTCGGGGTCCGCGATCGGCAAGACGGGGGCATACCGCCAGAGTCCACCACCGGCGAGCATGGCCGGGCCACGCCGCCGGAGCGTCTCCATGTCGTAGCGGAGCTCGAGGAGCCCGCGACACTTCTCGCACTCGAGCCGATAGCCGAGGGGGTGCGGCGTGCCGCAGTCGATGCAGGTGAGGCCCTGCGCCAGCGACACCGTGCTCATGCGCGCAGCACGTCCAGCATCGCGTCCAGACGCTGACGCAGCGTGTGCTCGGCGAGCGCCCGCGCGCGGGAGTTGTCGCCGATCGCCCGCGCCTCGTCGGGGTGGGCCAGGTAGTAGTCGATGTGCCGCCTCAGCTCGGTGAGATCCCGATACGTCAGCACTTCCTCCCCGGCCTTGAACAGATGCGCGACGTCTTCCTTGGCATCGACGAGCTGACAGGCGCCGGCGCCGGCGAGCTCGAACGTGCGCGTGTTGACGCCCACGATGTCGTTGATCGGATGGTGGTGGTTCAGCGACAGGGTCGAGCTCGCGTAGACCGCGAGCTTGTCGCGTCCGTACACGGGGCCGCCCGCGACCATGCGGCGGATCACCGGGTCGGCCGAGCGTGCCCATCCCTGGCCCCACAGGCGGACGGGATAGTCGGCGAGCTCGCGGATGAACCGCTCCCGATAGTCGTAGCGACTGCCCACGAACGACAGGGGCGAGGCAAACCGGCCGACGTCCTCGGCGGTGAGCGCCACCGGGTGGTGCAGCGACGGCACGCAGTACATCGGCAGGTAGTGCAGGTTCCGGACACCGACCTGCTGGAGGCTCGCCATGGCGTAGCGCTCCTTGGTGAAGAAGGCGTCGTATGCCTCGATGCACTCGAACGGGATCATCCAGAGGGGGTTGTCGGGGAAGAAGTTGACGAACCGCGTGTCCAGGCGAGCCTTCACCCTGCGGATGAGGCCGGGCGTGACCGGGCCGCCCTTGATGACGAGCACGACGGCGGGCTGCCAGGCGAGACAGGCGCGCTCGAGGCGCCACAGGATCCACCGCTGGTAGGCCGCCTTCGTCGAGCGATTCTTGTAGAGGACGTTGTCGCGACGGTAGGCGAACAACCGGACCTCGTGGCCCATCGCCGTGAGCTCGTCGGCGAAATCGACGCCCATGAGGCCGGCCCGCGCAAACGGCAGCACGATCAGCCAGCGCACGGATCGTAGCGTAGCACAGGGGGCCGGCGCTATGATGATCGCGCGGATGGCCGCGCGCGCGCTTTCACGGCTGCTCCCGTCGCTCATCGTTTTCGCCGCGCTGCTCGGCGCCTGGCAGCTGGCGGGCCCGGTGCTCGGCGTGCGTGAGTATCTGCTCCCCGGACCGGCCGCCGTCCTTCGCGCCGCCTTTGGCGCCTCGGTGCCCTGGCCCGCGCACCTGTGGGTCACCACCGTGGAGATCGTGGGCGGCTTCGCGGTGGCCGGCGCTGCCGGCGTCGCGCTCGGTGTCGCCATCGCATGGTCGGCGGTCGCCGCGCGCGCGCTGCTGCCGTTCCTGGTCTTCGTCAACACGCTGCCGAAGGTCGCGGTGGCGCCGCTCTTCCTGCTGTGGCTGGGCTACGGCATCATCCCGAACGTGCTCATCGCCGCGCTCATCGGCTTCTTTCCGGTCGTGATCAACACGGCGGTGGGGCTGACGCAGATCGACGACGAGCTGCTCGATCTCGGGCGCGTCTTCGGCGCGCCGACGTGGAAGGTGTTCCTGATTATCCGGCTTCCGAATGCGCTGCCCTACGTCCTCTCCGCGCTGAAGGTGACCGCGACGGCGGCCGTGGTCGGCGCGGTGGTCGGCGAGTTCGTCGCCTCGCAGGCGGGACTCGGCATGGTGATCGTCAACGCCCAGACCAACCTGAACACGCCCGTGGCCTTCGCCGCGCTGCTGTGGATCTCGATCATCGGCCTGCTGCTGTACGGAGCGGTCGGTCTCGCCGCGCGGTGGTGGGCCCCATGGGCGGAGACCGCCTGAGGAGGCCGTCCATGTCGCGTCATCTCGTGCTGGCGCCGGCCCTGGTGGCTGTCATTCTGCTCGCGCACTCCACCGCCGCCCAGGCCCCGCAGAAGCTCGTCTTCGCGCTGAACTGGTTCGCCGTCGGCGACCACGCCGCCTACTGGGTCGCCCTCGACAAGGGCTACTACAAGGCGCGGGGCCTGGATGTCGAGCTGCAGAACTCCAAGGGCTCGGGTGATTCCATCGCGAAGGTCGACACGCACCGGGCCGACCTCGGCCTTGCCGACGCCGTTGTCGTCATCCCGCGCATCGCCCAGGGCGCCAAGGTGAAGATCGTCGGGGCCGTGTTCGACAATACGCCGCTCAACATCTGGACGCGGAAGGATACCGGCATCACGAAGCCGAAGGACCTCGAGGGCAAGCTGCTGGCGGCGCCGCCCGGCGACTCCCAGCGTCAGCTCTTCCCGGCCTTCGCCAAGGTCAACGGCATCGACGCGACGAAGGTGAAGTGGCTGACCATCGAGCCGGCCGCCAAGTTCGTCGCGCTGGCCGAGAAGCGCGCGGATGCCGTGCCCGACTACACGACGGGACAGCCGTTCTGGGAGAAGGCCGTGGGCAAGGACAACCTGGTGCGTCTGCCGTGGCACCAGTACGGCTTCGACACCTACTCGATGTCGATCATGGCCAGCGAGAAGATGCTCGGCGAGCGCCCGCAAACGGTCCGCGACTTCCTGGCCGCCTCGTACATGGGCTGGCGCGACGTCATGGACAATCCGAAGGCGGCGCTGGAGATCTTCAAGAAGCGCGTGCCCGACATCGACCTGGCGCTCATCGAGCCGAACCTGCTGCTGGGCCTCGAGCTGATGCGCACGGAGCGCTATGCGAAGAACGGCATCGGCTGGATGGACCGGGGCAAGATGTGCGGCACCGTCGAGTTCATCAACACCTACATGCCCGACATGCCGCGCAAGGTCGGCTGCGACGAGGTGTTCACCAACGATCTGCTGACGAAGATCGAGCCGCCCAGGAAGTGATCGTCCTCGACCGGGTCGGCATGACGTACCGCGCCGATTCCGGTCCGGTCGAGGCTCTTCGCGACGTCTCGCTCTCGGTGGCCCGCGGCGAGCTGCTCGCCGTCATTGGCCCGTCCGGCTGCGGGAAATCGACGCTGCTCCGGATCGTGGCCGGCCTGCGGGCACCGACCGCAGGCTCCGTCCGCGTGGATGGCCGTTCCGTGACCGGCCCGATCGCTGCCGTCGGGATGGTGTTCCAGGCGCCGATCCTCTTGAAGTGGCGCAGCGTCCGCGACAACGTGCTGCTCCCCGCGGAGCTGTCCGGGCTCGATCCGCGCCGCTTCCGTGCTCGGGCCGACACCCTCCTCTCGCTCGTCGGCCTCGCCGATTTCGGCGACAAGCTTCCGCGCGAGCTATCGGGCGGCATGCAGCAGCGCGCCGCGCTGTGCCGAGCGCTGCTCCTCGATCCGCCACTGCTGCTGATGGACGAGCCGTTCGGCGCGCTCGACGCCATGACCCGCGACGACCTGAATCTGGAGCTGCTTCGCGTGTGGGGAGAATCCCTCGCCGAGCGGAAGACCATCCTCTTCGTCACCCACTCGATTCCCGAGGCGGTCTTCCTCGCCGACAACGTCGTCGTGCTCGCGCCACGGCCTGGACGCGTGGCGAAGACGTTCGCGGTCTCGCTGCCGCGGCCGCGGACGCCCGCCACGCGCGCGCTGCCGGAGTTCGGACGGCTGGCGCTGGCGTGCCACGAGACGCTGGCACGACGGTCGGAGCGCTAGGTGGTCGCGGGCCGGCGGTCAGGCGACCGCGGTCGCGCGCAGCTGCCGGAAGCGAACCGCGAAGAGCGGGTCGAAGAGGGCGGCGGTCGCGATCAGGGTGGCGTTGGCGCCTTCGCGCAGCAGATGATCGGCGCGCTCCGGCGTCGTGATACCGCCGACGGCGAGAATCGCGCGATCCCACGCGCCGGCCTTGCGCCACGATAGCATCTCCTCGACCTGGCGCGACGCGAGCGGCCACGTGTCCGAGCCGACGATGGTGGCGCGGTCGCGGCCGGCGCCGTCGAAGGCGCTGTTGCCCGCCTCGTCGATAACGCGGCGCCGGATGCCGTGCACCATCACGAAGCCGTTCGACCACGACGCCAGCTTGGTGGCGGTGTCGTGCAGCAGCCGCGGCGTCCGGAACACGCCGAGCTTGGTCAGCAGCGGACGGGTCACGTTGGTGCGCACGCGATAGAGGATCTGCGCCGCCAGCGGAATGTTCTCGTAGATCATCTGCGGCTGCTCGGAGAACGGATCGGGAACGGCCAGGTGGAGCTCCACGGCATCCGCGCCGGCCTCGGCCGCCCACACTGCGCACAGCACGTAGTCGTTGATGAGATGCTCGGCGTCGGCGCCGGGCGCGTGCGTGCCCATCACGCTCACGATGAGGAACTGGCCGGCGCCCAGCTTCTCCTTGGCGCGCCGCACGTCCTTGCGCCAGACGTCGGGCTCCGCCGACGGCATGCCCATCGACACCGCGAGCGTGGGATGGCCGTTGCTCTGCGAGCGTCGCGTGGCCACCGCCGCGTGCTCGTGGTTCTCCACGGGCCGGATGTTCGGGAGCGCGTGCGCGGGCATCGCCATCGAGCGGACGGTCTTGTAGGTGAGGACGTCGTATCCGAGCCGCGCGTAGCCCTCGATCCACTTCGAGTTCAGCAGCGGGCCGGACGCGATGCCGAGCCCCGAGTTCAGCTGGTGATCGAAGAGCTTGCCACCGGGCCCGAGTGGAAGGCGACGAACACGCGGGAGCGTTGGAGCGTGGCTATAGTTCCACGAGTACGATCGATCCACCCGATACACGGTCTGAGCGATGGCCCTATCACTCCCAGAGACAAGATCACGAAATCGCGCCAAGCACGCGTCATTATATCAGCCGTTTAGGGCGCGTGCCGGGGTTTGGTCCGACCAGTTTTCCTCAAATGTGACGCCTACTTGAAGGCGGGCATGACCTCGTTCGCCAGCAGGTCCAGCTCCTTCATGATGTGCGCGTGCGCCATGCCCGGGAAGAACGTGCGGCAGATGAGATGAGTCATGCCGTAGCGCTCCACGAAGCGCCGGATCTTCGGAACCACCTGATCCGGACCCCCGATGATGAAGCGATCCTCCATCAGCCGGTCGAGATCCGTTGCGATGCTGGCATCGATGAACGGGTGTCGCCAGCCGCCGGCGTACTCGCGACGGTACGCGACCATGATGTGCTCCTCGGCCAGCTCGCGCGCCTTCTTGTCCGTCTCCGCGATGATGA
>Ga0075429_100001007_pt1 | contig 22430 bp, 20 predicted proteins | sample RhiMetdeltSRZDD3_FD_75295 | JGI IMG/M metagenome (GOLD analysis project Ga0075429, IMG submission 75295) | Populus rhizosphere microbial communities from Tennessee, USA - Rhizosphere MetaG P. deltoides SRZDD3 | ecosystem: Host-associated > Plants > Roots > Rhizosphere > Soil | place: USA... | reverse complement strand
GCAGCGTGAGCAGCCGCACCGCGTCCTCCAGCGTGACGGTGTCGAGGCTCATCGACGAGAAGAGGGAGGCCGTACGGGGCTTGCCGTCCTCGCCGTCGGGCAGCACCTCGGTGACGTACGGGCCGTATCTCCCGTCGCGCGCGACGATCTCCCGGCCCGTCTCCGGGTGCGTCCCGAGCGCTCGCTCGTCGCCGGCCGGCCGGGCGAGAAGCTCCTCGACCCGCTCCGCGGTCAGCTCGTCCGGCGCGATGTCCTCGGGCACGCTCGCCCGCTGCTCGCCCCGCTCGAGATACGGGCCGTAGCGTCCGACCCGAACGACCACGTCGCTGTCGGGGATCGGGATCGAGTTGACCTGGCGGGCGTCGATCCCCTCGAGCTGGTCGGTCACGAGCGAGTGGAGCCCGGGGTCGCCGTCGCCGAAGTAGAAGCGCTGAAGCCAGGCGACCCGCTGCTCCTCGCCCGCGGCGATCCGGTCGAGATCGTCCTCGAGCCGCGCGGTGAAGTCGTAGTCGACGAGCTGGTCGAAGTGCCGCTCGAGCAGCTGGGTCACCGCGAAGGCGAGGAAGGTGGGCACGAGCGCGGTGCCCTTCTTGAACACGTAGCCGCGGTCGAGGATCGTGCCCATGATCGACGCGTACGTGGACGGGCGCCCGATGCCGCGATCCTCGAGCGCCTTCACGAGGCTCGCCTCCGTGTAGCGGGCAGGCGGGCTCGTCTCGTGGCCGACCGCCTCGAGGGCCGACGCCGACAGCTCCTGGCCGACCGTGAGCGCTGGCAGGAGGCGCTCCTCGTCGTCGTCGGAGGGCTCGTCCCGACCCGACTCGTAGGCCAGCAGGAACCCCTTGAAGGTGATCACGGTGCCGCTCGCGCGGAATGTCGCCCGGGTCCCGGCCTCGGTCGTCGCGCCGAGCTCGATCGAGACGGTCTGTCCGCTCGCGTCCTTCATCTGCGAGGCGACCGTGCGCTTGAAGATCAGGTCGTAGAGCGCGTGCTCGTCGCGGGACAGCTCGCCGCGGAGCTCGTCCGGCGTGCGGAACACGTCTCCGGCCGGCCGGATCGCCTCGTGGGCCTCCTGCGCGTTCGCGACGGCCCGCTCGTATCGGCGCGGCGCGGTCGGCACCGTCTCGGGCCCGTAGACCCGCGCGGCGTGGGCTCTCGCCGCCGCGAGCGCCGTGTCGGAGAGCGTCACCGAGTCCGTGCGCATGTACGTGATGTGCCCGTTCTCGTAGAGCCGCTGCGCGAGGCGCATCGTCGTCTGGGAGGAGAACCGGAGCTTGCGGCTCGCCTCCTGCTGAAGGGTCGAGGTGCGGAACGGTGCGGCCGGCCGGCGCGTGTAGGGCTTCTCGTCGACCCTTTCGACCGAGAACGTCCGGCCTTCGAGATCGGTCGAGAGCTCCCGGGCGCGCCCCTCGTCGAGCACGATCGCGTCGCGCGAGGTCGGCGTGCCGTCCGGGCCGAAGTCGCGCCCTTGCGCGACCCGGCTGCCGTCCACGGCGATGAGCCGCGCCTCGAACGCCCCGGGCTCGAACGTTCCGACGACGTCCCAGTAGCGCGCGACGACGAACGCCATCCGCTCCCGCTCACGGTCGACCACGAGGCGGGTGGCGACCGACTGGACACGACCGGCGGAGAGCCGCGGCATGACCTTCTTCCAGAGGACCGGCGAGACCTCGAAACCGTAGAGCCGGTCGAGGATGCGCCGCGTCTCCTGGGCGTCGACGAGGCGCTCGTCGATCTCCCGCGTCTGCGAGAGCGCCTTCTCGATCGCGTCGCGGGTGATCTCGTGGAACACCATCCGCCGCACCGGGACCTTGGGCTTCAACACCTCGCGCAGGTGCCAGGCGATGGCTTCGCCCTCGCGGTCTTCGTCCGTCGCGAGGAGGAGCTCGTCGGAGGACGCGAGCTTCTTCCGGAGGTCCGCCACGACGCGCTTCTTGTCGGCGTCGAGGATGTAGAGCGGCTCGAAATCGCGCTCGACGTCGACTCCGAGCGTCCCGAACCGCGGCCGATCGTCCTTCTTGACGTCCGACGCGCGCTTCGGCAAATCGCGGATGTGGCCGATGCTCGACTCCACGACGTAGTCGCGGCCGAGGTAGCCGGCGATCGTGCGCGCCTTGGCGGGCGATTCGACGATGACGAGACGTGGCATGGGACGGGACAGCGTAACGACCGGATTCGCCGCCGTTTCGCTTCCCGGCACACGTATCCTCCGCCGCGATGCCGCGCCCGCCGAGGCCCAGCGTGCTGTATCTCCTCATCGGCGTGGTCAGCTGGCCGGTGTTGCGGATCGTGTTTCGCCTGCGCTGGAGCGGCCGCGAGAACATCCCCGACGGCGGCTGCGTGCTCGCCGCGAACCACTGGTCGAACTTCGATCCGTGGCCGCTCGGCATACCGCTGTTTCCCCGCCGGTTCCTGCGGTTCATGGCGAAGAAGGAGCTCTTCTGGCCGCCGCTCGGTTGGATCATCCGCGCGGGCGGGGGGTTCCGGGTCGACCGCGGGGCGGGCGACCTCGAGGCGCTCCAGACCGCCGTCGAGCTGTGTCGCGCCGGGCACGCGGTCGTGATGTTCCCGGAGGGAACGCGGCGCTCGAAGGGCCTGCGGAAGCGGCACGCGCCGCGCTGGCACTCGGGCGCGGCCCGCATCGCGCTCGACGCCCGCGTCCCGCTCGTTCCGGCCGCCATCGCCGGGACCGACCGCCTGAGCCAGTTCGCGCCTCTGCGGGTCGCCTATGGCCCGCCCGTCGAGACGGCTGACCTCCTGGAGCGCGACCGCGCCGAGGGATCGCGGGTCGCGACCGAACGGCTGCGCGAGGCAATCGAGGCGTTGGAGGGAGCGGTTGGCTCTAGGAGCGCGGCATGAGCGCACCGCTCCTCGTCGTCGACGGCGACTCGTTCGCGCACCGTGCCTTCCATGCGCTACCGCGCTCGATCCGCCGGGCCGACGGCAGCGCCGGCAACCTGCTCACCGGCCTCGTCAACATGCTCCTCCGGCTCTGGGACGCCGAGCGGCCGCGCGCCGTGTTCGTCGGCTGGGACACGCTGTTCGTGCCGACGTACAGGCACGAGGCGCTCGCCGGCTACCAGGCGGGGCGGGAGTTCGACCCGGAGCTGCTCGAGCAGCTCGACCTCGCTCCGGGCCTGCTCGAGGCCGCCGGGATCGTCTGCGGGAAGGCCGCGGGCTACGAGGCGGACGACTTCCTCGCGGCCGCCGTCGCGGCGGAGCGGGCGCGTGGCGGCACCTCGCTCGTCGCCACCTCCGACCGCGACGCGTTCCAGCTCGCCGCCGAGGACGTGACGATCCTCCAGCCCGTCCGCGGCGTGAGCGAGCTAGCGCGCATCGGTCCCGCGGAGGTCAGGGAGCGCTACGGCGTCGAGCCGGCGCAGGTGCCCGACTTCATCGCGCTCCGCGGCGACCCCTCCGACAAGATCCCGGGGGCGCGCGGCGTCGGCGCCAAGACGGCCGCGTCGCTGCTCGCGCAGTACGGCACGCTCGACGCGTTGCTCGACGAGGGGCGGTACTCCCAGGAGGCCGAGGCGCTGCGGATGTACCGCCACGTCGCGACACTCGATCCGACGGTGCCGATCCCGGAGATCCCGGACCGCCAACCGGACTGGCGAGCCGGCGCTTCGGCGGCCGCCAAGCTCGGGCTCGGCCGCCTGGCGGGCCGCCTGGAGGACGCCGCATCGAGCTGATCTCGCATCCGGACCTGACGCGGCTCCATCCGCTGGCCCGGTATCACCACCCCGAGAGCGAGCAGCGGCTGGTCGTGCTCCTCGAGGCGCTGAGTGGGTCGGACGCTTGTGTTGATTCAACACAAGCTCTTCCCGCGACCCGCACGCAGGTGGAGCGGGTGCACGATCCCGCGTACGTCGAGCGGCTCGCGTCGCTCGAACAGGAGACCTGGCTCGACGGCGACACGATCGGCGGGCCGACCTCGTTCGAGGCCGCGCTCCTCGCCGCGGGCTGCGCGGTCGCCGCGGTCGAGGCGGGCGGGTTCGCGCTCGTGCGGCCGCCGGGGCACCACGCGTTGCCGGACCGGGCGATGGGGTTCTGCCTCGTCGACAACATCGCGGTGGCGGCGCGCCATGCGCAGGACTCGCTCGGGCTCGAGCGCATCGCGATCGTCGATTGGGACGTCCACCACGGAAACGGGACGGAGGCGATCTTCTCGGACGACGACGACGTCCTCTACGTCTCGCTGCACCAGTGGCCCTTCTACCCCGGCACGGGCGGACCGGGGACGAGCGACGACACGACCCTGAACATCCCGCTCCACGCGGGCGCGGGGGACGCCGAATATGCGGCCGGCTTCTCCGAGCTCGTCGAGCCGGCCGTGCGCGCGTTCGACCCCGACCTCGTCCTCGTCTCAGCCGGCTTCGACGCCCACGAGGAGGATCCGCTCGCGCACATGACCGTCACCGAGCACGGGTTCGAGGAGCTGGCCCGCCGCTCGGCCCAGCTCGGCCCGCGGGTCGCGGCGGTGCTCGAGGGCGGCTACAACCTCGCGACGCTGCCGCGGCTCGTCGAGGCGGCGCTCCGGGGGTTCGAGGCCGCATGACGGCCGAGACGGTCCGCGAGATCGACACGCCCCACGGGCCGGCGCGTGCCCATGCGCAGCTCGTCGAGCAGCCGCGAGCCGCGCTCGTCCTGGGTCACGGCGCGGGTGGCGGCGTCACGGCCCGGGATCTCGTCGCGGCGGGCGAGGCCGCGCTCGAGCACCGCGTCTCCGTCGTCCTCGTGGAGCAGCCCTACCGCGTCGCAGGACGCAGAAGCCCCGCCCCCGCCGCCCAGCTCGACACCGCGTGGCGCGCGGTCGTGGAGGCGCTCCGCGAGAGGGAGACGCGCGGCCTGCCGCTCGTCGTCGGCGGTCGCTCCTCCGGCGCGCGCGTCGCGTGTCGCACCGCGGGTGACGTGGGCGCCGCCGGTGTGCTCTGCCTCGCGTTCCCGCTCGTTCCTCCGGCGCGTCGCTCCGGCGCGCAGCCCGCGGGCCGGCTGCCGGAGCTCGACGCCGTGGCGGTGCCGGTGCTCGTCGTGCAGGGCGCGAACGACCGCTTCGGGATCCCGCCCGCTGCGCCCCGCCGAACCGTCGTGGTCGTGCCCGGCGATCACGCGCTCCGCTCGGGCCTCGGCGAGCTCCGAGCGGCGGTGGGGGCCTGGCTCGGGGAGGTCGTGTAGGTTCGGGCGATGACGGAGGAGCGGCGCGAGATCCTCGGCTGGGACCTCTTCGGCACGGCCTCGCGCGAGCTCGCGCAGCTCGTCGCGGACGACGGCTACGCGCCCGAGATGATCCTCTCGATCGCGCGCGGCGGGCTGCTCGTCGGCGGTGCGCTCGGGTACTCGCTCGGCGTGAAGAACGTCTACACGATGAACGTCGAGTTCTACATCGGTGTCGACGAGCGTCTCGAGGTGCCGCGAATCCTGCCGCCGGCACCCGACTTCGTCGATCTCGACGACGCGCGGATCCTGATCGCGGACGACGTCGCGGACACGGGCCACACGCTCGAGAGCGTCGGAGAGTTCTGCGCGGGTAAGGTCGGCGAGGTGCGGACCGCAGTGCTGTACGAGAAGTCCCGCTCGCTCGTCAAGTGCGACTACGTGTGGCGCCGCACGGACCGCTGGATCGACTTCCCGTGGAGCGACAAGGACCCGGTCGTGCCGAGCCTCTCCGTTGCGCGCGAAGGCTAGGGGGTCGATCCCGGCGCGGCGCCGTTTCGCTGCCGGGCGATGAACTCGCGGTACCAGTGGTAGCTCTGCTTGGGGACGCGCTCGAGCGTCGCGTAGTCGACGTACACGAGCCCGAAGCGGGGCGCGTAGCCGCGCGCCCACTCGAAGTTGTCGAGCAGCGACCAGACGAAGTAGCCGTCGACGGCGACGCCGTCGGCGATCGCCCGCGCGACCGCGTCGAGGTGGCGGTCGATGTACGACGTCCGCTCGGGATCGTCGACGGTGCCGTTCCGGCGGGTGTCGCCGAATGCGGCGCCGTTCTCCGTCACGTAGAGCGGCGGCGGGTCGTACTCGTCGTGGAGCCGCACCAGCAGCTCGTGGAGGCCGTCCGGGTAGACCTCCCAGCCGACCGCGGTGTGCTCGCCCTCGGGGACCTCGACCACGACCGGCCCGGAGCCGTTCGCCCCGGCCTTGACGACGTGGCGGCGGTAGTAGTTGACGCCCAGGAAGTCGATCGGCGCCGAGATCGCCTCGAGATCGCCCTCCTCGACGGTCGGGAGGATGCGCGCGAAGCGGCGTGTCAGATCCTCCGGGTACGCGCCCCGCAGGACCGGGTCGAGGATCCAGCGGTTGCGGAACCCGTCCTCCTCGCGTGTGGCGACGAGGTCCGCCTCGCTCCCGGTCAGTGGGTGGATGGGAATCACGTCGATGGTGATGCCGACCTTCGCGTCGGGCCGCTCGCGCCGGATCACCTCGACCGCGCGGCCGTGCGAGAGAAGGACGTGATGCGCGGCGGCGAGGGCGTCGCGGTCGCTCCTGCGGCCGGGGGCGTGCTCGCCGCGGCCGTAGCCGAGCCAGGCGATCACCCACGGCTCGTTCTGCGTGATCCACCGCGAGACACGGTCGCCGAGCCGCGCGACGACGACCTCGACGTACTCCGTGAACGCCTCGACCGTGTCCCGTGCCGGCCAGCCGCCCTCGTCCTCGAGCGCCTGCGGGAGGTCCCAGTGGTAGAGCGTCGGGAACGGCTCGATGCCGTTCGCGAGGAGCTCGTCGACGAGCCGGTCGTAGTGGTCGAGGCCGGCGGCGTTCACCGCCCCGCGACCCGCGGGCATGACCCTCGGCCAGGCGATCGAGAAGCGGTACGCGTTCAGCCCGAGGTCGCGCATGAGGCGCACGTCCTCCGGGTAGCGGTGATAGGAGTCGCACGCCACGCGCCCCGTGTCGCCGTTCGCGACGCGTCCCGGAACGCTCGTGAACCGGTCCCAGATGCTCTCGCCGCGCCCGTCCTCCGTCGCCGCACCCTCGACCTGGTACGCGGCGGTGGCCGCTCCCCAGGCGAAATCGGAGGGAAAACGATGCGGCGTGAGGTTGGGTGTACTCTGCATCATCTGAACCGGTAAAGGAGATAATACGTCTCAGACCGTCGGTGGCAAGCAAGACCCTGCGTCCTCGAGTGAGCGGCGTACCTCGCGGGTCACGATCCGGGACATCGCGGAGCGCGCCGGCGTCTCCAAGGGCGCCGTCTCGTATGCGCTGAACGATCGGCCCGGCGTCTCGGCAGAGACGCGGGAGCGGATCCTCGCGATCGCCCAGGAGCTCGGCTGGTACCCGAACCGGGCCGCGCGTGCGCTCTCGGCTGCGCGGGCCGACGCATGCGGTCTCGTGCTGGCGCGGCCCGCGCGCACGATCGCGCTCGAGCCGTTCTTCATGGAGTTCATCGCCGGCGCCGAGCTCGAGCTGGCCTCGCACTCGATCGCCCTCACGATCCAGCTCGTACGCGACGTGGAGGACGAGATCGCCGTCTACAGGCGGTGGTGGGGCGAGCGCCGGGTCGACGGAGTCCTGATGGTCGACCTCCGGGTCGACGACCCCCGCGTCGACGAGCTGACACGCCTCGGGCTCCCCGCCGTGATCGTCGGCGGTCCGCTCAAAAACCATTCGATTCCAGCGGTTTGGCACGATGAGCAGCGGGTCGTCGTCGAAGCTGTGGAGTACCTGGCGGCGCTCGGTCACACGCGGGTCGCGCACGTGACCGGTGTCGGCGAGTTCGTGCACACGGTGCAGCGGGCGGACGCCTTCGGCCTGATCACACGCGAACTCGGGCTCGAAGGCGAGATCGTCGAGTCCGACTACTCGGCCGAGAGCGGCGCGCTCCTGACGCGGAGGCTCCTGTCGTCCCCTCGGCGTCCGAGCGCGATCCTCTTCGACAGCGACCTGCTCGCGGTCACGGGGCTCGGCGTCGCACAGCGGATGGGCTTCGTCGTCCCGGATGACGTCTCGATCATCGGGTGGGACGACTCGCTGATCAGCCAGGTCGTGCACCCGCCGCTCACCGCGATCACGCGGGACATCGAGGCCTACGGCGTGGCGGTCGCACGGCACCTGCTCGCGACGATCGAAGGCGACGTGTCCGGAGACGTCGAGACGGAGGCCGGCGCCCTGACGACGCGCGGCAGCACCGGGCCCCCGCGGGATCGTGGTCTCGCGCTGCGGTGAACTACGCGGCGCGAATCACGAAAAACCCAGTTGACACTTAACCGGATAAGTGATGAAGTGCGGCTGTGCGCTTCTTGACTCCGACGTCGGAGGCCCTGCAAGGCTTCCTCCGGGACGGCGATCAACCGTCGGTCACGGGATGTGCGTCGACCGCTTCCTCGCGCTCGGCAGGCGCAGCCGCAGCCGGGGACCAAAGGAGGGAATGTCATGTCGAGCCGTAGGGCAAGAGGCGTCGGCGCGCTCGTCGTGCTCGCGGCCCTTGCTGCGCTCGCGGCGCTGACGGCGGGTGGCGCCGGCGCCGGGGCACAGACGTTGGCCGCGTTGCCGCGCTCGCAGACGCTCTACATGAGCGGCAACCAGTGGTCGCCGAACAACGACCTCAACCCGGCGAAGAACTGGGACTACGTCACGGGGCTTGTCGGCTTCGCCTACGAGACGCCGTTCCGGTACGACCCGCTCAAGGACAAGTTCATCCCCTGGCTCGCTACCGGTGGCGGATGGACATCCAAGAGCGCGTACACGATGGCGATCCGCAGCGGTGTGAAGTGGAGCGACGGCCAGCCGATGACGGCGAAGGACGTCGCCTACAGCTACAACCTGCTGAAGTCCCCGACGCATCCCCAGCACCCGCTGTTCGCGGATACAGGGCTGAAGAGCATCAAGGCGTCCGGGAACAAGGTTGTGTTCACGTTCTCGGGCACGCCTGCGTTCCAGGAGTTCGACAACTACCGCTTCAACGTCGCGGTCGTGCCGCAGCACATCTTCAAGAGCTACAGCACCACCGACATCACGACAGGCAACCTCTCGAACCCGAAGAAGATCGTCGGGACCGGTCCGTACCTCTACCAGTCGGGCGTGGGAGCCTCGTCGAACACCGTCGTGTGGAAGAAGAACCCGAACTGGTGGGCGACGTCGGCGCTCGGGCTGAAAGTCGGCCCGCAGTACGTCGTCGACATCAAGAACGGGACGAACGCGGCGGCGCTGTCGAACCTCCTCGCCGGCAACATCGACCTGTTCAACAACTTCGCTCCGAAGTCGGCGATCAAGGGCCGGTTCAAGACCTACTTCGGCTCGACGCCGTATCACCTCGGTGCGAACACGACGTGGCTCTTCCCGAACACGACGAAGAAGCCGCTCAACGACCCCAAGTTCCGGCGCGCCCTGGCCGATTCGATCAACATCGGCCAGATCATCGACAAGTCGTACCAGGGTCTCGTGAACAAGGCGAGCCCGACCGGCCTCCTGCCGATCTGGAGCAAGTGGATCGACAAGAAGGCCGTCGCGCAGAACGGGTTCTCGTACAACCCGACCAAGGCCAAGGCAGCTCTGGCTGCCGCCGGCTACAAGGACACGAACGGCGACGGCTACGTCGAGAACAAGGACGGGTCGGCGATCGACCTCAGCATCGTCGTCCCGAACGGGTGGTCGGACTGGATGACCGCGATCCAGGTCATCTCCGACAGCGCGAAGCAGGTCGGCATCAAGATCACGCCGGCCTACCCGGACTACGCGACGCTCGTCGACGATCGCGGGCACGGCAGGTTCGACCTGCTGCTCGGGAATGACCGACAGATGAGCAACACGCCGTGGACGTACTACCAGTACATCTACAACCTGCCGATCGCCGACAACCAGACGACGATGAACTACCAGCGGTATACCGACCAGACCGCGTTCGCCCTGACCCAGAAGCTGAACCGGACGCCCTCGACGAACACGAAGGCGTACCAGGCGATCCTGACCAGCCTGCAGAAGCGGTTCCTGCAGACTCTTCCGGCGATTCCGCTCTGGTACAACGGCATGTGGTCGATGGTGAACACGCAGTACTGGACGGGCTGGCCGTCCTCGAGCGCGAACCAGTACACACCGAGCTCGTGGCGGAACTACTTCCAGATGACCAGCATCGACATGTTCACCCACCTTCGCCCCGCGAAGGCGGATTAGTGCGCAGAGCGTCGATCCGATGACCCGGCGACCCCCCTTCCGGCAGGACAGCGGAAGGGGGGTCGTCCTCGATCCGCGAACGACGGTGGGAGGGGTCTGAGTGCTGCGTTATCTCTCACGCAAGGCGGCGATCTACCTCCTGACCTTCTTCGTTGCCGTCACGATCGACTGGGCGATCCCGCGCTTCATGCCGGGCGACCCGATCGAGGGGTTGTTGTCGCGGATGCACGCGCAGCCCGGCTCGGAGCAGGCTCTCTCCGGGTACTACTCGCAGGCGTTCGGGTTCGACGTGCCGCTCTGGCAGCAGTACCTGAACTTCTGGGCCGCGCTGTTCCGCGGGGACCTCGGGGTCAGCATCACCAACTTCCCGACGCCGGTCTCCGAGCTGATCATGAGCGCCCTGCCGTACACGCTGGCGCTCCTCCTGCCGGCCATCCTGCTCAGCTTCTGGGCCGGCAACAAGGTCGGCGCCCTCGCCGCGCGGCGGAAGGTGCTCGACAACACCGTGCTCCCCGCGAGCTACGTTCTCACCGCGACGCCCCAGATGTGGCTCGGGATCGTCCTCGCGTGGCTCTTCGCCTCGACGTGGGCGATTTTCCCGGTCTCAGGGGCATACGGCCTCGACATCCAACCGGCGTGGTCACTCGAGTTTGCGCTGAGCTTCCTCTACCACTGGATCCTGCCGTTCTCGGCGCTGTTCCTCGTGGCGTTCGGCGGCTGGGCGATCGGGATGCGGAACATGATCATCTACGAGCTCGAATCGGACTACTCGAACTACCTCGCGGCGCTCGGCGCGCCGTCCAAGCTCGTACGGAAGTACGCCTACCGCAACGCGCTCCTCCCCCAGATCACCGGTCTCGCGCTCGCGCTCGGCGCCGTCGTGGCCGGCGCGATCGTGGTCGAGATCGTGTTCTCGTACCCGGGCCTCGGCACGCTCACGTTGAGCGCGATCCAGAACCGCGACTACTTCCTGATCCAGGGCATCTTCCTTTTCCTGATCACCGGGGTCCTCATCGCGAACTTCGTCATCGACATCGCGTACGTGGTGATCGATCCGCGAACGCGCATCGGGATGCAGGGCAGCTGATGTCGGTCACGGAGCCCCCGCAGCGCGTCGCCGTCTCTGGGGAGGCGGTCGCCGGGCCGGCGCATCCGGCCACGGCCGCAGTGGTCGAGCCCGGCGCGCCGGTCGCTCCCCAGATCCATTCCGAGTTCCTGCACTTCGCGCTGCGCAACTGGAAGTTCGTCGTAGGCGCGAGCGTCGTTCTCGGCTGCCTGGTCGTGGCGCTTGTCGGCCCGTTGCTGACCGACCACACGCCACTCGAGTTCACCGGGCCCACCGACCAGCCGCCGTCGTCCGAGTACTGGTTCGGCACGACGTCCTACGGCCAGGACGTCTACTCGCAGTTCGTCCACGGCCTCCGCGCCGCGTTCCTCGTCGGCGGGCTCGGCGGCGGAATCGCCTGGGTGCTGGGAGCAAGCGTCGGGTTCACCGCGGGCTATCGCGGCGGCTGGATCGACGACATCCTGAACATGCTCACCAACGTCGTCCTCGTCATCCCGACGCTCGCGATCCTCATCATCGTCGCGGCCTACCTCGAGATCCAGAGCTATTCCGCGGAGGCCGTGATCATCGGCCTGACCTCCTGGCCGTGGGCCGCGCGGGCCGTTCGCTCGCAGACCTTCTCGCTGAAGACGCGCGAGTTCGTCGACCTGGCACGCCTCAGCGGGAGGAGTACCCGCCAGATCCTCACGACGGAGCTCGCCCCCAACATGAGTTCGTACCTGCTGATGATGTTCATCCTCCTGTTCGGCGGCGCGATCCTCATCGGCGCGTCGCTCGACTTCCTCGGCCTGGGTCCGTCCGAGTCCATCTCGCTCGGGCTGATGATGAACAACTCATTCCTCGCCTCGGCGCTGCTCCTCGGCTCGTGGTGGTGGTTCCTGCCCCCGGGGCTCGGCATCGTGGCGCTCGTCGGGGGGCTCTACGTGATGAACGTCGGACTCGACGAGGTCTTCAACCCGAAGCTGAGGGAGACATGAGTCTCCGCGTCGACGGCCTCACGGTCTACTACCGCACGCTCCGTGGCGACGTGAAGGCGGTCGACGGAGCGAGCTTCTCGATCGGCGACGGCGAGATCATGGGGCTCGCGGGTGAGTCCGGCTGTGGGAAGTCGAGCCTCGGCAAGAGCCTCATCCGGATGGACGTGCGGATGAAGCACGTCGCGGGCCGGGTCGAGCTCGACGGCCGGGAGCTGCCGATCGCGGACGACGCGAAGATGAACGCGTTCCGGTTCCGCGAGGTGTCGATCGTCCCGCAGTACTCGATGAGCGCGCTCACGCCGACGCGCAAGGTCGGGACGATCGCACAGGAGCTCCTCGAGTCGCGCGACGTCGCGTTCGACACCGTGAAGCCGGAGCTCGTCCGCCGCCTTACCCTGGTCGGGCTCTCCGAAGACGTTCTCGACCGCTATCCGATCGAGCTCTCCGGAGGGATGAAGCAGCGCACCGTGATGGTCATCTCGACGCTGCTCGACCCATCGCTCTTGATCGCGGACGAGATCACGTCCGCGCTCGACGTCTCGAGCCAGCGCGCGGTCGGCGAGCTGCTCGTCGAGTTCCGCGACCGTGAGTTCGTGAAGAGCATGATCGTGATCACGCACGACCTCGCGATCCTGTACCAGGTCGCCGACACGATCCTCGTCATGTACGCCGGGAAGCTCGCGGAGAAGGCGTCCGCCCAGACGATCGTGCGCGCGCCGCGTCATCCGTACACCCGACTGCTCATCTCTTCACTCCCCGAGGTCGGCGTCCGCTTCGCGGAGACGCGCTTGGCGGGCATTCCCGGCAAGCCGCCCTCGCTGCTCGCACCCCCTGTCGGGTGCAGGTTCCGCGACCGCTGTCCTCTGGCGTTCGCGAAATGCGAGGAGGAGCCGCCGTTCGTCGAGCTCGAGCCCGGCCACGAGGTCGCGTGCTGGAGGGCGGCCGCCTGATGCTCGCACTCGAAGGCGTCTCGAAGGACTACAAGGTCGGCACGTTCGGCGGGAAGCGCCTGCGCGCCGTCAACGGCGTGAGCTTCGGGGTGGCGACCGGCGAGGTGGTCTCGCTGATCGGCGAGAGCGGGAGCGGGAAGAGCACGATCGGGCGGATGGTGCTGGGCCTCTCACGGGCGACGGCGGGGACGATCTCGTTCGACGGCCGCGACGTCGCGCAGCTGGCGAAGACCGGGCCGCGCACCTACTACGCCGACGTGCAGGGGGTCTTCCAGGATCCGTTCAGCTCGTACAACCCGATCTTCAAGGCCGACCGCGTGCTGACGCTCGTGAAGGGCTTCTTCCCCGGCATCGGCCGGAGCGACTGGGACGAGAAGGTCGAGGCGGCACTCCAGGCGGTCCGTCTCGAGCCGGGCGCCTGCCTGGGGAAGTACCCGCACCAGCTGAGCGGCGGTCAGCTCCAGCGGATGCTCATCGCGAGGGCGCTGCTGCTCGACATCAAGCTGCTCGTCGCCGACGAGATCATCAGCATGCTCGACGCGTCGACCCGGATCGACGTGCTCAACCTGCTGGGCGACCTCAAGGGTCGCGGGCTCGGCGTCCTCTTCATCACCCACGACCTGTCGCTCGGCAACTACATCTCCGACCGGACCGTGATCCTCCGGCACGGCGAAATCGTGGAGGCAGGATCGACCCCGAAGGTGTTCGGCAACCCGCTCCACCCGTACACGAGGATGCTCCTGTCGTCGGTGCCGCAGCTCCACACGAAGTGGGCGGGCGGCGGGCCGCGGCCGGCGATCGAGCCTGCGGGCGGCGACGCAGCCCCGCGGCTCGTCGAGGTCGAGCCCGACCACCTCGTCGCGGCGGCGGACGAGGCGCCGTGACGGCGCAGGCCGACGAGGCGCTGCGCGCCGGCGACGCGGCGCGCGAGATCCCGTGGGAGAGCCGCCCGGCGGGGTCGAGCGACGTCGTGTGGCGCTCGAGCCTGAACCCGATCATCACGCGGGATCAGGTTCCGGGAGCGAACAGCATCTTCAACTCCGCGGTCGTGCCGTTCGGGGACGGCTACGCAGGGGTCTTCCGCGTCGACGACACGACGCGTCGGATGAACATCCATGCGGGCCGGAGCCGCGACGGCGTCGTGTGGCAGCTCGAGCCCGAGCCGATCTCGTTCCTCGCGGGCGACGAGCGTGTCCCCGAGATCCAGGAGACGTTCGTCCACGCATACGACCCGCGGGTCACCTGGCTGGAAGACCGGTACCACCTCACGTGGTGCAACGGCTACCACGGGCCGACGATCGGAGTCGGGTTCACGAACGACTTCCGGACGTTCACGCAGCTCGAGAACGCGTTCCTCCCGTTCAACCGGAACGGCGTGCTCTTCCCGCGCCGGGTCGGAGGTGCGTACGCGATGCTCAACCGCCCGAGCGACAACGGCCACACGCCGTTCGGGGACGTCTTCTACTCCGAGAGCCCCGACCTCGTGCACTGGGGCCGGCACCGGCACGTGATGTCGCCCGTCGCGTGGTCCTGGGAGTCGACGAAGATCGGTCCAGGGCCGACGCCGATCGAGACGGCCGAAGGCTGGCTCGTCCTGTACCACGGCGTGCTCACGTCGTGCAACGGCTTCGTCTACTCGATGGGCGCGGCGCTGCTCGACCTCGACGAGCCCTGGCGCGTCCTCGCCCGCGGGAGCCGGTATCTCCTGGCCCCGCACGAGCTGTACGAGCAGGTCGGCGACGTCCCGAACGTCGTCTTCCCGTGCGCGGCGCTGGTCGACGCGACCCGGGACCGGGTGACGATCTACTACGGCGGCGCCGACACCGTGGTCTGCCTGGCGCACGCGCACCTCTCCGAGCTCGTCGAGTTCACGCGCACGTAGCGCGCGGCGCGGGCTAGCCGAAACGCGCGACGAGGACGGAGAGCAGCCGCCGCCGCACCGCCGGCACCCGGGTGGCGAGCGGCAGCACCCAGCCGTGGACGGCCCTTCGTCCGCGAGGGAGGCGGAGCGCGGCGAGCGAGGCGACGTGCGGCAAGGCGCGCAGGCGCCGCTCCTCTCCCCGGTCGAGGCCCCAGCTCCATGCCGGCGGCGCATACCCGCTCTGGGTGCGGAACCCGCCGCGACGGCTTCGCTCGACCAGCCAGCGAGGGACCGCGTCGAAGACGAGGGCGCCGGGCCGGAACCTGTCGGCGCAGACGGTGATCAGCTCGCGCACCTCGCCGGGAGCGAGGTACATGAGGAGGCCCTGCGCCGTGACGAGCACGTCGGTGTTCGGCGGGACCGCGCTCGTCCAGGCGTGGTCGAGCACGGACGCCGCGATCATCCGGTTCCGGTCGTGCAGGGGTAGCAGCTCACGCCGCAGGGCGATCACCTCGGGCAGGTCGACGGTCACCCACCGGACGCGCCCGTCGTCGACACGCCAGAGCTGTGTCTCGAGCCCTTCCCCCAGCGCGACGACAGTGTCGCCGGGGTGACGTGAGAGGAACCGCCGGATCTCGTCGTCGAAGCACCGCGCACGCAGCGCCTGCCATTGCGAGAGGCGCTCGCCGTCACCGAATCGCTCGACGAACGGGAACTCGATGCGCTCGACGAGCTCGACCGCGAGCGGGTCGTCGAGCACGCGGTCGGGGCGCCTCGCCTCGACCGCCCGATGCCACAACGTCCACAGGAGGGTCTCGGGAACCGGGCCCAGGCTGACGTCGACGCTCGCCACTCCTTCGACCGTAGCGCCGTGCCGACGCCGGTCGCCTCATGCGACCGCCTCGGCGTCGCGCGTGCGCGGATCGAGGATCGCCAGGGCGATGTCGGAGAGCAGGTTCGCCGCGGCGATCGCAACGGTCAGCGCGATCGTCAGGCCGAGGATCACCGGGTAGTCGCCTACTTCCGCGGCCGCGATGAAGTAGCGCCCGAGCCCGGGGATCGAGAAGATCCACTCCACCACGAACAGGCCGGCGACGAGCTGGCCCAGCATCGGCCCCGGCATCGACGCGAGTGGGATCAGCGCGGGCCGCAGGACGTGGGTGCGCACGATGCGTCCGCGTCGGAGGCCCTTGCCCTGTGCGACCAGGACGTAGTCCCGCCCGAGCACCTCGAGCATCTCGAAGCGGAGCACGCGCACGACCTGCGCGAACGGGATCAGGCCCAGCACGAGCACGGGGAGCACCTTCGACTGCCAGCCGTCCCAGCCGTACGGCGGGACGAGGCCCAGCCTGACCGCGAACAACCACGCGAAGACGGTGCCGACGAAGAAGAGGGGGAGACCCATCGTGACCGCCGTCAGCGTCGTGACCGCGCGATCGAGCAGGCCGCCTCGGCGCAGCCCCGCCGCCACGCCGACGGGGATCCCGAGGGCGATCGCCCAGCCGAGCGAGAGCAAGGCGAGCTGCAGCGTGATCGGCCCCTGCTCGCGCAGGATCGAGTTGACGGAGCGGCCGGTGAACGTGAACGTCGGGCCGAAGTCGAGCTGCGCGACCGAGCGCAGGTAGTGGAGGTACTGCTCGTACCAGGGCAGGTCGAGACCGAGGCGGCGCTCGATGTTCCGCGTGATCGACTCCGGCTTCGGGTCGCCGTACTTGACCCAGCCGACGTTCGAGAGCCCGGCGGGCGGCGGATGGCGCAGGAAGTTGCCTCCGCCGGCGTGCATCAGCCCGAAGAGGAGGGTCGTGCAGACGAGGATCACGGGGATCGTCCACAGCACGCGCCGGATCGCGTACTGCAGCATCGTCAGCCGCCCCTCCGCTCGGAGCCACCGGAGGTGCGTCGGCGCTCCGCGTGCCTTCGAGCCTTCGCGCGGTTGCCGCAGACCTCCATCGAGCACCAGCGCCGGCGCCCGCTCGGGTCGAGGAACAGCCACCCGCAGTGGGAGCCCGGGCACGCCTTCACGCGGCGCAGGTCGGTGCGGGCGAGCAGGTCGGCCGCCTCGCGCGCCAGCTCGAGCACCGGCCGCTCGAGGCCGGCGTCGGGCGCGATCGACCAGCGGCGGCCGGGTGCGTCCGCCCGGCTCAGCACCGCCTGTGACGCCGCTGCCCGCCCCTCGACGGCAACGGCCTCCCAGGCCGCGTCGTCCGTGGGGTCGGTGCAGGCCGCGTAGAGCGCCCGCCGCATGGTCCGCGCACGGTCGAGCTGGCGCACCGCGCCCCGTGGATCGTCCGCGGCGCGGTCGAGCGCCTCCGCCGTCGATCCGGCGTCGAGGAGGCCGGTCTCGCGCACCCAGACAGAGAGGTGCGCGTAGGTCGCGAGATAGTCGTACGCGCCGTCCTCGTCCCAGCCGGCGAGGGTGTTGCAGAAGTCGAGCGCCGGGTGCGCCGCGATCGGAGCGGGGAGGACGAGGCCGTCCACCACCCGTCGGTACCGCGTGGGCTGTTCGTCGGCACCGCTAACCACTTGTTGTAATTTAGCGGTTAGTGGGAGAGCGTGCGTCGGTTGTCCTGCCCGACGTCCGGGGGGCTCGGTCCGGACGTCGGGCAGTTCAGTCGGCTACTCGGAACTAGCCGTAGCCGCCGCCGGGCGTGGTCGTGGTGCCGCCGCCGGGCGAGGTCGTTGTGCCGCCTGTCGTCGTGCCGCCGGTGTCGGTCGCGCTGTTGTCGTCCGTGCTCTCCTCGTGCTCGAGCTTGATCCCCGCCGGCGTGAGGACGTACCACTCGCCGCCGAAGAAGTCGAGGCCCTGGCCCTTGACCTGGCCGCGCTTCGTGTCCTTGAAGAAGCGGTAGAGCGGGTGGCCGCGATACGTCACCTGCTCCTTGCCGTCCTTCCGCTTCACGACCCCCAGCAACGCGGCACGGGCACCCGGCCCGGCCTTCGGCTTCCCGATAACGAGAACCGGGGGCCACGCCTTCGCGCACGCGCCGTAGCAGGCGCTCTTGCCCCGTTTGTCGGCCTCGAAGAGGTAGAGGGTCTTTCCGCGGCTGTCGACCACGACCTTCCCGAGCGGCGTCGTCGCGATCCCGATCGTGAATTTCGACGCCGTGACGCGCTGCTGCGCTGCGTCCGCACCCGGGGTGAGCACGAGCCAGGCGAGCAGGAACGCAAGCCCCAGCAGTCCGATCGCGACGGCGCTCGCCCGGCCGCCGCCGAAGGTGGTTGCATCTCTCCTGTCTCTCATCGAGCTTCCTTTCCGTTGTGCCGGCCCAGGAACGGATACGCGCCGACGGCGCCGCCGGATTGGACTCTGCCCGACGCCACGACGGTGGGCTTGACATCGCGCGGAGAATTTAGTCAAATGCATTAGTCAGATGACTAAGACGGCCGCCCGACCCGGATACGAGACTGAGCAGGCGCTGCTCGACGCCGCCGAGCGGCTGCTGTTCGACTTCGGCGCCGCCGGGATCACGACGCGACGGGTCGCGGACGAGGCCGGGGTGAACCACGGCCTCGTCCATTACTACTTCGGGTCGGTCGAGCAGCTGCTCGTGCGTGTGCTCGAGCGCTTCACCGAGAGACTGATCGCGCGACAGCGGCAGCTGTACGCGGCGGATGTGCCGTTTCTCGAGAAGTGGAGGACGGCGATGGCCTACCTCGAGGAGGATCGTCCGTACCAGAAGATCTGGTTCGAGCTGCAGGCGCTCGCCTGGAACCGCCCCGAGCTCCAGGAGCGGCTGGCACGGGTCAACGAGGAGTGGCGTGCCGTTCTCAGCGAGGCGTTCGCTCCGGTCCGTGAGGAGCTCGCGCTCGAGATCCCGCTCGAGGCGCTGGTCTCGCTCGTCTACACGTTCAACAAGGGGATCATGTTCGACCGGCTCTCCGGGGTCGAGACCGCGCACCGGGAGCTCCTCGAGTGGATCGACGCCTGGCTCGAGAGGAGAACGGCATGACCGTCGAGCTGGAGCGTCAGCTCGGGCCCGAGCAGACCCGCGCGCGCTACCCCGACGCCGAGGGCCACGTCGAGCGCGACGGCGTGCGTCTCCATTACGAGGTTTACGGCTCGGGCGAGCCGACGGTCTTTCTCATGCCGACGTGGTCGATCGTCCACTCGCGCCACTGGAAGATGCAGATCCCCTACCTCGCGCGCCACACCCGCGTGCTCACGATGGACGGGCGCGGCAACGGACGCTCGGACCGGCCCGCCGGCCCCGCCGCCTACCGCGAGGAGGAGTTCGCGGCAGACGCGCTCGCCGTACTGGATGCCACGGGCACCGAGCGTGCGGTGCTGGTGTCGCTCTCGCGCGGAGCCGAGCGGTCGCTGCACCTGGCGGCAAGCCACCCCGAGCGGGTCGACAAGCTGGTCTTCATCGCGCCGGGGTTGCCACTGCCGCCAGCGACGCCGCGGCTGAAGGCGATACAGGAGTTCGCCGAGCAGCGCGACGAGCACGTCGGCTGGGCGAAGTGGAACCAGTACTACTGGCTCGAGCACTACGAGGACTTCCTCGAGTTCTTCTTCTCCCAGTGCTTCACGGAGCCGCACTCGACGAAGCAGCGTGAGGACTGCGTCGGCTGGGCGCTCGAGACGGACGCCGAGACACTGGTGGCGACACAGCTTGCGCCTCGACTCCAGGACGAGGAGGGCGTACGGAAGCTCGTCGAGAGAATCGACTGCCCGGTGCTCGTGATCCACGGGCGCGACGACGCCGTGCGCCCGTGGGAGTCCGCGGCGCGGCTCGCGGAGCTGACGAACGGGGCGCTGACGATCCTCGAGGGCTCGGGCCATTTCCCCCACGCACGCGACCCGGTCAAGGTGAACCTGCTGCTCCGCGAGTTCCTCGTGCCGCCCGCACCGCCACGCAGTTGGGCGCGCGGCAGGTCGCGCCACAAACGCGCTCTCTACGTCTCCTCGCCGATCGGCCTCGGGCACGCGCAGCGCGACGCGGCCATTGCCGACGAGCTGCGCAAGCTCCATCCCGACCTCGAGATCGACTGGCTGGCCCAACATCCCGTCACTGCCGTCCTCGAGGCTCGAGGCGAGCGGATCCATCCTGCAAGCGCGTTTCTCGCCAACGAGTCGCGGCACATCGAGAGCGAGTCCGCCGAGCACGACCTGCACTGCTTCCAGGCGATCCGTCGGATGGACGAGATCCTGCTCGCCAACTTCATGGTCTTCCACGACCTCGTGCGAGAGGAGCAGTACGACCTCTGGATCGGGGACGAGGCCTGGGAGCTCGACTACTACCTGCACGAGAACCCGGAGCAGAAGCGGACGCCCTACGTCTGGTTGACGGACTTCGTCGGCTGGCTGCCGATGCCCGACGGCGGCGACCACGAGGTGTTCCTGACCGGCGACTACAACGAGGAGATGATCGAGCACATCGCGCGGTTCCCGCGCGTGCGCGATCAGGCCGTCTTCGTCGGCAACCCGGACGACATCGTCCCGGAGCGGTTCGCATCGCACCTGCCCTGGATCCGTGAATGGACCGAGGAGCACTACTCGTTCGCCGGCTACGTGACGGGGTTCGATCCGGCGGAGTTCGCCGACCGCGCGGCGCTTCGCGCGGAGCTCGGCTACGGCGAGGACGAGCAGGTCTGCATCGTCACCGTCGGCGGCTCCGGCGTCGGCGGCGACCTCCTGCGGCGCGTGATCGCCGCCTTTCCCGAGGCAAAGGAGCGCGTGCCCGCTCTGCGGATGATCGTCGTCGCCGGCCCGCGGATCGACCCGGACAGCCTGCCCGCGCACGAGGGCCTCGAGGTGCGGACCTACGTCCACGAGCTCTATCGCCACCTGGCCGCCTGCGACCTCGCCGTCGTCCAGGGCGGGCTGACCACGTCGATGGAGCTGACGGCGAACCGCCGCCCCTTCCTCTACTTCCCGCTCCGCCACCACTTCGAGCAGAACTTCCACGTCCGCCACCGCCTCGGCCGGTACGAGGCCGGGCGCTGCATGGACTTCGAGCACGAGACCCCGGAGACGATCGCCGTCGCGATCGCCGAGACGATCGGCCGCGCGGTCGACTACCGACCGGTGGAGCCCGACGGCGCCGCTCGGGCGGCGGCGCTGATCGCGCCGCTGCTCGAGGAGGGCAAGCCGCGCCCGCGCCACAGCACAGCCGCTTTCTGAAAGGAGCTCACATGCACGCGCAACAGGACAAGCCCGGTTCCTTCCACGGCTCACCGCAGGAGGCGATGCAGGCTCCCGCGGAGGAGTTCCTCTACCTCGCGTGCCTGCGCGACGCGGGATCGGACGCACCCGACTTCATAGCGGTGGTGGACGCCGAGGAGGGACGGATCGTCCACGAGCTTGCGATGCCGAACCCCGGCGACGAACTGCACCACTTCGGCTGGAACCGCTGCAGCTCGGCCTGCCACGGCCCCGACCGCTCCCACCTGATCGTCCCGGGCTTCCGCTCCTCCCGCATCCACATCGTCGACGTGGCCGACGACCCGCGGCGGCCGCGGATCGAGAAGGTCATCGAGCCGGACGAGGTCGTACGCGAGACGGGGTACACGCGGCCGCACACCGTCCACTGCATGCCGGGCGACAACATCGTGATCTCGATGCTCGGCGACGCCGACGGGAACGGCGCCGGCGGCTTCGCCGTCCTCGACGCACGGACCTTCGAGCTCAAAGGCCGCTGGGAGAACGGCGGCGAGACGCCGCCCTTCAACTACGACTTCTGGTACCAGCCACGCAAGAACGCCCTCGTCTCCTCCGAGTTCGGCGCGCCGAACGCCTACGAGAAGGGCTTCGACCCAGCCGACGTCGAAGCGGGGCGGTACGGGCACCGTCTCCACTTCTGGAACCTGGCCAAGCGTACGCTCGAGCAGACCATCGACCTCGGAGAGAACGGGTTGCTTCCGTTCGAGGTGCGCCTGAAGCACGACCCCGAGGCGGAGGCGGGCTTCGTCGGGGCCGCGCTGTCGAGCACGATGTGGCACTTCCACCGAAACGGCAGCTGGCAGGCCGACCAGGTGATCGCCGTCGACGGGGTCGAGCTCGAGGGCTGGCCGTTCCCGGTGCCGGGCGTGATCAGCGACCTCGTCCTCTCGATGGACGACCGCTTCCTCTACTTCGCGAACTGGCTGCACGGCGACGTCCGTCAGTACGACGTGTCCAACCCCGCGAACCCGACGCTCACCGGCCGCCTCTGGCTCGGCGGCGTGCTCGGCACGCCGGACGACGCGGGCCGAGGCCTCAACGGCGGCCCCAACATGCTCCAGCTCTCCTACGACGGGCGCCGCCTCTACGTCTCGAACTCGCTCTACTCGACGTGGGACAACCAGTTCTATCCGGACCTCCGGTCGTGGCTTCTGCGCGTGAACTGCGCGCCGGACGGCGGTATGGAGATCGACCGCGACTTCTTCGTCGACTTCTCGGACCGACCCGACGGTCCCGCCCGCGCACACGAGGTGCGCCTCCAGAACGGCGACTGCACGACGGAGATCTTCCAGTGATCGTCGCGCAC
>Ga0075429_100001004_pt1 | contig 22447 bp, 20 predicted proteins | sample RhiMetdeltSRZDD3_FD_75295 | JGI IMG/M metagenome (GOLD analysis project Ga0075429, IMG submission 75295) | Populus rhizosphere microbial communities from Tennessee, USA - Rhizosphere MetaG P. deltoides SRZDD3 | ecosystem: Host-associated > Plants > Roots > Rhizosphere > Soil | place: USA... | reverse complement strand
GTGTGTGACATGTTTCGTGACGCGGTCCACCACTTTGAAATGACGTTGATCCACCTTGACATCCTGGATCATCAACGGCTGTCCCCGGCGATAGACCCAGCCAGCCGCGCTGCCATCCAGTGGCACGCCGACAGGGCGAAGCAGGTCGCGCTGGAACCAGGGCATGGCGAGAAAACGGAGTTCCTCAGCCGTTTCGTCATATTCGAGAATAGATGAGAGTTCGCTATCCGTCAGCTCGATCGCTTCATTTATGACCGTTTGTAGGAATGCTTCAAGATCGGGAGCAGTGGTCAAACCCCGCACCACTTCAAGCAAACGTTCCAGGTGATCAATGCGCTCGTTGGTTGTCATCGGACGCATTATACAACATTGACCGTATAAAAAAACAGGCAATTCGCAGCAAATAATTCATGTGTTCGTTCTGAGAGAAGGAGATCTAGATGGCAAATAAGAAAGTACGCGTCGCGATTATCGGCGTGGGAAACTGCGCCTCCTCGCTCGTGCAGGGAATCCAATTTTACAAAGACACCGCAGACGATGCGCAGGTCCCCGGCATCATGCATGCACGGCTGGGGGGCTATCACATCCGCGATATCGAATTCACCATGGGCATCGATGTGAACGCGACCAAAGTCGGCAAAGACCTTTGTGCAGCCATCTTTGCCGAGCCCAATAACACGTATAAATTTGCCGATGTCCCGCAACTGAACGCGCCCGTGGTACGCGGGATGACCCACGATGGGCTTGGTAAATATCTGAAGGGGATGATCAAAAAGGCGCCCGGAGCCACCGCCGATATCGTCAAATTGCTCAAGGATACGAAAACCGACGTGGTCGTAAACTTCCTGCCTGTCGGCTCGGAGATGGCGACCAAATGGTATGTGGAGCAGGCGATTGAAGCAGGCTGTGCGTTCGTCAATGGCATTCCTGTGTTCATTGCTTCTTCTGAATACTGGGCGAAACGCTTCCGCGACGCGAAGCTGCCCATCCTGGGGGATGACATCAAGTCACAGGTCGGCGCGACGATCTTGCACCGTCAGCTCGCAACGCTCTTCGTGGACCGCGGGGTACGCATCGATCGCACGTACCAGCTCAACTTCGGCGGCAATACCGATTTTCTCAATATGCTCGAACGCGAGCGCCTGGAGAGCAAGAAGATCTCCAAGACCAACGCGGTCACCAGCATGATCCCCTATGAATTGAATCACGGGGATGTGCATGTGGGTCCGTCGGATCATGTGCCATGGCTCACCGATCGCAAATGGGCGTACATCCGCATGGAAGGGACCACCTTCGGCGATGTGCCTCTTAACATAGAAGTGAAGCTCGAAGTGTGGGACAGCCCCAACTCTGCCGGCGTGATGATCGACGCCATCCGCTGTGCCAAGCTCGCTATGGATCGCAAAATGAGCGGCCCGATCATTGGACCCTCTTCGTATTTCTTCAAGTCACCTCCCAAGCAATTCCGCGACGATGTCTGCCGCGAAAAGGTGGAAGCGTTTATTGAGGGAAATGGCAAGGAGTAAGCCGCAGTTGAAAACATAGAAAGAAGGCGTTTCTTTGGATGGACGCGCCTTCTCTGTTATCATAAAGACAATGAACAGACTCCGCGCCTCTCACAGATCACAATTCACATTCCTACTTTTGCTTCTTGGAGTTCTTCTTGGAGTTCTTCTCAGCGCCTGCCAGCCTGCACCCGCTTCCGCGCCAACGCCCGATATCAAAGCCGCACTGACGCAGGCATTCCAAACCGCGTTCGCGCAGCTCCAGCCGACAGGAACGCCAGTCCCTACGGATACGCCCGTCCCTGCCGCGACGGCTGTTCGCACACCGCCCGCGCTTCCATCCACATTTGTGGCAAGCCAGCTTAACCCGCTCGATACGCCGCACACCTATGTCGAAGATACCTGCCAGTACCTGCACGATAAATGGAATCCAAATAACGCGGCGCCGGGAACGGTTGTGATGGCAATTATGTTCCACGGTATCACACAGGAAAAAGCAGAGCGCGTGCACGACATCAGCAAGCAGGACTTCAAACAACTGATGAACGATCTCAAGGAGCAGGGCTTCGAAGCGATCAATGCAAGCCAGCTGGCAGATTTCCTGGACCATAATGCGAAAATCCCTGCGCGTTCGGTCGTCCTGATCGTGGATGACCGTCACCGGGCGGAGAGCTTCAACGAGCACTTCCGGCCTTATCATGAGCAGTGGGGCTGGCAGGTGGTCAATGGCTGGATCAGCGCGTTCGGCGCCGAGGATGCGTTCTTGCCGGAAAATGTCTCCCTGGCTAATGAAGGCTGGGTGGATTACCAGTCACACGGTTTTATTCACAACGAAAACATGACCGATAGTTCGACCGACGAGTTTTTGAAACAGGAACTGGAGGGGTCGAAAGAAAACCTGGAGGCACAATTCCACAAAACACCGGTCGCCATCATATGGCCGGGTGGGAATTTTGGCGTCCGTCCCGTGCAAGCCGCCCGGCAGTACGGATACCGCATCGGTTTCACCATCAACCCGCGCGGACCTGTGATGTTTAACTGGATCCCGCTGGCAGAAGCACAAGACCCTGCCCGTCCAATTTTTTTGCCGGAAGGTTATGTAAAAGACCCTCGCATGGTGCTGCCACGTTACTGGCCCTACCAGGTGCAGGCAAGTCTGGATGCGGTGCGGACGATCGGCAACGAGGCGGCAGCCTACGCCGAGCAGAACAAAGCGACAGAGCTCGAATACTACGACATCTTGTGCGCGCCGACCTACGGGACGATCCAGTGAAAGCAGCGGAGTTTCAAAACTACAAGGCTCGCTACCGTTCTGCCATTCGGGAGGTGCTGCGCGCATCGGAGCGCGGACGGTTGGATGAGGCAGGCTTCCCGGCATATTCCCATCCCAACCCGCTGATCAACTGGCTGTTCTGGCAGCGGTTGCGTATTGCCATGAACTATATCGAAAAACATGGGCCGTATGATAAGGTCCTGGATTTCGGCTGCGGCAGTGGCGTCATGCTATCATTCCTCGCGACCCACAGCCGGCAGGTTACCGCGATCGATATCGATCTGGTCCCCCTGGATCGCGTGAAAAAATATATCCCGCTGGCAGGGAATGTCCAGGTGTTGGATGCGAATCATGTAGCGATTTCTGGCATGACACCAAAGTCATTCGATCTGATCAATGCGCTGGATGTGCTCGAGCATGTAGACGATCTTGGAGGTACGCTCTCTGAATTATTGAATCTCCTCAAGCCGGGCGGGCGGTTGGTGGTCTCCGGTCCCACGGAAAATATCCTGTATCGAATCGGGCGCAGGCTGGCCGGACCCGAGTATTCAGGGGAATACCACGAGCGTGGGATCGACGAGATCAAGCGCGAACTGAACAGGCGGGCGCGGGTCGAGCAGATCGCCACTCTTTACTGGCCCATCCCCCTGTTCGAAGTCTTTGTTGCTCACGTGTAGGAGTGGCGAACTGGCTCCATGCCCTTCTCCCATCCCCGATTTTCAGATCACGAACAGAAAACTTATCGGTGATAAGTTTTTTCGCGAGTGGCGAATACAGAATGAGCCGATGATTTTGGCCATTCCCCAGATGTAATAAATATCACAACATCGTAGCGGGGATGTATACTTAAGTCATGGATTTCCAGCCTTACATTCCGGGCATGCGACCTGTGGAGCCGGGTCCGCTGGCGCGGTTCACCCCTCCTCTGGAAGAGGGAGTGCTCTCCGCCTGGTTACCCGCGCACGCGCCTGCAGGAAGCTGGGTGCTGGACCCGTTCGGATTCTCCCCGCGGCTGGCGCTCGAAGCGGCGCGTGCCGGTTATCGTGTGCTGGTGACCGTGAATAATCCGATCACGCGCTTTCAGCTGGAAATGTCCGCCCGCCCTCCCTCTGAAACGGATTTCAAAGCCGCCCTGGCAGACCTGGCTGCCTCCAAAAAAGGAGAGGAACGACTCGGCGCACACCTGCAGTCGTTATATCTCACGCCCTGCGAAAAATGTGGAAATGAAATCTACGCAGATTCCTTCCTCTGGCGCAAAGGAGAAGAGGCCCCCCATGCGCGCATCTACACCTGTCCACATTGTGAAGACTCCGGGGAACGGGAAGCGAATCCGCTGGATATCGAAAGAGCGAAGAAGATCGCCTCGACCGACAACCTGCATCGCTCGCGCGCCTTCGAGAGGGTCGCGACGCTGGAGGATGAAGACCGCGTCTATGCCGAAGAAGCGATCGAACATTATCTGCCACGTCCCCTGTACTTCCTGACAACCGTCATTAACCGTATCGATAGCTTGAACCTCACGCCGGAACGGCGTCGTGCCCTGAACGCGTTGATCCTCGTCACCTGTGACGCGGGGAACACGTTGTGGGATCACCCTACGCAAAGGCGGCGTCCCAAACAGTTGAACATCCCGAATCAATTCCGCGAGCACAATTTGTGGAATCAGCTCGAGCGCGGGCTCGGCCAGTGGACAGAAACAAGCTCAGGCGTGGTGATGGAACCGTGGCCGGATCAGCCAGCGGAAAGCGGCGGCATTTGTCTTTATGAAGGACGCCTGAAAGATTTCGCAGAGGAAGTGAAAAAGGAAATTCCCTTCAAGGCTGTGATCGGCTCCCTGCCGCGTCCCAACCAGGCGTTCTGGACTCTCTCCGCGTTGTGGGCGGGTTGGCTCTGGGGGCGTGAAGCCGTGGAAGCCTACAAGCCCGCTCTACGCCGCCGGCGTTATGACTGGGCATGGAATGCCACGGCGTTACATGCTGCCTTTACGCATTTATTTGGCATGCTGCATCTCGGCACGCCGTTCTTTGCCCTGCTCTCTGAACCCGAACCATCTTCCCTGACCGCAGCGTTGACCGCCGCGAGCGCGGCGGGACTGGATCTGACGTCGCTGGCGCTGCGGACGCAGCATGATCCCATCCAGCTCTTTTGGACCTCCGGCGAACATTTGAAGCGGCAACCGAATCCTGCCGACGTTGAAGAGGTCAGAGAAGCGATTCACAAACATCTCAGCGAGCGTGGGGAGCCGGCGAGTTATTTGCACGTCCATGCCGCGGGATTGATTGCCCTCACAAAAACGCATGCCCTGAAGCAGAAGGAACAGGAATTCGATGAGGCGCTGCGCGGGACGCAGTCGCTGATCCAGACCGCGTTGGAAGACGACTTGCGCTTCGTCCATTATTCAGGCGGCGAGAGTGTGGATACGGGGCTGTGGGGCCTTCAACGCAATTTCACTCTTCAGGAAAATGAGATGAAGGAGTCGCTGTCCGACCGTGTGGAGGTCGCAGTGGTGACCTTCCTGCAAAAGAATCCAAACAGCATTTTTCTCGAGATCGAGCAGGACCTTTACCCGCGGCTGCCGGGTTTGCTTACGCCGTCCCAGGCGATGATCTATGCTGTGTTGACCTCCTATGCGAACAAGGAGAATGGGATGTGGAAACTGCGCCCGGAAGACGTTGCCTCCGCCCGCCGGGACGAACTGAACCGTGTCGCACGCCTGATCGAAACGATTGGCACTCGCCTGGGTTACTCTACACGCAAACAGGCGAAGAACTATCTCTGGGAACAGAACAGGGCACTCGAGCGTACTTTTTATATCCTTGCATCCGCGCTCATAGGGCGGGCGCTCGCCGAGACGCCGTACCCGCCCGAGCAGACCGTCATTGTTATTCCGGGTGGGCGCGCTGCGCTGGCGGCGTATAAGATCCAGCGCGATCCTTCTCTCGCGGCACACTTAAAATCGGTTCAGGTTGTAAAATATCGATTGTTGCGCACGCTGGTGGAACTGCCCGTGCTGACACGCGAAACGTTCGAAGAACAGGTTGCCGGTGATCCGCTCGAAAAATCAAAGTCACAGATGATATTGTTTTAGTAAAGAAACAATAAATCCATTGGGTTCGACATGGTCGCAAAGGAGGCTGAGGATGGTCAAGAAACTGTTCGTCGTTACCGCATGTATCTCGCTCGCCCTATCTGCCTGTAGTGGAGGTGGAGCCACGGACACTACGCCGCCTGCAACCACCTTAACGCCGCCTGAGGGCGCCACCGCGCTGATCTCGATCACGGAAGGGCCTGCGACAACGGAAGCAGCCACAACAGCCCCTGTCGCCACGGTCGTCACCGATACCCCCGGCACACCTGCCAGCCCGACAGTCGACCCGTCCATCCCCACCAATGCCCCGGATTGCACCAACAGCGCCCTGTTCGTCACGGATGTGACCATCCCCGATAACACCAACATGGTCGGCGGCACCAAATTCACCAAGACCTGGCGCATCAGCAACAACGGCACCTGCGTCTGGGGGCCGACGTACACGCTCAATCATTATTCGGATGAGAGACTGGGCTCGCTCTCACCGGTTCCCCTGGGACTCACCTATCCCGGTCAGACCCTGGACATTTCCATAGACCTCACAGCGCCAAATACCACCGGCACCCATCGCGGGAATTTTGTGATCGAAAACCCGCAGGGTCTGATCATGAAAATCGCGGATGATTCCCGCCTGTGGGTGATCGTCAATGTGACCAGTGTCAGCGCGGCCACGGTTGCGGTAAGTGCCACTCCCATAGGCTTCACTGCTACGCCCGCAGGCACACTTACTCCAACTCCGACGGGTCCCACGCCGACTCAAGGAACCTCCAGTTCTGGTTCCACTACGGCAACCTGCAGCTTCACCACCGACCGCGCGAAATTGACCGAAGTGATCAACGCCCTCAACGCCTATCGTGCACAGAAGGGTTTGCCTGCCTACACGGTCAACACGAAGTTGGCGGAGGCGGCCCAGCGACATGCCAACGATATCGCCTGTCATAAGCTGTACGTCCATACCGGCACGGATGGCTCCACAGCCCAATCGCGGGTAAGGGATACAGGCTATGTGGCAAGGTCTGTCTCCGAAAACGTGAATGGCAATTATCCTCCGTTAAGTGGGCAGGAGGTCATCACCTGGTGGTCAAATGACAGGGGCGACCCGCGTCACGGTCAAAACCTGGTGAGCACGGTCTTCACTGAGATTGGCGTCGGCTATGCGTTCTTCGATAATTATGGATTTTACGCGCTGGTGTTTGCACAACCCTAGACGTTCCCAGGATAACCTCAGAGACACTGAGACACGGAGTGATTAAGTTTTTCTCCGTGTCTCGGTGACGTAGCGGCCAGTACAATTTGCTGGCTTTAATCTTTCCAAAGTAGAATCCCCGTATGCAGAAAATATGGATATTGTTCTCCATTTTGTGCCTGAGTCTGGGTTCGTGCATCACGGTTTCGGAGGAAACGCCTGCTCCCACCCGGTCTATTTTCATAACCTCGACCCTGCCGCCTACGAGACCGGGCTTATCCTTGCCGACAGACACGCCACCAGCAGAGACGCCCGACTCCTTCACAACACCCGGTACACCTACAGGCAGTGAGACGGCGGTCCCCGCGGGAGCATCTTCCGATGGTTCCTGCACGGACAGCGCGGTGATGATCGAGGATGTGACCGTACCCGATAATGCCCAGATGTCGAAGGGTCAGAAGTTCACCAAGACCTGGCGCTTTTTGAACAACGGTAAGTGCAACTGGAGCGGCTACACCATCGCCTTTGTCGCCGGCGACCGGATGGAATCGCCAGACACAGCAGCCGTCCCGGAGACCGAGGCAGGCCAGACCGTGGATGTCTCGGTGGAATTGACTGCCCCATCCATAGACGGATCGTACACGGGTTTCTATGAACTCAGGAAGCCGAATGGAGAAGCGCTCTCCATCGGGATAGAGAACACATTCTGGGTCAAAATCCTGATCGGGAATGTGGTGGCTGGGCCGGTCGCCACCATCCCCGTCACGCCGATCAGTGGAGTCCCCACTGTCAGAGTGACGGGACCCGCAAGCTGCAATTACTCCACCAGCTCATCCTACCAGACGGAGATCGCCAACCTGATCAACAGCGCCCGCGCCGAGGCGGGGCTGGCTCCACTGGCCGTTAATTCCGCGTTGACCGCCGCTGCACTTGGTCATAGCATCGACATGGCCTGCCACGGCCTGATCAGTCACAGCGGCTCAGATGGTTCATCTCCCTCACAGCGGATCGCCGCAGCTGGCTACTTTGCCTCGCTTTCTTCCGAGATCATCTATGGTAGTGGTTATCCGCAAACCGCCTTCAACTGGTGGATGAGCGACCAGATCCATCGGGATGAGATCCTGAACCCATATGTCACCGAGCTGGGCGTGGGGTATGCCTATAAGGCAGATACCTCGTCTGGAGGCTATTACACGGTCGATTTTGCAAGCCCGTAAAAATCATAACACCATGTCATTCTACCGAAGGACACCGATACGGTGTGAGCGACCGTAGGAAGCGAAGAATCCCCCGTCTTTGAACCTGTAGACTCAAAGACGGGGAGACCCTTCACTTCGTTCAGGGTGACAAATGCTTTTTACTATATCAGAAGCAAAGACTAAACGAACCAAATGACCTATCCTCGAAAAATAAGATTCGTTCTCCTCCTCGTTTTACTCTTGTCCGCCTGCGTTACAGTCTCGGAAGAGACACCCACAGACGCGCCGGTCCTGTTTGTCACATCGACTCTGCCACCAACTCGGCCAGGATTGACCCTGCCGACAGACATCCCCCCGACTGCTTCGCCAACATTGAACCCATCAGAACCCACCCCGACCCCCGCCTGCAGGGACGCGGCGGTCTTCGTCGAAGATGTGACCGTGCCCGATAACACACGCATCGAAGCCGGTGAGGAATTCACCAAGACCTGGAAGCTGCAAAACACAGGCAGCTGCACATGGACGGAGTACACTGTCGCCTTCGTCTCCGGCGACAAAATGGAGGCACCTGAATCGGTTCCCGTACCTGAGACAGAAGTAAGCTCTACCGTGGAGGTTTCCATTGATCTCGTCGCGCCGTCAGAAGATGGCGCGTACACCGGTAATTTTGAGCTGCGTAACGCGGAAGGCGAGGTCGTGCCGCTGGGGACAGAACCGACCTTCTGGGTAAAGATCGTCGTCGGCGATGAAATGCCGTCCGCTTCGGAGCAGACCATCGGCAACTGCACGTACACCGAAAACCCGGAATACGTACAGACACTGATCGACCTCATCAACCAGGCCCGCGCCGAAGTGAATCGTGAAGCCCTGACCGTCAACGCCGATCTGACCGAAGCCGCGCGCCGGCATAGCCTGGACATGGCATGCAACAACTTCATGAAGCACAGCGGCTCCGACGGCTCCTGGACCGGTGACCGGGTCACGGAGGCGGGTTTTAGTAATACGTATTACCTGGAGATCCTCGCCATCGGGCTCCCCCAGGATGCGATGAACCAATGGAAGATCGAACCGAAAGACTGGAGCGCCGTGATAAACTCACGCGTCACCGAGATCGGCGTGGGCTATGTCTTTTCGAAGTTCAGCGCCTATGGAGGCTACTGGACGGTGGTGATGGGAGGGGTGTGAGGAGGGAGTTGTGCTCTTCCGAAGGATTCGAGATGATCAAAGTCTAAAGACATCAAGTGAAATGACAGATTCTACTTGGTACAATGATCGATTGTGTGGCCGAGCACCAATGAAGAAATGGTAGAATCAAAACATGGAAGAGAATATCCCACTTCTGCTGGAAGTCAAGCCATTGGAAGACTTTAACCTGTACGTCAAATATTCTGATGGCGTGGAAGGTAAAGTTGACCTGTCTGAGTTTGCAGGCCAGGGAGTCTTTTCTTTGTGGAATGACTACAGCCAATTTGAAAAAGTAACCATTGGCTCGAGTGGCGAGCTGGTCTGGAATGAAGCTGTGGATATGGATGGGTTGGGAATCTATTTTAAGCTCACGGGGAAAAACCCAGAAGACGTTTTACCAAAACTACAAGAACGTTCTCATGCCTGAAATCAGCCGCTTCTTTGGAGATCATGTCCCGCCGCATTTCCATGCGGAATACGGAGAATTCAAGGCCCAGGTAAATATTAAGTCGTACAACATCATCGCCGGGGAACTGCCGCCGCGCGCCCTGGGAATGGTTGTCGAATGGGCAGCGCAGCATCAGCAGGAATTGCTTGAGCTATGGGAACTGGCGTCGAAGAATCAGCCTTTGCATCGCATCAAGCCGCTGAAATAATCATCAATTGAGAGACTTGACAGGTTTTCTCAATACTTTAATCTTGTGTGTCGAGCGCGTGGGCGTGGATTCTTGCAGGCTCACGTTTCGCTGAAACCTGTCAGTTATACAACCGATCCACCTATCACCGCCCAAGGAGGAGACCCATGGAAATCAAGGATAAGACTCCGCGTGATCCGGTTGCCAGCCTGTACCTGGTGGATGCTTATATGCGTTGGGCGCTGCTTGCCGCCGAGGAAGTGGTGGGCAAACAGGGCTTGACCATCCTCCTGCGGGAGCGCGGGCTGGGACGTTTCATCGACAACTATCCACCCGAGTTGCTGGGCATTAGCAAAACCATTACCCTGGGCGATTACGCCGAGCTTTGTGCGGGGATTCTGACCTTCTTCGGACGGGCGGGAAAAAGCATGGTCATCCGCTGCGGACGATTGACTTCGAAATATGCGATCGAAAAGCAGAGCAGTGTCTACAATGTCGCGGCAAAGACGGCGGCTAAACTGATGCCGTCCGGACTGCAGGTGAAGCTGGTGCTCGACAGCATGGCGAATGGCTACAACAAGCTCTACGCCGAGAGCGCGCAGGAGCTCCACTTTCGCGTGGAAGACCGGGGGGACAAATGGGCGTTTATCTCCGTGGAGTGCCCGCATTGCGCCGGGAAAGCTGCAGACGTTCCTATGTGCTGGGGTCGTATTGGAACACTCAAAGAGGGTCTATCCTGGTTGACGGGGAAAGATTTCGACGTGGAAGAAGTAGAGTGCCGGGCCCTCGGCGCATCCGCCTGTGTGTGGGAGGTGAGCAAGTCACCGAGGGAATAAAGTGTTAAGGGGAAGTATCTTCCTTCTGCGCGCTTCGACTGCGGGTCGGCGATCACGACCCTCCGCTCAGCGCGGTGACTGTGGAAACAAAAAGCTCCTCCCGGCCTCGCAACCATCAGGGATCCCCCCTACTCTCTCGTCTCTGCCCTACCTCCCCCACCTCGGCTGCCAATCGGAAATCGGACTGTTCGTCAGACGCGTCTCCCTTCGTCCATTGGGACGTACGATATAGATCTCGTTGTTGCCATCCCGGAAGGATGTGAACGCGATCCACTCGCCATCCGGGGACCAGCTGGGACCGAGGTTATCGCCGCCGTTCGTGAGCCTCTGCAATCCAGACCCATCGATGTTTATCACGTAAATATCGCGGTCGCCGGTAGGACCTCGATAAAAGGCGAGTTTCGTCCCATCGGGCGACCAACTGCTGCGTCCGCCCATATTGTTCAAGTCGGTCACCTGGTTGACTTGTTTCCCATTGGCATTCGCCACATACAATTGTCTTTGCCCGGAACGGTTCGAAGCGAAGGCGATCATCGAGCCATCCGGGGACCACGTCGGGTCGATATCGTCTTTGAACGTGATCGCATGCGGGTTGCTTCCGTTCGGGTTCATGACCCAGAGTCCGTTGCCGTTGTTGGTAAAAATGATCCGCTCGCCATTCGGCGAAAGCTCCGGCGCGTATAGAGAACCGATGCCATTCGTCAGGCGCTGCAGATTATTGCCGTTAATATCGATGGAGTAGATTTCAAATGTCCCGGTTTGATTGGAGGAGAAGTAGACCATCTGTCCATCCGGGGAAAGCGATGGATAAAAGGCTGTCGATGGAAGGCTCGTGAGTTGTCTTCGCCCGCTGCCATCCGCGTTCATGATGCAGATCTGATCGATCTGGTTGACGTAGCAGGCAAATACGATCTTGCCGCCGGAAGAAGAACCGCCCAGGTCAGGTATGAATGTGGGCATGAGTGTCGGTGAGACTGCCCCATCCAGCGTCGGAACGAGCGTGAGAGGCTGCGTAGCGGTCGGTGTGGAAAGGTCAAAGACAGGAACGGTACCTGCAGGCGTAATCGTCGGTAAGCCACCAGCACCGACCGGCGTCTCATCCACGGAGGGGCGCGGCGGGTTCTGCCAGATGTAGACAAAGACACTCCCCAGAATGCATAGCGCCAGTGCCCCACAACCCAAACCGCCGAAAAGTAATACATCAAAAGCAGGTAAATATTTCTTAAGAGATTCCATTAAACCTATGAACGAATAAGTGAAAAAGGTAATACGTTATTGCTTAATCACTGCCGCCAGCCTCGCGGGTTCGCCAGGGATACGTTGTAAGCCGAATATACAATGCCCCTTTCGATCTTAAAGTCGTCCGGGGCTTTCATTCCTCACTACTTACTAATCTATAATCTTCAGTCTCTTCTATGGTCCCCACCTCGGCTGCCAATCGGAGGTCGCGCTGTTGGTCAAACGTGTCACGCCGCTGCCATCTGGATGCATCGCATAAATCTCGTTGTTCCCATCCCGAAAGGATGTGAATGCAATCCAGTTGCCGTCAGGCGACCAGCTCGGGCCGAGGTTGTCGCCGCCGTTCGTCAACTGGACGAGCCCCGTCCCGTCGGCGTTAATCACGTAGATGTTGTGGTTCTCCGGAGGTCCGGCATAGAACGTCAGCCTGCGTCCATCCGGGGACCAGCTGCTGCGCCCACCCATATCCGGCATGTTCGTAATCTGGCGGACGTTCGACCCGTCACGCCCCATAATATACAGCTGGCGCTGTCCCGTGCGCGAAGAGGCGAAGGCGATGAACATGCCATCACGCGAGTAGGTGGGGTCGATATCTTCGGGGCCACTGGAAATCGCATGCGGATTTTTGCCATCGGAGCGCATGATCCAAATCCGCTGTGTACCGTCCGAGTTGTTCGTGAAGACGATACGCTCCTCCGAACGCTCCGGGGCGTATAAGCTGCCGATCCCACCGCTGAGGCGCCGCACCCCGCGCCCGCGCAGATTCATGGAGTACACCTCAAAATTGCCTGTCTGGCGCGATACAAAATAGATCGTATCCCCATCCGGAGAGAGGGAGGGATAAAAGGAAGTCGCTTCGAAATCTGTTAGCTGCCTGCGGTCAGATCCATCGGCATTCATCAGGCAGATCTGGTCGATCTGGTTAATGAAACAGGTGAAGACGATCCTGCCTGTTAACGCAGAGTTATAGGATTGCGGGGCAGGCGAGGGGATCGTGCTGCCTGATGTTGCCGCCTGCACGGGAGTAGGCGAAAGGGTCGGAAACCCCGTTGCCTGTCTGGTGGGCGTAGCAAACTGGAACAGGGGCGTCGCCGTGGGACCCGGAGTCACCGTGGTCACGCCGCCGAATACGGGAAGGGTCGCGGTGGGACCCGGACGAGGCGGATTCTGCCAGATATAGAAAAAAGCGCTGAGCACAACACACAGCGCGATAAATCCGCAGCCTAAACCGCCGAGGAGAAATCTGTCGAATAAAGGGTTGAATCTTGCGGGAAATTTCATTGAGTTCACCCATTCCAAATAAAGTCCGCCGAGGAGAAATCTTTCAAACGCAGGAAGAAATATTCAAGAATTCCATTGCATTTATAGACTTAACGCTCATAAGCGAATGAAAGTTTCATGATTTTACTCCACCCGCATGGAATTAAAAAGTTTGTGGCGAAACGACTGTTTCGCCACAAACATATTATCTTTTTGAAGCACGCCTACGGTCAGTTTTGCTTAGGCGTAGGCAGGTTGCAACTCCAGTCGACTCTTGAGGTTTTGGAGCAATGCGTCCACTTCATGCTCGGTTTCCTGGATCACAAAATCATCTTTCATCCGCTTAAGGAGGGAGGATGGAATCTGATATTCGAACTTCAGCGTTACGTGCGTCTCGCGTGCCATGGGCTGGAATCGCCACGTGATCGTGCTGTCGAGCCCCTTATTGCTTTTGACAACGAGGCGCTCATAAGGCGTGTATTCGATGGTTTCGCATTTGCCTTCGAAGGGCAAACCAGACATTTTGTAAGCCCAGTTAAAGTTAAAGCCGTCGCTGTCCTTCGATTTCTTGATATTCTTGACCTCAATGATATTGGGCCAGACCTCGGGCAGATTGTTCGGGTCTCCAAGAAATTCGAAGACTCTTTCGACTGGGGCATTGACCCGTATATCGCGTACGATCGTCTTCGTATTCATCATGAACTCCTTTCTCATTTCTGAGAACGATTTTTCGCTCATCCAAATTTCAGGCAGAGGAATGGGTGCGCTGACCCAGCTCGATACCGAATATCAGTCATATCGTTTGTCTCTACGCGCAGACCACCACCTTTCTTCGATAGTTTTCACCGTTGCCAGGCTTCAGGCAGCCATATCTACCGTTCTGAAGTCATTCAAAACGGAGGACGAGGCCAACTGATTATTGTTCCGAACAATAAAGGGGGTCAAGCCGTTGAAGGTCATTCCCACTATACAACAGTCAAACATGAGATTCAACCCTTTTCGGGATGGTCTAAAGTGTTTCTAATTTATGTACTCTTGTTCTTGAAAATCCCTCTCATCTCCGGCTCATATTTTCGAAACGTGTTGCGTAGAGCCGAATTTATTCAGGCGGAGCCCATTCCTGCAGGAAAGCCATGAACACGTCGAGGACGTAAGACTGCCCGCCATCTTCAAGCTCCACCGTATCCTGCGAATGCAGGAATGCTCCATCACTGTCCAGAATGTAAATATGAGGGTAACCTGCCGCCGCAGGAAACTGGGAGAGAAATCCCTCGTTCATGTTCTGGTCGCTGACGTTGATCTTTACGAGTACATAGTGGTCAGCCCGGAACTGGAGCAGATCCGCGTGAGCGGCGTAGAACTCATCCATGTATTTGCACCAGATGCACCAATCCCCGCCCAGCTCGAGCATGATCCTTTTATTCTGGCTTTGTGCAATCGAGATGGCCTGCTTCAAGTCCTCCGCCGGATCTCGACGAGGGTCGTAGACATCGACCAGGGCAGAATTCGGAAGCTCAGGAAGCTGATCAACACTCTGCGCCGCAGCTTCTTCGGTGTCCTGATGCAACAGGGTTGGAGCCTGGGTCGCAGCTGGCGGGACCAGCGTGGCCGTATTCGATGCGGGAGTGAAAAGTGTGCTACAGGCCAGAGACAGGCCTGCAAGTATGGAGAGAAAGGCAGCAAGACGCTTCATATGGTCCTCCTGTGAAGATGCAACACAATGGATGTTATCCCATCTCTTCGGATGGGACAATAGGACCAATAGAGCTAGGAAATCACATTGGGGATCCTTGGCTCGTATTCAGGGAAGATCGCCCCCGTGGCGGGGTTGTTCAATCGTTTCACCAGGATCTCGGACAGCACATCGCGGTAGTCGGTCGTGACCGCCAGATCGCCGGGGCCGATCAACTGGGCTTCACGCATCCCGGGCCACTCGCCATGAACTTTGCCACCCTGGACATTCCCTCCCAGCACCATCATCATGCTGCCATGACCATGATCGGTCCCCAGGCTTCCGTTTTCGGACGCCCTCCGCCCAAACTCCGACATGGTGACGATGGTGAGATTTCTCATGTGGTCGTGCATGTCAGCGTGGAATGCCGCGAGCCCTTCCGCCAGGTCCTGCATCAGGTTCGGCATCAACCCGCTGGTGGAGCCCTGCGCAAAGTGCGTGTCCCATCCCCCTACATCGATCGCGGAGACTTCCAGTCCTACTTCCGCTTTGATGAGCATGGCAGTTTGTTTGAGGGCGAGGCCGAATTCGGAATCTGGGTACGCGGTAAATGGGGATTGGTAATTATTCGGGTCGAGGGTTTCGAGGGTATCCATGATGGAAAGTGTGTCTTGTCCCAGCACATCACCTTCATAGACGGTGCTCAACGCCGCACGCATTTGCTGCAAGGCACGCGGGTCGCCGCCGAGATGAAAATCCACGATGGAGCGCAAGGCCGAGACCGGGACGGATCCGCTCAGGCTGCGCTGGGGGCGGGTGCCCATCCCCAACGCGCGCAAAGGCGAGGAGTTGCCTGTGTTCAGCGTTGCGAGGTGACGACCGATCCAGCCCGAGGCGGGACCGCGTTCATCGTCTACGCCGCGCTCCATCAGCTCCATGGCTTTGAAGTGACTGCGCGATTCATCCGGCGCGCCGCAGGCATGGATGATGGCGAGGTGCTGGCTCTGCCAGGCGTCGAGCAAAGATCCCATAGAAGGATGAAGCCCAAAGAAACCATCGAGGTCGATCGCCCGTTCGGTTGGTTTTGCTTTTGCATCGTCGGGGCGTGGAATGCCCAGGGAGGGACGTAACTGGTAATAGGCATCCTCCCCATGCGGCACGACCATATTGAGCACATCCGCGGCGCCGCGCAGGAAGACGACCACAAGTGTATCGCCACGCGGCGCACTGTTCTTCAGTGTGAAGGCAAGGCGGGGCATCCAGGTTGGCAAGGTCTGTGCAAGTGTGGGTAACGCTAACATGATTATTCTCCGTTTTTACCGGGGGTCAAGTAGTTCCGAGCGAAGCGAGGAACATATCGAGACCACATGACTCAAACTCATTTACTTATCATTGGTGGTTTCGATACGCCCTGCAAAAACCATGCAGGGCTGCTCAACCACCGGATCATCTCCACTGAAAGGCAGGGGAAGAGAGCAGACCCGCAGTGACGATTTGCAGTGTCTCTTCTTCGGTGGTGCCAGCCGATTGAATGGATTTAATCAACTGGTCGCGCACACCTGCAGAGATCGGCGCTCCCAATAGTAAAGCCGCGACCGCATCTGCATCTCCGGGCAAACTGTCGCTCAAGGAAACGTCCATCAGCGATTGGAGATTGTGTCTTGTCCCACTGATTTCATTGCGAATGAGCTCGAACGCAAACTGCCAGCGCGGCATCAGATTGCCCTGCCAGGCCTCACTGTGATCCGGGTAACCGTCTGGCGTGGGCCAGTTGAAGTAGGATTGACCCATGCGAAGTAAATACTCTTGTACCCCAGCGCCATCAGTCTCCGTGTTCAACATGCGCAAGGCAGAAAGGACAAAGTTGGCAGGGCGCTTGTATTTAGGCTGCGCCAAAGGCAGACCATCCAGCAGGATCACGCGCAGAACCGATTTGATATCCCCCTTCGTCTTGAGGAATGTCTGCGCGGCTTTCTCGACAATTTCCGGAGGCGGCTCATCCGCAATGAACCGGCGCGTCAGTTTTGTGGCAATGAAACGCGCAGCGCTCGGATGTGTAACGAGGTGCTCGATCACTTGCTCTCCCTCTTTGATGCCGGAGGGTTGGATCGTCATACCCAAAACATTTTTCACGCCTGTATCATGCAGGTCTTCCTTGAAGACGAAATCGCCAAGCCAGAAATGTTCCTTGACGTTCCAGCCTGTGAGACAACGCGCCAGCTCCATCACGTCCTGCTGGGTGTAGCCACCATCCACGCCGAGCGTGTGCAGCTCCATCAGTTCGCGGGCATAGTTCTCATTGGGAGCCGTTTTCTCATTGGCTTGATTATCAAGATAGATCATCATCGCAGGCGAATGCGCAGACGCCCAGACCAGGTCACAGAATGAGCCCAGAGCATGCTTGCGAATCACTTCGCGGTCATCCACGGTCTTGAGATAGAAGCAATTGCCTTTCTCTACATAGATGTTGAAGTGATCGCTCCAGAACTCGACCATGAGCTCGTAGAGCTGGCGCTTACTGTAAACCTGCCGCATCAAGGTAGCCTGGCACAGCTCATTCGGAATCGACTCACGGTCGTAGTTATCGAAGAGCTGGTTGCTGATGCCTTCCAGTTCATTGGCTTCCATGTTCAAGGTCTTGAACGACGTGAGCTGGAGTTCACTGTCGAAATCATCAATCGATTGAAAATCAAGTTGTTCTTCGAGCCACGCCTGCAATCCGATCTCCATGAAGCGAGCCCGCTCTTCGACGCGTGGACCAAACGTCAACCGGTTCAGGTTCATAAAGTCGCGTGACCCAAGAGGAATCCACGGGATGGCGGGAAGATCGCCTGCCAGCCTGCGATAGACGGGAGCACAGGAGGCAACCGCTGCGCTGGCGGTAACGACGGAGGCAAGTTTGAGGAAGTCTCGTCTGGATAAGGTCATTTTAAAACCACGAAGTACACGAAGGCGTCCAAAGGATTAAGCGTGGGAGGGTGAAGTGGTCGCAGAAGGGATCTGAGTCTTTTCGCGCGGCATCCAGTTGAGGAGAGCGAATGCTGTCGCGCCCAGGGCTGTGATCAGGAGAAATGGCCAGAGGAACAGCCATCCGATCACCGGGAAGAATGCCGCAAGCTCCAGGAGAACCGCGCCGCGCACGAACGCGCTCAACGCACTGACGTTGCCCTGCTGTGCAAGCCGGTTGGCAAAGTGCGCGGCCACACCCGCCGAGCCGATGGAGGAGAGAGCCAGGGATACAGCCAGCAGGATCCAGCCCAGGAATTTGGCAGGGCCAAATGGAAGAGCCACCAGAATGAGGATCGGGATCGCTAAGGCGATCACGATGACCAGCCCCATCCAGAATGTGCGCGCCAGCGTCTTTTCCACCCGCAGTTGTGCACGCGCAACGACCGATGGAAACAGTAGCCACCAGGCCGTAAGCATCGCCGGGAAGGCAACGCCCAGAATAAGCAGGATGAAAAAGATGGCAGATATGTCGGCCATGGGAAATGTCCTTTCGTTTGTTTGATACAAGGGATACAGGGGATGAGAAAGAAAAGTTGCAGGGAGATCTAACCACTAAGAATGCAAAGGAGCACAAAGGGTTAAGAAAACAGACGCGCATTCTCGCGCGCCTGAATGGTTCTAACCACCGAAACACAGAGAAAATAAACTCAGTGTCTCGGTATCTCTGTAGTTAGTCTTAAGATGTCGTCCTGCTTTGAAGAAACCCGAGTAGGACCGCACCGATTCCAACAAAGCCGACATAGGGCAGCAGGAGGAACCAGCCCACATATGGCAGTGCACAGGCCAGGGAGAGACAGACGGTCCCCCACAAGGTTTGCTTCCATCCGGAGAGGTCTGGAAAGATGCGCTCGCCGATCATGCCCGACATCCCCGCCAGCCCGAGGGAAAGGGCAATGGCCAGAAGCGCGAGGATGATGATCGCAGGGATCGTGAGAACGCCTCTTATGAAGGGTCCGGCATTCTCCGCAATCGAGAGCAAGACCAGCGCAATGACGGCAAAGAACAGGAAGTTCACGAGTCCGATCCCAAAGGATCTTCCTGGCATCGATTGGGCGATAGACCGTGTCTTTGTGACCCGTGGGGCAAACAGCGCGTTCAGCACAAGGAAGTATGCGGCAAATCCGGCGAGCAATAGAAGGATAACGAGGAACAAACGGACGATGTCGGGCATGAAAATTCTCCTGGGGCGACGGATCCGTCGCCTTTATTTCACCTGATTTCTCAGCAGCAGTCCATTTCCGATGAGCCACAGCAGAGAGACGCCGATAACGGTGAAGATGGTCACCAGGCTCGATACGTTCACCACAGGAATCTCAGAGAGGGTCGGGAAGGAAAGAGTCGAAAGGGTATCAAGCCATGCCATCCACACGGTCTGCATTTGCAGGAATACATCCACAAACGATGGAATCGAAAGGCCAGGCGCGTAGGAAGAAACAAACCGGATCACAAACGGCGCGGCGATCATGATCCCTGCAACGACCAGCGCGGCCTGCAAGATCATGGTCACCGTGAGCGAACGCGGCAGTCCTGCATGCTCGCTTCGGATTGGCATGAAACGGGCGCTGAATTCCGGGGAGATCGCCAGCTCAGGTAGGGATTCGATTTCGCTGAACAACACTTTCATCTCGCTCAAACGCCTCGCGCAATCCGTGCACACAGCTAGATGCAATTCCATCTCAGCCGGGTCGTCTGTCTCATGATCGAGGTATTCGTTCAGTTGCTCATCGGTCAGGTGCATACAGTTTCTCCGCCAACATCTTACGTGCACGGAAGAGATGGCTCTTCACGTCGCTCAGAGGGATTTGTAGTTCTGCGGCGATCGCATCGTACGATAATTCCTGGTAATGCCGCAGTTCGATCACCACACGATAATGCACAGGCAGCGAGGCGAGTGCCTGACGGATCTGCTCGCTCCGTTCGCGGGACTCAACCTGTGATTCGGGCCCATGACTCTCACCGGCAGCGCGCTCCTCGTCGAGTGGCGCGGGCTGTTTCTGCGCTTCCAGATGGTTCAGACACACATTTGCCGCCACCCGCCGGATCCAGGGTCCAAAGAGGCGCTCGTCGTCGAAGGTCTGGAGCCGGTCTCGTGCCCGCAGGAAAGTCTCCTGGGTCATGTCTTCTGCTTCGAGGCGCTCGTGCAGGATGCGGTAACAGACGTTGAACACGCTCACCTGGTAGCGCACGACGAGTTCGCCAAACGCCTCGGCGTCACCGCGACGGGCGCGTTGGATCAGGTCGCGGTCGGAGGGCGCACTCATGGCTACAGTGTAGTACAGGTCTGGATATGAAAAAGTTGCAGGAAAACTTTAAGTTGTTTCTATCGTCTTGGGCTCGCGCGCAGAGGTTCCTTATTTGCGCAGGATTTTCTTCCAGTCCAGCATCTCTTTGAGGTCGCTGGCAGGGATTTGGCCCTGAGGCAGATAAGCAATGAAAGATCCGTTGTAGTTGTCCTCACCGCCGTCCCACATCAGGTTGTGAAGATCGTGTTTGAAGATGCCCACCGCCGAGACGCTGGGATCATCATAGGGAAGGGCCGTTTCAAAGGTCAAAACGATCGGGCCATCGGCCGTCTCTGCCACTTTCGCCACGGTCGCGGCATGCATCCAGCGCAGCCATTGTTCATCCTTCACCAATCTTTTATCAATCGTACGCGTCCGTTTGCGGCTGATGACGTCACTCTCAAAGTATGTCCACTCGCCTTCCTTCTTCTCACTCTTGCGGTATTTCTCGGGGATCAGCCGGTCGCCGTTGACAGACATGGGCTTTGCGACCCGCCACGGGTTGGGACGCTCATGAACAAAGCGCAGCCAGAGGATGTTTGCTCCCTCCCGGTACTGTTCTTCCGCGCCTTCCTTGACAAACGCAATATACGGTCGCGGGGTGCCGGGCACCTTTCCTTCGTTCACAACTTTCATGTACCAATCCACAATCCCGGTGAGACCTCCGGAAGGGGAGTGCCCGCGCAAATGCTGGATCTGCTCCGCCACCTCGTTGCATACAGAGCTCGTCACGATCAGCCGGTTCGAGCGGTCATGTTCCTCCCGCCAGCCGGTGAGATGATCCTGCTTCCATTTGTTCATGATCTCACGGAATTCCGCATAGCGCGCTTCGTTCTTTTGGTCCTGCTCCTCCTGGGTCAGCTTATTCCAGTTGGGATCCTTCGCTTCCTTGACGCGCAGATCGGTCAGCCTGACGATCTCTTTCCACATCCAATCGGGGATCGTTTTCTCGTCGCGCAGCGCCTCCAGGGATTCCAGGGCAGCCGTTGGGCTCATCGCTTCGATCTCGTATTTCTCCTCATCCAGGAGCAGATCCAGGAGCGCCTCGCGTCGACGGAAAGGCGACTGGAGTCCCTTCAGGTGCGTGAGGATTCTCTCCTTCGACTTTGGATCCTTTGCCAGTGCGAGTTTCGGCGCTTTGGACGCGTCCGGAGTCTCGTAGGCGCTGACGCGCTGCTCGGTCATGGCTTCCACGTCATCATCGTCCATGCCTCGGAAATCCTTCTCCAGGGCAGAGGTGCGCAGGCTGACCAACAAATCCTTGGGGTCGGCCCACGAGCCGTGTGCAGTCGCGTAGCGCATCCCGGAAAAATGGATAACCATGTATTGCAGCCAGAGCGGATACTCGCCGGGCTTTTCCCGGAAGCGCTGAACGATCTCCTCCAGTAGTTCCTGCTGAACTTCCTCTTCAGGCCGTTCCTTTCCCATCTTTTGTTCCAGCGAGGCTTTATACGCCTCGACCTTCCCGCGCACGATATCCCTCACGGTAATAGGCTGTTGCTCGGGCGTAAAGCGCACCAGATAATCGAGCTCGGATGTATTGAGAATTGACTCCCTGGCAGTGAGGTCCGCCTGCAGGGCAGAGACCTCCTGCTCGAGTTTCGAGAGACTCGCCTGCTTCTTCTTTAGTTCCTTCTCCTTCTCCTGCGCCATCCTTGTCCGTTCCGCATCCGGCTTTTTGGCAAATTCAAAAGAGGCATGGTAATCGCTCAGCTTGTCCAGTTCCGTCTCTACCGCCTTCAAGCCCTCGCCTCTTAGCATTTCCAGCCTGGTACGTTTTTCCCCGCCATGCATGTCATCCATAGACCTGCCACCCAGCTGCGATTCCAGCCTGTTGGCCTCCGAAACGAATTGATTGTATTGACTCCGCAGTTCGTCGACATAGTTTTTAAGTCTTACCCGCCTGACATCGTCGCTGTGCAGGGAGCGCAACTCGGCCGCAAGACGCTTATGGAGGCCGCTGATCACGGTGATCAAATCCTGAGCGAGCTGTGGAAACTGGTCCTGCAGGTTTTTGGATACATCCTCCGTGGAAAAATATCCCTCAAAGGTTTTACGCTCCGGGGGCGTCTGGAGAC
>Ga0075429_100001002_pt1 | contig 22458 bp, 16 predicted proteins | sample RhiMetdeltSRZDD3_FD_75295 | JGI IMG/M metagenome (GOLD analysis project Ga0075429, IMG submission 75295) | Populus rhizosphere microbial communities from Tennessee, USA - Rhizosphere MetaG P. deltoides SRZDD3 | ecosystem: Host-associated > Plants > Roots > Rhizosphere > Soil | place: USA... | reverse complement strand
AAGAGGCAAAGAGGCAAGGTAGTTCACGTTGCCGCCTTGCCACCTTGCCTCCGACATGAAACCTTGTTGCTGCGATGCCGTAGATTCAACACCTCTAACCTCCCGAGCACGCCATGGCCGTCCCCGCCCCGCGCCCCCGAGTCGCCTTTCCGCAGATCGCGGGTGTGTCCTGGGAGCATCCCGCCGACCGCGCCGCGCTCCAGGCCATGCGGGCGGTGCCCGGCTTCGACGATGTGGTGCGCAAGATCATCGCCCTCCTGGGCGGCGAGCGCGGCATCCGGCTGCTGTTTCAGGGCAACGCGGTGCGCACCGGGCCGTCCCAGTTTCCCACGGCGCATGCCCTGCTGGTCGAAGTCGCCACGACCTTCGACTGGCACAAAGTCCCGGAGATGTACGTCACCCAGACCCCACTCTTCAATGCGGGGGCGTACGGAGTCGACGATCCGTTCATCGTGCTGCATTCCGCCGCGCTCGAGCTGCTCGACGAGGAAGAGCTCCGGGTGCTCATTTCCCACGAGTTCGGTCATGTGGCGAGCGGCCACTCGCTCTACCGCACCATCGCCGAGATCTTCCTGGCCATCAGCCTCGGAGCGCTCCCGTTCCTCGCGGGGATCGCGCTGCTGCCGATCCGCCTCGCGGTGCTGGAGTGGTCCCGCAAGTCGGAGCTCTCCTCCGACCGCGCCGGGCTGCTCGGCAGCCAGAACGTCATCGCGTCCCAGCAGCTCTTCATGAAAATGGCGGGCGCCTATCGCGGCGCGCTGGAATCGGGCCAGATGTCGCTCGATCCGTTCATCAGTCAGGCCAACGAGTACGCGACCACCAATGACGGGCTCGACATCGTCTACAAGATTCTCAACACCCTGGCGCTCACCCATCCGATGAACACGGTGCGGGCAGCCGAGCTGCAGCGCTGGATCCAGAGCGGTGATTATGAGCGGATTCTGCGCGGGGAATACACCCGTCGCGGTGCCGAGGCCAAGGAGCGCCCGCTCAAGGACGACTTCCGCGCGGCCAAGGATCACTACGCCGACGAGGCCCGGGAAACCATCAGCAAGGTGGCCGATGCCGCGAAGCGCGCCGCCTCATCGGCACGGGAAGCCTTCCGCAAGTCGCAGCAATCGTGAAGGTACTGGTCGTCGGAGGAGGAGGCCGGGAGCACGTACTCTGCTGGGCGATGCACCGGGACCTCCCCTCCGCGACCCTCTACTGCGCGCCGGGTAACCCGGGCACCTCAGAACTCGCCGAAAACCTCCCCATCGGAACCGATAAACTCGATCAGCTCGTCGGCGCCGCCGAAGACCTCGCCGTGGATCTCGTCGTGGTCGGGCCGGAAGCGCCGCTCGCCCGCGGGTTGGCGGACCGGCTGCGCGCGGCGAACAAGGTGGTGTTCGGACCCTCTGCCGCCGCCGCCCGGATCGAGTCGTCGAAGGCCTTCTCCAAGGAAGTGATGCTGGCCGCCGGGGTTCCCACCGCGCCAAGCCGCACCTTCACCGAGCTTGCCCCGGCGCTGGCCTACGTGGACCGTCATCCGGAGCCGCTGGTGGTCAAGGCCAGCGGACTGGCCGCGGGAAAGGGGGCAATCGTCTGCGCCACCCGGAACGACGCCCGTCACGCGCTCACCCAGATGTTGCGCGACGGCGTCTTCGGCGATGCGGGGAGAACCGCCATCGTCGAGGGCTTTCTCGAGGGTGAGGAGGTGTCGGTCCTGGCGGTTACCAACGGACGCGATCTCGTCATCCTTCCCCCCGCCCAGGATCACAAACGCCTGCGCGATCGCGACCAGGGGCCGAACACGGGAGGGATGGGAGCCTACAGCCCCGTCAGCTTCGCTTCGCGGGAATTCCTGGACCGGGTCGAGCGATTGGTGCTGGTGCCCACGCTCGCGGAGCTGGAGCGCCGCGGGGCGGCGTTCACCGGCGTGCTCTACGCCGGCCTGATGGTCGACGGGCGCGGCAACCCCAGTGTGATCGAGTTCAACTGCCGCTTCGGCGATCCCGAGGCCCAGGTGATACTCCCCCTGATCACCTCGGGCTTCCTGGATCTCCTGCGATCGTCAGCCGCGCGGTCCGCGCTTCCCCGGCTCGAGATCGCGCCGGCCGCCGCGGTTACCACCGTGCTCGCGGCCGCCGGCTATCCCGATGAGCCCCGCCGCGGCGATCCGATCGCGATACGAGGCGAGCTGCCCGAAGGGATCCTGGTCTTTCAGGCCGGCACCCAGCGGGACGACACCGGCATCCTGCGCACCAATGGCGGTCGGGTGATGGCCGTGACCGGCGTCGCGCCCGGCTTCAGCGAAGCGCAGGCAGCAAGCCGGGCGGGCGCGGAGGCGATCGTCTTCGCCGGAAAGCAGTTTCGGAGAGACATCGGGTGGCGGGAAGCTCGGCGGAGACCGGCCTAGGGCTGACGCTGACTCCCTGGCTCCCTGGCTCCCCGACTCCCTGACTCCCTAGATTCTGACGTGCCCGAGCTCCCCGAAGTCGAAACCATGGTTCGAGACATCCGGCCCGGGCTGCTCGGTCGCCAGGTGCTCCGCGCGCGGCTCTCGCATGACGACGTCCTGCGCGGAGTCTCTCGCCGTACCCTGCTGAGCGGGCTCAAGGGCGCACGGATCCGGGGGGTGACTCGGCGGGCGAAGCATGCCGTCATCGAGACCGACCGGCGTCGCCTGGTGGTGCAGCCCGGAATGACCGGCTCGCTCGAGATTCTCGACCGTCCCCTCGATCCGGACGAACGGCGCTACGGCGTGCTGCGGCTCGAGCTCGATAATGGCCGGACGCTGCTGTACCACGACGTGCGCCGGCTCGGCACCCTGTTGTGGCTCGACCAGGAGAGCTGGGACCGATACGATCGCGCCATCGGCCCGGAGCCGCTGGCGCGCGGCTTCACCGCCAGAACCCTTGCCCGGATCCTCCAGGGGTCGCGTGCGCCGGTAAAGAAAGTCCTGATGGACCAGAAGTCGATCGCCGGTGTGGGGAACATCTATGCTCAGGAAGCGCTCTACGCGGCCGGTATCGACCCCTCGAAACCGGCCTGCAAGGTGAGTGAGTCACGGATGGCCCCGCTCCGCCGAGAGCTGGTCCGGATCCTCCAGGCCGCGATCCGCGCCAAGGGAAGCACCATCCGGGATTACCGGACCGCTAGCGGTGACCCGGGAGGCTTTCAGCTCGAGCTGCTGGTGTACGGCCGCGAGGGCGAGCCCTGCGTTCGCTGCGGAGCCACGCTCGCCGGAACCCACGCCATCGATGCCCGCATCACGGTCTTCTGCCACCGATGCCAATCATGATGTCCCGGGAGATTTCGCTTCCGCTTCCCACCCCCGATCTGGAGGGTCTCCGGCGCCGAGTCAGCGGGACCGCCGAACGCCGCCCCGGGATCTACCGGATGCTCGATGCCTCGGGGCGGGTGCTCTACGTCGGGAAAGCCCGTCAGCTCCGCACCCGGCTCCTCAGCTACTTCACCGCGAAGTTCCCCGAGGACAAGGGTTCCCGGATTCTCCATGCGGCGAGCGACCTGGACTGGGAATACGCGACCAGCGAATTCGCGGCGCATCTTGCCGAGCTCCGAGAAATCAGGAAATGGCGGCCCCCGTACAACGTCCAGATGAACCGGAGCAGGACGGCGATGTTCGTGGCCGTGGCAGAGGGCCCCGCTCCCAAACTGGCCACCACCGCGTCGCCCTCCCGTGACCAGGTCCGGTATTACGGGCCGCTCCCGTCGCGGGGCAGGACCAGTGACGCGATTCGGGTGCTCAACGATCTCCTGGGATTGCGCGATTGCGCCGACAAGATGCCGATCGCCTTCGCGGAGCAGGGCGATCTCTTCGACGAGCCCCGGCAGGCCGCCTGCCCGCGATACGATTTCGGCACCTGCAGCGGACCCTGCGCCGGGCTGGTGACGGAGCAGAACTATCGCCAGCGGATCGGCACCGCGGTCGCCTTTCTCGAAGGCCGCGGGATCGCACCGGTCGATCGCGTGGTCGCGGGCATGATGGCCGCCGCCGAGCGAGGAGAGTTCGAGGCGGCGGCGCGATGGCGCGAGCGATTCGAGGCGCTGGAATGGCTGCTGGGCGCGACGACCCGAGCCCGCTCGGCCGTCGAGCTGCTCTCCTTCGTCTATCGCGACCCCGGCGCCCACGGAGACGACCGGGCCTATCTCATCCGCCGGGGCGCGGTTCGCGCCTGTTATCCCTGGCCCGGTACGCCCATCGAGATCGAAGCCTTCCGGGGCGTGGTCGCGGCGGAGCTGGAGCGGGACGATGTGCCCGCGGGGCCCCTCCCGGCGTCAGTCATAGAGGAGATGTTGCTGATCATGAGCTGGTTCCGCCGCCATCCCGAGGCGCTGCGCCGCACCACCCGGATGCAGGAATGGATGTAACACTCAACGAAAGTGTCCCGTGCCGAAGAAAGCCAAAGGGCCGGCCAACGCCGCCCGCCGAGATCTGATCGACCGCCTCAACGAAGACCTTTCGAGGGAATACCAGGCCATCATCGCCTACATCGTGTACTCCCAGGTGCTCAAGGGCGCGGCGTACATGAGCATCGCCAAGGAGCTCGAGGTGCATGCCAAGGAAGAGCTGAAGCACGCCCTGATCATCGCCAAGCAGATCGACTACCTCGGCGGAGATTTGACCGTGACGCCCCAGCCGGTGCGCACCTCGGACGATCCCAAGGCCATGCTCCGGTTCGATCTGGAAAACGAGCGGGTCACGATCAAGAATTATCGGGAGCGGGTGCGCCAGTGCGAAGCGCTGGGAGAATACGCCATGGCGGAGCATATCCGGGAGATTCTCGTGAATGAGCAGGAGCACCTCATCGACCTGGCCACCGCGCTCGGCCAGGATCCCCCGAACCTCAGCGAGTAAGTTGGGTTTGGAAACGCCGATGCCGGACGACGGACAGCTCGGACAGCTCCTCACCGCACTGGAGCGGACGGCGGTCTTCGTCTTGACTCCCCAGGGCCGCGTCGCGAGCTGGAACTCCGACGCCGAGCGGCTCCTGGGATTTCGCGGCGGAGAAATCCTCGGCGAGCACTATTCGAAACTCTTTGCCCCGGACGCCATGGGGGAAGGAGCTCCGGCCCGAGTCCTCCTCGAGACATCCCGGCGGGGGCGTGTCGCCGTCGAGAGCTCCTGCGTCCGCAGCGACGGGACCCGGTTCCGTGCCGGCGTCGTCCTGATCCTGCTCACCGCGGAGGAGGGACAGAGTAATGGCTATCTCGCCATTCATCGGGACCTGACCGAGCGGCGTGCGACGCTGCAGCGGCAGAACGAAATGCGCCTTCAGGAGGGCGAGGAGCGGTTTGTGCGCTTTGCCGAGCACCTCCCCGGGCTGGCGTGGATCAAGGATCTCGATGGCCGGTACGTGTACGTGAACCATGCGGCGGCCCGGGCGTTCGGTGCGACGCCCGAGGTGATCACCGGCCGAACCGATGCGGAAATGTTCCCGCCCGACTCCGCTCAGATGTTCCGGGAAAACGACCGGCGCGCGCTCGAGGGCGGCACCGGAATCCAGGTCATCGAGTTTCTGCGGAACCCGCAGGGCAGTGTCCGCCACTCCATCGTGAGCAAATTCCCCATTCGGGACTCCGAAGGACGGCCCCGGCTCCTCGGCGGGATCGCGATCGATATCACCGACCGGGTTCAGGCCGAAGAGGGCCTCCGCCGCGCCGATCGGAGCAAAGACGAGTTCCTCGCGACGCTTTCCCACGAGCTGCGGAGCCCGCTCGCGCCGATTCGCAATGCCCTGCATATTCTCCGGCACGTTCAGGCCGGCGAGCGGACCGACCACATCCACGAGCTGCTGGACCACCAGCTGGCGAGACTGATCCGACTGGTGGACGACCTCCTCGAGGTGTCGCGTATCCGAGGGGGACGGGTGGAGCTCCGGAAGGAACCGGTCGACCTCGCGACGATCGTGAAGGCGGCGATCGAATCCAGTTATCCCGTCATCGAGGCTGCGTCCCACCATCTCACGGTCACGCTTCCGACCGAACCGCTGGTCCTGGAGGCGGATCCCATCCGGCTGGAGCAGGTGCTTTCCAACCTCCTCAGCAACGCCGCGAAGTACACCGCCGATGGAGGCCACATCCGGTTATCGGCGCACCGGGAGCTCGAGGCCGCCGTGATTTCGGTGCGGGACGATGGGATCGGCATCCCGGTCGACATGCTGGCGCGGGTGTTCGACATGTTCGCCCAGGTGGACCGCACGCTCAAGCGGGCACAGGGAGGGCTCGGAATCGGCCTCGCACTGGCGCGCACGCTGGTGGAGCTCCATGGTGGACAGATCGAGGCGCACAGTTCCGGGCCCAATCAGGGAAGCGAATTCATCGTGCGCATCCCGCTGACCGAACGCCGGAGCGACGCACGCACCCGAAGCCATTCTGGAGGCGATTCCACGATGCCAGTGACCCCGCCGCGTATCCTGGTTGTCGACGACAGCAAGGACGGCGCTGATAGTCTGGGGATGGTGCTCACGATGCTCGGCGCCGAGGCCGAGGTCGTGTACGACGGCCCCTCCGCGATCGCGGCGATCCGGGCACACCGGCCGGCAACCGTCCTGCTCGATATCGGGATGCCGGGCATGGACGGCTACGAGGTCGCCGCCGAGATCCGCAAAGACCCGGCCTTCTCGGATCTCAAGCTGATCGCCCTCACCGGCTGGGGATCCGAAGAGGAACGCCGCCGATCCCGGGAGGCGGGATTCAACGATCATTGGGTCAAGCCGGTGGATCCCGCCAGGCTTCGCGTGCTGGTCGGAACCGGCGGCGGGGAGAGCGATTGATGACCCGCGATGCGCGCATCGATGCCTACATCGCCAAATCCGCGGAGTTCGCGAAGCCGATTCTGACGTACCTCCGCGAGGTGGTGCACACCGCCTGCCCCCAGGTGGAAGAAACCATGAAGTGGAGCTCTCCCCACTTCATGTACGAAGGGATGCTCTGCGGGATGGCAGCCTTCAAATCGCACTGCGCGTTCGGCTTCTGGAGAGGCAGTCTGGTACTCGATGCCAACGGCAAGGCCGGGGAGGCCATGGGACATTTCGGGCGGATCACCTCGCTCGACGAGCTGCCGTCCAGGAAAGTGCTGACCCGCTACATCAAGAAGGCGATGGAGCTGAACGAGAAGGGGATCACCCGGAAGAAGCGACCGCCCAAACCGGAAGCGGTCGTCCCCAAGGATCTGGCGGCTGCCCTGCGCAAGGATAAGAAAGCCGCCGCCACGTTCGAAGGCTTCAGCCCCAGCCACCGCCGGGAGTACGTGGAGTGGATCACCGAGGCCAAGACCGAGGCCACGCGCCAGCGGCGGCTCGAGACGGCAATCGGGTGGTTGGCCGAAGGAAAATCGCGCAACTGGAAGTATATCCCCCGCTGATCGTCCCGCCCCGCCGTGTGGTGTCTCTCCCCCGACCGGTCGTCTCTCAGATAGAACGTCAATGGAGGCGACATGCAGGATACAAACCGGCCACGATTCTCGCCCCGGCGCGACTGGTTCTTGGGCATGGCCGCCGTGCTGGTCCTCCGCGGCTGCGGCGGCGCGGTGCCGATCAAGACGCTGCTGGACGATCCGGCTCGGCACGAAGGCAAGACTGTCCGCATCGCCGGAGAGGTGAAGGGATCGATGGGCGCGCTCGGCTATGGCGCCTATCGGGTGAGTGACGGAACCGGCACACTCCCGGTGGTCAGCGAGACCGGCGGAGCGCCGCGCGACGGCACCCGCATCGGAGTGGAGGGCACCTTCCGCTCCGCGTTCACGCTGGGCACCGAAACCGCCGCCGTGCTGATGGAGAAGCGCCGCTATATTCCGTGATGCTTCGGGTTGCCACGATCCTCTGCATCATCCTGGCACCCGCAGCCTGCCGCCGGTCGCCGGCGTCGGCCGCTGCCGACAGCACCGGCGCGGCACTGATGGCGGCCGATACGGGACGTTTCCTTGCCGAGTATGAGCCGGCCGATCCGGATTTCCAGGAATTCCGGTCGAGCCTGATCGCCCACCGGTTTCTCGATACCATCGTCGCTCGTCTGAACGACTCACTCCGGATTCCCAGAGACATCACGCTTCGAACCGCGCATTGCGGCGAGCCGAATGCGTCCTACACTCCTGACGACCGGAGGGTCACGCTCTGTTACGAGCTCTTTCGGTCGCTCTCCGAGCAGTTCGCCGGCGAGCCGGGAGGGGAGTTCCTCGTCAGCGGGACTGTCGTGTTCGCGCTGATGCATGAGCTCGGTCATGCCCTGATCCACGTGCTCGATCTGCCGACGACCGGACGCGAGGAGGACGCGGTGGATCAGCTCGCCACCGTGCTCCTGCTGCAACAGGGCCCGACCGGAGATTCCCTGGCCTTCGGAGCGGTGGGGTGGTTTGCCAGCGACGCGCACCGGAGCCAGCTCGATGCCCTGGAGTTTGCGGACGACCATGGTTTCGACCTGCAGCGGGTGTACAACATCATCTGCTGGATCCACGGTCGCGACCCCCGGGCCTATCCCGAGCTGGTCGAGGACGGCTGGCTCCCGGCCCATCGCAGGGACCGCTGCACCGCGGAGTATCACCGGCTTGCCGAGAGCTGGCGCCGATTGCTCAGGCCTTACCGACGGACAGACTAGGAATTAGGGGTTGGGAGCCGGGGATTGGGGACGCCATCCCCGACCCCCACATCCCAACTCCCAACCACCGTTGAATGGGTTATCTGGCGGGTACGAAGACCCTGAGGCCCGCAGGGAGGATCCGGAACTCGAGCGGCGGGTAAAAGATCTCGACCTCTCCATCGAGGGCCATGTGCAGCATTCTCTCCTTCGAGTCGACTGTGGCAGCGGTCGTACGCACCAGCTCCAGATGGTCGCCATCCAGCGCGGTTCCCAGCACCATGTGCCAGGCAAGCCGGATGAGGCGGACGGGATGCCTCCTCCCGCCGGCGTTGACGATGTAGATCGCGAGCTTCCCATTGGAAAGCGATTCGCGCGAACCGGCGTCGAGTCCCGCGGCACGGTATTCGTTATTCCCCACGAAAACGATCGGGGTGCGGCGGAGCACCACGTCGTCACCCGCATCGAGCCGGATGGCCATGGAGCGGTGCCGCGCCAGCACTTTGAGCGTCACCCATGTCGCGATGATCCATTTCCGGAGACCGGTCGCGGGATGCCGCTGCCGCATCCGCACGATCTGGGGGTAGAGCCCGAGGCTCGCGTTGTTGAGGAATGTCCGTCCGTTGACTTCGCCCAGGTCGATCGCCGTGGTATGGCCGGCCAGCACCACATCCGCGGCGGCCTCCGGATCGAGCGGGATCCCGAGATCCCGGGCGAGATGGTTGAGCGTGCCAAGCGCCAGAACGCCGAGCGGGATATCGTGGCCTACCAGCGCGGCGGCGACCGCGCTGACCGTTCCATCGCCTCCGCCGGCCACCACGACAGCTGCGTTGGCGGCGAGCGCCGCCTCGACCGCCGCGGCGATCTCCTCGCCGCTCCCGGCGGTCGTGATTTGGAGCTCCCGTCCGGCGGCGTGGAATCGCATGGCCAGACGCTCGCCCAGCGCGTCAGCGGTGCCGGCGCCGGAACCCTTGTTCAGGATCAGCGCAATCAGGCCGGAATTCTGAGCGGAGGGCATGTCCTGAAGCTAGCGAATAGCGAAGAGCGAGGAGCGAGGAGCGAAGCGGCTGTCCTCTTCGCTCCTGGCTCTTCGCTCTTCGCTACCGCTGAGAAACTACTGCCCCCCGACGGGTCTGGTTGCAGGGGCCGCCTTTCCGGCATCGAGGTCATTCCAGTTGAGAATCGCGTTGAAGCCCAGGAAAAAGGTTCCCTGGGTTTGCCAGCGCCAGAAGGGGCGGATCGCGAACATCACGACATGTCCCTTGCCGAGCGGGGCGTCCACCAGCTGAGCCCGGCCGGCCAGAGCCTGACCGCCGACCAGGGTGCCGGAGAGCAGCATATCATCGGGATTCGTGGGGAATGCGAGCACCACCCGGGGCCGCTCACCTGCCGGAGCCTGGCCCCCGAATCCACCGGCACCGCCACCACCGCCACCACCACCACCGCCGCCACCGCCCGGCCCGGCCGCTTGACCCCGCCCGGCTGCCGATCCGGACGAGCGAACGGAGTCCGTGGGACTGCCGAAGGGAGAGAGCCGCAGCGGGCTTGCCATGGGCGTGGTGTTCTGGCCCAGTCCGAGGTTGGGCGCTCCACCGCCACCGCCGAAGCCGGCGAATGCTCCGCCGCCGCCGACGCTCAGCACCGGGGCCTGACTGAAGTAGATCGGGATCTGGGTGCCTTCGTAGCCATAGGCCAGCGGACTCCTGGAATCGGTGACGATCCCCCGCAGAATGCTGCCCCGCACGAAGAGTCCTGCCGGCGTTTCGACGGTCACACCGTTGGTCAGGTTGTACTCGGGAAAGATGGTCGCGGTGCTGCCTTCGGTGATCAGGGTGCCGCCTTCCTGCACAAATTTGTAAAGCTCCATCAGCCCCTCGAGCCCCATACCGCCGCGAATGTCATCACTCTGATCCAGCGCGCCGAGGTTGGGCGTGGCGTCGGTCTTCTTGTAGGGGAGCGGAGCTCCCGCGCCCTTCGGGATGCCGTTGACCTGACCCTGCGCGTTCCCGCCGATGTGGGGAAAGACGATGACGTCGTATTTCGCGCGCAGGTTCCCCTCGCGAAGCTTCTGATCGGCGAAATAGGTGTAGGGCACGCCGTAGATATCGAGCGCCGCGCGCACCCAGCCTTCGTTCTGGGTGTTCGCCCAGCTGTGCACATATCCGATGCGCGGAATGTCCAGATCGTGCGTCTTGACGGTCGGGGCCTGTGCCATCGCCCAGCCCGAGAGGCCCAGGCTGGTGAGCACCGGCTCGAGCTTGGCGCGGTCGGCGCTGGCGATGATGAACGATCCGGCCCGGAAGCGATGTCCGCCTGCCTCGAAGTCCTCCTCAGCGGCCTGCATTTTCACGTCGGCCAGCTTGTAGCGGAACGTCACCACGTTGGCATCGCTGGTATGCTCGACCACGATCACGCTGCCGGTGCCGGTCAGGCCTCCCGGCGCCCGGACTTCGGCGAGCACCGGCGTCAGCTTCTGGTCCAGCACGCTCTTGTCGCCCACCGGGGTGATCACCAGGTTTCGCATCAGCGGGAAGGTCCACCCGGTGTCGTCGTAGGGTGACGGATTCTGGGGAGGATAGTTCTGCAGGGAGAAATACATGTCGGCCAGAGTCCGATAGGGCTGGTCGGCCCGGATGACGTAGTCACCCACCGCGACGTTCAGTGCGCCGGCCTTGAACGCCGTCGTGGCGGTCTGGATCTCGAGGCCCTGGCGCCGAAGCTCGTTGATGGCGTCGGCGGCGTCGGCCTTGCGGCGCTGGGCGGCAGGGATCACCCAGGCATACACCGGCCCGTTCTTCCCCTTGTCCACCGACCGCTTGTTCTTGATCCAGTAGTTCTCCAGATACAGCTCGCGGTTCTTGCCGACGTGGCTGAGCGAGAGCAGCACCCCCGACTGCTGGATGTTGGTGTTGTTGCGGGGGCCCCAGTTGATCGTCGGCAGCGGCGGATTGGGCCGGAACCATTCCCGGCTGGTGGTGGTGGGGCCCGCATTCACCACTCGATTCTCGGGTCCGTACCCCATGACCTCGTAAAAGCGGCCGATCGAGTTGTGGGAATGGGCGATGAAGAACATGTAGTTGGGCACCCAGCCGTCGTAGAACCCGTAGGTCCAGACGCCCGGCACCCCGCGCTTGGTCATCTCCATCACGTCGTTCTGCGCCAGCATCCACCACTCGTTGATGGTGATGGGATCGAGCTGCTCGTTGTAGGGGCCGGTCCCCGTCGAGGAGTAGAGGTAGGTCGAGGCCTCGTGCAGATCGTGTAGGACGGTGGGCTTCCACTCCAGGACGGTGCGGGTGACCGCGCGGGTGAGCTCCAGCATCTGGCCCATGCCGTCCCGGTTGTTGTCGTGCGCCACGTATTTCCCCCAGTACATGAGGGGCAGGCGCGAGTCACCCGGGGCGCGCTTCTTGTTGAAGTAGTAGGTGTCCACCTGCTTTTCCCGGCCGTCCACCTCGATCACCGGCGTGATGAAGGTGATCACGTTGTCGCGGATGGCCTGGATGAACGGGGTTTCCTCCACGGCCAGACGATAGGCCAGCTCGATCAGCATCTCCGGCCCGCCGTTTTCGGGAGAGTGCATGCCGCTGGTGAGGTAGTAGATCGGCTTGGCGGTCTTGATCAGCTGCCGCGCCTGCTCCTCGGACGTCTTTCGGGGATCGGTGAGGGATGTCAGCATGCCCTTGTAGCGCTCGAGCTGGCTGATGGTCGCCTCGCTGGCGACGGCCAGCAGGACGATGTCGCGCCCCTCCTCGGTCTTGCCGATCTTCCAGGTCGTGACGCGCGGAGAAGCCTTGTCGAGCGCCTCGAAGTAGCGCTGGATGTCCTTGGCATAGGTCAGCTCACCCGGCATGCCCACCACCCGGCCCAGGAACTTGAGCGGCGTCGGAACCGTGGAGGAGGCGGGGAGATGGTCGACCAGCTCGGTCGTGATGCGGGGGTCCTGAAGGTATTCCTTGATCTTCTTGGTGTACTCCTCGTCGTTCGGCTGGCGGGATTGGGCGAAGCTGCAGGGGGCATGGGCGAGGATCGCCGCGACCGCGAAGACAGCGATTTTGCGGAACATCGTCTCTCCTTTGAAGAGCTATCGGCTGATTGAAGTAATACGCCCGCGTCGCCGTTTTCGTTAGGACTCCCCGCTCCCCGCCCCCAGCCCCGCAGCCCTCCCCGTCGCCCAGGCCCAGAGGAAGTTGTAGCCGCCGATCGGCCCGAACGCATCGAGCACCTCGCCGCAGATGAACAGCCCGGGGTGCCGCCGGCTCTCCATGGTGCGGGGATCGACTTCGGCGAGGGCGATGCCGCCGCCGGTGACTTCCGCCTTCCGGTAGCCCTCGTCGCCGGTCCAGGGCAGCTCCCCTTCGGTGAGGGTATCGAGCAGACGGCCGCGCTGCTCGCGGCGGAGCTGCGACAGCGGGGTCGTTGGATCGAGCCCCAGTGACGCGAGCAGCATCAGGGCGAGGCGATCGGGCAGCTCGGCACGCACCGCGCTCGCCACCGAGCGCGCCCCATCGGCACGGAGCGCGGCCTCCCATTCCTTCCGCCCCAGGCCGCTCCATCGCACCGTGATGTGCGCGCGACGCGCGCGAACCGCGACGTGAGACACGTCGAGCACCGCCGGCCCGCTGTACCCGTGATGGGTGAAGAGGAATCCGCCGGACGCGGTCGCGGTCGCGTCCGCGGAGCGTGCCGTGATCGTCACCGGAAGCGAGACGCCGGCCAGCACCCCGAACGGAGCCGGCTCGGCCAGCAGCGGCGTGAGAGCGGCATAGGTCGGATGCACCGTGTGACCGAGCCCGCGGAGCAGCGCGAGGCCGGTGCCGTCGCTTCCCGTCTTCGGCACCGAAAGCCCGCCGGTTGCGACGATCACCCGGTCGACCCGAAGCGGCGGCGCACCCTCGCGCTCAATGCGCCATCCGGATCCCTCGGGAGCGAGGCCGGTGACGCTGGTGTCGGGAAGGAATCCGGTTCCGCGCCGCACCGCGAGCGCCAGCAACCCGTCGCGCACGTCGCGCGCCCGGTTGGACACGGGAAAGAGCTTCGCCGTCTCGGGCTCCTCGACCAGCGCGATCCGGAGGTCCCCCTCGAAGAACGCGATCTGCTCGCGAAGGGGCCAGGCCCGAAGCATGTTGCGAAGAGTCGCGGAAGAGGATTCGGTGACGAAGCGCCGCTCGTCGACCCGGGCGGGAAGCACATTGCAGCGGCCGCCGCCGCTGATGAGGATTTTCCGTCCCCCGTCCCGGGTGCGCTCGAGCAGCAGGGTCTCCACGCCCGGTCGTGCCGCGAAAATCGCCGCCATGGTGCCCGCCGCGCCGGCGCCGATCACCGCGACCTTCAGAGGCCCTGCTCCAACCGTGCCGGCGGTCCGAGCGAGTCCACCGCCTCGGTCCAGCGGGTGAGCGCCAGCTCGAGCGCGCGCCGGCTCTCCTTGAGCTCCCGGTCGAGCCCACCGGCACGCCGCGCCGCCTCTCCCGTCCCGTCGTACATCGCCGGATCCGCCAGGGCGAGCTCGAGCTCCTCGATGCGGGCTTCGAGCAGATGGACTTCCCGTTCGCTGGCTTCGGCGGCGCGACGGGCGGCCCGCGTCGTTTGCTCGTCTTCGCGCCGGCTCGCCGCCTGCCGCCGAACCCCGTCCCGCGTGGCGAGCCGAGCCGTGGCCTCTTCCCGCTGCCGGATCGCCGCCCGACGACGGGCCCGGTCCGCGGCATGTCCCTCCCACTCCACGAAGGGACCGCCGTAGTCCTCCAGACGATCGCCGTCGAAGGCCCAGACCCGGGTCGAGAGCTCCCGCAGAAACGCCCGGTCATGGCTCACCAGGATCACGGTCCCGTCGTATGCCTCGATGGCGTCTTCCAGCGCCTCGATCGATTCGACGTCGAGATGATTGGTCGGCTCGTCGAGCACCAGCAGGTTGGCCTTGCCCAGCGTCATGAGCGCGAGCGCGGTGCGGGCGCGCTCACCTCCGGAAAGGACCGTGGTGCTGCGGAGCACGTCGTCTCCTGAAAACCCGAAGCAGCCGAGATGATTCTGAATCGGCCCCCGTCCCCACTGGGGCCGGAGATCGGCGATGCAATCGTAGATCGAGCGAGCCGCCGGCACCTGGGCGAGGTCCTGACGGAACCACTCCGCGGTCACGGCGCCGCCAAGGCGGGATTCTCCCGCAGCGGGTGGTCGCGCGCCCAGCAGCGTCGCCAGGAGCGTGGTCTTGCCGGCGCCGTTGGGACCCACCAGCGCGATCACGTCTCCCCGCCGAGCCACCGAGGAAAAATTCCGCACCAGGACCCGCCCCTCGACCGCGACCGAGAGCTTGTCGGCCACCAGGACCTGATCGCCGCCACGCTCCGCGATCTCGAGCCGGAGCACCATGGCATTGTCCTCTCCCGGCGGCGGCGAAAGCCGGGGAAGCCTGGAGAGCTTTGCCCGCCGTCCCTTGGCCTGGGCGCTCATCCGTCCGGCGATGTTGCGGCGGATGTAATCCTCTTCCTTGGCGATGACCTTGCGCTGCTGCGCCACCGCGCGGGCCAGGGCAAGCTCGCGCTCGGCGCGCTGGGTCACGAACGCGGAATAGCCGCCCCGGTACGGCGTGGCGGTGGCGGCCGACAGGTGCAGCACGTGATCCACCGTGTCGTCGAGAAAGGCCCGGTCGTGGCTGATCACGAGGACCGTCTCGCCGAATTCTCCGAGATACTGCTTCAGCCAGTCGATCGTCTCGAGATCGAGGTGATTGGTGGGCTCGTCGAGCATCACCAGGTCCGCCGGCGCGGCGAGCTGGGCGGCCAGTCCCAGTCGTCCCCGTTCCCCTCCGCTCAATCCTTCCAGGGGCCTGATCTTCGCTTCCTCTGCATCGAACCCCAGTCCCTGCACCACCTTGTCCACCCGGGCATGGAATTCATACCCGCCCTCGTGCGCAAAGCGCTCCTGATCGTGGCCGTAGCGCTCGAGGTCTTCCTGGGTGACGGCAGGGCCGAGCTCAGCGAGCCGTTCCCCCTGTCGCTGGAGCGATGCCTCCAGCGCCATGACACCCCGATACCCCTGCGCCGCCGCGTCCCAGACGGTTTTGGCGTCCCCGAAATCGCGGTACTGGTCGAGCATCGCGATCCGAAGCCCCGCCTGCCGGGCGATGGTCCCCCGGGCCGGCTCGAGGGTGCCCGCCAGCAGCCGGAAGAGCGTCGTCTTGCCGGCTCCGTTGCGCCCGACGATGCCCCATCGCTCCCCCGCCGCGACGGTGAACGTCACGTCCCGGAGCAGCGTGGTGGCGCCGAATTCGACGGCGAGGTCGGAGGCGGAGATGATGGACATGGTGGAAAGGTACTAGGGGCTGGGTGCTGGGTACTGGGCAGGGTGGATCAATGAGCGTGCAACTATTTTGAAGCGGATGGCGTCTAGCACCCAGTACCCAATACCCAGCACCCAGCACCCAGCACCCAGCACCCAGAGGTCCCATGCCTCGCAGGCTCCCGCTCTCCTGCCTCCTGCTTTCGGCCGCCGCGTGCGTGCAACCGCTTCGGCTCGCGCGGGACGACTCACCCACCGTGCTCGCCCATCAGCTGCTGCGCGCCCCGAACCCCGCGGAGCGGGGATCCTATCCGGTGCGCACGATGTACTACGGCAGCGGCCGGGACAAGCGACGGACCGTCTTCCGCGACTCGGTCACGCTCCGCACCCAGGTCGTCAACGGAAGCAAGTTCGCCACGGCCCCGACGCCGGCCCTCGGAAAGGAGCGGAAGAAGTACTGGGGCTTCGGTTTCGATTCGCTGCCGGTCAACGGCCGGGTGTGGTATCCCGAGGGAACCGGCCCCTTCCCGCTGGTGCTCATTGTCCACGGCAATCACAACATGAAGCAGTTCTCGGATCCCGGGTATGGATACCTGGGGGAGCTGCTCGCAAGCCGGGGCTTCATCCTGGTGTCGGTCGATGAGAATTTTCTGAACGGCAACATCCGGGGAGAAAACGACGCACGGGGCTGGATGCTGCTCCAGCACCTGAAGGCGTGGAAGCGTTTCAACGACTCGGCCGGCGGCCCGTTCCACAATCGGGTGGATCTGGGAAACATCGGGTTGATGGGGCATTCCCGGGGCGGCGAGGCGGTCGCGGTCGCGGCGGCCTTCAACCGGCTATCGCATTATCCCGACGATGCGACGATCGCCTTCGATTTCAATTTCGGGATCAGGGCGCTGGTGGCGATTGCCCCGATCGACGGACAATACGAGCCGGCCAACCGACCGACCCCGCTGGAAAACGTGAATTACCTGGTGATTCACGGCTCGCACGACGGCGATGTCTCGGCGTTCTCCGGCCTCCGGCAATACTCTCGGATCAAATTCACCGACGGTCAGCCCTGGTTCAAGTCCGCAGTCTGGATGTACCGCGCCAATCACGGACAATGGAATACCGTCTGGGGCAACAAGGACGGCGGCCCGGCCAGCGCGCGATTTCTGGATCTGCGCGGCCTGGTTCCCGAGGAGGCGCAACGCCAGATGGCGCGCGTCTACCTCTCGGGATTCCTGGAGGCGACGCTCAAGGGGAAGAAGGAATACCTGCCGGTCTTCAGGGATCATCGGGTGATCGGAGAGTGGCTGCCCAAGACGATGTACGTCACCCGCTTTCAGGAGAGCGGCTACCACACCATCGCCAGCTTCGGAGAGGATGTCGAGGTGGCCACCGGCTCCGTACCCGGAGTGACGATCGTCGCAGAAAGCCTCGCGACCTGGAAGGAAGGAGTCATTCCCCTCCGGTGGCAGAACGCCAACACCGGACACTACGGCGTCTGGCTCGGGTGGAACAACCAGATCGCGGGGACCGACACCACCAAGACGGGAAAACCGGCGTCCTACACACTTACCATCGGCGACTCGGTGCGCTCCGCCTGGCAGATCGGCGGAGGCACCGCCCTGGTATTCTCGATGGCGCCCACGGCAGCCACTCCGGGTCCCCGCGCCGCGGCAAAAGACACCACCAAGGCCCCCGCGAAGGACACGACGAAATCCGCGAAGCCGGCGCCCAAGCCTCCACGAACTCCGCCCAAAAAGCCGACCGCCGCGGATTCGCTCCCACTGGAAATCTCCATTGAGGCGGTCGACGCCGGCGGCACCAGCGCGAGAATTCCGCTCAGTCGCTACGGCGTCCTTCGCCGCCCGATCGAGGTCACCGTCCTCCGGCGGAAGGGCCGCGACAAGAGCAACTTTGCCAGTCAGGCGGAGCTCATCCCCCAGACCTACGTGATCCCGCTCGCCGACTTCCGGACCGCGGCTCCGGGGTTCGACCCCGCCAGAATCGTGACGGTGCGGTGGGTGTTCGATGGTACCCGCGCGGGCACCGTCCTGCTGACCGACATCGGCTTCTCGAACATCGATCCGGCATTCCTCATTTCGGAAAGGCGCTGAGTCCATGCGACGAGCCGGTACCATCCTATTCGCGGTGCTGACCCTGGCCGGCGCCGCCGCGGCCCAGGACCCTGATCAGGCTCCGCTCGTGCTGCTGCTGCCCGGCGGCACCCGCGCCCTCGGCGTCGGCAACGCCTTCGTCGCAGGCCGCGGCGCCGAAGTGCTCTTCTACAACCCCGCGCAGATGTTCATCATCCGGGGTACCACGGTGTCGGTGGAACGATTCGGCTCGGCGAGTACCCTGGGCACGCTCTCGACGGTGGGACCGTTCGGCAAGGTGCAGCTGGGCGCCGGGGTGCAGTATCTCGATTACAGCGCCTCGCCCGGCGCTTCGTTTTTTACCACGCCCTCCACGCTCACGCTGCGCGGGACCGCCAAGTCGTCCAGCCTTGCCGCCACCGTCGCCGTCGCGGCGCAGTGGAAGGGTGTGCGATTCGGGGTGTCGGGCAAGTACGTGGAAGAGCGCGTGGGTGAGTCCCGTTCCGGGGTCGCGGCCTTCGATGTCGGGCTGGCGCGTGACGTGATGCGGGGAACCATTGGCGTGTCGGTGCAGAATCTCGGGAAGGATCTCGAGCTTCAGGGACAGGAGGGCGAGCTGCCGACCAGCGTCAGCCTCGGCATCGGGCTCCCCTCGATCCTGGTCAGCTCCTACTTCGATTTCACCGGGTTCGCATCGGTCTCCCGCGAGCGGGACGGCCGCATCGTGCCCGGTGCCGGCGCCGAGCTGATTTATCAGCCGGTGCAGGGGTGGACCGTCATCGGACGGGCCGGCGCGCGTCGGGTGCGCGACGTGCCCGATCGCGCGGAGTCGCCCGTCACCGTCGGAGGGTCCTTCGGGCTCGACCGCCTCTGGATCGATTATGCCTTCCAGCCGTACCGCGGTCCCGGATCGGCGCATCGGATCGGACTCAGAATCCAATGATCAGGGGAGGTCCCCCCGCCCGCCGGGATTCCTGATATCTTGGGGGCAACTCCACCACTGGTCCTTTGCCAAACAGCATCGAGACTCTGCGCGCGGCCCTGGCCGGCCGCTATGACATTCAGCGTGAACTGGGCCGTGGCGGCATGGCCACGGTGTATCTCGCCCACGACATCAATCACGACCGGCCGGTCGCACTCAAGGTCGTGCTGCCCGAGCTGGCCGCTTCGATCGGCAACGACCGTTTTCAGCAGGAAATCAAGCTCGCCGCCAGACTCCAGCATCCCCACATCCTGAGCGTCTACGACTCCGGTAACGCCGCCGGCCAGCTCTGGTTCACCATGCCCTTCGTCGAGGGCGAGAGTCTGCGCAATCGGCTGTTGCGGGAGACCCAGCTTCAAGTGGATGAATCGGTGCGCATCGTCCGGGAGGCTGCGCTGGCGCTGGACTACGCCCACCGGCACGGGGTGGTGCACCGGGACATCAAGCCGGAAAACATCCTGTTGTCCGACGGCCAGGCCCTGGTCGCCGATTTCGGGATCGCCCGCGCGGTGGGTGGAGAGAGCTCGCTCACCAGGACCGGCAGCACGGTAGGAACTCCGGCGTACATGAGCCCGGAGCAGGCGAGCGGGGAGCGCAACATCGACGGCCGGGCCGACATCTACGCCCTGGGCTGCGTGCTCTACGAAATGCTCGCGGGGGAGCCACCGTTCACCGGCCCCACGGCGCAAGCGATCGTCACCCGGGCCCTGACTGAAACGCCGAGGCCCCTTACCGCTATCCGTCCCACGATTCCAGCTTCGCTGGAGCGGGTCGTTGTACGGGCGCTCGCCCGCACCGCGGCGGACCGCTATCCGACCGCCGCTGAATTCGCCAAGGCCCTGGGGGCGACCAGCGGCGAAATGAGCGTGACGGGCGCGGTGCCTTCGGCTTCCAGGTCCAGCGCAGGTGGCAGACGCTGGATGCGCATGGCAATACCGGCGGCGGTGGTAGTCATCGCGGCTGCCTTCGCGGGGGGCTACTTCCTCCGGCATTCCGGCAGCGGAGGAACCAAGCGCATTGCCGTGCTCCCCTTCGAGAATCGGGGGGACGCCGCCGACGAGTACTTCGCGGACGGCGTCAGCGACGAAGTGCGCAGCAAGCTCGCCGCGATTCCCGGCATTCTGGTGACCGCGCGGGCCAGCACCAGCCAGTACAAGAAATCCACCAAGACCCCGAGGGAGATCGGCCGGGAGCTGCAGGTGGACTATCTGCTGACCGGCACGGTGCGGTGGATCAAAGGCGCCGGCACCGCCAATCGAGTGCGGGTCAATCCGGAGCTGATCGAGGTCTCCAACTCCTCGGAGAAGTGGTCAGCGCCGTTCGACGCCGAGCTGTCCGATGTGTTTCAGGTGCAGTCGGACATCGCGGGAAAGGTCGCTTCGGCGCTCGACCTGGCCCTGGGTGCGGGCGATGAGGCCCGGCTCGCGGCCCGGCCCACCGAAAACATTCAAGCGTACGACGCTTTCCTCAAAGGGGAGCAGGCCACCCAGGCGCTGGGGGTGAGCGACGCGCCGCATCTTCGGGAGGGGCTCGCCTGGTATGAGAAAGCGGTGGCGCTGGACAGCGGCTTCGTCGAGGCCCGGGCCCGCGTGGCACGCACTCTGTCGACCCTGTACAACAACGGACCTACCGTCGAAGGGGTCGAGGCGGCGCGTGCGGCGGCGGAGGGGGTGACGAAACTGGCACCCGACCATCCGGCGGCGCGCCAGGCGCTGGGGACCTTCCTCCTCAACCAGAAGAAGGACTATACCGGCGCGCTGGAGCAGTTCAAGCTGGCGATCGCGGATGAGCCCAACAATGCCGACCTGCTGACCTCGGCGTCCCAGGCGGAACGAGTACTGGGACGCTGGGACGAATCCCGGGCTCACCTGGAGCAGGCGGTCAAACTGGATCCCCGGTCGGTGCGGACCGCGAGATTCATGGCGAGGGTCCTGCACGACACGCGGCGCTACGACGAGGCGCTGGTGGCGTGGGACCGCGCCTCGGCGCTGGCGCCAACCAATCTCGCGATCATCCAGGGGAAGGTCGGCTCGTGGCTCACCCAGGGCCGGCTGGACAGCGCGCGCGCGGTGATCGCCAGGGCGCTCAAGGTGGTGGATACCGCGGCGCTGGCGGCGCACTTCGCGCTCTACCAGGAGCAGATGTGGGTCCTGCCCGACGAGATCAAGCCGATGGTGACGAAGTTCACTCCAAAGAATTTTGACGGCGACCGGGGCCAGTGGGGACTCAAGGTCGGGGGTACCTGGAAGCTGCTGGGCGACCCCGCCCGGGCCCACGCCTTTGCCGACTCATCGCGGATGGCGCTCGAGGCGGAGCTCAAGCAATTCCCCGAGGAGGCCCAGCTGCACGAGCTGCATGGCAGGGCGCTGGCGCTGGGGGGCTGGAAGAAGGAGGCGATCGCGGAGGCGGAGCTCTCGCTTCGGATGCGGGAGACCGAGCTCGACGCCGGCACCGGGCCCTACGTCCGATTTCAGGTAGCGAGGATCTTGATCCAGGCGGGCGAACTCGACCGGGCGCTCGACTTGATCGAGCCTCTGCTCCTCACCAACGCCTCCGATCTGACCCCGGCCTACATGCGGATCGACCCGAGCTTCGCGCCGCTCAAGGGGAATCCCCGATTCGAGCGGTTGATCGCGGGGAAATAACTGGGTGCTGGGTACTGGGTGCTGGGTACGGGAACTGGTTTGCCTACTGCCCAGTGCCCAGTGCCTAGTGCCTAGCGCCTAGCGCCTAATCCGCCCGCATCGCCACCAGCGGATCGATCCTCGCGGCGCGCCTCGCCGGGAGCCAGCTCGCCGCAATGGCCACTACGCCGAGCAAGAGCGGTACGACCGCGAACGTGAGGGCATCGGTCGCCCGCACACCGTACAGAAGCGTCGTGAGCACCCGGGTCAGCGCGAGCGCGCCGGTGAGACCGATGACGACCCCGATCAATGCGAGTCGGGCGCCCTGTCGCACCACCAGTGCCGTGACTTGCCGCCGGCTGGCGCCCAGGGCCATCCGTACGCCAAGCTCGCGGGTCCGCTGGGCCACCGCGTAGGAGATCACCCCGTAGATCCCCATCGCCGCGAGGATCATCGCCAGCGCGGCAAACAGGCCGATCACCCTCCCCTGCAATCGCTGTCTCCACAGCGACCGGCTGACGACTTCGTCGAGCGTCTGGACCTGGTAGAGGGGCAGATCGGCATCGAGCGAGTGGACGATCCCCGCGACGCTGGGAAGCACCTCAGTGGGGTTTCCGCTGGTCCGGATCGTGAGGGTCTGGGAATACCCGGCATATTCGAAGAAGGGAAAGTAAACCGCCGGTCCCATGGGCTCGGGCAATCGGTACTGCCGAACATCGCGGGCTACTCCCACGATCGTGATCCACGGATCTTTACTCGCCTGCCCACCGAACTTGAGCCGCTTGCCGACGGGGTTCTCCCCGGGGAATTGCTTGGCCATCAATTCATTGATGACTGCCACCGGCTGCAGCGTATCGCGATCGGTCGACAGGAGGCCGCGCCCGGCGAGAATTGGAACTTCGAGCGAGGGAAAGTA
>Ga0075429_100001001_pt1 | contig 22459 bp, 13 predicted proteins | sample RhiMetdeltSRZDD3_FD_75295 | JGI IMG/M metagenome (GOLD analysis project Ga0075429, IMG submission 75295) | Populus rhizosphere microbial communities from Tennessee, USA - Rhizosphere MetaG P. deltoides SRZDD3 | ecosystem: Host-associated > Plants > Roots > Rhizosphere > Soil | place: USA... | reverse complement strand
TCAAAGCGCAGGACACAATTGCAGATCTGAGGCAGGGCAGCAGGCGCTACATGGCCTGGCTCTGCAGGACGGTCTGTGGGCGCGGGATCAATTGCCGGCGTGGGCAGCGCTGGAGTATTGGCTCCACTTCCACAAGAGGTTAACAGAAAGAGGAGCAGGAGTCCAAAAAAGAGCGATCGTCTAGCCTGCATGATTTTGATTCCCTCCAAAGTATAGTCCATAAACCCTTCATTTCATTTGAGTTTAACACCCCTCTAAGGAGGGGTTTTTACCCATCGTTCACTATGTGGAATGAGTGTCCGGGCAATCCTGGAAGGGGGAGGGCAATCCATCGCCTTGCAGGGCATGAAATACTATTACAGGCGGATGCTTGATTCATTCTACGAACGTATGATGGGGTCAGATTAGGTCGCCTAATCTGCTTTGCTTTCACAATTCTCCTCATAAGAAAGCAATTCATTGGACGGAGAGGCGGGCACCGGGACTACGCAGCCTGGTTTCCGCCTCCCTCCGTGTAATCCAAAAGGAGGTGGTTGTAACTGGCACGTCGAAACCTTAGATCATACCCCTCACGAATAATTTACTTTTCAAGGAGAGAAGAGCATGAAAATTAAAAGACTGTATTACGTTCTAAGTTTGCTCGTCATGGTCAGCATGGTGCTTGCCGCCTGTGCTCCCCAGGTACCGGCGACCCAGGCCCCACAGGCGCAGACCGAGGAACCCGCCGCCACCGATGCGCCCATGACCGAAGAACCTACGACCGCACCAACGGCGGAACCAACTGCCGAACCCACAACACGCCACGGCGGCTGGCTGGATGAGATCGATGTCTCGGTCGTAGCCGCTGACTCAGCCATTTCACAACTGCAGGCTGGCGCGATTGACTTGTATTCCTATGGCCTTGCCTCAGATGCGTATCCTGCCATCAAGGAGTCAGGACTTAATTATGCTTCTGCCATGGGCGGCAGTTATTCCATTATGTTCAACCCGGCTGTCTTCACAGACACCACAAAACTCAATCCGTTTTCAAATCGCAAGATCCGTGAGGCGATGAACTGGCTGATCGATCGCAATTACATCAACCAGGAAATCTATGCCGGTGGTTCGCTGCCGAAGTATTTCGCCATTACGACGCAACTTGTGGAATATACAGATTTAGTGGATACAGCCCGCGCTCTGGAAGCCAAGTATGCCTTTAACCCCGACAAGGCAAATGAAGTGATTACCGCCGAAATGGAAGGCATGGGTGCTGAGCTCGTGGACGGTAAATGGAGCTTCAACGGCCAGCCGATTACACTGGTCTTCCTGATCCGTTCCGATGGTGACGGCACGCGCCAGCCGATGGGCGATTACGTTTCCAATCAGCTGGAATCCATCGGCTTTACGGTGGATCGCCAGTACAAGACCTCCACCGAAGCCGCGCCGATCTGGCGTGGATCCATCGCCAGCGAGGGCTTATGGAATATGTACACTGCCGGCTGGCTTCCCAGTGGTCTGACGCGCGATGAGCGCTCACAGTTCCAGCAGATGTACTTGAATACCAGTGTCCAGGGTGTGGATCCGTTCCTCTCGAACGTGTCTGACGAAGAATTCCAGCAGCTAGGCGATGACCTGGCGCAGGGAACCTTCGCCACGACGGAAGAACGCAAGCAGATGATGGCCAAAGCCATGGAGCTTTCCCTGCAGGACTCCATGCAGGTCTTTACGATTGAACAGGTAACGTACTCTCCCTCCAACCAAAATGTTCAGGTCACGTATGACCTTGCTGCCGGTGTGGAAGCCGCTTTTGTCGGTGCCTACAACCTGCGCTTCAAAGATCAGGAAGGCGGCACGATGAAGGTCGGCACGTCTGACCTTTTCACAGAACCATGGAACACCGTGTCTGGAAGTAACTGGGTCTGGGATTCGAATATCATGCGCGCCACCACCATGGGACAGGCAAACACGATCGGTTCAGGCGGCTTGATGGGCGATCCTTATACCGGCCTGGCATGGCCGCAGCGCATCGAAAGCGCAACCCTGACCTACAAGGAAGGCCTGCCAATCAAGCACAATCTGGATTGGCTGAATGTCGAAACCGCTGCGCAGATTGATGTCCCTGAAGATGCCTGGGTAGATTGGGATGCGACCGAGCAGCGCTTCATTACCGCTGCAGAGAAATTCCCGGATGGACTGACGGCGAATGTCAAGAGCGTTGTCGTCTATCCCGGCGATCTGTTCGATACCGTCAAGTGGCACGATGGCAGCCCCATCTCTGTTGGCGATTTTGTCATGGCGATGATCCAGGGTTTTGATCCCGCCAAGCCCGAAAGCGCCATCTACGATGAATCGCTGGCGCCCAGCCTCGAAGCCGCCCTCGAATCTTTCCGCGGCTACCGCATCACCTCGACCGATCCGCTGACGATTGAAGCCTACAACGATGCCTATAACGCGGATGCAGAATTGAATATCCTGCCTCTGTGGCCCATCTCTCCGTTTGGACTTTCCGGCGAAGACAGCTGGCCGATCTTCGCCATCTCGAATCTGGCGGAGGAGAATGGTGAGCTGGCCTACACCTCCAACAAAGCCGATACCCTCAAGATCGAACAAACCAGCTGGGTCGGTGGACCGAGCCTTGAGATCCTGTCCAAGTATTTGGATCAGGCTGCCAGCGAATCGTTGATTCCCTACGAACCCACCCTCGGGCAATATATCACTAAGGAAGAGGCGGACATGCGCTACGCCAATTTCAAAAAGTGGTTCGAGGATCACGGTCATTTCTGGGTTGGCACGGGTCCCTACTTCCTGGACCAGGTCTTCACCACAGAGAAGTCCCTTGTGTTGAAAAACAACCCGGACTTCGTTGACCTCTCGGACCGTTGGGCTGAGTTTAGCGAGCCCAAGCTCGCCAGCATCCAGCTTGACGGGCCTGCCCAGGTCAAGGCTGGCGAGGAAGCAGTCTTTGATGCCATTGTTAACTTCAAAGACCAGCCCTATGCCGAAGCAGACGTCAAGGAAGTGAAGTACATCCTGTATGACACAACCGGCGCGGTGGTGGAGATAGGCGCAGCGAACATGCTGTCGGAAGGTCAATACCAGGTGACTCTGGCGCCGGCTACGACTTCCAAGCTGCCGAATGGTTCGGCACGGCTGGAACTGGCGGTCGTGCCAGTCCCGGTGGCAGTTCCGGCGTTCACGTCGCTTGATTTCGTAGCTATTCCCTAGTCGTTCGTATTCAACTTACTGGAGAGGGACAGGAGCAACCTGTCCCTCTCTTAACCTTATGTGAGGTAACGATGACAGTTGCCACTCGAACACCTTCTGAAAAGACTCTGGTCAAGAACACGGCTCACACCGGCACCTTTGCGCGCGTGTCGCGCTATGTCCTCATGCGATTATTGGTCTTGTTTGCAACGGTTGTGATCGGTGTCTACCTTACCATTATGATCGCGAACATGGGCGGCTATGTGGACCGGATCATGAAGAGCGAGATCCGTGACCGCATCACGCAGAGCATCGGCTTGAACCCCTCCATGCAGAAAATGGATCCGGGGGTCCGCAAGCAGTTGATCGAGGAAACGATTGCCAATGAGGAGGAACGGCTTGGGCTCAACATCCCGATCGCGATCCGGAACTTCCGCTATCTCTCGAACGCGCTGACCCTGCAGCTGGGCCGCGCCATCAACATGACCAGCGACAGCGGCTCGAAGCAGGTACGCCTGATCCTTCTGGAAAGGCTGCCTCCCACTCTGCTGCTGATGGGCATTTCACAACTGTTCTTATTCTTTTCGAGCATCCTGCTGGCGCTCAACCTGTCGCGCCGCTACGGGAATTTCTGGGATCGGCTTGTGGTTGCCCTTTCACCCACCTCGGCGGTGCCACCCTGGTTCTACGGTATTTTCCTGATCCTGATCTTTGCTGCGCTTTTAAAGATACTGCCCTTTGGCGGCATGGTGGATTCACCCCCACCGTCGAACCCGATCGATTACTCGCTGAGTGTGGTCAAGCACCTCACGCTGCCTGTGATATCGCTGGTGCTCAGCTCCTTCTTCCTCAGCATTTATAACTATCGCACCTTCTTCCTGATCTATTCCAGTGAAGACTACGTGGATATGGCAAAGGCGAAGGGACTGCCTTCGCGCGATGTGGAGCGCCGCTATATCCTGCGCCCGACGTTGCCCAACATCATCACCAACTTTGCCTTTCTGATCATCGCTCTGTGGACTGGGGCAACCATTACAGAAACGGTTTTCCTGTGGCCCGGGCTCGGGAGAACTCTGTACCACGCCATCGGTCTGTACGATATTCCCATTATCGTCGGCTCCACGATCATCTACGCCTACCTGCTGGCAATGACCGTCTTCCTTTTGGATTTCATTTACGCTCTCGTGGATCCGCGCGTCAAGGTTGGTGGCAGATAATATGAACTCACTGAAAAATTCCCTCCGAAGTCTCTTCTATTATCCTTCGGCTGTGCTGGGGATGCTCGTGGTCTTCCTGCTGGTCTTCCTGGCGGTATACGCCATGATCAAGGTCCCCTACAACGAAGCCATCCGTTTGTGGCGCGGCGGTGAGGAGGTCTGGTATCAAAACCCAAAGTTCGCTCCTCCCTCGTGGATCAACTTCTTTTCGAGCAAGAAGTATGCCGAATCCTTTGCCGTCCGCACCTCGGATGGCAGCATGGTGAAAGAGGTGACGCCCGGGGCGGAGGGGACATCCACTATGGAAGCCTCCTATACCTTTGACTTTATGTCCGATTACTATCCCCAGGATATCATCCTGTATCTCACCTCCAATTATCAGGAGAAACAACCATTTATTTCTGCCGAATGGCTGACCCCGGATGGAAGGAAGATCAGGCTCACGAATCTGGCGCTCTCGCAAAAGCAGACCTATCGATTTTCACAGGATGCCAAGCTAAAAACCAAATTGCGCACGGACGATATCATCCCGGCATTGTTTTCCGATCCCGAGACAGGCGACATTATCAAGGGGCAGTACCAGCTGCTGATCACGGGCGCGACCTTCGAACCCGAGTCGGATATCAATATTGAGTTTGTGTTCCACGGTCAGGTTTTTGGGATCGCAGGGACGGATCATGCCCGCCGCGACCTTGTCCTTCCACTGTTGTGGGGCGCGCCGGTGGCCCTGGCCTTCGGCCTGCTTGCTTCACTCGGGACGTCCGTCCTGACAATGGTCATTGCCGCAGTGGGTACCTGGTATGGCGGCTGGGTGGATGAGTTGATCCAGCGCATCACGGAGATCAATATTGTGCTGCCCTTCCTTTCGATCCTGATCATGATCGGCACGTTTTACTCGCGCAGCATCTGGGTCATCCTGGGAGCAACGATCCTGCTTAGTATTTTCACAACGTCGATCAAAGCGTATCGTTCGATCTTTGTGCAGGTGAAGCAATCGATGTACATCGAGGCGGCCCGCGCCTATGGAGCGAGCGGCTCGAGAATTGTCTTTCTGTACCTGATCCCACGCATGATCCCACTGCTCATCCCCGGGCTGGTCTCCTCTGTCCCCGCCTTCGTATTCCTGGAAGCCTCCCTGGCGCTGTTGGGACTGGGTGACCCCGTCCTGCCGACCTGGGGCAAGATCATCGAGAACGCCAATTCCAACGGTGCGTTATATCGCGGCTACTACTACTGGATTCTGGAACCCGCGACTCTGCTGATGATCACCGGTCTCGGTTTTGCTATGTTGGGGTTCGCGCTCGACCGTGTTTTCAATCCGAAACTGAGGGATGTATGACCACGCCAACGAACGCGACACCGAAAAAACTGCTTAAGATCGAGGACCTCGTCCTGCACTTCAAAACACGCAGCGGTACTGTACAGGCTGTGGATGGCGTTGACTTTGAGCTAGATTCCAACCGCGCCGTGGTCATCCTGGGGGAATCGGGATGCGGCAAGAGCTCGCTTGCCAAAGCTCTCCTGCGTCTTCTGCCGCGCAACGTCCAACGCTATGACGGCGAAGTCTATTTGCAGGGCACAGATGTAATGAAATTCGACGAGGAACAATTCCGCCAGAATGTGCGCTGGGCAGAAATTTCTCTCGTTCCCCAGGCGGCGATGAACGCTCTCAATCCTGTCATGAAGGTGGGCGACCAGGTTGCAGAGCCTGCCATGATCCATCTTGGGATCAAGAAGGACGAAGCCTTCGGGCTGGCAAAGCGCATGTTTCAGCATGTGGGTGTGCCTGACGACTTTCTAGAGCGCTACCCATTCGAATTGAGCGGTGGGATGCGCCAGCGCGTGGCACTCGCCATGGCGCTGGTCACCAGCCCCAGCCTGATCGTCCTGGATGAGCCAACCTCCGCCCTCGACCTGCTCACGCAAGCCAACATCATGAACGTGCTGAAGCGCATAAAGCAGGAGCTCGGCACCTCGTTCATTCTCATCACACACGACATCGCCACGTCCAGCGAACTGGCAGATGAAGTAGCCATCATGTATGCCGGCCAGATCGTGGAAGTGGGGCATGCCCGCGATTTCTTCCCCGCCCCCCTGCACCCCTACGCCCAGATGCTGATGGCAAGTGTGCCGCGCCTGCGCAGTGACTCGGATCCGATGTTCATCACCGGTCAGCCGCCGAGCCTGATCGACCTGCCGACCGGCTGCCGTTTCAAAGCGCGCTGTCCGTTCCGTTTTGACAAGTGTGATAAGGAACCGCCCATGTTCGGCAAGAACGGTCGCAAGGTCAAATGCTGGTTGTATGAATAGGTCACGTTTCTAACGTGACTTACCTTAATAACAGGGATTTATGACTACGCCTGCACTTTACGATGTCCTCCACAGTTTTAAAGATATTCACAAAGTTGTTCTTAACCTTGCCGATGATTTGAGCGATGAACAACTGAACTGGAAGCCGGAAGGCTACAGTACCTCCATCGGATTTCATCTCTGGCACCTGGCACGCGAATCGGATTATCTCAAAGCGGCCATCCTCCAGTACTATCCACATGTCCTCAGCGGGTTTGATGACAGCAAAGAGATCTGGGAAAAAGAAGCCCTTGCGAACAAATGGGGATTTCCGGAAGGATTCCATCAAACCGTCGGCACCGGTTTAAGCGACGAGGTTGCCGCGACCCTTCCTATTCCTAACAAGGATGAACTGCTCACCTACCTTCGAAATTCCTATGAGGCCATCGAATGCTTCATCGAAACACTCGATACCACCTATCCGAGCTTCGAAACTATGGATAAAGAATTAAGGAAGAAGGTCGAGATGATCCGCTTGAACCTGCTCGTGTTCCTGTCACACGACTGCCGTCATCTCGGCATGATGGAATGCCTGAAGGGGCTGCAGACCGGCTTTGGCTCGGCGACAGAGAAAAGAAAGTAGAAACGGCTTTCCTGAGACTCACACAGATGGCCTTCTTTACAGACCGTCATTGACGCGACCCGGATGGTCATCAGATTGAAATTATGCGTTTGGAGAAATAATTGCAAGAAGGAGAAATCCCATGCTGGATGAATTCAAAGAGGTTCTAATGGCGACTGAAACAGCAGCAAACAAGAATGGAAAGAAAAAACCGGATACTTTACTTGTCATCAGTGATCTGCATGTCTGGTACGAACTACGCCGGTTCGGATTTGGCCACGCAGGTTACGTGAAAGCTGTGGATGGCGTCAGTTTCAAACTGGAGGAAGGCGAAACGATCGCCGTTGTGGGTGAGTCGGGCTGCGGGAAATCCAGCCTGATGAAGACGATCCTCGGGTTGAACGTTCCCACGAGTGGGGAGGTAGTCTTCGACAACGATAATTTGTCGGCGTTGAATCAGGGGGGATTGCGAAAATATCGTTTCAAAGTGGGTTACGTTCAGCAGGACCCGTATGGGGCGCTGCCGCCTTTTATGAATGTCCAAAAGATCCTGGAGGAACCGCTCATCGTCAGCGGGATGAAGAATAAGGAGGAACGCCTGGCGCGTATCCATAAAGTGATGAGCGAGGTCAAGATGCATCCGGTAGAGGATTTTCTGCCCAAGTTTCCACACATGTTGAGCGGTGGTCAGCAGCAGCGTATCGTGATCGCCCGTGCCATGCTGCGTGAGCCGAAGCTGATCGTGGCAGATGAACCCGTTTCGATGCTCGATGCCTCCGTCCGTGTGGAAATCCTGAAGCTCATGCGCGCCCTGCAAGAATCACACGGGCTCTCAGTGATTTACATCACTCACGATCTTTCCACCGTGAAATATTTCTCTCGACGAATCTTTGTAATGTACGCTGGCAACCTGATCGAAAAAGCGGACACGCGCCGCCTGCTCGAGAACCCGCTCCATCCGTATACGCGCGCATTACTCGCGGCGACCTCCGATCCCGACGCGCGCAACGCGGAATCCTTCAAAGAGGTGCCGCCGGGGGAGCCACCCAGCCTGGTCAACCCGCCCACCGGCTGCCGTTTTCACCCGCGCTGCCCGCACTTTATGGCGGGCTTGTGTGATGTGAAATTCCCTCCCGATTTTGAGCCCGAACCGGAGCACTATGTGGCTTGCTGGCTCTATCAGGACAGCCCTGTAGCCGACAACAAAAACGCCGAAGCCTACGCGCGGGAGAACGGTCACTATGCGAGCTAATTTTATGAGCTCCCCCCGTTTTCTGCTGGGCATCGGTGTATTCCTGATGCTGTTGGGTGTTGCCCTGCCATTCTTAATGGTGATCCAGGTTCTGGAGTCGACCTTCTTTTTGAATTTCCTTTCGTGGGGCGCCTCCGTAGCCGGGCTGGCGTTTGGGACCATCGGCTTTGCCATGTACTCGCGGGGGAGGAAAGACTAACTTCCCAGCGCGTAGGCGAGGGCTTCCTCCCGTGTCATCTTCTGACCCTCATCGTAGGCATCCGAGAACGCGACTTCTCCCAGCTTTGCCAGGCAGGAGGCGATGATCTTATCGACATTCGCCTGCTCAATCTCGGGTCGAGTATCCTGTATTTTTTCACGCATGCGATCTGCCCAGCCGATCAGCCGCGCTGCGTACTCCGGCTTCGCCACGGCGGCGAACAGCTCTGCCATGCCTTCCAGGGCGAAGACCGTTCCTATGGTGTAACTGTCCTTCCCGAAATTTTTGGCATTTTCTGTCAGAACCTGGCGTGCTTCGGTCCACTTGCCTGAACGCAACAGGAGATGCCCCAGACGGACCTCTGCCCAAAGATACGACATCCGATTGCCTCTTTCCTGGGCTGATCTCATCACCTCCCTTAGCAACGTCTCTGCCGGCTCGTACTCCCCCTTCATCGATGCGATCAGGCTTTTTGTGACCCGCGGATTATCCCAAATATTTGCCCGTCGGTTGGCTTGCCATAAACGCAGGGCCTCATCTACGCATTTTTCACCCAGCTCGAAATCTCCATGCAAGACCCTGAATTGTCCCAGCAAGCCAAGCAGGTTTGCGAGGGTAATTTGATCGCCCACTTCGCGGAATAAGCGGATCGCACTTTCCCAGTGCACAAATCGCTTCTCCAGATCGTGATAGCACCACCCCAGATAAAGGAGGGCATTTGCCTCCCGCCAGCGATCGCCTAAAGACTGTGCCAGGGATAGAGCCTGCCTGCCAATGTCAATGGCTTTCTCGAGCTCGTCCTTAAACTGATACATATTTTCCAGCGAGATCAGCACATCCACCTCACCCTGGCGATTCCCGGCCGCGCGGAATAAAGCCAGGCTTTCCTCCGCCACAACCAACACGCGGTCGAATTGTTGCAGCCATGTCAAAAGCCAACCATACGCACTCAGGGCATGGGCGCGGGCGAGAGGGAAATCTTTTGATTCTGGCTTGTTGATGAAATTTTCCAGCCAGCGGCAGCCCTCCAGCAGGTTGGCACTTTCCCAATAGCGCATCAGTTTACTCGATAGATAGAGTCCCGCTTCCACATCGATTTTATCTGCCCAGTGCAGAGCGATGCGTAAGTTGTTGCGCTCATCGTTGAGACGGTCCATCCAGTCCACCAGGGAAGGGCCTCTTAACTCCACTTCGGCCTTCTCCGCCAGGCCCATAAAATAACCCAAATGCCAGGTATGGAGCATATTCTGGTCGCCGGATTCGATCAGTTTTTGCAACGCATACTCGCGCACAATTTCATGAAAGCCATAGCGGGTTCCGCGATCTGTTTGATGCACGACAATGAGTGACTTATTCACGAGCGCACTGGTCAAATCCAAAACGTTCCCGTCGCAAACAGCTTGTGCTGCATCCAGAGTCCAACCGCCGGCAAAAATGGAGAGCTGCCGGAGAAAGACACGCTCTAGTTCCTCGAGCAATCCCCAGCTCCAATCCATGGAGGCTTGCAGGGTTTGGTGTCGCGGTGAGGTTGTTCGGCTCTGGTTTGCCAGCACCTGGAATGACTTTTCCAACTGGTGCAGGATCTCGTCTACTTGCAGGATGTTAACGCGTGCCGCGGCAAGTTCGATCGCCAGCGGAATGCCATCCACTTTTCGGCAAATCTCTGCCACGCTTTGAATGTTCTCGTTCGTCAACTCAAACGCCGATTGCACCAGAGCGGCGCGTTCGGCAAACATTTGGATTGCCTCATACTTGCCCAGTTTTTCAAGCGAGCCTTTCCTCGGCTCCGGCACAGCCAGGGATGGGACGCGGTAGGTTGCTTCACCAGTGATACCAAACGCCTCGCGGCTTGTAGCAAGGATCTTCAGCCCCGGGCAATGCTGGAGTAAAGCTGTGATCAATTGCGCGCAGGCATCCAGCAGATGTTCGGAGTTATCGAAAATCATCAGGGCTGTTTGTCTGCGCAGGGTGTTGGTAAGTAGATCGAGGAGGGATGAGTCTGACCGTTCCCGGAGTTCGAAGATCGCTGCAACCGTTTGTGGCACCAGGGCGGGGTCGGAGAGAGAGTCCAGGGCGATGAACCAGACCCCGTCTGGATACTCCTGCAGAAGTTTATGCCCGACCTGCAGCGCGAGACTGGTCTTGCCGATTCCACCCGTGCCGATCAACGTCACAAGCCGGTTGCCCGCGACCAATTTCGCAATGTCTTTCTGTTCCCTCTCGCGCCCGATGAAACTGCTGAGCTGGTGTGGAAGGTTGTGGGGCGAGGCGCGTTTCTCTCCCGGCTTCTCGACCCGCACGGGCTTGATCTCCCGCTTGCGGATCTTTTTGTAAAGCTCGCGCGTCTCCGGCTGCGGGTCCACTCCCAGTTCCCGGCGCAGGATCTGTTCACAGGCCTGGTATTGCTTCAACGCCGCGCTGTGCTGGCCCGCCTGAATGTAGAGATGCATCAATTGTCGATGGGAGGCTTCATTGAGTGGGTCGAGAGTGATCAATCGCCGCGCATATGGAATCGCCTGATCCGTCTGTCCCAGAGTACAGTAGTCTTCTGAAAGCTGGAGCAGAGCCACTGCCAGTTGATGACGAAGCTCTTCCGATTTGGCAAATGCCCATTCGTTGAAGCCGGAGGCGTCCTTGAGGCTGAACCCAGTCAGGAAGTGATTGCGATACAACTTAACGGCATCTGATAAAAGCGGGGTTCGAAGTGTCGCCTCACTCTGAGCGCGGCTTTGCGCAAGCAGAGACTCAAATTCACTCACATCTACATAGATCTCAGAATCCGAGTTTAACTCGATGGCTTCGCGTTCTGCTCGGATCCAGCCCTCGCCGATTGATTGTTGTACCTCCCACAGGGTGTGGCGTAGATTCGTGAACGCCCGGGACTGGTCAAAATCGGGCCAGAGCAGTGCACTTAAAGAATCGCGGGTTTGACGGTTGCCGTTCACCGCGAGGTACGCCAAAAGCGCCATCGCTTTTCGGCGGCTGGCGGTGACGGGCTCGTCGTTCAGATAAAGCTGTGGGGGACCCAGCAGGTTCAGGGCAAGCTTTGCGGGCATTTCTCTCCTGTTGCCTCAACAGTTTTCGATTATATCCCCTAAAGTAGGTCAAAGATGTGAAGTTACGCATTCCGACACGCTCTGCGACACGGTTGAGCAACGCCTCCTGCGTAAACTAGGGTCAAGTTCAACAAATTCAAAAGGAGAAAGAATGAACACATACACAAATGCGATCCACCCCAAGCAAGACGGTCATCGAACCGCCCGCAATAACCCGCTCCATAATACAGCCCTGGTGGCAATCTTATTGGTACTGGTTACAACGGTTGCCATTGCCGCTTACATCGCCAGCCGACCGGCTGTTGCGGCTGAGAAGGGTCTGGCTGTGCCTTACAGCAACGCACTGGAAATGCAATATGCGCGACCCTGGCTCGAGGCCCAGAACAAACCGGTGGCTGCGTACGGGAATGCCCTGGAATTGCAGTATGCCCGGTCTTGGCTGGAGGTCCAGAACAAACCTGTGGTTGCATACAGTGATGCCCTGGAATTGCAGTATGCCCAGCCCTGGCTTGATAAAGCAGAACGACTTATTGTAGTCACCGGCAATGCACAGGAACAGATTCCGCTCATTTGTTCCAGCAGTATGGAAATGCTCTATGCCTGCAAATCCGGGTATGGTCTTCCATAGTAGCATGACCATTGAGTTCAGTATTTGAGCAAACAGTTGCGCTAGTGGATGGTAGAGACAGGGCCTCCTGGTGGGGCCCTGTCTCTACAAAACGTGATCGCGAGAACATCTCCGGTCAGGCTCTCAGAGACGAATTGGGGGAAGGAAAGCAGGCTCATCACGATCAAGTACTCGACCAGTTGGGCTGCTTTGCCTTTAGGGTTCCATGCCCGAAAAAAAGACCAGCCTTCGTTTATGGGTGTAGAGGAAAGAGTATCTTATGAACGCGCTTTATGAAGGATTATGTATTTTGGCAGTCATTTCGCTGAGCGTCAGCGGATGTGCCGCGCAACCTGCTCAGTCTGGGCAGGACGATCATGCCGCGCCAAAGACTGCTATCTATGAGTCGATCCTCGGCAAGCCGTTGAGCGATGTAGCTATGACCGAGTTCCTAGCCAGTAATGAATGCTCCAGTGCAAATCATTTCCTGCTCTGCCATTCCGCAGGCATAGCTTTGTGGATAGAGTCAAACCAGGTGGTGGAAACGGTGTATCTCTACCTGAACAATGACGAAGGATTTTCCCCTTATCAAGGTGAATTACCTCATGGTTTGAAATTTTACGACATCATGGGAAGTGTAGAGCATAAGCTAAGGAAACACGGTCTCGGGAATGGCGGCTTACCAGACGAAGGAGATACGCCGGACTTTCTGCACTACTGGGCAACCTACCAGCAGGCAGGTATGACTATTATCTATAATTCACCCTCTCCCGAGGATGAAGATGCGACGATCTATGCGATTTTTCTGAGCAATTAGATTCTCATATACAAGGGCGGATATCCACCCTTAAAATAATGGGGCAAGGGGGGCGCAAACAGAAACGTGGTCGAGAGTGTATGCTCGGCCACGTTTGTTTTTACCCGTTCAACTCCCTTCATGCATGTGCAAATGCTTCCGAATGCATCATGGTTCGGCAGGGCATACTTCCACGTGTAAATACTTCTGGCATTCCTCGATCGTCAGGGAACGTGTAGTACGTGTGCGCGCGAGGGCAACCAGGTCTTCTACTTGCAGCGTATAGACTCGCACTCCATCATCTCCGCCTGTAAACAGGTGTTTTCCATCTGGACTAAAGGAAAGACAACATAAGCCTACCCCACTCCCGTAAAGCGTCATCAATTCCTTACCAGAATTAGCATCCCAGACTTTCGCTGTTCCATCGCGGCTAGCTGTGGCCAATTGTGTCCCGTCCGGGCTAAAGGATATGTCAACGATTGCACTTGTATGGCCGGCGAAATTGAGCAATTCCTTGCCGGTAAAAGCATCCCAGACTTTGATGATTTCATCATTGCTGGCAGTGGCGAGGCGTCTTCCATCGGGGCTGTAGGCTACGCCATACACTGTTCCCGGATGGCTAAGGTGAAACAATTCCTTTCCAGTTGTCGCATCCCAAATCTTTGCGCTTCCATCGTCTGCGCCGGTAGCGAGACGAGTGCCATTCGGGCTGAATGCTGCATTCATAACGCCACCCTGATGACCCTTGAGCACAAATAATTCCTTGCCAGTATTTGCCTCCCAAATTCTGGCAACAAAATCATCCCCGCCAGTAGTAGCTAACTGTGATCCATCTGGACTGAACATTACCCAGGCAATTGGACCGGCATGACCGGAGAGGGTGATAAGCTCCTTCCCAGTTTTTGCATCCCACACTTTTGCCGTGCCATCAAAGCTGCTCGTTGCAATACGGGATCCATCCTGACTGAAGGTGAGTCCGCGCACATCATCAGTATGACCATTGAGAGTCAGAAATTTCTCGGCTACGACGCTATTTCCGGTAGACACTATTTCTTGAGGAATTTGCCATACTTCGGGAATGGCGCCCGACTCTCCAGTCATCACCAGACGCTTGCCATCTGGGCTAAGAGCAAACCAGCTTGTGCTTTGGTTGGGATGATAGATGGTCAACAGTTCGCGGCTGGGAGTCAAATCCCAGACTTTCACTATTCCATCGCTACCAGCGGTAGCCAGACGTGTTACGTCTGGGCTGAAGGCAGCGGTCTCGATTGCCTCGGCGTGACCTGACAGGACAAACAATTGACGGCCCGTCAAGGCATCCCACACGATCGCCTTCTTGTCAAGGTTCGTTGTGACGAGGAGGTTTCCATCCAGACTAAAGGCAGCCGAAATCAGACTGTTTGTATGCCCTCGTAGTGTGAGCAGATCCTGGTCACTGGCGATGTCTCGGATTTGAACTGTGGCGCCATCGTCTGTGCTAGCCAGCCGCCTTCCATCCGGACTGAACGCCAATCCAAACCCAGGGAACGTAAGCAATTCCTCCTTTGTCTTCACATCCCATAGCCTTACTGTCTCGTCGAAACTGGAAGTAAACAGCCGATTCCCATCCGGACTAAAGAAAGCGTGCACAATGACATCTGTATGACCACGCAACGTGACCAACTTCCGACCGTTTTCTGCATCCCAGACCGTAGCCGTTTGATCCACACTGGCGCTGGCTATATGTTGCCCGTCCGGACTGAAGGCAACATCAACAACAGCATCGGTATGACCTGATAGCGTGAGCAATTCCTGGCCTGTGGCTGCATTCCAGACTCGAACAGTCTTGTCGTCGCCTGCCGTGGCCAAACGTTTTCCATCTGGACTGAATGCAACAGAGTTCACTCCTCCTGTTTCATGACCATCGAATACGAGCAATTCTTTGCCAGTCCTTGTATCCCAAACTTTCGCCGTTCCATCCTGGCTGGCACTTGCCAGCTTTGTCCCATCCGGACTGAATGCAAGGCGCCAGATTTCCGCCTCGTGACTTTTTATTGTGAGTTGGACGCGCGACGTGATGACGGCTTTGTGTAACGCATCTTCCGCCTCAAGAGTGTCTGCCACGGATAGAGATCGCAAGGCCAGCAAAATACTGCGTTCCGGGTCTACATCCAGATTGTTAATCGCGGCAGCAGCCAGCTCTCGAGAAGAAGCCAGGCGGGCTTCCTGATTTGCGCGTCGACCGAATATAAAGGCAGTCAGAGCAAGCACAGCTGCTATGACCAAAGCGCCTGTCAGAAGCAGGGCGCGGCGCCGCAGTTGTTTTGCGGCTAAGGTTTGTTCTTCGGCTCGTTGTTTTTGCAGGTCAAACTCGCGTTGACGCTGGAGTTCCTTCTCAGCCAGTTCGCGTTCACTGGCTTCCACAGAAGCTTGCAGGAACTCACGTTCCAGTGCATTCATGTCTTCATTATGTAGGGACGCCCATTCACGCGCCTGTGCAAGCCGGGCACCCCGATAAAGCATGTCTGTCTCTTGTTCCATTCCCAGCCATTCCTGGGCAGATTCCGTCAAGTGGCGGTGCAGGCGCAAGCCTTCGCGGTTATCTTCCAGCCAGGTGCGCAGCGTTGGCCATTCCCGGATCAATGCCTCATGCGCCACTTCTGCCGAGTCCTCGCTGGTGGTGATCAACCGTGCATCAGCTAAGGCTTTCAGGACAGCATGGGTCGTCGCCGCCTCATCCGGTTTCAAAATCAACTCATTGAACGTAGCGCGTCGACGGGTATCCGCCGTAACGGACTCATCGCCGAACTCCGTCAGGCGCAGGAAGATCCTGCGGGCGATTCCCTGTTGTTCCTGAGTGAACTGGTCGGTGAATACGGTCTCGGCGGTCTCTGCAATCGCGCCGCGCACACCGCCGGAGGAGGCATAGCCGCTCAGGGTTAACGTCCGCCCGCGGCGTCTTTGCCAGGTTTCCAGCAGGGCATGGGAGAGCAACGGCAGTGCGCCCGGTTCCTGACCTACATCGTGCAGGAGAAGGTCTACCAACCCGGGTTCGAATTCCCAGCGACCGCGTTGGGCAGGCTCTTCAATCGCCCGTCGCAGTTCTTCACCTGCCATCGCGCCGATGTATTCCTGATGTTGTGCCAGCGCTTCCCGTAATCTGGGATAGCTCGCACAATGCGCATAAAAGTCCGCACGCAGAGTAATGATGAGGATTACCAGTCCATCCGCCTCAGACGCAGCGCTGAGGAGATTATCGATAAAGGCAGTTCGTTCCTCTTCCGAACGACATAATGCAAATAATTCCTCGAACTGGTCAATGGCCAGCAATAGGCGTGAGCCATTCTCCAGTCCCAGCTTGCGTTTGACAAAGATTTGCAGGCTGCGTGGCTCGCGTAAGAAATCATCCATCAAAGTAGCAGTGGCAGTTACGGAGTCAGTTTCCGCGGTTAATGATCGAGCCAGGCTCTCGAGGGGATGGGCGGTGGGGGTGAGGAGTTGAATCTGCCAGTCGGTCGAGGCTTCACTCCAGCGCAATGCCGGGACCAGCCCTGCCCGCACAAGGGATGACTTTCCACTGCCCGATGCGCCGACGATCGCAAGGAAACGTTCGTGGCTCAGCGGATGCTTTGCATTCAACGCAAGGACACGTTCCACCAGTTTTGCCGTCAGCGCTTCTCGTCCGACGAATAAATCCGCATCCGCCTCATCAAAGTAATTCAGCCCTTTGTAGGGACACAACCCAAGCGCCGGCGCGTCCTCCCGCCGGATGTTCGCTGCCAGGTCCAGGAGACGCGCAACAATCTTTGGTTCATCCTCCAGCCCCAGGGCAGGGATGAATCGAGCTTCGATAGTGGGTATATCGGGCAGGCGCAGGTTTTGTTCGAGGCGACTGATCTGCGTGTGACCATAGCCCACGGCCTGTGCCAGCTCCGTCTGTGTGAGTCCCACGCGGCGACGCAGAAAGCGCAGGAGATCGCCGAAGGTAGTGAATTTTTCTAACATGGCGGAAGGGACGGAAACGGTCATTTATTTTAATCCAACACTATTTTATACAAAATCGTTCCTGTTTGTCACAGTTGGGTAATTTTGGCACAACGAGTCAAGCAAGACAAAGGCCGTCATGCGGATCTAGCAATACCAAAAGACCGGCGCGCAAACATAGAAAGGAAGATCTGCACCTTCGAAAGCATACTCAGCCTATCAAAAGAGGACCATATATTAAAAACCGCTTGCCGCCCAGAGTGAATTAAGAACTTAAGCTCTTTTCTTTACCCTTCTCAAAAACAAAACTGACCGACAGAAGTTTCTGGGGCATGGTCAGATTATTTTGTGTAATTTTGGATGCCTCAAATGATGGATGACATATAGGACACGAATTTATAGTTTTTCTACTGTTTTCAATGCAAGCTCAAAAGCTGTATCCAGAGACATTTTCTCACCTACGGCCCAGGCTGTTTGAAAGTCGATTTCATCAAGGAACTGACGAGCCTGAGCAATTGTGCGCTGTGTCTCGCGGAGGAAAAATGGATCCAAACGTCCGTTGGTGTTCTGCAGGTTGGCGTGGACTGCCCCCAGCACTTGAACCGCCATTTCTGGTTGTAATGTTGCATAACAATTCGAGAAAATAAATAAGGCCCCGCCAACTTCGATTTCATTGGCGATCGAAAAACTTCTCCCGAATTCTTGCTTGGCAAGCTGCGAATTTCCTTTAAGGAATTGAATTTGTCCTAAAAGTGCTAGCCGAAATACGACCATATCCTTAGTTCCGAACTCTCTTGCAAGCCTTAGTGCTTCTTCCAAATAAGATTGGGCATGCTGTAAATTGCCCTCGTCCCTTTCCAAAATACCAAGATGTAGCAGGACAAGCGATTTCGCGTAATTTTCCCCATTGAGTTCACACTGCTCTTTTGAACTTAGATATAGTGTCCTTGCCTTCTGAGAATCATTGCGGGAGTAGTGCAAGATCGTTGCATCTAAGAATGGAGCCAGAGAATTGATGGTTCCAATCTCCTTGCATAGCACCTCCGATTCATGGAGATGTACCTCTGATTCTTCAATTTGATTGTTTTCCCATTCCCACTGAGCCAGACGAAATAACGCGGATGAAAGATGCACACGTTCTCCAGCATGACGCGCCAGTTCTACATCCGCGACAAACATTTCATGAGTTAATTGTCCGCCCAGTCTCACGCTGTTCATGGATAACCACCGCTGGGTATATGCCTCCCAATACATATCCTTCAAAGCACGAAATTCATTTAGGCTTTGTTTCAATAGCGGTTGTGCTTTCTCAAACTCTTCCAGGCGATACAAGGCAAAACCCACATAGAGTCTAGCAATGGCGATATCGCGAAGATCGTTCCCTGTCTCACACAGTACCAGGCTGGCCTGGGCAGCATCCTGCATTCTTATCAGATCATCCAACACCTGAGCAAGAGCGGCATCGTAATACAAACTGCGAGCCCGGGCAGTCTTTTCGGCAGCCGTCAGTTCGCCGATGGGTTTAGCAAGTGCTCTGCCGATCCACCGCGAGCCTTCCTTCCAATAACATCGAATTAACCAATATCGTCCCAGCGCCGCGCACAGACGCAGAGAGGACGCTGGAGACTCCTTGATGAATGACCATTCCAGCGCAGCCCGTATGTTTTCATAATCAACATCCAACTTGGCAAGCCAGTGCAGTTGTTCCAAGCGGATCAAGTGTGGTGCAGCCAATTCCGTCGCATCCAGAAAATAGGCTAAATGCTTATTGCGCATTGTCTCACTCTCATCTGAGTCTATTAGTTTCTCGTCCGCATACTGCCGCAGAACCTCTAACATGCTATAGCGTGTTTCACGACTTGTTTTCTCTTTTTTAACCAGAGACTTGTTAATCAGCTGACCGAGCAAATCCAGTACATCTTCAGCGTGGATCTTAATATCTGAACATATGGATTCCGCCGCCTCAAGCGTCCAACTATGGACAAAAATAGATAGCCGTCGAAAAAGAGTCTGCTCAGCGAGTGAGAGCAGATTGAAACTCCAATCGATTGCGGCTTGCAATGTTTGATGGCGCGGATGCCCAGTACGGTTACCGCCGGTGAGTAGATGAAAATTTTTCTGGAGCCGGGCAGCAATTTCCTCTGCGGAGAGTATGTTCGTCCGCGCCGCCGCCAGCTCGATAGCGAGAGGAATCCCATCAAGCTGGATGCATATCTGGCTAATAGAAGATGCATTCTCCATGGTCAGCCTGAAATCCGTTTCAGCGAGTTGGGCACGTTCTTCGAATAAGCGAACGGATTCATAATCTCTTAGTTTCACCAGCATTTGTTGAAGATCCGGCAATCCAAGCGATGGAACCTGATAGGCAATTTCCCCAAAGGCGCCTAAGGCTTCGCGGCTGGTTGCCAGGATCTTTAGCTGGGGGCATCCCTTCAGAAGTATGTCGGCTAGCTGCGCACAAGCGGCCACTACGTGCTCACAATTATCAAGAATGATCACCATTTTCTTCTTTTGGAGATAAGCAGCAAGCATATCGATCACAGGTCGGTTTGGTTCATCGCGCAAGCCGATAGCAAGCGCTGCCGAGCGTGGGACAAGCAGAGGGTCGAGAATGGGGGCCAGCTCAACCAGCCAAATCCCATCGGCATAGTCTCTCAGCAGCTGGTCACCAATCTTCAAAGACAAACGCGTTTTGCCGACACCGCCGAAGCCCAAGAGTGTAACCAAGCGATACTTGGAAACAAGTTCGAGAACCTCGGCCTGTTCTTTTTCACGTCCTATGAAGCTGGTTCCCGAGGCTGGCAAATTCGTTTGGTGTTGAGTTGGGAACGGAACAGATGAACTTTCCGGAAACCTCGAGAGTCCGCGCGCAAACCGCAGCCATACGTCACGTTCATTTGGTGGTGTGCCTAATTTCTCCAAGAGGATTAATGCTAATTCTTTGGACGGTCTCAACGCGCCAGCCTCGATCCGGCGCAGGGTAATGCGCGCGCAACCAACCTGATCTGCCAGTCCCTGCTGGGTCAGATCTAGCATTCGTCGCTGCTGGCGTAGCCATTCCCCGAACGAGGGGTCTTCGGAGGATTTCTTATTCATGGGTGTAACCACAGAGGATGAGCCATTTGGTGGGCGAAAAACCCTAATTCAGATAGGTTGTATCACATTTTATATCCATTATGGCATTACTTCAGACCAGTGATTTTGGTGTAATGCGGCAGTGATTGGCATTCAAACCAACACTTGCCAATCGAGGAGACTTTCGTATTGATCCAGACCTATCTTTTGCAAAATTGGTCCTTTCTAGCCCAGTTGGGTAATTTTGGCACAAAAAGTCAAACCCTGCGAACTGGGAAATGCTAGAGTGGAAATGCGGTTGCCCGCTTCTGAGCCGGCACTCAGTTATTCAAAATTATCTTATTCCTTGTTGGTGTGCTGGAACCAACCTCTCATAAAAGGAGATTTAACATGTTTCAAAAATTGCTTTCCTCGAAGTGGCTGGTGGTACTCAACGTAGTTCTGATCTCCCTGGTGAGCGTGACCCTTGTCAGTGCGCATGGCGGTAACACCGCGCTGATCCATGCCTGTGTCAGCAACAGCAGCGGCGAGATCAAGATCGTTGGGGCGAATGCCAACTGCCCGAGCAATTACCGCGCCCTTGATTGGAACATCCAGGGTCCCGCCGGGCAGCAGGGTCTCGTCGGGCCTGCAGGACCTACCGGACCAGTGGGACCAGTTGGCCCTGTAGGTCCGATCGGACCTCAAGGATTACAAGGCGAGCAAGGTCCTCAAGGCGAGCCAGGCCCGCAGGGACTTCAGGGCATTCAGGGACCGGCCGGCATTAGCGGCCTGGAAATTGTAAGGGTCAACAGTGGTACTCGAGAGGAAGCTATCCTTGACGTCATTGCTGAATGTCCCCCTGGCAAAAAAGTTTTGGGAGGTGGGTATACAACTGCAGGATACAACCTCAATATTACTGTCTCAGGTAATGCGCCGTTTTTTGACTACGGATGGGGAGTGCACGCAGCCCAGAATGATCTCACAAATCGAGCATGGTCACTACAAGTTTTCGCTGTTTGTGCGAATGTCGCGCCGTAGAACGTACCGAATCAGCTGTTCAACCGGCTAGCTGATCAAAACGATCTCTATCGATGATCTATAGGAACAAAAGTTTTGACAAAGAAAGGATCTTAATATGGTAGTCAGATTACCTTTTCAACCAGGGCTACACGGATTTCACTTCCGAAATGCATTTAGAAATCACTACACAGGTGGATTTCCTCCAGTCAGTACTGCAGGGTTGTGTGGCGGGATGGTACTTGCCGCGTTTAACTATTTTCGCTATGGGCTACCGATACCTCCACACACCGATGCAGAGATTGATTTCAATGTCAATTTCGAGCTCCTACGTACACTGCCAGGCACGACGGATCTTGTCGATTATATTTTCCATAGCCAGGTGGCAACCTACGAAAATATTAGCATTCTGGCCTTCCTTGGCCCGGATAATCCATCCTTCAATGATGAATTTGGAAAAGTAAGAGCCCGAATCGACCGAGGACAGTACCTTAGCCTTGGGCTCAAGTTACGACCCGGCGTCGACGGCATGGGGCATCAGGTGCTCGGTTATGGCTATGACCCGGATACACAGGCAGTGCTTGTCTATGATCCTAATTACCCTGACGAAGAAATGGCAATTACAGCGCAACGCGTCGGCAATGAAAACTTCATATATCTCCAGGGGGCTTTCGGTAGTACCGATGACCGTTATCGCGCAATGTTCGAACAGCAGGAACTATTTGTTGACAGAGTTTCAGATCGTGTTACCTATGACATGGCTGACAATATCGCACGTAATCTGAACTTTTCTGTTCGACCACCTTTGGTCAATACACAAGAAGGTTGGCGGTGGTGCCGGAAATGTCAGGGTATGTGGTTTGGGTTGGACCCTGCAGTAAGCTGTTGCCCGGCCGGTGGTCAGCATACTCATGAGGGTAGCGGACTGTATCAGTTGCCGATGGATTACCGCGCATCAGCGGGTCAATCAGCCTGGCGCTGGTGTCGGAAATGTCAGGGACTCTTCTTTGGGGGTGACTATCTGTCGTTGGGCGTGTGTCCTGAAGGCGGACAGCATGATGGTACAGCCAGCGCGAATTACACGATGCTGTATGGCACACCCGGGAATGCCAGCTGGACTCAAGGTAACTGGCGCTGGTGTGATAAGTGTCAGGGAATGCATTATGGAGTCGGTGGAATCTGTCCGGCTGGGGGAGCACAT
>Ga0075429_100000995_pt1 | contig 22526 bp, 17 predicted proteins | sample RhiMetdeltSRZDD3_FD_75295 | JGI IMG/M metagenome (GOLD analysis project Ga0075429, IMG submission 75295) | Populus rhizosphere microbial communities from Tennessee, USA - Rhizosphere MetaG P. deltoides SRZDD3 | ecosystem: Host-associated > Plants > Roots > Rhizosphere > Soil | place: USA... | reverse complement strand
GACGACGGACGCTTCCTGGCCTACTCGATCGATGCCACCGGCTACCGCGAGTACGACCTCTTCGTGGAGGATCTGGCCACCAACCGGATCCTGGCCGGTCCGATCAAGAAAACCGGCTCGGTCGCGTGGGCCGCCGACAACAAGACCCTCTTTCATGCGGTCGAGAACGAGGCCAAGCGCTTCCACCAGGCCTGGCGCTTCGAGCTGGGCGGCGAGCACGAGCTGGTGTTCGAAGAGGAGGACGAGCGGTTCCGGGTCGGCGTGCAGCGGAGCCGGAGCCGGAGCTACATCCTGGTGCAGAGCGACAGCCATACCACCTCCGAGATCCGGCTGCTCTCCGCAACGCTCCCCATGGCGCCGATGCGCCTGCTGGTGCCCCGGGTTCCGGAGCGCGAGCTCCAGGCGGAGCATCTGGGCGACGAGTGGCTCCTCAAGGTCAACGACACCGGCCCGAATTTCCGGGTGGTGCGGCTCCGCGAGGACCACACCGATCCGGCCGGCTGGATCGAGCTGCTGGCCCATCGCGACGAGGTGATGATCGAGACGCTGGACGCCTTTCGCGACCACTGGGTGGTGGGCGAGCGCACCGCCGGCCTCATGAATTTCCGGGTCACCGACCGCGGGTCCGGCGCCGCGCGGTACGTCACCTTTCCCGAGCCGGTCTATGAGTCCTATCTGGGGCCGAACCCGGAATGGGAGACCGGGACGCTCCGCTACGGCTACGAATCGCCGGTGACGCCGAGCTCGGTCTACGATTTCGACATCGCCACCGGGGAGAGCGAGCTCAAGAAGCGCCGCGAAGTGCTGGGCGACTTCGACCCGGCGCGATACGGCTGCGAGCGGATCTCGGTGCCCGCTCTCGACGGGGCCTCGATCCCGGTGTCGCTGATGTTCCGGAAGGACCCGCCGCTTCCGAGCCCGGCGCCGATGCTGCTGACCGGATACGGGGCCTACGGGATCTCCTATCCGGTGGGATTCTCCTCCAACCGGCTGGCGCTGCTCGATCGCGGCGCCGTCGTCGCGGTAGCGCACGTGCGGGGCGGAGGCGAGCTGGGCCGCCGCTGGCACGACGCCGGGCGCATGGCGCGCAAGATGAACACCTTCACCGACTTCATCACGGTGACCGAAGCGCTGATTGCGCAGGGTCGCACCACCACGCCGATGCTGGCGATCGAAGGCGGCAGCGCCGGCGGGCTCCTCATGGGCGCGGTCACCAACCTGCGTCCCGATCTCTTCGGGGCGGTGCTGGCCCAGGTGCCCTTCGTCGACGTGATCAACACCATGCTGGACGCGAGCCTGCCGCTTACCGTGGGGGAATTCGAGGAATGGGGCAATCCGGCGATTCCGGAGCAGTACCACTGGATGCGGCCCTACTGCCCCTACACCAACCTCGCCGCGAAAGCCTATCCGGCGATGCTGGTGCGCACCTCGCTCAACGACAGCCAGGTGATGTACTGGGAGCCGGCCAAGTACGTCGCCAGGCTTCGGACCCTCAAGACCGATCCTAACCCGCTGCTCTTCCTCACCAACATGGGCGCCGGGCATGCCGGCGCGTCGGGGCGGTATGACCGGCTCCGGGAAGTGGCGCTGGATTACGCCTTTGTGCTGTGGCGGCTGGGGCTCTGGAGGTGCTAGGGACTGGGGACTGGGTACTGGGTGCTGGGTGCTGGGGCTGATGACGGTCCCCAGTCCCCAGTCCCCAGTTCCCAGCAGCCTCAACGCCGCCCTCCTTCCTCACCCCGATATCGTCATGCGTCATTCCCGCGTCATTGGCGCGTCCCCGGATCGGGTGTACCTCGCCCTCCGCAGCGCCGACCTCGCCGGGTCCCGGCTGGTCACCCTCCTCCTGGCGATCCGGACGCTGAAAATCCCCAAAGGCCCCCTGACGCTCGACAGACTCACGCAGGCGGGGTTCAAGCTGGTCGCTGAGCGACCGGGCGAGGAAATCGTTCTGGGGGTCGTGGGGAAGTTCTGGAAGCCATCGGGTGAGCGGCGGCCGGCGGATCCAGTCCAGTTCGAGCGGGGGGCTCCTGAAGGGGAAGTCTTGGTAGCGTGGAACTTCGCGGTGGCGGCGCGCGGGGAAGGGGGAAGTGGGGAAGGGGAAAGCACCCTCACCACGGAGACCCGGATCAAGTGCGGCGACCCGGCGACCCTGCGGACCTTCCGCCGCTACTGGCGGATCGTCCACCCCGGGAGCGCGCTGATTCGGCGGGCGATGCTGAGGGCGATAGAGCAGGAGGTTCTGCGGAGTTGAGCGGGGATGGGGATTGGGAGATGGGGACTGGGGTCGTTCCCCCCACCCCCAATCCCCAACTCCTAGCCCCGCTTTACCGGCGTCCCGCCCCACCGGGCACCCAGCCACGTCGCCACCGGGTAGATCGCCACCGCGATGACCCAGAACCACACCGGGTGCGGGATTATCAGCATGCTGGCCACCGCGGAGGCGAAGAGCAGCACCCCTACCGTGAGTGGCGGCCAGCCGGCGGGCTTGGCCCAGTGCGCGGCCAGCCCGGCCCCGGCCAGCAGGCTCACGAACCATCCCGCCAGCTTCACACCGAGCGCCGCCGCCGGCATCATCGCCCTCGCCGCCTTGACCGAGGCCGGGTCGGCGAGATCGGTTCCCGGGGGCAGCGGATAGATCTGCGAGTTGATCGCCTCGATCACGAAGGTGATCGCGAACGCCAGCAGACAGCCGAGAATCACCGCGACAACGCCGCGCACGGCCGGGGACATGCGTCGCTCCGTCGGTAGAGGTCAGTCTCGAGGCCAGAGTACCACATATCCGGCCCCACCACGAGACGGTCTCGCGGTGATGCTGCTTCTGCGGGTCGCCCCGCACTGGACGTCCAGGACATCCGCGAGCGACTTCCAGGCTTCCCGGCAGGGGTCGGCACCGAATTCGAGCAGATCGATCTGGTCCGCGCTCCATCCGCAGAGATCGGCGTTCCGGTACCAGGTGCTGCCCCGGAAGATGACTTTGGGATCGGGCCCGGCGACCGAGCGGATCTTGGGGATATCGCAGAGCGCCATGGTGCCGAAGCGCTGCAGCTCCTGGCGCGTCATCCGGGTGCGCTTGGGCTCCATGGCGAGCCGGATCGCGAGATCCGGCAAGGCGAACGCGGCCTGCCTCGAGCCGGCCCAATCGAACGTCCCTTCGCTGTTCTCGCTGAGGAAGACCGAGAACTCCCGTCCCCGGTTGCCGAGATCCACGGCGATGAGACGGGTCACGTAGCCCGAGCGCGACACCCGGAGCATATAGTGGCTGTACTGCTTCAGGTCCGGGAAGCCAAACCGTCCCCGTTCGTCGGTCGTATCGATCACCCGGGCCCCCAGCACTTCCACCAGAGTTCCTGGCAGCGCGTGGTATCCGGTGTCACCCACCACGCCATAAATGCCCTTGCGCTCGACCTCCACGAGCAGCGCAGGGAGCTGTTGCGGCATGGGGAGCAGCGTAACCACGAGCGTGTCGCCGGGCCGTTGCGGCACCGACAGGAGCGGATGCACGGCGAGGTATCCAATGCGACGAACCAACGCCCGCCGTTTCCCCTCGGGCACACTATCGAGCGCGAAGCGCCCCCTCGCATCGGTCCTGGCGCTGCGGTTGGGCGATTCGAGAATGATCTCGACCTCCGGCACCGCCGCTCCCGTAATGTCCCGGACGACGCCCCGGACCGTGTGAAGCTGCCGCTGGGCCTGGAGACCCGGCGCAATCGCCAGGACCAGGCCGACAGGGACCAGCAGGCGCAGCAGCGGATTTCGGTTCATTATTGACGACGCTCCTGGCGTCCGAACCTGGCGGGGCGACCCGAAGGAATCAGAAGGGATGACATGACCGGCACGTCGCTCTCCGATGAAGAGTACCTCCAATACGACGCGACCGGGCTTGCCGCGCTGGTTCGCCGGCGAGAGGTCTCTCCCGCCGACCTCGTGGAAACCGCGATCGGCCGGATCGAGCGACTCAATCCCCTGGTGAATGCCGTCATTCACCGCATGGACGACGGCGCCCGGCGCTCGGCGCGGTCGCCCGCGACCGAGGGGCCCTTCGCGGGCGTTCCGCTCCTCCTCAAGGATCTGGTGTCGACGGTGGCGGGAGAGCCGTTTCACGGCGGGAGCCGGTTCCTCCGGGGCTTCGTGCCCACCCACGACAGCGAGCTGGTGACCCGCTACCGGAACGCGGGGTTCCTGCTTCTCGGAAAAACCAATACGCCCGAGTTCGGCCTCACGCCGTTCACCGAGCCGGAGCTGTTTGGACCCACCCGCAATCCCTGGGACCTAACCCGGACCACCGGCGGGTCGAGCGGTGGCTCCGGCGCCGCGGTGGCGAGCGGGATGGTCCCGGTGGCGACCGGGGGCGACGGCGGCGGCTCGATCCGCATTCCTGCCTCCTGCTGCGGCCTCTTCGGGATGAAGCCCACCCGTGGCCGGGTTCCCACTGGACCCGACATCGGGGAGATCTGGCATGGCTCGGTGGTGGAGCACGTGCTGACCCGCTCGGTGCGCGACAGCGCCGCGATTCTCGACGCGACCGAGGGTCCCGATCCCGGCGCGCCCTACGTCGCCCCTCCGCCGGAGCGGCCGTTCCTCGAGGAAGTGGGCCGCCCCCCCGGCAAGCTCCGCATCGCCTTTACCGCGACACCGTGGCTCGGGAGCACCGTCCACCCCGATTGCGTGGCCGCGCTGCACGCGACGACGCAGCTTCTCGAGGGGCTCGGGCACCACGTCGAGGAGGCCTCGCCCCCGATCGACGGTCCGGGATTCTGCCGGGCCTTCCTCACCATGGTGTGCGCCGAGCTCCGGGGAGACATCGACGACGCCGAGCTTCTCCTCGGAAAGAAGGCGACGCTGGCCGACTTCGAGCTTCCCACCTGGGGACTCTCCCGGCTGGGCCACGCGATCCCCGCCTCGGAGTTTGCCCGCGCGGTGCGATTCCTCCAGCGGGTAGCCCGGCAGACCGCTCCGTTCTTCGAGCGCTACGACGTGGTGCTCACCCCGACGGTCAGCACCCCGCCCTTCACGATCGGCGCGCTGCAGCCCACTCCGGTCGAGAGGCTTTCGCTCCGGGTGCTCGGGCGCATCGGGGCGGGAGGTCTCTTCCGTGCCCTCGGCGTGCTGGAGCAGACCGCCGACAAGGTGTTCGAGTGGATTCCCTGGACCCCGGTGCTCAACGCCACCGGACAGCCGGCCATGTCGGTGCCGCTCTGCTGGAACAAGGAAGGCTTGCCGATCGGGATGCATTTCATCGGGCGCTATGGCGACGAGGCCACGCTCTACCGCCTGGCGGGCCAGCTCGAGGACGCCCAGCCGTGGTTCGACCAGCTGGCGCCGATGGCGCGGGGAAAGTAGGGGAAAACCGGGGGGAAAAGGAAGACCGGAGAAGCCTGGGATGTTCCCCACTTTTCTCCGGTCTTCCCCAGGTTTCCCCGGGTTTCCCCAGGTTTGCCTACTTCAGATGCTTGTTCACCAGCTTGGTCATCTCGAACATGTTCACGGTGCCCTTGCCGCCGAAGACCGCCTTGAGGTTCGCATCGGCGTTGATGTTGCGGCGGTTCTTCTTGTCCTGGAGGTTCTTCCGCTTGATGTACTGCCACAGCTTCTTGGTGACTTCCGTTCGGGGGATGGGCTTGGAGCCGACAACCTCAGAGAGCGCCGCACTGGGCTGCATCGGCTTCATGAACGCCGCACTTGGCTTCCGCTTGGCGGACTTCTTTGCGACTTTCCTCTTCGCGGACTTCTTGGCGGCCTTCTTCTTCTTCGCCATCGAGACATCTCCTGTCAGGGGTCCGAACGTGGACTGCTGGGGCGGTACGAAGAACTGCCGGAGGGAAAAGTTACTCATCTTCTCTATGAACACAATAGGGAAAATGGGGTTTTTCCCTCGAATCACCCTCGAATCCCACTCGGAGCGCGCCTGATGCGACCGGGATTTTCCCTCGTAATCGCCCTTTTGGGGCTCCCTCCTGCGGTGGCGCGGCAGACCGGCAACAGCCGGATTCTCGAGGAAATCCTCCTGGTGGAGGACCGCCGCGCCCAGGGAGAAAACGATCTCGCGATTCTCACCGGCGCGCTGACCCACGCCGATCCGCTGGTAGTACGCCGCGCCGCGCGGGCGATCGGGCGCCTCGAACGTCCGGAAGTAGCATGGCACCTTTTCCCCCTTCTCCGTTCCCCCTTCCCCGCGGTACGCAGCACCGCGATGGAGGCAATCGCACAGGCCGCGCAGGGTTTCCGGGGCGATTCCTCCCTTGCCAGTCGTGGTGCGATATGGCCCGCGCTCCTCGGCGCGCTCCGGGATCGGATAGCGGTGGAGCGGAATCCCGAGGTGCGCGGGATGCTGGCGCTCTCGCTCGGGCGGCTGCCGTGGTTTGACGAAGGCGAAATTGTTCCGGTGCGGAAGGAGCTCGTCGGCGCCTGCGGGGAAAACCGGGGGAAAGGGGAAGGGTCCGTACCCCTCTGCAGGGGAGCCGAGACGATGGTGCGCGCCACCTGGCGGCGGGTTCCGCTCGGCGAGAGCGAGCAGCGCCCGCTGCGCGCGGCGGCGCGGGAAGCCGGCGCGGGCGCCCGCCGCCATGCGCTGGGCGCGCTGGTGGTGTCGCAGACGATCGATGACACGACCCTTGGACTCGCTTCCGGGTCGGCGGATCCCGAGCTTCGGCGCCTCGCGCTCACCGGAGTCCGCCGCCTCACCGGAAACTGGCAGAGCTCGGTGGTCCTGGTGCGAGGGCTCCGCGATCCGGACGCCGGGGTGCGAATCGAAGCGCTGCGAGCGCTGGGCCGCGCCGCCGGTACTGACGGATGCTCGAGGCTTTCGGCGACGACGACGGATCCCTCTCTGACTGTGGCGCTGGTCGCCATCGACCTGCTCGGGGCGTGCGGGAGAGATACGTCAGTCGTGAGGAGGCTCGAATCGCTAGCCGTCGGTCCCCAAACCCCAGCTTCCAACTCCCGGCCCCCCCACTCGTGGCATCGTGCTGCCCATGCCCTGGTCGCGCTCGCTCGTGCCTCACCCGCGCATGCGGCTCCACTGATTCCTGAAATGGCCGCTTACCCGACCTGGCAGCCGAGGATGTACGCTGCTCGTGCTGCCGCCGTGGCCCGGGACACCGCGACCCTCATGCTGCTGGTGGACGACCCATCGCCCAATGTGCGCGAGGCCGTGATTGCGGGTCTGAAAGACGTGGGACACCACGCCGCCGATCGGCACTATCGCCAGGCGCTGGCCGCGGCGGATTACCAGCTGGTCCTCACCGCGGCGGCGGCACTCGCGGGAACTCCCGACCGGGAGGCCGCCGCGACCGCCCTCCTCGAGGCGCTCGACCGGATTTCGCTGGCACGCTCGGAAACCTCGCGCGATCCGCGGGTCGCCATCCTGGTTCGTTTGCGGGAGACCGGGTCGCCCGCGCTGGCCGCCCGGCTCATGCCCTATCTGGAAGACTTCGACCCGGCGGTCGCCGATTCCGCGGCGGCGATTCTTTCCGCCTGGACCGGCACCGCGCAGCAATCGAAGCCGCGTCCGGGACGAATTTCCCCCGTCACCCGAACCGAGGTCGAGGCCCTTCGCGGCGCTCGGCTGCGCTTCGTCATGCGCACCGGACGGTGGTTCGAAGTCGAGCTTCTGGTCGACGCAGCGCCGGTGACGGCCGCGCGCATCATGCGGCTGGTGAAGCGGCGCTACTACGACGATCTCACCTTCCACCGGGTGGTTCCCAACTTCGTCCTCCAGGGCGGCAGCCCGGGAGCCAACGAGTACTCCGGGGTTCCCGCGTTCATGCGGGACGAGCTGACGGCCACACCGCACGCGCGGGGAACCCTCGGCGTGTCCACCAGGGGGCGTGATACCGGCGATGGTCAGATCTTCATCAATCTCCGCGACAATCCCCGGCTCGACTACGACTATACCGTGTGGGGGCGCGTGGTTAGCGGGCTGGAGACCATCGATACGATCCAGGAGGGCGACTCGATCCTCAAGGTCGAGATCCGGTTGCGTTGACCCCCCCTCGGGGCTGCGGTACGTTTGAAGGGTTCATGGCGATCCTGGAGGGATCATGCGAATGCTTCGATGGACAGCGCTCGCGGTGGCGGGCGCGCTGGCCGCGGTGGTGGTCGCTCCTGCCGCCGCCCAGAGTGTGGAAGTCAAGCCGACCGAGAAGGTCAAACGGGACAAGTACGTCCTGACCGCCGAGGAGATCGCCGAGCGGCCCGAGATCACGAACGCGTACGATGCGGTCAAGCTGCTCAGGTCCCAGTTCCTCAAGACCACCCGGAGCAAGGGAGGCATCGGGTCGAAATCCGAGGGGGGCGGCTACCGGCCCGACGTGATCGGGAAACCGGTCAGCACCAGCGGTGGCGGGGGGAGCACCGGCAGCAGCGCGGAACCTGACAAACCCACCGGAACGGCCGGGCGTGAGACCGCGGGCGGCACCAGCCCGTATGGCGACGCAGCCGGCGGCTACGGCGCCACCAGTGCCGTTCTCTATATCGACGACGTCAAGCAGCAGGCCCTGGAAGAGATGCGGAACATCCGGGCTTCCGAAGTCTTCGAGATTCGCTATCTCACCGGCAACCAGGCGTCGGGGCGATACGGATCGGGTCACGAAGGGGGCGCGATTCTCCTCAAGACCAACCGGATCCGAGGAGGATGATCCGCTTTCGATCGCAGAGAGCAACGCTGCGCGCCGGCCTCCTGGCCGGCGCGCTTGCGTCATGGGGCTGCGCCAAGGCGGTTCCCGCCGGGGCGCAGGATGTCGCCTCGGCCGACACCGCGGCGCTCATGAAGACGGTCCGGATCCTCGCGGCGGATTCGATGGAAGGACGCCGCGCGGGGACGCCGGGCGGCGCGCGTGCCCGGCGCTATCTCCTCGAGCGACTCGCCGCGCTCGGCGTGGCCCCCCTCGCCGGTGGCTACGAGCATTCCTTTCCATTGACCCGGGACAGCGGTCGCGGAGTCAACCTCCTCGGCACCCTTCCGGGTACCAGGCCGGGCGAGCCGTTCATCGTCCTCTCGGCGCATTATGACCATGTGGGGATTCGGCGGGGCGAGATCTACAACGGAGCCGACGACAACGCGTCCGGAGTGGCTGCCCTGCTCGCCATCGCCGAATCGCTGAAGAAAGCTCCCCTCGGGCATCCGGTGATCATCGCGCTGTTCGACGCGGAGGAAGGAGGCCTGAGCGGGGCGCGCGCCTTCGTCGCGAATCCGCCGGTCGCCCGGGAGCGGATCGCGATGAACCTGAACCTGGACATGGTGGGACACAGCGAATCGGGAGAGCTCTGGGTGGCCGGCGCGAATCACCGTCCGCAGTTCCGCGCGATGCTCGATTCGGTCGCCGCAACGGCGCCGGTGGTGCTCAAAGTCGGCCACGACCGGAGAGGAGTTCCCGAAGAGCAGGACTGGACCGGAAGCTCCGATCACGGCCCCTTCCACGCCGCCGGCATTCCGTTTCTCTACTTCGGGGTCGAGGATCACAAGGATTATCACAAATCGACCGACGATCCGGAGACGCTGACGCCGGAGTTCTTCGGAAAGGCGGTGGCGACGGTGGAGGCGGTGCTGCGCAGGGTGGATCGAATGCTTTGAGGGAGGCTAGGAGGCAAAGAGGCAAGGAGGCAAGGTGGTTGACGGTAGTCGGTCACTTTGCCTCTTTGCCTCTTTGCCTCTTTGCCTCATTTCTTCAACAACACCCAGGTCGCCGTGATCGCCACCTGGCCACCTTGCTCGCAGGTGGTGCCTCCCTTGAGCGTACCGGCGACGATCGTGCCCTCCGCCTTGCAGGTCATCTCCATGATATCCTGGACCCAGGAGACGGTGGTGCCTTCTACTTTGATTTCCCTGGCCTCTCCGACCGAGAGGGCCTGATCGGCAACCACCTCGAGGGTCAGCTTCCAGACGCTGTCGCGGGCGATTATCAGCCGGAGGCTGCCGGGCGCCGCCTGTTCCGAGGCGTAGGGTCCTTCCCAGGTGCCGATGAGCTGCTTCTGCTGGGCGGTGGGAGCGGGCGCCGGTTTCGGGGCCTGGGCCGAAGCCGGGAGGGCGATGCTCGCGGTGAGCCCGAGTACAAGAATCATGCGTTTCATGCCGATCTCCATTTGGTGCTGGGTTCTGGGTACTGGGTGCTGGGTGCTGGTAGCGGGAAGTTTGTCCCGCTCACCTCTCACCTCTCACCTCTCACAGCCGCCTCAACTTAACGCGTTCCACCTCGTGCCCCGGGCCCTTTTCCAGGATCAGGTGGGCCCGCTCCCGGGTCGGCAGGATGTTCTCCCGCAGATTGGGCCCGTTGATCTGGTCCCACACCTTCCCGGCAAAGGCCTGGGCCTCCTCCTCCGACAGGTGCGCGTACTTCTGGAAGTATGACTTGGGATCCCGGAAAGAAGTTTCACGCAGGCGGGTGAAACGCTGCAGGAACCACTCCTTGATGTGCGCTTCCGGGGCATCCACGTAGATCGAAAAATCGAAATAATCGGACACGAAGAGGGCGTCGTCCCCGGGGCGTGCCTCGCCCTTGTCGAGCACCGTGAGGCCCTCCAGAATCAGCAGATCGGGCTGCCGGACGACCTGTTCCTCCCCGGGAACGATATCATAGACCAGGTGCGAGTACACCGGGGCCGACACCCGCTGCGATCCCGCCTTGAGGTCGGCCAGGAAGCGCAGCAGCCGCCGCCGGTCGTAGCTTTCGGGAAATCCCTTGCGGGCCATGAGACCCCGCTCCTCCAGCACCGTGTTGGGATGGAGGAATCCGTCGGTGGTGACGAGGTCGACCCGGGGGTGGTCGGGCCAGCGCGCCAGCAAGGCCCGCAGCACCCGCGCCGTGGTGCTCTTGCCGACGGCGACGCTCCCGGCCACACCGAGGATGTAGGGATTGCGGGCCACGGTCTTGCCGAGAAAGCGATCGGTGACCCGCTCGAGCTCCCGGGTCGCCGCGACGTGGAGATTGAGCAGCCGTGACAGTGGCAGGTAGACTTCGACCACTTCCCGCAGGGACAGCTGTTCGTTGAGTCCCTGCAGCTCCGCCAGATCCGTCTCGGACAGGGTGAGCGGCGTCGTGTCGCGCAGCCGCGCCCACTCGGCGCGATCGAAGCTGGTGTAGGCTGAAAACGACATGGGATGGAAGGTAAGTATGGCCTCAGAACTTTCCGAGCGATTGCGGGTTTTCATGGTGGATGACGTCTATCCCGCCGAAGCCGTGTGGGAGGCTCAGGTCCGAGAGGACCGGTGGCGCCCGCCACCGGTGGTGGAAGGACTGAAGCAGAAGGCCCGGACCGCGGGACTCTGGAATCTCTTTCTTCCCGATCCGGAGTACGGGGCGGGACTCTCGAACCTGGAGTACGCCCCGCTCTGCGAGATCCTGGGACGCTCGCTCATCGCCCCCGAGATCTGCAACTGCTCCGCGCCCGACACCGGCAACATGGAGGTGCTGGCCCGCTATGGAACCGCCGAGCAGAAGGCCCGGTGGCTGGTCCCGCTGCTGGCCGGAGAGATCCGCAGCTGCTTCGCGATGACCGAGCCGGAGGTCGCGAGCTCGGATGCCACCAATATTCGCACCAGCATCGTGCGGGACGGAAACGACTGGGTGATCACCGGGCGGAAGTGGTGGACCTCCGGCGCCGCGGACACCCGGTGCAAGCTCGCGATCGTCATGGGGCGCACCAATCCCGCCGCCCCGCGTCATCTCCAGCAGTCGATGATTCTGGTCCCGATGGATACGCCCGGTGTCACGGTCATCCGGAATCTCTCGGTGTTCGGGTACGACGACGCGCCGCATGGCCACTGCGAGGTGCTCTTCGACAACGTCCGGGTGCCCGCGGTCAATCTGCTGATGGGCGAGGGGCGCGGATTCGAAATCGCCCAGGGTCGCCTGGGCCCGGGCCGGATGCACCACTGCATGCGGATGATCGGACTCGCCGAACGGGCGCTCGAGCTGATGTGCCGGAGGGTGGGCAGCCGGGTGGCATTCGGGCGGCCGCTGGCGGAGCAGGGTACCATCAGGGCCGGCATCGCCGAATCGAGGATCGCCATCGAGCAGGCCCGTCTCCTGGTGCTGCACGCCGCCCGGCTGATGGACGAGAAGGGCAACCAGGGCGCCCGCGCCGAAATCGCGATGATCAAGGTCGTGGCCCCCGCCATGGCGCTGGGTGTGATCGACCGCGCCATCCAGGCCCACGGCGGCGCCGGCGTGTGCCAGGACACCTTCCTCGCGGCGGCGTGGGCGCAGGCGCGCGCCCTCCGCATCTTCGACGGGCCCGACGAGGTGCATCGCGAAGCGCTCGCGAAGCTCGAGCTCGGGAAGTACCAGACCGGGTGACCGGGCTCGACCGCCCGGGCGCCGTGCGACCCGGTGAAGCGCTGGATGCGGCGCGACTGACGGCCTGGCTCGAGGGAACGTTTCCGGCCGCGAGCGGCGGAATCGAGATCTTCCAGTTTCCTCACGGGCACTCGAACCTGACCTACCTGGTGCGCGTCGGCGAGGCCGAGTACGTGCTGCGCCGCCCTCCCTTCGGAAACGTGGTGAAGACGGCGCACGACATGGGACGCGAGTTCCGGATGCTCGAGGGTCTGGCCCCGGTGTTCCCCGAAGCGCCCCGGCCCCTGATCTTCTGCGAGGACGCGCAGGTGCTGGGCGCGCCCTTCTATCTGATGGAACGGCGCCAGGGGATCGTGCTCCGGCGTGAGCTGCCGGCAGGTTTGACCCTCACGACAGCGCTGGCGGATCGGCTCTCGGGGTCCCTGGTCGATACCCTGGTCCGGTTGCACGCGGTGGATTACCAGGCGGCCGGCCTTGGCTCGGTCGGTCGTCCCGAGGGGTACGTCGCGCGCCAGGTGCGCGGCTGGAGTGAGCGATACCGCGCCGCCGCAACCGAGCAGGTCCCCGAAATGGAAGCCATAGCCGAGTGGATGGCCGATCATGCACCGGCCGAGTCCGGCGCCACGGTGATTCACAACGATTTCAAGTTCGACAACCTGTTGCTCGACCGGGACGATCCTGCGCGGGTTGCGGCTGTGCTCGATTGGGAGATGGCGACGGTGGGGTGTCCGCTGATGGACCTGGGCACGGCGCTCGCCTTGTGGATCGAAGCGGGTGATCCCGAGGAGCTGCTGGCGGCGGCGATGGGACCCACGTTTTCGCCCGGGATGTGGTCGCGCCGGCGGCTGGCGGAGGTCTATGCCGAGCGTTCCGGCCGTTCGGTGGATGGCATCGCATTCCATTACACTTTTGGACTCTTCAAGGTGGCGGTGATCGTGCAGCAGATCTTTGCCCGCTATCGTCGTGGTCTCACTCGCGACCCGCGCTTTGCCGGCTTGAGCCGGATGGTCGCGGTGCTGGCGCGACAGGCCGCCCGCGCCGCCGAACTCGGTACCCTGAGGTCGGTATGACGGTCACACTCCCGCTTGCCGGCCGGGTTGCGCTCGTGACCGGCGGCGGGCGAGGCATCGGCAAGGCGATCACCCGGCGGTTTGCCGAAGCGGGTGCTCACGTCGCCATCGCCAGCCGCAAACTCGAGGTGCTGCAGCGCACCGAGGACGAGCTGCGGCAGCTTCCCGGCCGGGTCCTTCCGATCGCCTGTCACGTGGGCCGGAAGGAGGATCTCGAGCGGGCGGTGCGGGAGGCCGAGGCGACGCTGGGGCCGCTCGATATTCTGGTGAACAACAGCGCCACCAACATCCAGACCGGCCCGGCCCTGGAGGCGACCGACGAGCAGCTCGACAAGATGATCGAGGTGAATGTGAAGGCGGCGCTGCGCCTGGTGCGGCTGGTGGTGCCGGGGATGATCGCGCGGGGGAACGGCGGGACCATCATCAATGTCGCGTCGGTCTCCGGGCTGATGCCGCAGACCGGGGCGGTGCTGTACAGCACCACCAAGGCGGCGCTGATCATGCTGACCCGCGCGTGGGCGCGGGAGTTCGGCGCGCACCGGATCCGGGTCAACGCCCTCGCGCCCGGGCTGATCCAGACCGATTTCAGCGAGTATCTCTGGAACGACGACACCCGGCGCAAGGAATTTGCCGGCGCCCAGGTGCTGCCTCATCTCGGCCAGCCCGACGAGATCGGCCAGGCCGCCCTCTTCCTTGCCAGCGACGCGAGCTCGTTCGTCACCGGACAGGTGCTCGTGGTGGACGGGGGGTTGCTTGCGTAGCATACGCCGCGTTCCCGCCCGATGACCGACGTCCCGAGCGAGACCCTCGAAGCACCCGAGCCGCCCCCGCCCACCGTCTGGGCCGCAGCCAAGGAAGCGGTGCTGGGCCGGCACCACCACGATTACACCGCGGGGCCGATCGGCCGGGCGCTGATGCTGCTGGCGGTCCCGATGGTGCTCGAGGTGGCGCTCGAATCGGTCTTTGCCGTCGTCAACGTCTTCTGGGTCGGCCGGCTGGGGCCCGGCGCCATCGCGACGGTGGGGCTCACCGAAGCGATGTTCAGCTGCATTTACGCCCTCTGCATGGGCCTGGGCATCGGCGCCACCGCGATGGTCGCGCGCCGCATCGGGGAAAAGAATCCCGACGGTGCGGCCCGCGCCGCGGTGCAGGCCATCGCGCTCGGCGTCATCGTCGCGATTCCGATCGCGATCCTCGGCGGCATCTTCGCCAAGGATCTGCTCCGGCTCATGGGGGCGGGACCCGAGGTCGTCGCCTCGCACTCCGGGTACACCCGGGTGCTGTTCAGCGGGAACGTCGTCGTGCTCATGCTGTTCCTGATCAACGCGATCTTCCGGGGGGCCGGCGACGCCGCGATCGCCATGCGGTCGCTGTGGATCGCGAACATCTGCAACATGATTCTCGACCCGCTCCTGATCTTCGGCATCGGGCCGTTTCCCGAGATGGGGGTGATGGGCGCGGCCGTCGCGACGACGGTGGGACGCGGCATGGGCGTGGTCTACCAGTTCTACCGGCTGACCGGGCGCAACAATCGCTTCGCCATCCAGCGGCACCATCTCAAGCTCGACCCGCCGCTGATGGGGAAGCTGATCCGTCTCTCGGGAACCGGGATCTTCCAGATTCTGATCGCCACGACGAGCTGGATCGGTCTGGTGCGGGTGGTCTCCACCTTCGGCAGCCAGGCCCTCGCCGGGTACACCGTCGCGGTCCGGATCATCATGTTCGCGATCCTGCCCAGCTGGGGGATGTCCAATGCCGGGGCCACCATGGTGGGACAGGCGCTGGGAGCCCGCAAACCGGAGCGGGCCGAGCAGGCGGTGTGGCGAGCCGGATTCTACAATCTCTGCTTTCTCGGCGTCGTCGGGCTGCTGTTCGTGATCGCGGCGCCGGTGCTGGTGAATCTGTTTACCCCCGACCCCGAGGTGCGCCGCCTGGCGACGATCGGGCTCCGGATCGTGAGCGCCGGCTTCCCGTTTTACGCGTACGGGATGGTGCTCACCAGCGCCTTCAACGGCGCCGGCGACACCTGGACGCCCACCCTCCTCAACCTGTTCTGCTTCTGGCTCTGGGAAGTGCCGCTGGCATGGATTCTGGCCAAGCAACTGGGCTGGGGTCCGACGGGAGTGTACTCGTCGATGGCCATTGCCTTCTCGACGCTGGCGGTGGTGAGCGCGGTTTTGTTCCGGCGGGGGAGATGGAAGACCCGGCGGGTGTGAGGGAGTAGCGATGAGCGAAGAGGAAAAGCCCTGCCCTCGTCGCTCCTCGCTCTTCGCTACTCCCTTTCGCGGATCTATTTCTTGGCAAAAAGCTCGGGTCCCAGCTCCAGCCGCGCCGCCCCGGTCGCGCGGGCCCGGAGAATCAAGCCATCGGCGCGCACCAGGATCCCGGCCGGCTCGCTGGCCGCGATCGTCGCTTCCAGCTTGACGCCGCGGGCGAGCTCGCGATTCATCTCTTTCACCGCCATGGTCTGGATCTGGGTCATCAGATCGCCCGCCGGGACCTTGGTCTGCTCCCGCAGGAATTCCCGAATCGCGCCGCCCTTGAGCCACGCCACTCCCTGGACCAGCATGCCGGCGCTGGTGGCGTCGAAATCGAGGTCGGGCACCGAAATGAGTCCGGTCGCCGCTTCGTAGCGAGGGGTCCCGAGCAGCCAGACCCGGCCGCGGGCGCTTCCGGTGAAATCGATCCCCACGGCCATCCGGCCGCCGCCCACGCCGAAAGCGGTGACCTTCTTGACCTCGAGCGTTCCCCCGGCGGCGCGCACCTTCTGTCCCTCGAGTTTTTCGGTCAGGACCCCGCTCATCACGTCGTAGCCGAAGTTTCCCTCGATCAGCATCGAAAATCCCTCGACGTCCTGGACCGGACCGAGGGGCGGGAGCGGCACCGAGGCGACCACCGGCTTGGGGCCGGCCAGGAGCCGAGGCGCGGCGGTGACGCCGATTTGCGCGCCGACCGTCTCCTTGGAGCCGCGTACCCTTCCCAGGTGGACTCCGCTCGGCTGGAGAATGAGCCACAGGCTGTCGGTGATGCGGATCGGCTGCTGGAGCTCGATCCAGATTTTTTCGAGCGGGGTACGGACATCGAGCATGGCGAGCTGGCGATCCACCTGGGGCAGCAGCTTGCGGAGCGCCGCCGTCGCGCCGTTCAGCACTTTGCCGGTGACGTCGAACTGGAGAAACGAGACTTCACACTGATCCCGCTCGGTGAGCGAGTAAGGCTCGACGGTATCCACGACCGTCCGCACCCGGATCCGCCAGTTCTCGCTCAGCCGGGGCACCACCCGCAGCCGGAGACGGGCGCGCGGCGGATCGCCCTTGGTGCCGCACTCGCCGTTGATGTCGGGTCCGATGGGAGGATCGAGCCAGCCCTGGCCCTGATAGTGAATGATCGACGTCAGCAGAATCGTGTCGCCGGCAAACCTGACCGTAAAGGGCTCACGGGTGACGGCGAACGCGAAGGATTTCCGCGTGGCCTCGGGCAGCACGATTCGCTGCCTGATATCACCGAACTTGAGGGGCACTTCCCGTTCCAGCGCGGCGACGGCGCTCTGGCGATCGATGGTGAGGGGAGCGACGATGGTGCCGGGCGGCAGCGGGGGGAATCCAGCGGTATCCCGGCTGAAATCCCGGGTCGGCTCGGGGGCGTCGACCCGACCTCCGGTGCAGGATGCCAGCAAGCCGACAAGTACCGGCGTAACAGCGGTGAAACGCATGCCGTGAACTCCGCAATTGTCCGTCGACTTACTATAGAGTAAGCTATCTGTCCCCGCTCGGTTGACAACTCGGGAGAACCGGAATGACTCCGCTCTACCTCCTTGCGCACCTCGCGCTGCTCGTTTCCCAGGCGGCTCCGACGCAGCAGGCGCCCGCCGACATCGTGCTCCGGAACGCGAAGGTCTATACCGCCAACGACCGGCAGCCGCGCGCCGAGGCGGTGGCGATCCGGGGCGACAAGATCGCATTCGTCGGACGGAATGCCGACGCCAACCGGCTGGTCGGCCCCAACACCAAAGTCGTCGACCTGCGGGGTGCCGCGGTGTTTCCCGGCTTTACCGACGCGCACATGCATCTCTCCGGGGTGGGGAACCGCGAGATGTCGCTCAATCTGGAGGGCACCACCAGCCTCGACGACTTCCTGGCCCGGGTGAAGGCCCGGGTCGATTCAGCCCGGCCGGGGCAGTGGGTGACGGGACGCGGCTGGATCGAAACCTTCTGGAAGCCGCCGGTCTTTCCGACCCGGCAGGACCTCGACCGCATCGCCCCCAATCATCCCGTGGTGCTCACCCGCGCCGACGGCCATGCCTCGATCGCCAACAGCGCGGCGCTCCGGCTGGCGGGGATCACCCGCAGCACCGTGGCGCCTGCCGGCGGAGCGATCAACAAGGACAGCGACGGCGAGCCGACCGGCATGCTGATCGACCGGGCCCAGGGTCTGGTGCGCCGCCTGGTGCCGAATCCCACCCCCGAGGAGCAGGACCAGGAAATCCTCAAGGGGGTCGAGCGATCGGTGATGCTGGGCTGGACCCAGATCCAGGACGCCCACGGCAGCTGGGTCGAGGTGGACCGGCTCCGCCGTCTCTACGGCGACGGCAAAATCAAGATCAGGATCTACAAGGCGATCTCCGGCCCCGGCCCCGATGCCGACCGGCTGATCGCCCAGGGCGCGAGTCTGGGCGAATTCAACAATCGGCTGAACGTGCGAGTCATCAAGGTGGTGATGGACGGCGCGCTGGGAAGCCGGGGCGCGGCGCTGCTGGCGCCCTATTCCGACGACGCCCGGACCACCGGGCTCATTACCACCGACACCGTCGCCCTCAAGGCGATGCTGGTGGGCGCGCTCCGGAACGGCATTCAGGTGGAAACCCATGCGATCGGCGACCGGGGCAACCGGCTGACCCTCGACTTTTATGAGAGCGCGATGCAGCAGGTCCCCGCCGACCAGCGCAAGGTGGCGGAGCCCCGCTGGCGTGACGAGCACTCCCAGATCATCAATCCCGAGGACATTCCGCGCTTCAAGAAGCTCGGCGTGATCGCGTCGATGCAGCCGTCCCACGCCATCGGCGATCTCTACTTTGCTCCGGCGCGACTGGGCATGGGCCGGCTGAACGGGGCCTATGCCTGGCAGACGATGATCAAGCTGGGGGTCCCGGTCGCTGGCGGGAGCGATGCCCCGGTCGAGCGGGGCGAGCCGCTGATCGAGTTCTACGCGGCGGTGGCGCGAAAGGACCTGCAGGGGCGCTCGGGAGAAGGGTGGCACCCGGAGGAAAAGATGACCCGCGACCAGGCCCTCAAGGCCTTCACGGTCTGGGCCGCGTTCGCCGCGTTCGAAGAAGGGGTGCGGGGCACCCTCGAGCCCGGCAAGCTCGCCGATCTCACGGTGTTCGACCGGGACATCATGACGGTGCCGGAGCTCGACATCCTCAAGGCCAGGAATCTGATGACGATCATCAATGGGGAGATTGTCTACGGCGGGGCTCCCTGAACGAAGGAGCAGCGAAGGGCGAGGAGCGAAGAGGGGGCAACCGCTTCGCTCTTGGCGATTCGCTGTTCCCTTGCTCGTCATCGGCGTGGGGGTCGTCGCGTACACCGCGCTGCGCCCTCGCGCCGCGGAAGTTCCCCAGTCTTCCCCTCTTCCCCGGTCTTCCCCACTTCCCCAATTCGCCTCCGATGCCGCCATCCTTCGAGCGATCGCGCAGCATCGCTCCAATGTCTGGGGCGTGGCCGCCGGAACGGTTGTCCGGGTGCTTCCGGACGATCGCAAAGGAAACCGGCACCAGCGATTCGTGATTCGGCTCGAAACCGGGGGAACGCTGCTGGCCGATTACAACATCGACATCGCGCCGCGGATCGCGCCGCTTGAAATCGGCGACAGTGTAGTGCTCCGCGGCAGGTATGTCTGGAACGAACAGGGCGGGCTGATGCACTGGCTGCACCACGATCCCTCCGGCGCCCCGGGCGGGGGGTGGGTGCAGGTTCGCGGGAGGATCTATCAGTAGCGAAGAGCGAAGAGCGCCAAGCGTCCCCGCTTCGCGCTACGTGCCACGAGAGCACCGACAACAGCAAAACAAAAACCAGACGCGGATTCCGCGGAGGAAGCGGATGACCGCGGAGTGACTCCGCGAAACCCCGCCACCTCCGCTCACTCCGCGTTTGCATTGGTTTGTGACCTTGCCTCTTTGCCTCCTTGCCTTTTAGGGCTTCCAAACCGGCAGTCTGCCGGGCGTCCATGGCGCTCCCGCCGTCTCGGCCTCGTCCTCCAGCTTTTTCAGCTCATCGAGCGCCGCCTGCAGCTTGGGCAGGAATGCAGCCAGCGCCTGGCTCGCGATGTCATATCCCCGCCGGGCCGTTGTGGTCGGCGCGGAGGTGTTGTTCCACGTCCCGCCGATCACCCGTTGCAGCCGGGCTTGCACCGAGGGAGGCACCGGCTCGTTGCGGGCGCCGATCACCGGATCGCCGGTGAGCTCGGTGCGCAGGTCGCGCAACCGGTCGGTGAGTGCCCGTCCCCGGTCCGCCAGCGCCGCCGGAGCGCGAGGCGTCTGATCGATCGCCTGGCGCAATGACCGGAGCCGGTTGTCGGCTTCGGTGAGCGCCTGCTGGGTGCCTAAGAGGGCTCGCTGCAGCCGGGCGCTCTGCTGGTGAAACGCGGCGATCAGCGCGCGATCCGCCGCGGGGAGGCTTCCCTGTCCCACCGGCACCGCTTTGAAGGTCTGCGGCTCTCCCACCGGCGTGAGCTTCCCGTCCACCCGAAGGGCCATGCTGACCTTGTAGGTGCCCGGCACCACCATCGGACCCGAGGGGCCGGCGCTTCCGCCGCCGGTCGGCGGGCTGTCGTCATCGTCGTCTCCGCCACCGCCGCCACCTCCGCCGCCGCCGCCACCACCGCCGCCGCCGCCCCCGCCTCCACCGCTCACCGGCGTCGAGGCGTGATGGCGAAGATCCCAGGTCACCCGCTGAAACCCGGCGGTGGTCGGTCCGGTGATCCGTCGAATGACGTTGCCCTGCTCATCGGTCACGGTCAGCACCACGGCAGGTGCTTCCTCGCGCTCCTCGGCCCGGAGACTGTCCCAGGAGGGATAGAGCACATCCTGGTTCTTCTGCGCCGCCGAGCGCTCCGCCTGCTGGCGCCGCTGGCGGAGAGTGCGAAGCGGGTTCTGGAGGTAATAGGTGAACACCGCACCGACCGGCTGGTTGGCCACGGTATAGAGATCGTCCCCCTGACTGCCGCGGGGCCCGCCTCCCAGCGGGGTCGCCGGGATGTAGATCTTCGCGTCCTTGACCGGAAGCAGCGCGGAGCGCTGCGCCAGCGTCTGGGTCCCGTTCCGCAGCGGCGAATAATCGTGCAGGATGTAGAACCCGCGGCCGAAGGTCGCCAGGATCAGGTCATTCTCCCGCTGCTGGATCGCGATGTCGCGGACCTGGATCGTCGGCAGGCCGGGAAACTTGAGCCACTTCTTTCCGCCGTCCAGCGTGAAGTAGGCGCCCATCTCGGTGCCGACGAACAACAGATTCGGGTTCACATGATCTTCGACGATGGTCCAGGCCGGGCTTTTCACGGGCAAGTCGCCGGTGATCGAGCTCCAGCTCTTGCCGCCGTCGGTGCTCTTGTACACGTAGGGCTTGTAGTCGCCCTGCTTGTGGTTGTTGAAGACCGCATACCCGGTTCCGGCGTCGTGATTCGACGCCTCGAGGTCGGCGACGAACGAGAGCGAAGGCACGCCGGGAATGGTGTCGGTCTTGCGCCAGCTCCCGCCGGCGTCCTCGGTCACCTGCACCAGCCCGTCATCGGTGCCGGCCCAGAGCATGCCTTCCTTCTTCGGTGATTCCGAGAGCGCCACCACGGCGCCCCAGAGCGACGTAGAGGTGTTCTTCGCCACCGCGTCGATACCCCACACCTTGCCCATGAGCTGGAGCTTGTTGCGGTCGAGCTGGCGGCTCAGGTCGCCGCTGATGGGGCGCCAGCTGTCGCCCCGATCGTCGCTGCGGTAGACCCGCTGCGAGGCGAAATAGAGCCGGGAGCTCGCGAACGGACTGATGATGAGCGGCGCGTCCCAGTGCCACCGGCTCCCCGGCTCGCCGGGCTCCACCTGGGGCTGGATGCCGACCCGTTCGCCGGTCTTGCGATCGTAGCGGGCGAGCTCGCCGTGCTGCGATTCGCCGTAAATGATGTCGGGATTGGTGGGATCGATCCGGGGCTGAAATCCATCGCCGCCGACGACGATGAACCAGTCGGCGTTCGAGGCGCCGTGTCCCCTGGTCGTCTGGGAAGGGCCACAGAGGGTGTTGTTGTCCTGGGTGCCGCCGCAGAGGTTGTAGAACGGGAGCGCGTTGTCGACGCTCACCTTGTAGAACTGGGTGACGGGGAGGTTGCCGAAGAAGTGCCAGTTCCCGCCCCGGTCGCGGGTCTCGTAGAGCCCGCCGTCATTGCCCACCAGCAGGTGATCGGTGTCGTCGGGATCGATCCAGACCGCGTGATTGTCGACGTGCATCGAGCGGCCCTGGATCGAGCGGAAGGTGCGCCCACCGTCCTCGGTCACCGACATCTGCACGTCCACGGTGTAGACTCGATCCACGTTCCTGGGATCGGCGACGATCTTGTGATAGTAGAACGGCGGACCGCCGGTCCTGGTGCTCATTCGCTCCCAGTTCTGCCCGCCGTCCCTGGAACGAAAAAAGCCCCCGGCGCGATTGCCCGCTTCAACCTGGACGTACACCACTCCGGGATCGGCCGGCGACAGCGCGAGGCCGATCTTGCCCAGCTCCTCGGAGGGAAGCCCGCGGCTGATCTTGTTCCAGGTGGCGCCGGCATCGACGCTCTTGTAGACCGCCGAGCCGGGTCCGCCGTCGATGAATCCCCACTGACGGCGGCCCCGCTGGTAGGTGGTGGCGTAGAGCACGTCGGGATTCCGGGGATCCATCGCCAGCTCGTAGGCCCCGGTCCACTCGTTGTCGGGCTTGAGCACCTGAGTCCAGGTCTTGCCGCCATCGCCGGTCTTGTAGACCCCGCGGTCTCCGCCCGGCGACCACATCGAGCCCATTGCGGTCGCGTACACCACATCGGATTTCCTCGGATCGATCACGATCCGGCCGATGTGGAACGACTCCTTGAGTCCGAGATTGTTCCAGGAGCGGCCGCCGTCGGTGGACTTGTAGATGCCGTCGCC
>Ga0075429_100000993_pt1 | contig 22538 bp, 18 predicted proteins | sample RhiMetdeltSRZDD3_FD_75295 | JGI IMG/M metagenome (GOLD analysis project Ga0075429, IMG submission 75295) | Populus rhizosphere microbial communities from Tennessee, USA - Rhizosphere MetaG P. deltoides SRZDD3 | ecosystem: Host-associated > Plants > Roots > Rhizosphere > Soil | place: USA... | reverse complement strand
GCTCGACCAGCGGATTCTTGGCCACCGAACCCCGGCCCTTGAGCAGATGGCTGGTCATCATTGGAATCAAGGTCAAGCTCACCAAGAGCGACATGATCAGGGTGACCGAGATGGCAATGCCGACTTCCTTGAGCCAGACCGTGATCTCGGTACGGGCCGCCAAAATAATCGGCGCAAAGACGATGATCGAGCTCAACGTCGCCGAGGTGACCGCGCGGCCGACGTCCTTCGTTCCATGCAGGGTCGCCTCGACCGGCGATTCACCCATCCCGAGCCGGCGGTAAATCGACTCGAGCACCACGACCGCGTTGTCGACCAGCATCCCCACCGCGAGCATGAGCCCCATCATGGAGAGGATGTTCAAGCTCTTGCCGCTCAAGTAGAGGTAGCAGGCGGTGCCGATCGTGGAGAGAGGAATGGCGAGCGACACGATCAACGTCGTGCCGAGGCGGAGCAGGAAGAAATACAAGACGCCAATGGCTAACAACGCGCCCAGGATTCCGGAGTGCAGGAGCCCGTACAGGCTGTCTTTGATCTGCTGCCCCTGGTCGAAGAACATGAGGACGTCGAAGCCGGCGAGCTGCGGATCCTTGTTGATGCGGGCCAGTTCCTTGCGAACCGCGTCCACTACCTCAACCGTGTTGGCATCGCTGGCGCGCTGTACGGTGAACGCCACCGCGGGTTCACCGTTCAGGAAACGACCGAACACCTGCTCCGGCACCGCGTAGACGACATCGGCCACGTCGCTGAGGCGGAGTCCGTGATCATCCAGGGGAATGTTCTGCAGCTCCTCGATGCTGCTCACCGAGCCCATGGTGCGGATGTCGTATCGCAGACCGTCTTTGGTGACCTGGCCGACGGTGAGGTTGAAGTTGCTGGCCGAAAGCTCGGTGAATAGCCGGCCTACATCCACCCGGTGCGCCTTGATGGCATCGAGCTTCAAGTACACCGAGATCACCGACGGGTCCACCCCGTTCAACTGCACCCGGCCCACACCGGGAATGCGCTCCAGCCGGTTTAAAACCCGGTGCTCGATGAGGTCATAACTTCCCGAAAGATCGCGATTCTTGGCGCTGATGCGTCCTTCCACGATCGGGATGTCGTTGGTGTTGAATGTGAAGAGGAAGACATCGCGGACATCGGGAGGAAGGTCGCCTCGGATCTGGTCGAGCTTTTCTTTCACTTCCAGCCGCAGGACGTTCACGTCGCGGCCCCAATCGAATTCAACTCCGACCGTGCACTGCTCAGGGTCGCTATAGCTGTAGATCTGCTTCACACCGCCAAGCGTGGAGAGCACTTCCTCGACCGGGCGGGCGATCTCGCGCTCCACCTGGGCGGGAATGCCGTTCTGGTAGGGGATGACAACTTGAATCTCAGGGAAGTTCTCGTTGGGGAGGAAATTGAGCGGCAGGCGGAAGATGCTGATCGCGCCCAGCACCAGCAAGGAAAGCAGGGACATGCTCGCCGTGACCGGATGGCGTACGGCGAGCTTGGTGAGCCACATGAGAACTAAACCGTGGCCTTCTTGTCTCGGTGGACGAACGTGTACAGCACCGGCACCACGACCAGCGTCAACAACGTGGATACGGTGAGACCGCCGATGACGGTGACGGCGAGGGGCTGCATGAGCTCGCCGCCTTCGCCTCGCCCCAACGCGATCGGGACCAGGCCGAGCACGGTGGTGGCTTTGGTCATGAGAATCGGCCGCAAGCGAACCGACCCGCCTTCCATGATGGCATCGCGGACGGTATAGCCGCGCCGCCGCAATCGGGTCACCAGATCCAAAAGCACGATTCCGTTATTGACCACGATCCCGGCCAGCATGATGCCGCCGATCATCACCATCACGCTCACCGCGGTGTGGGTGAGGAAGAGCCACGCCACCACGCCGATCAACGCCATGGGTACGGCAAGCAGAATCAAGAACGGATCGAGGAGGGATTCGAACTGGCAGGCCATAACCATGTACACCAGGAACACGGCCAAGAGCGACGCGAAAACGAGGCTCTTCATGCTGCGCTTCATTTCCTCGTTCTGGCCGGCAAGATCCACGGTGATGTCGGCAGGGAGGGGGACGCCGGCTAATGCGTTCTCGATCTCGGCGCTCACCGTGCCCAGATCGCGCCCGACCACGCTCGCGCTCACCACCGCCGCCCGCGACTGTGAAATGCGCTGGATGCGAGCCGGTCCGCGGCTCACTGCTACATCCGCCACCGCGGCCAGGCGCACCGGCGCGCCCTCGCGATAGCCGACCACGAGCCCGCCCAGATCGGCGAAGTCCAGGTTATCCGCATCCTGGCCGCGCACGCGCACGTCGATTTGCCGGTCGCGCTCCTTGTAGTCCGTCGCCACCCGGCCCAGGATGTGGGTGCGCAGCGCATCGCTCGATCCCCGCAAATCCAAGCCCGCCATCTTGAGCTTGTCGCGGTCGAACCGGACCTGAACTTCGGGATTCCCCAGCTCCATGGTCTTGGTGATGTCCTTGAGCCCATCGATGCCGGCGAGGACGCCCGCGACTTTGTCGGACACACCGGTCAGGTCTTCGATGTTGTAGCCGTAGATCTCGATCTCGATCGGCGTCTTCACCGTGAACACGGTCGGCTGCTCGAGATTGGAGGTCACTTGTGGGAATTGGGTGAGCCGCTTGCGAATCGTGTCCAACGCTTCGTTCTGTGCTTCGCGCGACAAACCATGGGTCAACCGGACGTTCAGCTCGGCGTGGTTTTCCCGCTTCGCACGCACCGAGCCGCTTTCCCGCGCATCCAAGCCCACGTTCGTGAACATGGTCTCGATATTGGGGATGCCACGCAGCGAGGTCTCGATCCGGCTCACGACTTCGTTCGTCTGCTCGATCGGCGTGGCCTCGGGCATCTCCAGACTGAACCGAAATTCGTTCTGGGTGAGCGGAGGAATGAGGTTCGTGCCGAGCGCTTTCAGACCGAGGATTGCGAGCGCAAAGAGAACCACCGCCGAGACGATCACTTGCGGGCGATGGGAGAGGGCGGCGGTGAGCACGGAGCGATACGCGCGGGCCATGCGGCCCTTGGTGACGTCTTCGACGGCTTCGGGTTTTGCGAACGCCACCGCTTCCGCATCTTGTGGTGCTCGCTTGCGGAACGGGTTCCACATGACGCGCGTTCCCTTGCCCAGCGCAGCCAGCATGGGGGTCAGGGTCAGCGCGGACACGAGGCTCACCAGGAGCGAATAGGTAACGGTGAGCGCTTGATCCTTGAAGATTTGCCGCGCGATGCCTTCCACGAAGAGGATGGGGAGGAAAACCGCCACCGCGGTGAAGGTCGAAGCGGAAATGGCCATGCCGACCTCTTCCGTTCCGTCGATCACCGCTTGAGCCCGGGTGGTTCCTCCCCGATGGAGGTGCCGGACGATGCTCTCCAGCACGACGATAGAGTTGTCCACCAGCATGCCGATCCCGAGCGCGAGACCGCCCAAGCTCATCACGTTCATGGTGATGCCCTGGCGATACATGAGCACGAACGTGGTCACGATGGAGGTGGGGATGGCGAGGGCAATGATGGCGGTCGCTCGCAGATCTCGGAGGAACACGAGGAGAATGAGGATCGCGAGCAGACCGCCGATCATGGCGCTCGTCTGCACGTGGTGGATGGAGGCGCGAATGAAGGTGGATTGATCGGACAGAACCGAGGCCGTGACGCCCGTGGGCAGGATCTTCTGCAATTGCGGCAGGCGCTTGCTCACCCGAGCCGCCGTCTCGACGATGTTCGCGTTGCCTTCCTTGTAGATCGCAATCTCGACCGCGGTCTTGTCGTTGATCCGGGTGATGATTTCGCGTTCCTTGAATGCGCGCGTGACCGTGGCCACGTCACCAAGCTTCACCACCCGGTCATTGTCGCGATAGAGGACGGCTCCCGCGACATCTTCGGGTCCCGAGTATTGATTGAGCGTTCTAACCAGGTATTCCGATTCGCGATCGCGAAGCCGTCCACCCGCCGCATTCACGTTTTCGGCGCCCAGCACTTCGGCCACCCGGTTCATGGGGATGCCGAGGGAGGACAGCCGCGCCTCGTCGACATCGACGTGCACCTCCTCGGTGAGCCCGCCGACTACTTTTGCCGCGGCGACACCGGGGAGCGACTCGAGATCTTTTTTGACCACGTGCTCGGCGAGATAACGGAGCTGAATGGGGTTCGCATCGCCGGACAATCCGAGCCGGAGCACGGGATCGAGGCTCGGGTCGTAACGCAATAACGCCGGTGCCTTCGCCTCGTCCGGCAACGAGATGAGATCGATCTTTTCCCGCACGTCGAGCGCGGCGAAATCCATGTCGGTACCCCAGCCGAACTCGAGCACGATCTCGGAGAGCCCGGATTCGCTGGTTGAGCTGATGCGGTGCACTCCGGGCACGACGCCTACCGCTTCTTCGAGCGGCCGCGTGATCAGGTTCTCGATTTCGCTTGGCCCGGCGTCAGGGAGCTCGGTCTGGACGGTGAGCGTGGGGTAATTGAGGTCGGGCAAAAGCTGCACGGGCAGACGGCCGAGCGAAACGATCCCGAACAGAACCGCGGCTGCAGTGACCATGAGCATGGTCACGCGATGGTGAACGGCGTAGGTGATGAGGGCGCGCACTGGCTAACCCCCCGTCGACTGGGGTTTCTTCGCTGGGGTGGAGTCCAGTCGCTTGATCTTGCTTCCGTCCCGAAGGCCGCCCTGCCCCACGCTCACCACCTTGGCGCCGCTCGTGACGCCGGAAACAATCTCGACGTAAGACTCATCCTGATATCCCGTCGTCACCGGTACCTTGCGCACGGTGTCGGCCTCGGCGAGGAAGAGATACGTCACGCCGGCTTCCGGCACGAGCGCCTTCTTCGGCACCGACACGGCGCCCCGGTGTACATCGGTGGTGATGTGGGCGCGCACGAATGTGCCGACGCGCGCGTGTCCGCTCCCGGCGTCGACATGCAGGGTGACTTTCACCGTGGACGTGGCGGGATCGACGGCGGGCGAAATACGCTCCACCACGCCTTGCAAACGCATCGAGGGATCGACATCCGAGAACAGGTTCACCGCTTGCCCGGCGGCGAGCCGGCCCACCATCTTCTCGGGAAGATAAAGCTTGAGCTGAAGGGGAGAGACATCGGCCACCTCGATGAGCGACTGCCCGATGTTCACCGTTTGGCCAAGCTGCACGTCGCGCACGGTGACCTGGCCGGGGAAGGGCGCGCGGACGATCTTGTTGTCCAGCTCCACCTCGGACATGTGAAGGTCGAGCTGGGCGACCTGAGCGTCGTCTTTCCGCTTTTCCAGGTCCTGCGCGCTGCCAAGCTCCTTGCTCATCAGCCCCTGGGCACGGTCGAGCTCTCGCTGGGCTGTTTCCGCGCGTACTTTGTTCTGTTCGAGCTTGAGCTCTTCCGCCCGGTGCTCGAGCTCGAGGAGGACGGCGCCTTGCTTCACGAAATCGCCTTCCTCGACGGGGAGCTTGATGATCTGGCCCCCCGACTTGGCGATCAGCTTCACCTGGCGCTTGGCTTCCAGGGAACCAGTGGCGGTAAAGGTAGCCGGAATGTCCCGCGGGCCGGCCACGGCGACCTCGACTGGGACCGGAGGCTCCTCTTTCTTTTCGTTCTTTCCCTTCTTCTTGCCCTTCGTGGACACCTTCTCGACTTTGCTGCTGTCGGTGGTGATCGAGGAGTCCGCCGAGGCGACAGCCACACGGGACTGGCTGCTAGGCCGCTTCAGCGCCACCGCCGCGACGGCAAGGAGGATGAGAACGATTGCTCCGAGACTGGCCAGACGCCCCTTTTTGTTCCGGACAAAGCGGGGGGCCGCGAGGAGGACCAACGGATGGAACGTGCGCTTTCCCAAGGACTTCATGGAGGACCTCTCTCCGGGAAAAACAGGCAAAGCGGACGAAAGCGGGACTGCCCCGATGGATTTGCTTACGACCTGATGGGCGAAGGGGTTGCAAGGATATCCGATTTTGGTGGGTCTTGGCCGCCTTTTCCGCCGAAACGCCTGGGCTCCGCATCTGGGGTGTAAGCTGGAGGCAGGCATTTTGGGGGCACTCTTTCAAGTAAGCGTTCCTGAATTGATGAAGGGGTCCGGTGATGCGTACGTTGAAGGTGCTTGTGCAGACAACGACTCCGGCCAGGCCTGACAACTGGACGGTAGATAGCTTCCTGCTCCTGCGAGAACACCTGGCCAGCCTTCAGGAGATGGACACTCGGTTCGAGGTCACGGCCAGAAATCGGGATGCTCCGATTGACGCTCCCGATGCCGTCCTGTCTCGCCTAGACGAATCGGATGTCGATGAGCTGTGGCTCTTTGCCCTGGACTTCGGAGAGGGCGGTCTTACGCCGGACGACTGCGGGGGGATCACGCGATTCCGGCAACGGGGGGGAGGGATCCTCGCGGCACGTGACCACCAGGATATGGGCATATCTCTGTGCACCCTTGGGGGCGTCGGACGCGCACATTTTTTTCACACGAAGAATCCCGAGACCGATGTTTCACGCCTTACCCCAGATGACCGGGGCACGCCTGCGATCTCCTGGCCCAACTACCATTCGGGAAGAAACGGTGATTTCCAGCGGATTGTTGCGACCGAGCCCGTCCACGAGCTGCTCAGGAACCCATCGTCTCCTTCGGGCTTTATCGAGCTCTTCCCGGCTCATCCGCATGAAGGAGCGGTCGGGGTCCCGGAGGGAGAGGCAAGGGCGCAGGTCATTGCCACCGGGCACAGTCTGGCGACCGACCGACCGTTCAATCTGGCCGTTGCCTTCGAACGGACGACGGACCGGCCCGGGCGCGGGGTTGCGGAATCGAGCATTCATCATTTCGCGGATTACAACTGGGACACATCCCGCGGCGCGCCGTCCTTCGTCACTGAACCCGCAGGCACGGGGATGAAGGACAACCCAAGTGGCCTCGCCGACATCAAGCAATACGTCCGCAATCTGGCCTTCTGGCTTGCCCCAGAGCGATAAAACCCGTCCAAAAAATAAACCGGGCGCGAATGGGCTGGGAGGGCCCCGATTCGCGCCCGGTTGCTTGCGACACCTGTTGGAGGTACCGGACAGGTGTCCGCTCGGCCTAGTACTCCTCGATCGTTATGCGTGACTTCGTCGCTTCGTCCGACAGCTTCCCGCTCTCGTGGGCCCGGAGATCGCCCATCTTGGCCCTCAGAATGACCGTCTGGTCTTCGCTTTCCATGTCGAACATGCCATTGTCGTCCTCGATGTAGGCCACGAGGGCTACCGACTGATCGTCACGAAGCCCCGACAGCGTGTACCCGTAATCCAGGAGAACGCCCACGAGCTCCTTTTTGCCGTTCTCGTACCGTTGCTCGCGATCCTTCATGATCTCCTTGCGGGTGAGCTCACGCTCCTCCTTTTTCTTCTGCGAGTCTTTGTCGGAATCGTCATCATCATCATCGTCGTTCAAATGCACGACGGTGGTGCCGTTCTTGTCCGTTTCGACCCTGAACTTCTTGCCCATGTCCTTCCACCACTCGCCTCGATCGGGGCTCAAGATGGACGCATCGAAGGTGAACAGCACCCCGAACTCGGGCAAAAAGACACCGCGGGTAGGCTCGTGACGGGGGACGAGAAAGTTCTTGCTGTCGATCAGCACCTCGTCGATGACTTTTTCCATCACGTCGATTTGCTTCTTCAGCCTGGCCGGCATCTGGCCCGTAGTTTGTGCTGAAGCCGTTGTGGCGAGCGCCATACAGCCGGCAGCTAGCGAGAGAATGGGGATCATGCGTCCGGGATGCGTCATGGTTACTTGTCCTTATCGGGATTTCGAGGGGTAGCGACGGAGTCCGCCGGCAAAGCGGTCCCGCGCACCTGGTCGGTGAGTCGGGAGATCTGCTGACTGGTACGCGTTTGCTCGGACATGAGCCCCAGGCCGATGCCGTCCACGCGCTGGCGCAGAGACTCGTACTTGCGCTCTTGTTCGTTGGCCATTTCCTCGTAGAAGCGGCCCATCATGTAGCCGAATTCCTTCCGCTGCCGGTCTTGGGACTCATCCATCAGACGCGTCAGGGAAACGAGGATGCGGTTGGAGTACTGGTTCAAGTCGTCGCGCGTCACTACCTGAGCAGTTGTCTCGATGTGCGTGCCATCATTCGGAATGGGCGTAACGAGCGGTGATTTCGACTCCTGGGGCGTGACGGTTTGGGTCGCCGGTACCGGCGTCGGTTTGGAGGCAGGACCGGGCCCAAAGCGCAGCATGAGCCCGTTGTCCACATGATCCAGGCGCAGCCCCGCCCCCATGAGAATGGCCAGGCACGCCGCAGCGCTGGCAAAGCCCCAGGCCGGAGAGAAGGCGGGCAGCCAAGCGAAACCCCGCTTGCGTTTGGCCTCCTTCTGGGACCGATCGATGAACACGAACTCGGGCGTGTGGGCCGGCTCGTTCATCGTGGCCGTCTCGAGAAGCGCGCGTGCTTCGCGCAGCTCTTCCCACTCGGCGCGTAACGCCGCGTCCTCCTCGAGCAATGCCTGAAACTTCGCGAGTTCTTCGGCATCCAGCTCTCCATAGAGAGCCGCAATCAACGTCTGTCGCTTGGGGTCGAGAGTTTCGTCGTTCATGGTTTTGTTTCCCGGGATCGACGAGCCGCGTTACCGCAGGCCCGCTTCCGTGACCCCCCGTTCTTTGAGTTGCCGCCGCGCTGAGCGGAGTCCGTAATAAATCCGCGTGCGCACGGTGGCGGCTGGCACTTCGGTCATCGCGCCGATTTCTTCGGCGGTGAACCCGTGGTATTCCCGAAGGAGAATCGCCGAACGTTGCTCCAGGGGAAGCGTGGCCAGGACTTCCTCTACCAAGCCGGTCAATCCCGACTGGTGGGCTTCGCTTTCCGGTGATTTGAAAGACCGTCCGCCTTCGACCACGTGTAGCTCCCCCGGCTCGCCTTCGATGTAGCTCTCCGAAGGTTGCCGGTACTTTCGGGATCGTTGCCGGTCCCGGCAGAGGTTGAGCGCAATGTGGTGCGCCCAGGCCTTGAACCGAGCCGGCTCCCGAAGCTTTTGTAAGTTCAGGTACGCCTTGACCAGAGTTTCCTGCGAGACATCCCGAGCTTCCTCGGTGTTGCCCAGCATCCGCCGCGTGAAGCGGAAGATGCTCGGCTCCCAGCGCCCGGCCAGGCAGTTGAAGGCATCGACATGGCCTTCCCGAGCAAGGACGACGAGTTCCGCGTCTTGTAGCCCTTGGAACCGCTCGTCCATGGCCTTGGGATCCTCTGGTTTCTGAGGGTTATGACGGGCAGGAGGGGTTAAACGTTCAATTAGAGCGCGGCCAGGCCAATGCGGGAACGTACGTCCGCGATTTTCTTTTGCGCCATAGGCCGGGCCCGGGCCGCGCCGGTCCGCAGGACCTCGGCCACCCGTTCGGGGGGAAACTCTGCTTTGCGGGACTGGATCCGGGCCGCCGTGGTCCAGACCGCGTCCGCCACCGCCGCCTTCAGGTCCACATAGCGCAGGGTGCCCTTTTCATACTGGGCCTTGAGTTCGTCGTGAGCGGTTTCGTTGAGTTCCCGGAGGACGGTGAACAGGTTGGCCACCCCGGGGCTCATGGTGCCCTCGGGCCGGGGGCCAACGTCGGTCACTGCTCGCTGAATCATGCCCCGGACCTCGGCTTCCGAGCCGTCCATGGACAAGTAGTGCCCTTCGCCGCTCGATTTCGACATCTTCTGTTCCGGGTCGCGGAAGCTGGCGATGCGCGGGCTCGTGGTGAGGAGCTCTTTCACCTCGGGAAAGGTCTGGCCGTAGCGGTTGTTGAATCGCCGCGCGACTTCCCGGGTCAGCTCGAGGTGCTGGACTTGATCTTCGCCCACCGGGACCTGGTCGGCGTCATAAAGAAGAATGTCGGCTGCCTGCAGGACCGGGTAAGTAAAGATACCCGCGGTCGCGAACGCTTGCTGTTCCGACTTGGCCTTGAACTGGGTCATGCGCAGGAGCTCGCCATACGCGGTCGACGTGGCCTGGAAGATCCATGCGAGCTCGGTATGCTCCGGCACCTGCGACTGAACGAAGATCGTGCTGCGGTCCGGGTCGAGCCCGCAGGCGAGAAGATCGCGCGCCATGGACAGGGTCTGCTGCGCTAGTTTCCCCGGCTCGTAATCGACGGTGATGGCGTGGTAGTCGACCACGCAATAAAAGCGGTCGAGGCCCGGCGTGTCTTGCAACCCCACCCAGTTCTGAATCGCGCCAAGATAGTTGCCGAGGTGAAGGGACCCGGTCGGCTGGATACCGCTGAAAACGCGTGGCATAGGGCGGGTGAGTCTACACGGTAGGGAGACACTGTTCCAAGGTAATTACAGCAAAACAAGAACGATTTATTCCTGATACTTGCGCGAAGAATCACGAAATTGATTCAACAAGTGAATGCCGCCCCAAGAATGTGCCGAAAACTGGGCTCGTTGGGTTCACCCCCTTATACGAAGGAGAAACCATGTCGAGAAAACTCATGGCCGCTCTCGTGCTGTTTGCGGTGGCGGCTCTTCCCTCAGTGACCCTTGCTGCTTCGGACAGCAAGGTGTTGACGATCAATGCCACGGTGGCGGCTCGGGCGAAGCTCACCATCGCGCCGAGCACGATCAACTTCCCGGATGCCGATCCGGACGTAACGCCCCAGATCCCCGCGAACGAGAACTCGGTGATCGTGCTGGCGAACGTGCGCACGTCCTCGGCCGGCGTGTCGACCCTTACTTGCCTCGCCAACGGCGATCTGGCCTCGGGATCCAGCAACATCGCGATCTCGCAGGTGAGCTGGACGGCCGCGGGCACCGGCTACGTGAACGGAACGATGAGCAAAGCGGCTGCGCAGTCGGTGGGTAGCTGGACGGGCTCGGGCGCCAACGTTGGCAATATCGATTTCACCTTGGCCAACTCCTGGGCCTACAACGTCGGCAGCTACACCCAGACGGTGTCCTATACGCTGACTGCTCCGTAGGAACGCGTGAGTCTTGGGGGGTATGACGCATCGCGGCCATGAGGTAGACGAGCTTGCCCGGTTCCCTGCGTGGAGCCGGGCAAGCTCGTTCATTTTGCCTTGGGCGTTCTGCTTCGTGAGTGGATTGCCGGGAAACCTGGGCCCGCGGGCGAGCGAGGCGGCCACGATCACGCTGCGTGTCACGCCATCCAGCATCACGTTTCCGGACGCGAGTCCCGACGTGACGCCGATGATCGGGCCGGCCACGGTGATGGTCACCGTGAAAGCCGAGGGGAGGCCTGGATATCCCTGGGTGCTCTCCGTGGTGGGGAATTCCGATCTGCGTTCGGGCCCCAGCGTTATTCCAATTACCGCGGTCAGTTTCACGTCGTCCCCCAGCCCGCCGTTTAACAGCGGCACGATGTCGCGGGTGAGCCCGATTCTGCTCGGCACCGGCATCGCGCACATCAACACGGATCTACGGATGGATTTCATGCTCCAGAACTCCTGGAGCTATGACGTCGGTGCCTACTCGGCCACGGCGACGTTCACGTTGTCGGGGCCTTGATCCAGCGAGGGTTCAAAGCATGAAGCAACTCACACCGTTCCTGGCCTTGGCACTGATGGTTTCGGTGCCCGCATGGGCCGATATGTCGATCGACGTCTCTCCGGTGAGAACGCACGTGACGCTGCATGCGGGTGACGAGTACACGAACTCGGTGCGCGTACAGAACTCCGGTCTCGAGCCGATTCGCCTGCGGAGCTACTTGCAGGACTGGACCATGGACGAGGCGGGAACGCCGATCTTCAAGCAGGCAGGGACCGAAAAACGAACCGCCTCGTTGTGGATCGAAGCAGCGCCGTCGGACTTCCTTCTCGAACCGGGAGAGACGAAGTTCGTGCGCTTCACGGCGAAGGTTCCGGAAGGCACACAGGACGGCGGGTACTACGGCTCGCTCATTCTGGAGTCGTTGCCGCTCGATCGCGCCGTGCAAGGGTCCATGCACATGTTCGTGCAGGGCCGCGTGGCCACGATGGTCTATCTCACCGTCGGCGCTCCCAAACGCGCTGCGCAAATCACGTCGCTCATGCCGATCAAGAAGGGCGACAAACGCTATGTACGGCTCACCGTCATGAATACCGGTGAGGACGTCGTGCGCCTCAATGGCGACGTGTCCGTGGTCGCAGGTGGCAATGCCAAGGGTAATCCCATCGAGTTACCGGACGTGCCCGTGCTGCCCGGCCTGAAGCGTTACGTCGATCTCGATCTCGCCGCGGCGTGGAATGTGCATGACATCGCTCGCGTGCGCGTCGATCTCGACGGCATCGGCCAGCTGGTCGGCGAGTGTCCGCTCGATCCCGAAAAGGCCCAGCTCGTTCCGTGATGCGTTTTGGGTTCGTGTTTCTTGCCCTCGTGTGCTCCGCGACCGGTGCGGTGGCGCAGCCGCGGGGCGATGCCCACGTGTGGGCGGAAGAGCGTTACGAGTCCTGGGGTCCCTTCGGAGAAGTGCGGGACTGGGATGGCGGGCGCTTTCATGCGGACGGACGGTTTTTTCCGGTCAACGCGGGAGCATGGACCTTCTGGCTCGATGCCGCTCAAACCGGGCAGGAGTTGCGGCTTCAAGCCCGCTCGATTCCCAGCGAGTGGGGGCGCTGGTCGGCGCAGCTTGGCGATTACGTCGTGGATCAACCGCGACACGACGCCTTATACAACGAGTTTCAGCAAACGGTGTGGGCGCGGGGCGGCAGCATCGAGCTGGATCGCGGCAAGGTTGCGCTGGCGGTTCATGGCGGCACGCTGACCGAACGCAAGAGCCTCTTCGGATGGGGTCGCACACCGATTTTCGAGCCCATGTATGGCGCGATGCTCCACGGGAACTGGACGCAGAACGGATTATGGAAAGTCGATTGGACGCGCCAGGAAGGCGCACCGGGAATGCCGCTGGGACTGCATCAGGGAACCGCCTTCATCGGCCAAACCCGATCCGATGGATGGTCTTGGCTGAGTGAGTTTCGGGGCTCGCACGAAGACGGTACGGGAAGACTGGGGGAGAGCGCGATCGCGGGTGGGGGATACGCACGCGGTCCGTTCACGTCATCGGGGCACCTGCGCCTTATTTCACCGGGCTTTCGCACGATCGGTCTCTACCCGGACGCACATCAGAACGAATGGGGTGGCCGGTTCGAATTCGCATACCGCCCTCGGCCCGCGGTGATCGTGGGGACGAGCTGGGACTGGGGAAGAGATCTCCGAACGAGGACGGGGCAGGTCGAACCGGAAACGCGGCTCATCTCGCGATTCTTTGCTTCGTCCGACCTGGTGGGCAATTTGAGTTTGCGCGGCGAGATGGGGTATCGCAACCGAAGCACCACCGATCCCGACAGCTTGCTCGTGGATCAAAACGCGATGACGTGGGCAAGTGCACTGGGGTGGAACACCACACGGGGACAAGCCGAGGTGAACGTTTCTCGCACGATCTTCCGCGATCCGCTGGCATTGACCGGTGACTGGCACGAGGATCGAATCGGGTTCACGGGACAGGAGCGACTGGGGGAGCGGTGGCGGGTGGAGGGGCGGGGTTGGACAGTGAACCGGCGGTTTCTGGACGGCACCTGGGCGAGTCGCGAGCGCAAAATCGAGGTGCAAGGAAACTGGGAGCGGGCCGACCAGCGCGTGTGGCTGTCTTTGGCGCGCGAGCACCAGAATGCCAGTGAGGATGCATACCGGCGGGACCAATGGGAGGTGGGGGCGGGATGCGATCAGCCGTTACCGTGGGCGCTCACCTTCGAGCTGCAGTCGCTCTTCTTCGTCAGGGCGGGGGACTACGAAGCCGATCGCACGCGGGTGAACTTTAGATTGATGCGCCGATTCGATTTCGGGGGCGGTTCACCGAATTTGCACGAAGGTCTGCCCGAGTACGGCACGATTCGCGGTAACGTGTTCGAAGATTTGAACGTGAACGGGGTGCAGGATGACGGAGAGAAGGGACTTTCGGGCCAAACGCTGCTCTTGGGCAGCGGCCGCTCTGTAAAGACCGCGGTTGATGGCACCTTCGAGGCGAAAGATGCGACAACGGTGTACGAATCGTTGAGCTTGGACGTGGGAAGTCTTCCCACGCGCTATCTCGCCCCTGATGAACCGCAAACGGTATTTCACTTGAAACCGGGAGAGAAGGTGTTTCGGGACTACCCGATTCATGTGGCCTCGGCGATGCTCGGTCGAGTCGTGGTGGATCGGGGAACGCACAGTGACGGCGTGCCGGATGTTCTCTTGCAGGTTCGAGGCACGCATCACGACGTGTTCACGGATGCCGAGGGACGGTTTTACATCCCGGGGCTCGAGGCGGGCACGGTCACGCTACAAATCGTCGACTGGAGCTTGCCCAAGGACGTGGAAGTCGAAGGGTCGTTGGAGAAGGTCGTCCATCTGGTAGCGGGTCGCCCCGTGAACGCCGGAATATTCGTGGTCAAGCCCAAGACGGCGAACGTGATTCAGGAGTTCAGGAATTAGTTAGGGGATGCGAAGAAGCATTCGACTTCCCGAGTACTCGTCTGTGTCCAGACGATAGAAGTACACGCCCGGGGCTACACGGTCTCCTCTGTCGTTTCGGCCATCCCACTTACTGGCGTGCGGGCCGGGATCGAGGTTGCCATCACTGACCAGGCGCACCTGGCGACCCGTAGCGTCCAGAACGAATACGCGAACCCGGCTGGAATGCGGAAGGCTGAACTCCAGAGTTGTGAACGCGTGAGCGGCACCGAAGGGATTCGGATGGCACACCCCGAGGGTCGTGGGAACATTCGACGTCTGACGAAATGCAGACACCGGTCCAAAGAAGGACGTCCGACCGTCCCGATCCACGGCTTCCAACTTGTAGAACAGAGTTCGACCTACCGGCGCCGACGAATCGAGATATCGGTGTCCTTTCTGTGATGGAATGAGGGACGTGGTCACTCGCTCGTAGGGTCCCGATGCCAGAAGGGAACGGTCTACGTAAAAACCAACCTGATCGAGCTCGTTTTGCGTGGTCCAGGTAAGCAGAATGCCTTCACGGCTCGAGACCGCCTGGAGCGACACGGGCGACACCGGCACGAAGGAAGGGCATTGTGCGGGGAGAACGACCAAACCAAGGGGACCCTGCGCCGCATAGACGAACCCGCTTCCGGCCTCAACATCGGACGTTGCATAATCCGGACTCACCCGGCCGATAAACGAAGGGAATTGGGGATCTGAAACGTCGAAGACCCCAACCCCAGCCAGCGAGTTGCTCACATAGGCAACGTCACCATCGACTGAAAGTCGGCCACCGCCGCTTGGAACGCTGCCCACTACGACGGGAGAGGCGGGAATGGAAACGTCTATCACCATGAGATCCGTGACTTGTCTATAGAGGGCAAAGTTGTAGCCGTTGTTCGTAACGTACGCGTAATGCCCAGACAGCTCCACGGAGCTCGTATACGGCAAGTCACGTCTCCTACTCACTATAACCGGTCTGGCCGGCTTCGACACGTCGATCACATAAAAGCCACGGCTGTGATGATCCTGATTGGGATACCCGTCCTGTTCGGCCAGGTAGGCATATCCGTCTCGAACCGCCACTCCCAACGCAGAGCCGATGTATCCCACATATCCTCCAGCCAGATCGATAGTGCTCACGCGACTCACGAGGTTCGGGGAAGCGGGGTTGGACACGTCGAAGATGAGTAATCCCGCCGTATCGTCGGTCACATATGCGAAACCGGCATCGACCGCCAATCGGACGGCGTGGTTGGGTGTGCTGGCATTGCCCAGGAGCATGGGATTCGTTGGATCGGAAACGTCGAAGATCAAAAGCCCTCGACGTTGGCTGGCGACGTACGCACGGTCACCCAGGACCGCGATGTCTACACATCCGCCCACGTCCGTTCCGTACCCGCCGGTGGGAGTCGGAAGAGTTGGGTCCGTAATATCTAAGATACGCAGCCCCGCCTCGCCATCGGCGATGTAGGCATGTGTTCCGGACACCGTAACGCTGTTGGCAAATGGAGTGACCGATTGAGCCAGTATTGGAGCGCTGTAAGGGTTGTGTATATCGAAAACAAACAGTCCGCGTTCGCCACCTAAGTACGCGTAGTTGTTGTTTGCAACTACGCTCCACATGGTGGCTGCGACCTGGACCCGGCAAATGGGCGCGGGCATCATGGGATTGGAGATGTCTAGGATCCGCAAGCCGTCTCCATGCGCGATCACCAGTAGGTTACCTATCACGGTCAGATCGAAAGCACCGTCGTAGGGCCAGGAAGGGTCGGTCACGGCATCAAAATTGCCGACCACGTGTGGCGTGTGGGGATCGGACACATCGATGACCTCCACGCCGGCCTGGTAGTTGGCTACGAACGCGAAATTACCCGAGACCGTCACCCCCCAGGATCCGCGAGTGTCAACGTGCCCAATCACGGTCATGAGGTTGGGATCGATCACCTCCATTCCCGAACCCTCCTCGGCAACATAGAGGAGATTCTCGGATTGAAAGAGGGCTTGGACCGGCCCGCGGGTGCTCAGAAACCTCACGATCTGTGGGGATGCGGGCGTGGTCAGGTCTATTTTTCGAAGACCCACATCCAATCCCACGAATGCAAACGTTCCCCATGCAGCGATGGCTTTGGATTCACCAGGCAACTGGAGTTTGCTGACGAGGCTCGACCCCCCCGAGATATCGATTACGACTAGGTCCTCCATGGCGTCCGCTACAAGGGCGTAGGAGCCTGCCAAAGCAATGTCGCGGGGGGCGGGGAGATCGAGATACGACGTGAGCCTTGGCGATGCCGGATCGGTAACGTCGATGATCTTGAACCCGTTCCCAGATTGGTAACCGTTGGAGCCGAGTTGGCAGGCAAGGTAGGCATTATTTCCGGAGACCTTGACGTCAAGGACGTGGCCGCACGCATACAAGCCTATCTGGCGGGCAAAAGAATCATAATCCACGCAATCAGCGTAGGCATTGGACGCGAGAAGCTGAAGGATGCAAAGCAGGGCTGAATTACGGATGCATTGCATAATTGACCGCCGAAGCAGCCCGATCAGCCGACCCAGCGACGGATCACGTACGCGATCACACTCAGGACGAGAGAGATGAGCAAGCAAGAGCCAATAGGAATATACACCCGTGCGTTCGCTTTTTCTATACGTATGTCGCCGGGAAGGTGGCCGAACCAAGAGAGTCCTCCAGTCATCACCAGCACTCCGATGATGAGAATGGCGGCTCCAGCAATAATGAACGGGATTCCAGCGGATCGAGGCATGGGTTAACGATACTGGATTTCGGGCAAAAGAAGCCGGGCTTGCGACCAAAAGAAAGCGGCGGCCCGAATGAGCCGCCGCCTCCGTGTCCGCAAACGTGAGATTTACTTGCCGCCGGTGGCGCCGCCTTGTTTGGCCGCCATGTCCTGGAAGCGCTTTAGCTGTTCCTTGTAGTGCTTGCTCTTCGGGTCTTCCTGGATAGCCTGTTGGGTGAGCTTCACCGCGTTCGGGCAATCGTTCTTGGCGTTACAGATCTCGGCCATGGTGTCGAGGATCTGCGCCTTTTCCGTGCCCGGCTTGGCCAGCTGTACGCCTCTACCGGCCATCGAATAGGCCTCGTCGAGATTCACCTTGTTCTGGAAGCACCACCACGCGAACCGGTTGAGATCGGTCGCCCGATCGAGCCAGCCCTCGCCCAAGCTGTCCTTCTTGTAGGCAACCGCCTTGTCCTTGTCCTTGAGGACGAGGAGCGCGTATTCGGGAAGGAGCTTCTTGCGCTGGGTGATGGCGTCGGGATCTGCGGTGTTCTCTGTCTTCTCGATCGCGGTCTGCACGAACGGGACCGCAATCTCGGGCTGTCCGGCTTCCACGCCCGCGTACGTCATCATGCGCGCGGGAACCAGGAGCTCACCCGGATCCTTTTCGTTGGCGAAGAGCGTCTTGGCGGCATCGACGACGTTGTCGATCGGGAACGACTTCTCCTCGAACCCGGTGAAGGTCGCCTCGAAGATCTCCGAATCGTAGTTCGTCTTTCCGCCGGATAGCTCGGCCGCCTTCTTGTAGCCGCCGATCGCTTCCGCGTACTTGCCCATGGAGTCGTCATAACGCGCGAGGGTGACTGCATCCTTCTCGTTGGGGTTGGCTTTGAAGCGCGTTGCCTTCTCGGCCATGGTGGTCGGGTCTTTGACTGTGTCGTCCGTGTTGGCCAGCCAGCCCTTCCTGTCGTAGCCCGCCCAGCGATTGATCGTTTCACCCTTGGAGTTGAGCGCGATGAAGGTGGGGTAACCGACGATCGAGTACTTCTTCATGAGCTCGGGTCCGTCTTGGTCCTCGCCGTCGATTTGATAGAGGACAACGGTCCTGAGCGCTACCTGAACGTCTGCATCAGTCTCCGCCGCACGGGCGAACAGCTTGCAGCCGCTTCACCACACCGCGTGGAAATCGAGAAGAACCGGTTTTCCGCCGGCTTTGGCCAAAACGTCTTTGAGGCCGGCCTGATAATGGTCGTTGGCCGGCGCGCCCGCGGTGAGGGCGAGAAGGCCGACCACCAAGGCCGCCGATCTCAATCTCGGCATTGACGGGTCTCCCATCTTGGAATGAGGGGGTTTAGCCTGAGGGGTGCGAACCTTGAAGAATAGCACAGCCCCCCGGCCGGCCTAGTCGGGACGGGGCTTTTCAGGGGTGGGGAACTCGGCCGCGAAGCGAAAACACTGATCCCCAGGGCCGTGCAGTCCGACGTCCGTATCCGTCCCCGCCTCCGGGTAGCTCAAGCCCCGTTCGGTTCGCGCGTCCAGGGCGAAGCGGGCGCAGAGCTCGAAGTGAGTGGTGTCCACGACCCGATACTCGTAGGGGGCCTGGGTGAGCGGATCGCGGAGTCGTTCGGGCTCCACGCGGTCGACTAGATTAGCAAGGCTTTCCGGCAGGTGTCCTTCCGACTTGTAGTAGCTCCGGACAGCGTTTCGAATCCAGGCCAGATCGTCGGTGCGGGTGGCATCGGCTTTCTTGAGTCGCGCCGTCCCCGGCGACTGCATGATCGTAAACGACGCCACGATCACCGCGGCTACGAACGCCGAAGCAGCGAAGGCGAGCACCCGGCGGGTCACGGCTCTTCTCTTTCTTCGGGACGCAGGTCGCTCAGGTAGTAGAGGAATACCAGTCCGGCAATGATGAGCACGACGAGCACCTTGAGCACGAAACGTGTGGTGAGCTCGCCTTGCAAGAGACGCGTGAGTAGCGTGATGAGGTCGGTGAGTATCGTTGCCGAGGCGACGAAGAGGGTGAGGTAGGTGAGCCACTTCCGGATCTTGGAAGCTCTTAGTTCCGGATTGCCGCGCAGGCGTTTGGTGAGGATTCCGGTGAACCACACATAGAGCGGAAACGCGACCATGACCGAGGCCAAGGGAACGCTGATGCGTTCGGGGATGTAGAGGCGTTCGTTGCGATCGAGGGGATCGGGAAACCAACGCTCGATCACGGTGAATGCGAGTTGGGCGAGCTCGATGGCGCTGACGTAGAGCGTGAGAAAGACGAGCAGGTACAGGAATGCTTCCTGCGCGGAGAGATAGGGGCGTCGCTTCGGAACGGGAACCGGGAAGTCGACCTCGGCGAAATGGGCGAGCGCGCGGTCGACTTCATCCGTAGGCCAGTTGGCGGCTTGGAGCGCCTGGCGGACCTTGTCTCGCGGGAGGCCTTTGCCCAGTGATTCTTTGACGAAGTCGCGCAGGTCGGGGTTCATGGGGGGAGGATAGCTTGAACGGGACTCCGGATCACCCGCAACTAGCTGCGGCTCTCGGGTGATCGCGAACTAATCGGGAACCGTGAAACGTGCGCATTGGACGCGGAAGGCCGTTCGGGCGAGGCTTCCCGCCTCCGAGTCGCCAATGTAAGCCGCCGGGTGCGGTGCCCCTGACGGCGAGATAGCCGTCGTGAATCCCGCGGCGATGATGGCCGTGGCAGAGGGTCACGAGGTTTTCGGGATCATTGGAGCCGTTCTGAGAACGGAAGACGATGTGGTGCACTTCGAGCCCCCGCCGTGATGAGCAGCCGGGAGCCTGACACCGCCATTCATCGCGTTCGAGGATCTTCCAGGTTGCCGGTCGGAGCGATGGATCGACACGCTCCCATTCGTTCACGGCACGCTGCATGAGGAATAGTGCGGCAGCCCATATGGGAAGGGGCCCGTGCAACGACTGGACACGCGCAATGGCGAGGTTCCATTGCTTGATGAGGAATTCCGGCGCCCAGAAAGAAATGGTTGTTCGTTCGCTCGGAGGCAGAGTGGCCAACATTGGCATGACCGCCGAATCGAGTTCATGCGGCGGGCCGGGAGTACCAGTGGCCAACGTTGGCACCTCAGCCAAAAAACCGTGCTTCTGATACAGCTTGCGATCATGCTCCTCGAACGCAACGGCAACGAGGTTCAGTAGTCCTTCGAGTCGCGCCATTAGAACTGCATCTTCTGCGGGGTTCCCGTCGTAGGAGCCCGTACAGGCCTCAATTGAAACCTCTGCCCACCCCAAGTCGCGCAACCATTGTTTGAGCGCATTCCCCAATCCGGGCAGCGGCAAAGGTCCGGGAAACTTCTTGGCCACGTCCGGGACAAAATCCGCCAACCGTTCTAGGAAGCGCACTTCGCGCTCGAACTGAAGGTGGGTGAGCTGTTCGGCGCGATGGATGAACCTAGCGTGCGACGCATCGGTCAAGCGATTCACCAAATACGCCTGCCCCAACCCGATGCGACCGGAAGCAAATGCTCGAGCGAGGACCGAATTACCGTGGAAGGTCCACGCCTCGGACATTACGCGCGCCGCAGTGCGGCGCGACATCTTGAGTCGTGAAACCAAGAATTCGGTGATGCTCTTGTGGCCAAGGAACTCGATCCCGTGCGCCGCGTCGGTATCGCGCAATAAACGAACAAAGAGCAATCGTAGGCCGCGATCCTTGCGCTTCAACGCCGAAAGGGCTTCGACACTCCGGTCAGGGTCATCCTCACAGGGCGCGGCAATTGCGACCGTTTCCTGAATCTCTTCGCGTGCCGCCCAAATGCTGTGAAGGAGTGTGTTGAGCTGCTGCCGCGTAACCTGCAAAACCTTGGGCTCAGGACTGGGATAGCGCAATTCGGACGACGGGAAGTCACCTCGAGACTCCTCTTCCCACGCAGCCTCTCGGGACGACCCTTGGAGCTTTGGCGAGTCTGCCCCTAACTCGGCCGCTGATTCCGCGAGCACCATCTCGACGCATCGAAATGGCGGCGCTTGCCACCCCAGTACCCGTTGAGCCATGTCGAGTCCATGCTCCCAAATCACTGCAGCCGAAACGGGTGCGGCGAAGACCACGCGGCGGCCGGGCTCATCGAGCTCGTCGGAGGCCGCCTCGTCGGTAGATATGCCCTTTAAATGAGTGGCTACTAGCTGCTCTAGATCGCGAACGGTGGAATCTTCGGCAATAGTGATCCAGGAGGGGAGATCAGGCGCGTCGCGTAATCGGGATAGTGCCAAAACCTGACACGGGCCAAGACGTCCCTCCCGGAACGCAGCTCCCAGCTCAGGGCTCTCGCGCAACAAACGACTCAAAGCAGCACGGCGCGTTGCGGTGCGATATGGGGTCTGCAGCTCCTCGCGAGCGAAATCGCGGAACGATTCGTAGCCGAAGCGCTTGTACCAGCGTTTCCGAAGCAAAAGCTCGAGGTGATCGCCTTCGAGTTGCGCAAGCTGACCGTGCAAGCGGTAGAGCGCCCGAAGTGTGATGAGCGCCTCGCCGGCTAAGAAGTGAGGGGCGACATCGCCGGACTCGCCACGACGGGCGACATCCCCGGCCTCGCTCCGCGTTCCATCCAAATCTGTTGACTGGAGCAAGCTAATCGGGTCATCCATGGAGCCTCCAAGCTGCTTGCTGTCAACGGGGTTGCAGAGATTATAGCAACAAATGAATAGTATTCCAAACGCTTTTTTTCAAAAAAATCAGCCTGGGGGGCAAGAAGCCGCTAGATCCCGAACTGTTCCGCGTCCCAGGAAATTCCTAATTCATCCGGTGAGGCCATGTAGCCCAAGAGAGCGGACGACGCCACGACGGCGGGACTGGCTAGGTAGCCTTCGCCGCCCCGACCCATGCGGTTTTGCCAGTTGCGATTGAACGATGTGATCGCACGCTGGCCGGGCAGAAGCGCATCGGGACCCTGGCCGAAGCAGGGGCCGCACCAGGAATCGCGGATCTCTCCGCCCACCGAGCGGAATACTTGCGCGATGGATTCGCCGCCGAGGCGCGGGTCGGGATTCTCGATGCTCGTCTTCACGACACCGGAACCGGGAAAGATCACGAAATCCTTGGGCGCTTTTCGGGCGCCTTTCTCCCGGGCGGCTTTGATGACCAGCGCGGCTTGGAGGAGGTCGTCGTAGCTGCCGTTGGTGCACGAACCGATGTAGGCCTTGTCGAAGACCAGGCGCTCCTTTGCCACTTCGGTCGCGGGAATAGCGTTGGCGGGGCTGTAGGGCTTGGCGATGAGCGGAGCCACATCCGAAAGATCGAGCGTCTCGTCCTGTTCGTAGTGCGCGTCCTCGCCGGGCGCGATCAATGGATAGGGGAGATCGATACCTTTGCGCTTGAACCACTCGGTTGTGATTGCGTCGTGAGCGAA
>Ga0075429_100000992_pt1 | contig 22555 bp, 16 predicted proteins | sample RhiMetdeltSRZDD3_FD_75295 | JGI IMG/M metagenome (GOLD analysis project Ga0075429, IMG submission 75295) | Populus rhizosphere microbial communities from Tennessee, USA - Rhizosphere MetaG P. deltoides SRZDD3 | ecosystem: Host-associated > Plants > Roots > Rhizosphere > Soil | place: USA... | reverse complement strand
GATGAAGCGCGGGATGGTGGTGCTGGCGGTCGTGGTGCTGGCGTTGCTCGCCTTCGGCGGCTGTGTGGCCGGCAACTACAACTCGCTCGTCGGCAAGAAGGCCGAGGTCGAGAACAAGTGGGCGCAGGTGGACAACCAGCTCCAGCGCCGGGGCGACCTCATCGGCAACCTGGTCGAGACGGTGAAGGGCGCGGCGGGCCAGGAGCAGGCCGTCTTCGGCGAGATCGCGAACGCGCGTGCCCAGATGGCGGGCGCACGCACGCCGGAACAGGGCATCAGCGCGGCGCAGGGCATGGACAGCGCGATCGGCAGGCTGCTCGTGGTGATCGAGAACTACCCGCAACTGCGCAGCATGGAATCGTTCACGCAGCTGATGGACGAGGTCGCGGGCACCGAGAACCGCATCGCCACCGAGCGAGGGCGCTACAACGACGTGGTGAAGGACTACAACGTCGCGGTGCGCAGCTTCCCGATGAACCTGTTCGCTTCGATGTTCGGTTTCAAGGAGTCGCCCATGTACCCGGTGCCCGACGCGTCGAAGGTCGTGCCCAAGGTGGACTTCAGCGGCATCCAGCCCAAGGCCGGCGAGAAGAAGTGACCGGGCAGTGAGCTCAGGGCATTCCGCGCGGGGAACCTGCCGCGCGGCGTGATCACACGAACGGCGCGGGGCTTCGGCCCCGCGCCGTTCGTGTGTGCGAGTGCATCGTGGGCGCTCAGCGTGCGGTCTCGAGCGCCTCGGGGAAGTGCTCGCGCAGCTCTGGCCGGGTCGCCACGCCGAGCCAGCCGGCGGTCGTACGCCAGCTCTCGAACGTGCTGCGGCCTGCGAGCCGCAGCGACTCGTAGCGCAGGCCCGCCGCCGCCAGCCACGCCAGCGCGTCCTCGCTGGCCTCGAGGTCGCCGCTCGCGCAGGCCTCCGCATCGTGCAGCAGCTCGCTCAGGCGAACCAGCCGCGGCGACGGGTCCGAGCACGCGAACGAGTCGAGCGCGGCGCGGCCCGGCTCGGTCCACACCCACGGGCCGAGTCCGAGCGCCTGCATCAGTCGCGCGCACTCGCGCTCCCCCAGGCATTGCTCGCGTGCCACGGGCAGCAGCCGCTCACATGCTTCGAGCGCGGCCTCCTGCCGGCGAGTGCCGGACGCGTGCGCATCGGCGAGCAGCTCGAGTGCGCGGTCCTGCTGATCGCGGAATCGCCGCGCGGTGGCCCGGGCCACGGCGGCCGCCGAGCACAGCGCTTCCAGCCGGGCACGCGGTATGTCCCCGATCGGACCGCCGTCGGGCCGGTCCTCGCATGCCACCAGTCCTTCCACGTCGCCACGCGCGGTGACGAGCGGCGCCAGCAGCGCGACACCGAACGTCGCGAGCTGCGCGATCTCGGCGGGCATCCCCGGCAGTCGCTCGAGTTCCTCGCGCCGCGCGGGACGGCGCCACGCTCCCAGCCACTCCAGGCAGGTCGCCGCCACCGGCAGCTTGAAGCCCTGCCAGCGCTCGGGCAGGTCGCCGCGCACTGCCGTCGCCTTCCAGACGCCCGCAGCCGATGGCGTGAGCAGGGCCGCGCTGCGCGCGCCGGTCTGACGGCAGGCCTCGCGCAGGATGCGCTCGTCCAGGTCCTCCACCTCCAGGCCTCGCAGCCACTCGCCCGCGAGCCCGCCGGCGAGCGTGCGCAGCACGCGCTCCTCGGCCGCCTGCTCGCGCGCCCGCCGTGCTTCCTGCTCCAGCCGGTGCAGGTCGCGCTCGAGTTCGGCGGCGCGCCGGCGGTGGCGCGAGGTCTGGCGTGTGCGCAGCACCAGCCGCTGCGCACGCGCGATCAGCTCGCGGGGCGAGATCGGCTTGCCCAGCACGTCGTCAGCGCCATGCGCCAGGGCCTCGATGCGCAGCTCGGTATCCGGCTTCGCCGCGAGCAGCAGCACCGGCACGTCGCCGTGCTCGGGTTCGCGCCGAAGCGTGTCGCACAGCTCGAGCCCGCTGCGCCGCGGCAGCCGCCAGCTGGCGATCACCAGTTCGGGCATCTCGCTGCGCACGCGGCGTAGCGCGTCGTCGCCGTCGAGTGCCGTGCTGACGCGAAAGTGCACCGACTGCAGCGCGCGCATGATCGCCTCGACGACATTCGGGTCCTCGTCCGCCACCAGCGCGAGCGGCGGCGGCTGGTCACGCGGCGGCCCTGGGAGCCGCGGGATCATCGCCGGTCCGTCGGGGCGGGCAGGCGGCGGATGAACTGCTCGAGATAGTCCGGGTCGAACGGCTTGCGCAGGACCAGCCGCACACCGCTCGCGCGCGCGAGGCGGTCTTCGGCCGGTTCGCGCGTGAGCGCGATGACCTCGAACGAGCGCGACACCCCCGTGAGCGCTTGAAGATGCGGACGGCCACTCGCGTCGGGCAGCGAGACGTCCACGAACAGCGCGTGCCATTCGGACTCGCGCAGGGCTTCCCACATGTCGGCGGCACGCTCGACCCACTCCACGGACCAGCCCTCGTTCTCGAGCACGCGCCCGAGCGTGAGCCGGGCGATGAGCGAGTCGTCCACGATGAGCGCGCGACGGGCGAAACTGGCCGCCGCGGGCGTCGTCACCGAGGGCACGGCGGCTTCGGCGGCAGGCTGTGCGGACGGCGCAGGGGCCTGCGGGATGGACACGGACGCGGCGGGGCGCGGACGCGGGCGCACGTCGGCAGGTCCCAGCACGGGCCAGGTGTCCTGTGCCGGCACAGCCGGTGCGAGCTCGCCCGGTGCGGGTGTGTGCGCAGCGGTCTCGCTGGCAGTCGGTGGCGCGACGGCCGGCTCGTCCCTGCGTCCGGGTCCCAGTGCGACGGGCTCTTCCACGTCGTCGGAACCCTGGGGCTCGTCGAGATCCAGTTCGGCCGGCAGGGGAACCTGCCACGTCTCGCTCGAGACCGGCTCGCTCGCGGTCGAGGCACTCGGCGCCAACTCCCACAGCGCGCTCAACTCGGGCTCCGGACCGGCGGCGTCGAGCGGCTCGGCCGGGATCGCTTCCGGCGCCGTGCTGGCCGCGGCCGCCGGCTGGACGCGCGGGCGTGCCTGCGGCGGCGGGGTCGCGAGTGCGGGCATGCCCGCCAGCGCCTCGGCCGCATCCACCAACCAGTAGTCGCCGCCCTCGGACGTGCGCACCACGTGGCGGCCACCCGGCACCACATCCAGCGGCTGCGCGAGCTCGGGGCGCGCGAACACGCGCCACACGATGTGATCCAGGTGCAGCCACGCGCGCGTCAGCCCCAGTGCCAGCAGGGCGGCGGGCCGCTCGCCGGTGGCTCGCACGAGCGGGGACCACGGCGTGAGTGACGGCTCGGTCATGACAGCGCGAGCGGTGTCGTCGGCGATGCGCAGCTTCGCCACCGCGTGCCACGGGATGGCGAGCGACAACTGGCCCTGTCGCGCGAGCAGGAACGCGGGGCGTTCCACATGCAACGGCACGCGCAGCGCCCAGCGACCGTCGGGTTCGGGAAGCAGCGCACCGCCCGAGAGCGCCAGCACCGCGCCCGCGGGCCCCAGCCCCGGTTCATGCGTGACGCGTGAGGTGAGCGTGAGCGCGGCGTCATGGGCATGCACGCGCACCACGCCGCCGGTGTCGGCGCCGATCCAGTCGAGCGCGGCACGCAGTGCGGCGGCGACCGGCAGCGTCACCTGGGCGCTCGCGACGGCACCGGGACGGTCCAACCGCAGGTCCGAGAGCAGGTCGCCCAGAGGTTGCACCGGCACGGGCGGGCCCTCGAGTTCGGCATGCGACCACTTCTGTTGCGCCAGCGTGCCGGCGAGCGCGCCCAGTTCGCGGTCGGCCGAGGTGAACGGCACCAGGTCGCCGCGGGCCTCGGTCTCCTGCGCCATGCGCTCCAGTCGGTCGATCACGTTGACGACCGCCGAGGGCGGGTCGGCCGCATGCGCCGCGCAGGCGCTGAGCAAGTCGGCCAGTCCCTCCAGCTCCAGCAGCTCGGCGACATCGACGGCCGCCTGCCAGATGAGCGTGCGCGTGCGCAGCTCGGGTTCGTGATGCGCCTCGAGCGCGGCGCGCATCGCCGCCACGAGCCCGCGCGCGATCTCGCGCCCGGTTCCGTCGTCGTGCGGATGCGTCGAGCTCACGGGCGCTCCTCCTCTCGCGAAGAGGCACCCGGCTCGTCATGCCGCTCGTCCGCGTCGGCGGGATCCACCAGGCGCAGATCGGGAGCGCTGACCGGCGTCAGGGGCGGAAGCGCCTCCCCCACCGGGACCAGGCGCTCCACGAGCGCATCGGCGTCCGAGGCGTTGCCTTCGAGCCGGCGCATGAGCCGCTCGGCGGTGCTCGATGCACGCTCGCTGGCGTTGGACACGCGCTCGCCCTTGGTACTCGCGTCGCGCACCATCTCCAGCACACGCTCGACCAGCCGCTGGACGTCGGGCGCCGGCGTCACGGTGGCTGCCGGCCGCGCGGGCACCGGGGCCTCCATGCGGGCGATCGCGCGCTCGCGCGCCTCGCGCATGCGCGCGTCGGAGTCGGTCACGGCGCGGTCGATGTCCTGCGCGAAGCCCACGGTGCGGTCGGTGGACTCGCGCACGTCGTGCGCGAGCTGCTTGAGCTCGTCGGCGAACGTCGCCGCGTCGCCGGTCCCGGACAGGGCCTGGATGCCGATCAGCGTCGCGCGGTTGGCGATGCGCTGCACCTGCTCCGAGATGTCCTGCACGCGCAGCAGCCCGCGCCCGAGCGACTCGACGCTGTGGGACGACGCCTCGACCAGTTCCTGGAGCGCCTGCCGTGCGCGCTCGGCCGACGGATCGGGCCCCGCCGGTGTTTCCGGCACGACGCGCGTGAGCGCGGCGGCGAGCTCGGTCGAGAGCCGGTGGATCTCGCGCACCGAGGTCTGCAGCGACGTGGCTTCGACGAACCCACGCTCGGCCTGCGACGTGGCCTCCTGGGCATCGCCGATCACGGCGGTGAGCTCGCTCGCCACCTGACGTGCAGCGTCGCGGTTCTGTTCGTCCACGAGCACACGGCGCTGGATGGCGTGACTCAGCACCTCGACCACCTCGCCCACCTCGCCGTCCGGCAGCGCGGGGCGTTCCCAGCGCTCGGTGAGCTGCCAGCGGTCGATGCTCCCCTGGAGCGCGGCGAGCTGCTCGCGCATGCGCTCGAGCTGCACCATCGCGCGCGTCTCCAGCCGCCGGTGCTCGAGGATCTCCTGTACGGCGTCGCCCAGCTCGGAGAGTTCGCCCCAGCCCGCGCCCGCAGGCAATCCGCGCAGTTCGGCCACGCGACCCGAGCGCAGGCCCAGCAGCACGCCGTGCAGGTGCCCGATCAAGTGGTGGTCCACCCACAGCGCGAGCGCGAGCCCGATCACCAGGGATGCGCACGCAACACCCGCGAGCCAGCCGTAGACCGCGGGGTCGGACGGCGACAGGCTCGGCGTCGCGAGCATCCACAGCGTCCCGGCCGCCGCGATGAGTCCGCCCGAGAGGCAGGCGAGCCAGAGGCGCAGCCTCAAGCCGGCGCCGGTGCGCGGCCGCGGCTGCGGGGTGGCGGGATAGGGGGGGCGGGCCATCTCGGGGTGAACGGCTCGGGGACGAGGTGAGCTTCGCAGGGTGCTCAGCGGAGGACCGGGAGAACAGCCCTCTGCATTGCATCACGCAAGGGCCGTGCCCCGAAGGTACCCGGTCGCGGCCGTCCCGCGGAATCGGAACGCGCTCCCAACGCCTGGTCGCTCGCCGGCTCAGCGGTGCCGGGAGCGAACGCCCGGGAGCGGCGTCATCCCGATGTGGCGCATGGGATAGCACACGTCCTGTGGAAAACGGATTGCGTGTTTCGCAAAGGTCTTGCCTGTGGAGATCACCGGCGACGACGCGCGGACGCGCGCGATCGGCGCGTGTGGAGGTCACGAGGAACGGGTCATCACCGGGTGAGTTCACCCGACACCGGGCGTAACCGCCCCAAGCGCACATGGTTCAGAGGGCAACGCGGAAGATTGCGAGAAGCGCTTATCGACGGTCCTGCGCGCATCTGCAGCGCTTCTTCGGTCAAGAGCACGCGTGGCACATCCGATGCAGTGGTAACCGGGCGGAGCCCCGGAGGCACCTCACCACGTGCAACGGGACGGACACCAGCGAGCCGGCGAGGCCAGACATGAACCCGCGTCACTACGTGGACCTCAAGGACAGCAGCCGCGACCTGCAGCCGACGTATCACTTCATGATCAATTGCCTGCTCTACAGCCGTATGGAGACGGGCCTGGTCTCGAACGCGGACTGCTATGACGAGGACGTGAACGTCTACCTCGCCCACCTGCTCCACTCGTTCATCAACCCCGAGTACGTCGAGCAGTCGCGCAAGTTCCTGTCCAAGTACGACACCGACGTGCTGCGCCGGCTCTCGGCGGCCACGGACGCGCGGCTCAAGTACCAGATCTACAAGACCAACGCCGACTTCCTGCTGGTCTCGATCGGCATCTTCGACAACCCGGCGATGGCGGCGGCCGCCCGGGCACGCATGCAGCCGAGCGAAGAGGCCTACATCGGCCGCGGCAAGACCTACTACCACTTCGCCTACACCTACTCCCAGCAGATGCACCGCAAGAACGCGGGCGTGTCGGACGTGCTGGAGAAGCTGTCGAACGGGTTCGAGAAGTACCTGCGCATCCTGTCGCACATGCGCGGCGAGTACCTGGATCTCATGAAGCGCTTCTCGCAAGGCGAGGTCTACCACCTCGAGCGCTCGGTGGACGAACACGCGCAGCAGGAGCTGCTGCGCACCAAGCAGGACGAACTTCTCGAGCTCTACACCGCGTGGCGCGAGCGCCGCGATTCCGAGACCGAGGAGAACCTGGAGCGCGTGGTCAGCGAGATCCGCGTCCTGAACCCGTCCTTCAAGTTCGAGTTGCCGCACTCCTGACGGCAGCTCCGCGCGCGGCGCCCTGCCAGGCGCCGCGACAGCACCTTCGCCACGACCGTCCAGTCGCGGGCGAGACGCGAGGGCCCCGGACGACAAGAGTCCGGGGTCTTTCGCTTTTCCGGCGACGGGCACGCCCGGCGCGCTGGGGTTCCCGAAGGCCACCCGGCAGCCGCTCGCGATGTTTGGAATCCGCTCCAGCGCGTTCGGCCACAACGAACACGGGCGGCGGTAGCCTGCGCCCGCGCGGCGGGGTGCTGGCGAAGTCTTCCCGAGTCGTTCGCCTCTCCGCGTTCCTGACTTCGGCGGGCTGGATGCGGCCACGGGTCCGGGGCGCACAATTGCTCGTATCCGGGCAGGAACCGCAGTGCTAGCCTTCGTCAGGTGCTTCGGGCGTCGCACGCGATGCCCCCGGCCGGGCCTGACATCCCCACCTCCTCCCTTGGGAGGCCGATATGAATTACCGTGGCCTGGGAACTTGCTCTTTGCTCGCGCTCGCGCTCGGTGCGATCCCCTGCACGGGCGCGTTCGCGCGTGCACGCGCCCCCCTCCCCGCGTTGGGCACGACGGGGACCCGAGACATCAGTCTCGACCGGCGCTTGGACGTGAATCGCTTCAGCATCGTCGTGACGAACATCGGCGCGCTCGGATTCGACATCCCGGCCGGAGATGGCGGCGGGTGGTACCCGCGCGGGCAGGACCTGAGGCTGTTGTTCGCCTCCGGCCTGTGGCTGGGCGCGGAAGTCGGGGGCGAGGTCCGCGTCGCGGTGGCCGAGTACTCGCAAGAGTTCCTGCCCGGCCAGGTCAACTTCGGCGTCCCGGACAACCCGAACGACATCGCGCATCGCGTGTGGAAGATGACTCGCTGGACGGGCAACCCTTCCGACAGCATGGAAGTGGGGATCCTGCCGCCGCATCCGTCCGTGGACGCGCTCGATCATCACTCGTGGACCGACTACCGGGCGATGGCGATTCCGAAGGGCGCACCGTGGCGACTCTATCGGCTGCCGGACACATCGACGCCGGATCCCACGGACTCCGTCGACGTGGTGGGACCGGACGTGCTGGGAGACCGGATGACGTGGTGCGTCTTCAACGACCTGGACCCCACCGCGCACACCAACTCCGCGGGCGGCACGGCCCCGTTGGGCGCCGAGATCCAACAGACGGTGTTCGCATTCGACGACCCCGGCCCGATGGGAGACGCCATATTCATTCGCTGGCGCATCCTGAACACCGGCGGCTCGGAGTGGTCGGGGCTGCGCACCGGGTTCTGGGCGGACCCCGACATCGGGGGCGGCCTGGGATTCACCGACGACAAGACGGGTTGCGACAGCACCCGTTCGATGGGATACGCCTACAACGGCCAGCCGGTAGATGGCGGTTACGGCGGAGCCCCTCCCGCGATCGGTGCGGTGTTTCTCACGAGCTCGCCCGCGCCTCCGGGGGGAGCGACGCTCGGGATGCACGCATTCCGTTCGTATGTCAACGGCACGGATCCGCAGAGCTTCGTGGAGACGTTCAACAGCCTTTCCGGCCTGGAGGCCGACGGCTCGGATCTCGTGGACCCGTTCGGACAGGTGACGCGCTACCAGTTCGGGGGCGATCCGCTGGCGGGCTCCGGATGGCTGGATCCCTCGCTCGCGGACAAGCGCTTCCTCGCCACCAGCGCGCCGCGCTTTGTCTCGCCGGGAGACACGTCCGAAGTGTGGGTCGCGCTCGTGGTCGCGCCCGAGCCCGGCGTCGCCAACGCGATCGCCGCCCTTCGCTGCCGCGCCGACCTCGTGCGTGAGGCCTTCGCCTCGGGGTTCCAGCGCCCGTTCCCGCCGGTCGCAGATTGCTCGGTTCCTCCCAACTGCCCGCGTCCCGCGACGTTCTGGCGGTTGCAGACCACCGGTGCCGGGCCGTACACGCTTCCGGACATCGCCGCGCTCGCCACGTTCGTGGATCAGCAATCCGTCGCCCTGGACTTCGGCGGCGACCCGCTGGGCGGGTTCGCCGCCGCACTCGCACCCGGCGGCGATGTGCGTCATCAGGCGCTGCGTGAGCATGCGGCGTTCTTCGCCAATGCGTGGGCCGGGCCCGCCGGGTTGCAGCCTGCGTCAGGCCCGCTGGTGATCCTGAGCGCCCTCACTCCCGTCAACTGTCCGAACGTGCCGGGGACCACCACCGGGGAACTCTCGACCCCTGCGGCGCAGACGCGAATCGTCATGGGCACCTACCAGAACTTCGAGCCCACGAACCGGCGCGCGCTGGAAGGCGTGAACCTCGGCCTCACGGGCTTCGGTGGCGGCGCGGGATCGGCGTGGGACTTCTTCGGCTCCACGCTCGATCCCTCCACGCAGCCGGATTCGTTCCCCGCACTGGTGCGTGTGTCGTTCAGCCACACGCAGACACAACTGGCGCATCGCTACCTGCGACTCGAGAAAGAGAGTGACGGCATGCCGCCGCCCCAGGGTCGCGCGTACCTCTATGGCGGTTACGTGCCCGTTCCGTTCACGGTGAACGATCCGGCCACGGGCGACCAGTTGGTGGCTGCGTTCGTCGAGCGCGTGCTCACGGACGACCTGGGCACGATCCTGCCGCCCGCGTCCCAGCCCGCCTCGTTCGATTCGACCTGGGGACCCACCGCGGAAGACACGGGCGGCCGGGAATACCTGTTCGTGTTCCGGCGCCCGTACTCGGACATCCCGTTGCCCGAGTTCACCGAGGACGGCGTGATCGCGTTCGGTACGCTGCCGGGCCTGTTCGCGCTCTGGTCCAAGCTCCGTACGCTGGGTGACCTGATCGACGATGGCGACGCGTTCGATTTCGAGTTCAAGTACGCGTTCACACCCGGCTCCGACGCGGTGTTGCGCGACCTGGCCGGCCAGTCGCTCGCCGATCCCGCCGTGGTGAGCCTGTACCAGGACGTCGAAGACTGCCTCGGCGGCATCAACCGTGGTGAAACAATTGGCCCCACCTGCGACGTCCCGACGCCGGCGCTCGCCTCGTTGGTCTCGGCCGAGTCGGAACCGGGGCGCATCCGCGTCGAGTGGTACGTCACGTCGGCGGGAGCCGCCTTCATCGAGCGTCGCGTGGATGAGGGCGACTGGCAGGAACGCTCGGCTGCCTCCCCGGACGGCAACGGCCGCGTCGTGCTGGTGGACACCGATGTGGTGGCCGGTCATCGCTACAGCTACCGATTGCGCCTCACCGGCCGGTTCGCCGGCGAGGTGAGCCTCGACATCCCGCTCACGCACCGGCTCTCGCTTGCGGGCTTCCATCCGAATCCCGCCGTGGGGCCGCTCTCGGTCTCGTTCTCGCTCGCCACGGCGGCACCTGCGCGGCTGGAGATCTTGGATGTGGCGGGACGGCGTGTGCACGCGCGCACGCTCGACCGGCCGGTGCCCGGAACCCAACAGCTCTCACTCTCCGGCGTGCGACTGGCGCCCGGCGTCTACGTGATCCGGCTCGAGCAGTCGGGCTCTCGGATCGTGACGCGGAGCGTGGTGCTGCGCTGATCGCCAAGAAGCATTCCCCTGCATCACCACCAGCTGCTGTTCGGGAGGTTTGCGTGAACCACGAGCTGCGAGCAGGCATCTTGACGTTCGGCGTCGCGCTCGCGGCGCTATCGGCCACGCGCAGTCCGGCGTTCGCTGCCGACATCGACGGCTTCCCGCTGTGCACGGCACCCGGCGACCAGCTGAGCCCCGTCGTCGTGGCGGACGGCGCCGGCGGCGCCATCATGGCGTGGCACGATCGGCGCCCGACCGTGGCCCTGGGCGGCGTCTGCTTCGCGCAGCGAGTGAACGCTGCGGGAGCACCGCAATGGACCGTGAATGGCGTGGCGCTCTCGACCACCGGGGATCCCGGTGACCCTGAGGCTCCCGCCATCGCTGCAGATGGTGCAGGCGGCGCATTCGTCGCCTATGGCGGCAGCAGCTCCTCGCCTCGAGCGCAGTGGGTGAACGCGGCGGGAAGTCCCCAGTGGGGAGCCGACGGTGTTCAACTCACGACCGCGTCCCCGACGATGCGCGAACTGGCCATCGTCCGTGACATCGGTGGAGCGGGCGCCGCCATCGTCGTCTGGCGCCAGGACAATGGCGCGGCGGGGCTCTCCGACATCTATGCCCAGAAGGTCAACGCGGCGGGCGCGGTCCAGTGGGGATCGCAAGGGGTTCCCGTGACGACGACCAGCATGAACAGCGAGACGCTTCCGGCACTCCTCTCGGATGGTGCGGGCGGGGCGATCATCGTCCACCTCGGCAGCAACGGTTGCCGGGCCCAGCGACTGAACGCGTCGGGAGTGAGCCAATGGGGCAACACGCCACTGAACGCGCTGGCGAACAACCGGCCTCCGGTGATCGTCACGGATGGTTCGGGGGGTGCGGTCGTCGCCTGGGCCGCCGGCAACACCGGCATCTTCGCTCAGCGCGTGACCTCGGCGGGCGACAGGCTGTGGTCGCCGACCAACACCGGCGTCCAGATCAGCACGACCGGTAACCAGTGCACGATGATCCCGGATGGGGCCGGGGGCGCCACGGTCGCGTGGCAGGACAACCGCACCGGCACGAACTTCAATATCTACGCCCAGCGAGTGAACGGCCTGGGGGCGACACAGTGGTTCATGAACGGCGTCGCGGTCTGCGCGGTCCAGGACGACCAACTGGCTCCCACGATCGTCTCCGACGGAGGGACGGGTGCCATCCTGACCTGGTACGACGCGCGCTTCCTCGCCTCGGGCGACGACATCTATGCCCAACGCATCAATGCGGCGGGAGCCTCCCAGTGGACCCCGGACGGGCTGCCCGTGTGCACCGTGGCGAACGACCAGCAGCTTCCCACCCTCGCAGCGGATGGCGCGGGGGGCGCGTTCGTGTGCTGGCAAGACCTGCGCACGGGAACCAACAGCGACATCTATTTCCATCATCTCAACGCGAGTGGCCAGGTCCTCTCGGTGCCGGGGGAGAACCAGGCCCTGTCGATGGCCCGCGCCTGGCCGAACCCCTTCCTCGAAAGCGTGCGCCTCGCGTTCGTGCTTCCGGCGGCAACCATGATGCGTCTCGAGGTGTTCGATGTCCGCGGCCGGTGCATGCGAGCCTACGAGCCCCGACATCTCGCCGCCGGGGAACAGGCGCTTGCCTGGGACGGCCGTGCGAGCGACGGACACGCGGCGGGGCCGGGGATCTACTACATGCGTGTGACCGGTCCGGGCATCGCGCTCGCTCGCAGGGTGGTGCGGCTGGAGTGACCCGTCGCGCTCCGGAAGACCTCTACGCGCTCGCTCCGCGTGCTAGTGCCGCGCGCACGGCCGCGAGCACTCGCCCGTAGGGTGGCACCATGCCGAGCAGCACCCACCAGCCGCGCGTCATCACGGCGGCACCGTTCACGAGGACGGTGAACTCGGAGGGGCTACCCTCCTCGAGCGTCACTTCCTCGCGGAGATCGGTGCGAAGCCGGGCCGCCACACGGGCCGCCCAGAGCCCCGCGGTTCAGGTCGAGCAGCGGCGGATCGAGACGCGTGCCATGCCAGAGCTCCTTTCGCGCGCATTCATCGGTTGAGCCAGCCGACCACGAGCAGGATCGAGGAGTAGACGACGCTCGTGCCGACCAGCACCGGACCACGCCAGGCGCCACGCGCCGCACACCCGCCGGTCGCGGTCGCGGGCGCCGGCGACAAGGCGGTGACGAGGTGCAGCCAGGGGAACATCCACGCCATGCTCGCCCAATCCTTCACCTGGGCGGGCGCCGGCCAGGCAAGTGCCGCGACCACGAGCGCCGACGCGAACACGCCGGCGCTTCCGAACCATGCCCACCGCGGATGATCCGTCGAGCGCGAGGCGAGCCAGGCCATCACGAGCGCGCCGGCTGCGTAGACACCCGCTACCGGGAGCGCCGCGTGTGCTCCGGCCGTGCGCTGCACGGCCACAGCGGCGATCGTGGTCAGCATCAGCGTCGCGCATCCGAGCCACATGGTTCGGCGACGGTTGGATCGACCGGGTGCAGGGAGGGTCATCGTCTGCTCCTTCCTTCCGCCGTTGCCGGCGTCTTGCGCTTGGGCTTCTCGTCCGGCTCGAACACTTCTTCGATCGCAAGCTCGAACAGGGCGGCGATCTTGAACGCGAGCGGCAGACTCGGGTCGTACTTGCCGGTCTCGATCGCATTCACCGTCTGTCTCGACACGCCGAGTTGCTCGCCGAGTTCTCCCTGCGACCAGTCTCGCTCGCTGCGAAGCTCCCTCACGCGGTTCGTCATCGGTACTGCCGGCCCCGGATCACGACGGCGACGCACCACAGCAGCGCCATGACCGGCCACGCCCACACGCCCCACTCGATGCTCGGTGCGCCGGCTTTCTCGAGCATCGCCCAGCCCGAGATCAACGAGGCGAAGATCGTGAAGGAGATCGCGATGCCCTCGAGATGGACCTTGAGCAGCAGCTCGTCCAGCCGGCGGATCGAGAGCACCGTCCGCACCACGATCGCGCCGAGCAGGAGCGCCTGGACGATGGCGAGGGCCAGGCGCACGCCACTGCCCACGGGGAAACGACGGCCGAGGTAGGCCAGCGCGACGATCGCGAGCCCGATGAGGAACGCGTCGCGCAGGAACACACCCTGGAAGCAGCGGAAGGGATTCGCGCTGGTCATGGGTCGTTGCGGGCGGGGGACCGCCTGGGTGTCCGGAGGCATGCGAGTACTGTAAAGGACGCTTGACTACTGTGTCAAGGTGCCTTGACATGACGGGGTGGGCGCGACGAGGAGCCAAGGACGTGTGGTCCGGGCACTGTTCCGAACTCCCGGGCCATGAAGCGGCGGGCCTGTGACCGGCGGCCCGAGCGTGGGACGAGGTACGTCATCCGCCTCGACTGAAGCTGAGCTTGCGCTTCACGCCTGCGACGTCACCACTCCGGGCTACCAGCCCTGTGGGGCCACCCACTCGCACGCTGGCACCGCATCGCGGAGCACCACGTCGCACCAGTCCCCGGGCACCGCCCACACCACGTCGAGTTCGCCCGAGAGCGGGTCCACGCGCGCGCCGTAGACGGGGTGGCCCCAGTGCGGGCTCGCCAAGCCGGGTGCGGTGCGCGACGTGAGGCACGCGAGCCAGCGGCGCGAGCGCTCGCGGATCTGGGACGGCGAGTCGCCGATCTCGTAGGCGAGCGCCGTGGTGTGCTCGTTCACGAACGCCCACAGGCGCATCGCGTGCGAGCCGAGGTAGCGAAGCTGCCCCTCGGGCGTGTCCGTGACGTACGCCATGCGCGGCAGCAGCGAAGCGTGCAGCTGCTGGAAGAACTCGCGCGACCACCTCACCACGGTGACCTCCGGGGTGCTCTCGCTCCCGGAGCGTTCCGGCGAGGACGCCGACCACATCCGGCGCCTCGACGCCTGCTCGATCATGAATCGCACCGCGGGATTGCCTCGACGATGTCCGGTCAGCCGCATGGTCGCCTCCTCGAGAAAGGTGGGACGAGAAGCGGAAACGAGCGATGCGTCTCTGTCGTGCGCGATGCAGGCCGACGTTGCCGCCGGCGCGAACCCGTGACGCCTCCGCGCAGCATGATGCCCCTTGCGACGGTGGGACATCGCGCGCTGCGGCTCAGCGCGCCTCGTAGTTCGGGGCCTCCTTGGTGATCTTCACGTCGTGCGGATGACTCTCGCGCAGCCCCGCGCCACTGATGCGGACGAAGCGGGCATTCGTGCGCAGGTCCTCGATGGTCGCGGTGCCACAGTACCCCATCCCGGCCCGCAGGCCGCCGACCAATTGGAAGATGGTGGTGGCGAGTGGCCCCTTCAAGGGGACGCGGCCCTCGATGCCCTCGGGAACCAGTTTCGACAGCTCGTCGGTGTTGTCTTGGAAGTAGCGCTCACGACTGCCCTTGGCCGAGGCCATGGCGGAGAGCGAGCCCATGCCGCGGTAGACCTTGTACTGGCGGCCCTCGTAGAGCACGACCTCGCCGGGGCTCTCCTCGGTGCCGGCGAGCATCCCGCCGATCATCACGGTGTGGCCGCCCGCGGCCAGGGCTTTCACCACGTCGCCCGAGTACTTCACACCGCCGTCGGCGATCACCGGCACGTCGGTGCCCTCGAGCGCCTTGGCGGCCTCGAGCACGGCGGTGATCTGGGCCATGCCCGCGCCGGTGACGACGCGCGTCGTGCAGATCGCGCCCGGTCCCATGCCGACCTTCACGGCGTCGGCACCGGCGTCGGCGACGGCCCGGGCACCCTCGCCCGTGCCAACGTTCCCGACGACCAGCTGCGTGTCGGCGAGCGCGGTCTTGAGCTTGCGCGTCGCCTCGAGCACGCCGACCGAGTGGCCGTGCGCACTGTCCACCACCAGCGCGTCCACGCCGGCGCGCACCAGTTCCTGGGCGCGCTCCAGGTAGTCGCCCGCCGCGCCCACGGCGGCGGCGACGCGCAGCCGTCCGAGCGAGTCCTTGCACGCGTGCGGATGCCGGATGCGCTTCTCGATGTCCTTCACCGTGATCAGGCCGCGCAGCATCATGCGCTCGTCCACCACGGGCAGCTTCTCGATCCGGTGTTTGGCGAGGATGGCTTGCGCGGTTTCGAGCGTGGTGCCGACCGGCGCGGTGATCAGCTCCTTGCGCGTCATGACCTCGGTGACGCGCAGCGTGTGGTCGTCCTCGAAGCGCAGGTCGCGGTTGGTGAGGATGCCGACCAGCTTGCCGTCCTCGGTGATGGGCACGCCCGAGATGTGGAAACGCGCCATGATCGCGTGCGCCTCGGCCAGTGTGGCGCTCGGCGGCAGCGTGACCGGGTCCACGATCATGCCGCTCTCGCTGCGCTTCACGCGGTCCACCTGCGCGGCCTGCTCGGCGATGCTCATGTTCTTGTGGATCACGCCGATGCCGCCGAGGCGCGCGAGCCCGATGGCCATGCCGGACTCGGTCACGGTGTCCATGGCCGCGCTCACGATGGGGATGTTCACCGGGATGCCGCGCGTGAAGCGCGAGCGCGTGTCGACGTCGCGTGGGTGGATGCCGGCGTAGCGGGGCACGAGCAGCACGTCGTCGAAGGTCAGGGCCTCGGGGCCGACCTTGTCGGACCATGCCACCCGCTCGCTGTCGCTCGACGCCACCCGCTCGCTGGCGCTCGACGCCACCCGGTCGCTGCCGCTCCGCGTCACCCGGTCGCTCACCGTTTGCACCCTCCCGGAAATGCGCGAGGCCGCAGCACGCGCTGCGGCCCCGTCGTCACTTGCCGAGCCCCGGCTTGTTGCTGGTCGGCTTCGGCTTGCGGAAGTCGTAGTAGTAGTGCACGCCGAGCCTGATCTCGGCCAGCTGCGGATTCGCATTCCAGCCGGAGGGGAACCGCTCGTCGCTCCGGGCGTACGCGATCTGCCACGCGGCCGTGGCCTCGATGCTCGTATTGGGCAGCTTCTTCATGAATTTCTCGTAGCCCAACTCGGCCGTCGCGCCCAGGTGCAGGCCCTTGTGCAACTCGTGGCTCTTCGGGTCCTCGATCACCTTGCGGTGGTGCTCGACCACCACCTGGTACACCGCCGGGCCGGCACCGAGATGCCAGCGCGTGCGCCCCTTGCCGCGAAACCATTGCAGCTGGATCGAGGCGCCGCGCAGGAAGGTGAGATAGTCCTCCTTGGACTTGCCCTCGGTCGGGAAGTTCAGGTCCACGAACGGCGCCTCGACATGCGACACGTACCCGTTCCAGGTGAAGTACGGGCTCACCTGCCAGCCCCACGTGGGGTTGATCTGGTAGCGGAAGTGACCGACGAACGTGAATCGCGGCTGTGCGCCGTCTTTGTAGTCGGGACCCGCGACCAGGTACGAGCTGCCGATCTGGCCGCCGACACCGCCGCGGCCCGGAATCGGTCCTTTCGTGGCCACCGAATCGGCCGTCTGGGCGTGGCTGACGCTGGCCACGGCGAGCAGCGCGAGGACGACGGCGCTCGCCAGGCGATGGCGCAGGATCATGCTGGGGAAGCTCCTAGGAAAGCTTGAGATAGGTAGGGCCCGGTTCGGTAGGCGCGGCACGATAGGCGGACCCTCCGGGGGGTGTCAAGAATCGCGCGCACTTCACGCTGCAAGGTTCGGCCGCACGCACCGAACGTGCGACGCGAGGGCAGTTCCGGGGGTTCACGGCGGCTCGGCGCAGCGTGCCTCGCGAGCGGGAAGCCCGACGCGTGCGACCGAACTTCGCACCGCACGCTTCGAGCCGGTTCGTGCGCCTCGAGGCGGTTCGATCGCGGCCCTCGTCGCCGTCGCCAGGGCCGTCGGCGCGCGGTCGGCAGTGGCGAGCGGTGGACGGCGGCGAGCGCGCAAGTCTCGCCGGAGAGCCACAACTCGCTGTGGGTATGTCACTTGCGTGATGCCGTCGCTGCGGCACCGGCCGGGATCCCACCTCCATCCTCCCGCCAGCACCTCCTCGCCCCGTCCCACCCAACCGACGAGTTCCCCGAGCAATTCGGGGCCGGCGGCCAACCGGCCCCTGTCTCGACCGGTGCCGCGTGAAATCCTGCACTGCCTACTCGCACCGGGACTTCCCCGCTCGGACGGTTCGTTGACACCCCCCGGAGCACCCCCGTAGACTCCGTCCTCCTTATTGTTCTCTGAGCGCCGGGGGGGCACTGTGCCTTCCCGGCTGTTGACCGTATGGGGGAAGCGCATGACGACCCGCTCCGACCAGCTCAAGCTCGTCGGTGTAGTGGTGGTGACTGCCTTGGCCGTGTTCAGCCTGTGGCCGTCCTACGAGTACTACACGAAGACACCCGCCCAGCGCTCCGCCATGGAACCGGCCAAGCTCGACGCTCTGCGAAAGAAGGCCATCAAGCTGGGTCTCGACCTTCAGGGTGGCTTGCAGCTGCTGCTCGAGGTGGACAAGTCGCAACTCTCGCCCGCCGAGGCCAAGGACGCCGTCGAACGCGCCCGCGAGATCATCAACAACCGCATCGACCAGTTCGGCGTGGCCGAGCCGCTGGTGCAGATCGAGGGCGAGGACCGCATCACGGTGCAGCTGCCGGGCCTCACGGACCGGGAGCGCGCCATCGAACTGATCGGCAAGACCGCGCGGCTCGACTTCAAGCTGGTGCGCACCAGCGAGGAATCACGGGTGCTCTACCAGCGCCTCGACAGCTGGCTGGCTTCGCGGGGCATCCACTCGGGCGCCGACACCGCGCTGGCTCGCACGCCGCTCACCGGGCTGATGATCGACGAGGGGTTCTTCCGCGAGGAGGACGCCGCGGCCGCTCGCAAGCTGCTCGCCACGCCGGGCCTGGACTCGGTGATCCCGGCGGACACGCAGCTGCTGTGGGGCGACGAGCGCGAGGCGCGCGCCGGCATGACGGGCGTGTCGGTCTACGTGCTCAAGCGGACATCCGAGATGACCGGCGGTTCGATCGCCAGCGCCCAGAACCAGGTCGGGCTCGACCAGACGAACCCCGGCGCGTGGGGCGTGACCATGAAGATGACGCCCAAGGGCCGCGCCGACTTCGCGCGCGTCACCGGCGGCAACGTCGGCCGCCAGCTCGCCATCGTGCTGGACGACGTCGTGCAGTCGGCGCCGTTCATCCGCGATCGCATCCCGTCCGGGGATGCCTCGATCACGGGCGGCAACATCGACGCCGAGAAGGCCAGCGACCTCGCCATCGTGCTGCGCGCGGGCGCGCTGCCGGCACCGGTCGTTCCGATCGAGGAGCGCACCGTCGGCCCGTCGCTCGGCTCGGACTCGATCCAGGAGGGCCTCACGGCCGGCCTCATCGGCACCCTGATGGTGGTGGCGTTCATGGCCATCTACTACCAGCTCTCGGGGCTCATCGCGATCGCCGCGCTCGTGCTCAACCTGCTCTACCTGGTCGCCGCCATGGCGTACTTCCACGCCACGCTCACGCTGCCCGGCATCGCCGGCATCGTGCTCACGGTCGGCATGGCCGTGGACACGAACGTGCTGATCTTCGAGCGCATCCGCGAGGAACTGCGCACCGGCCGGAGCATCCACGAGTCGGTGCGGCTGGGCTATGACCGCGCCTTCCGAACCATCTTCGACGCGCACTCCACCACGCTGATCTCGGCGCTGTTCCTGTTCCAGTTCGGGACCGGCCCGATCAAGGGCTTCGCCGTCACGCTCAGCATCGGCCTGATCGCCAACCTGTTCACCGCCGTGGTGTTCACGCGCATGGTCTACGACTTCTGGCTCGACCGCGGCAAGGTCGAACGCCTGAGCATCTGAGAGCGAGGACGATCCCATGTTCCAGTTGTTGATCGGGACCGACATCCCGTTCATGAAGTTCCGGCGTTACGCCTACGTGTTCTCGGCGCTGCTCGTGCTGGGCACGCTGGGATGGCTCGTGTTCAAGGGCCCGCGCTACAGCGTGGACTTCACGGGCGGCACGCTGATCCAGATCCGCACCAGCCAGGTCGTGCCCGCCGACCACCTGCGCAAGGCGCTCGAGGCCGAGGGTATCGCGGCCGAACTGCAGCAGATGACGGGTGAGAACCAGAACGAGTACATCCTCCGGTTCCGCACCGACAAGGACCCGGTCGCGCTCGTGCAGGCCGCCGTGGACAAGCATCTGGCGGGCACCACCATGGAACTGCGGCGCAACGAGACCGTGGGCCCCAAGGTCGGCCGTGACCTGCGGGACAAGGCGGCGTGGGCGATCCTCGCCAGTCTGGGCGCGATCCTGCTGTACGTCGGCATCCGCTACGAGTTCAAATTCGCGTTCGGCGGTGTCGCGGCGTTGTTCCACGACGTGCTCGTCACGCTCGGCATGCTGATGCTCGCCGGCCGAGAAGTGTCGCTCACCGTCGTGGCGGCACTGCTCACCATCGCCGGCTATTCCATCAATGACACCATCGTGGTGTTCGACCGCATCCGGGAGCGATCGAAGGCCCTGCGCAAAGAGAAGCACTCTCGCGTCATGGACCTGGCGGTGAACGAGACCCTGTCCCGCACGGTGATCACGGCCTTCACCGTGTTCCTCGCCTCGCTGGCCCTGTTCGTGTGGGGCGGTGAGGTACTGCGGGACTTCTCGTTCGCCATGCTCGTCGGCGTGGTGTTCGGCACGTACTCGTCCGTGTTCGTGGCCAGTGCCGTCGCGCTCGACATCTGGATCGCGCTCGATCGACGCAAGGGCGTCGCCGTCGAGTGAAACCGACAAGGAGGATGACGATGCGCTCGCCAGTTCCGGCGCTCGTTCGCACCGGCTTCGCATGCGCGCTGGCGCTCGCCGCGCTCGCCGGCTGTTCGAAGAAGACCACCGCACCCAGCAGCCGCCCGCTACCCGAGGGCACCCAGAACGGCACCGTCCTCATGATGGGCTGGCCCGAGCAGGCGTCGATCTGGTTCACGGTCGCCGACCCCGGCACGCCGGAGACGCCGAGCGACGATTTCGTGTACCAGCTGGCCAGCGACTACTGGCAGGACCCGGCGGGCGTGCGTTCGGCGACGCTGGACATGACGCAGTCGAACCAGCTCCAGGCGTTCCGTGTCGGCAGTGATGGCAACGTGGTCGAGCTGTTCGACTTCCTCCTGCCCCCGAGCCTGCGCTTCATCGGCCGCGACATGGACCTGTACGAGTTCGAGGACCTGTCGCCCCCCGCCACGCCGACCTACACCGGCCGCGGTGCGATCAACGGCGTGGTCACCCCGACTTCGCCGGTGAGCAACGTGATCAAGGTCACGGGCCCCATCACCGACAATCTCGACTTCACGCCCGCCCCGAAGGGCGCAGCGAATGACTCGGTCCTGAACATACAGTTCACCGAGGACCCGCGGGCCGCGTTCTACGTCCTCGAGATCAACTCCGCGAACGACATCCTCGGCAACGGCTCCTCGTACTCGAACGAGCGCCGGCTGCGGGCGATCCCCGCGCCGCTGCAGCCGGGCACACGGCCGCTGCAGAGCTTCATCCTGCTGATGCCCGCCGGCTCCGGCCTCACCGGCTTCAATGCCACCATCAGCTCGGGCTTCTGGCCGCTGGCGTTCTACGTGCGAGTCACGGCATTCGACTCCGATGGGCAGATGGTGAATCGCGTGAACGACTACTTCGTCTCCCCTGGGCGTGACGGCAACCTCAACTTGCGGACGTTTGAACCGATCGGCGGCGCCGTCGAGATGCTGGACCCCTATCCGAACCCCACCGATCCGGTCGAGGTCCCGCCCACGATCCCGCGCGACGAAGCATTCGCCATCCTGGCCTCGGTCTCCGGCCCGCAGGAACCGCAGGTGGTCCACCACCTGTCGTCCCGGCCGGCCGCGTCGGGCCCGGTCGCGCCGGGTATGCGAGAGGCGTTCGAGCGGCTGGCTCGCGAGGAGCGCCTTTCGACCGAGCGCCTGCGCTCCGACATGGCCGCTGTCCGCGCCCAGCTGGAGAACCCGGCCGCCGCTCCGGCCAGATCCGGCCGCTCGGCGGGGGTTCGCCCCCACTAGCGGCCCCGCCCCCGTCATGGCCCCTGGCCATGACGGGGGCGTGACAGCCGTTCGTCGCCTCGCGGTGCGCGCCGGTCGAGGCCCTGACACTCCCGGGGCCCCCCCGTGCTCCAATATCGGGCATGAACCGGCACTCGCTGGCCTTCACCCTGGCGCTCGCCCTGGCCGTCTCCGGCCTGGCGCTCGCGGCCCCGACCCCGCCCGGCGCGCGTGCGTTCGGCATCGCGCGACTCAAGTACGGCGGCGGCGGTGACTGGTACGGCAACCAGACCTCGCTCAAGAACCTCATGGCCGCACTGCGCGAGCGCACGGACATCACGGTCGCCGGCGAGGACGCTGCGGTGGTGGAGCCGGGTTCGGCCACGCTGTTCCAGTACCCGTTCGTGTTCGCGGCCGGGCATGGGAACATCAAGTTCACCGAGGCCGAGGCCGCTAACCTGAGACGCTGGCTGGATGCGGGCGGGTTCCTGTGGGTGGACGACGACTTCGGGCTCGCCGCCTCGTTCCGCCGCGAGATGCAGAAGGTGTTCCCCGACGCCGAGTTGGTGGAGTTGCCGTTCGACCACCCGGTGTTCCGTGTGCCGTACGAGTTCTCGGGAGGCCTCCCCAAGGTGCACGAGCATGATGGCGGTCCCGCGCGCGCGTTCGGCATTGTCCGTGATGGAAGGCTCTGTGTATTCTTCTCATTCGACACCGACCTCGGGGACGGCCTCGAAGACGAAGAGGTGCATCACGATCCCCCGGAGAAGCGTGAGGCCGCTCTGCGAATGGCGATGAACATCGTCCACCAGGCGCTCACGCAATGACTCGGCCGGGCCACCCACTCCCATGACCACTCGCCCGACCGACTCCCCGCTCCACGCCCGGCTGATGGCCGTCTACGGCCGCGTGCGTCGCGCGCTGGTGATGCGGCATGCGCTGCGCGCGAGTGCGGCCGCCGTGGTGCTGCTGGCCGCTGCGGTCACGCTGGGCCTGACGCTCCCGCGCACCCCGGGCACGGCCTGGGCGCGGCTGCTGGGGTTCGCGCTGGGCTCCGCGGCCGCACTCGCGATCGCCGTGCGGGCGGCTTGGCGCGACTCGCCCCGCTGGGACGCCTGGCTCGAGTCGCTCGAGCAGCGCTTCGCGGACCTGCGCTCGTGGCTGCGGAACGCGCTCGAGTTCGAGTCCACGCCGGCGTCGCACACCTCGGACGTGCTGGCGGGAGCGGTGCGCGAACAGGCCGCGCGCCGCCTCGAGGGCACGCCGCTGGACGGCACCATCCCGTCGCTGCGCGCGCGCGCGCCGCTCGTCGCCGTGCTGGCCGCCGTGCTGTCG
>Ga0075429_100000991_pt1 | contig 22562 bp, 15 predicted proteins | sample RhiMetdeltSRZDD3_FD_75295 | JGI IMG/M metagenome (GOLD analysis project Ga0075429, IMG submission 75295) | Populus rhizosphere microbial communities from Tennessee, USA - Rhizosphere MetaG P. deltoides SRZDD3 | ecosystem: Host-associated > Plants > Roots > Rhizosphere > Soil | place: USA... | reverse complement strand
CAATGCTGCTTTTACATCTTTTACCTGGAAAAAACTTAAATAAACTCTTGCTTCCAGCAGATCGGGTGTGACTTTGACTGATGAAATAGAAACCATTCCCCCATCGATCATGGCTAATCCAAGCTTTTGAAAAATTGTATTCATTTCCTCGTTCAATAATCCTGCGATTTGTTTTTGTCTTTTACCTTCCTGCATATTCCCTCCTTCTTTAGTTCGCAGTAAAATTAGCTACTTTTGCTGCTTCTTTGGAGTAGTTATTATACAATGAAAAAATATTCACGGATTTTTGGCTATCTCGGCAAATACAAGAGCGGCATTTTTCTTTATTTCCTCTTTATCATTTTATCGGTTGCGTTTTCTATCGTATCGGTTGGCATGCTGATGCCTTTCTTGGAGCTTATATTTAATGGTGATAAAAGCACAATGGGCGATTTAACAAAAGATTCAAGCAATCCTGTTATCAAATATATCCGTGATACATTGGTTAGCATGATAAATAACAGTAAGGGGGATAAGACTGATGGGCTGTTAAATACGCTTGGACTGATCTGCATAGTAATTGTCGTGTCTATCTTTTTAAAAAATCTTTTTTTATATCTCTCTTACTATGTTTTAAATCCAATAAAGAATAACATTGTAAATACACTCCGTTCCGAGCTCTATCATAAGATACTTCATTTGCCTATTGGATATTTTACTGAAAAAAGAAAAGGGGATCTTATCAGCCGCATTACGATCGATATTGCAGAGGTAGAAAATTCTGTTGTCGGTACGCTTGAAGGCTGGGTTCGTGATCCATTGACGATCATCATCAATTTTGCTTTTCTTTTTTATTTAAGTCCGCAGCTTACTTTGTTCCTGCTAATTTTTATTCCTGTTATTGGTTTTGTCATCGGTCGCATTTCAAGATCATTGAAAAAACAATCGTTGGAAGCAGCCATAAAATACGGCGAGTCGGTATCAGTTCTTGATGAGACATTGGGTGGCCTGCGTGTAATAAAAGCATTCAATATTGAGTCGTTGCTGAAGCGAAAATTTTTTACCATCAACGCTGAATTGCTCAAAGCAAAAAACAGGATCGGGTATCGTCGTGATCTTGCCTCACCCATGTCCGAATTTTTAGGAGTCATCGTTTTTGCTGCGATACTTTGGTATGGCGGCAGCAAGATCATCAGCGGCACCATTCCATTGGAGGGGTCTGCATTTATTGGCTATCTCGCTTTATTTTATAATATCATCAATCCTGCAAAATCAATATCCCTTGCTTTCAGCAATATGCAGAAGGGCAGCGCCGCTATTGGGAGAATTGAAGAAGTGCTGAGAACTCCAATCACTGTTGATGATAATGTGACTGGAAAGACACTTGAATCATTTAATGATAAAATTGAATTTAAGAATGTGCGATTTGCTTATGACGACGCCGTGATACTTGATAATATCAATCTCATAATCGAAAAAGGAAAAACAATTGCATTAGTTGGTTCATCCGGTGCGGGTAAATCAACATTGGCTGATCTTGTGCCGAGATTCCATGATGTAACCGGTGGCGAAGTATTGATCGATGGAGTAAATATCAAAGACTATTCATTACATTCTGTACGAAGCCAGATGAGCATTGTAACCCAGGAGCCGATCCTTTTCAACGATTCAATTGAAAACAATGTCAGGTTAGGAAAAGCTGATGCAGCAGACCAGGAAATCATGCAGGCAGCCAAAGTTGCCAATGCGCATGCTTTCATTATGCAAAAAGAACATGGCTATAAAACAAATATCGGCGACCGTGGCAGCAAACTGAGCGGTGGAGAAAGGCAACGGCTGACTATTGCAAGAGCCCTTTTAAAAAACCCACCGATATTAATTTTAGATGAAGCCACCTCATCACTTGACACAGAAAGTGAAAGACTGGTACAGGATGCAATTAACAATATGATGCAAAATCGAACAAGTATTGTAATTGCTCACCGCCTGAGTACGATACGGCATGCCGACGAAATCATCGTTTTACAAAAAGGAAAGATAGTTGAACGTGGCACACATGATCAATTGCTTTCTCAAAAAGGGTTTTATAGAAAATTGGTGGAGATGCAGGAGGTTATGTAGGGCCTGTGCTTAAGAAAACTTAAGTTAAAGAATTTTCTTGTTACAACTTTTCTTTTAACATTTTTGTCCAGAGGTTCATCTATTCGTTGAGTTTTTGTTAGGTCGTACTCTTGGCCTCTTGGTAAATCTTTTTAGCATCGATGAAGCGTTGGCTCTTAACTATTCTTTAACTGCATTTCTAGACGTGATTAAAATCATTTGTAATTTGAATAGCAGCCCTTATCTTCGTTCAAACACTCACAATGAGAATAATGCTAACCGTTCTCGCATTTCTTGGATTGCTTCTTCCTGCGTGTAAAAAAGATTCGACCATCTCGCAACCCGCCGTTCAAAAAGAAGTTGAATATCAAGTTTTTCCTCGCAGGGATTACTCTGTCACGTGGATGAAAGATGTCAATGTCACTATAAAACTGCAAATAAGAAAAGTTAGCTTGAACTCCGGAGCAGGAACTGTTTTATGGGACAGTACATTCAGCAATCTTACATTGGGTCAGCTTTCCTTGCTTCCAAATCAAATTTCAATAAAAAAATCCTTTCCTATTATGGAAGAGAAAGAGAAGTTAACAGTTAGCTACTCACTTATTTTAGCGGAACCATTGCGTGAAGCAAGAGGCTATTTGGAAGACATAGAAATTGGAGTTACCTCGGTTTTGGTTCGTATCGAGTTGTAAAGGAGATTTTTGAAAGAGGAACACTGGATGAGCAGATTTAAGGATATTGTTACAGGATGGTGCAGATGCAGGAGGTGAAGTGAATCTAACATTAATGAATTTCTTTCCTTAAATAATAAACCGGAGACGATGATACTGTTGTATATGGAAAAAGATCATTCCCAACCTGTTCTGCCTTATAACTGGATGTAATTTGATTGTAGACGTTGATGAGCTCCCAATTATTTTCTGATAAAAACATTAATGCTTCCGTAGCATTTTGAAGATAGTTATATATGCTTGCATCTGCAACTGATTTTTTTGAAAAAAAGACTCCACCAGTATTGACTGTTTTTTTATCCAGTTTGTATGGTTTCAAATTATAGATTTTTTCTGCATTTGGATTTCCAACTTCAGCGCTGATTATGAAATATCCTTTCTCAATTTCTTTATTATAATCATAAACGAGATTTACTATAAGATAGGTGTACTTAAGTTTAAACTGGGAATAAGAATAACCACAAAACGTTATCAATCCGACAAAAAGTAAAATTGTTTTCATGACAATAGGTTTATCTACGAAACTTACGTTTAAAGTTGAAAATTATTTGTTAAGCGGAGAAAATGCCATTTATCATTTTTCATAATTTCTCTATAAAATTTCCTTCAGCACTCCGTATCTTTCCAATTCATCAACTCACATGCTCATGAGAAAGCTTTTACTGCTTACAGCCTTTACTCTTGGCTGTTTCTTAATTATCACTGCACAGAAAAAACAAGTTAGTTATGAACAGGCTTTTGCAAACAAGCCTACCAACATCACTAAACAATTGCCGCAGGTAACCAAATGGATCGACGATAACCATTACGTAGAATCAAGAAGAGAAGCTGATGGTAAAACGAAAATGTTTACAGTTGATGTAAAAACCGGTGAAGCTGTTCCGTATGAAGAAAAGAAAGAACCAACCAAGCAAAAAAAAGATTATGCAGCCCTTATCGCTGATTCAAAAAATGTAACCTGGAGCCCCGACGAAAAATGGATCGCTTATACTGATAAAAACAATAATCTCTTTATCCGCAATACAGAAACAGATAAAGACATACAATTAACAACAGATGGAAGTGAGGCAATAAAAAATGGATATGCGTCATGGGTATATATGGAAGAAATACTTGGCCGCGGCACCCGTTACCGTGCTTTTTGGTGGAGCCCAGACAGCAAAAAGATCTGCTATATGCGGTTTGATGATTCACAGGTACCCACCTTTCCGATTTATGTTATAAAAGACCAGCGTGGATATTTAGAGAATGAACATTATCCAAAACCAGGCGATAAAAATCCGGACGTAAAGCTTGGTGTTGTTGATATCGAAACACAAAAAACAACCTGGGCTGCTTTCAATGAAAAAGATGATCAGTATTTTGGCACACCAGTATGGACTCCAATAGGCCAGCTATGGGCTCTATGGATGAATCGTGGTCAGGATAATTTAAAGATTTATAATGTTGATCTGAACAATGGAGCTAAAACAGAGATCTATGATGAAAAACAAACCACATGGATAGATCTTGATCGTGGCAATCGCATTGAATTCTTACCAAGTAAGACGGGTTTTATTATGCGCAGCGACAAAAGTGGCTGGGAACATTATTATTTATTTGATATGAAAGGAAAGCTTATCAATCAGATTACGAATGGAGATTTTACTGTCGGCGCCCTTTATAAGGTTGACGAAAAAGCGAAAACAATTTATTTTAATGCAAGAAAAGAAAACTCTGCACGATGGGATCTTTACTCCATTTCTTTTGATGGAAAGAAAATGAATCGCCTTTCGTTTGGTGAATATTCTTTTGCAGGCATGAGCATTTCACCTAACAATAAATATTTCGTGACGGCGTATTCAAATATTACAACACCGACAACCGTGGCCTTAATGGATATGAAAGGAAAAGTGATAAGAGAACTTTCTACTATAAAAGGTGATGAGTTTGCTAACTATGAATTGCCCAAAAAAGAATTGCGTCGTGTAAAGTCTGCTGATGGTTTATTCGACCTCCCTGTAACAATAACCTATCCGATCAATTTTGATCCAAATAAAAAATATCCTGTGCTCATAAGCATTTATGGCGGACCAAATGCAGGTCGTATCATGGATACATGGAACAGCAATGTAACAGAAATATGGTGGGCGCAGGAAGGAATGATACAGGTGGTATTTGATAATCGCAGCAGCGGACATTTTGGTAAAAAAGGAATGAATTATATCCATCGTCAATTGGGAAAATATGAGATCGAGGATTATATGCAATGTGGTAAATGGCTACGAGAACAAAGTTTTGTTGATGGCAACCGGGTTGCGATCACCGGAGGAAGCTTTGGCGGCTATATAACCTGCATGGCACTTACCTATGGCGCCGATGTATTTACGCATGGCGTAGCTAATGCATCTGTTACAGATTGGCAGTTTTATGATACGCATTATACCGAACGCTATATGGATACGCCAAAAGAGAATCCTGAAGGATATAAAGCAACATCGGTGATGACCTATGCGGATAAATTAAAAGGAATGTTACGTATTGTCCACGGCACATCAGATGATAATGTGCACATGCAAAATAGTTTGGTGCTGGTAGATAAATTGCAAAATTTAAAGAAGCATTTTGAATTCATGCTTTATCCTGGAGAAAGACACGGAATTGGTGGGAATAACCGGGCAAAAGGTGAACATAGCAGGACCGAAGCTTACACATTTTATTATCAATATTTATTAAGGAAACCAATGCCGGAACAATTCTGGCAGTCAACACAACAACAGGCAAGACCTTTCTAATCAAGAAGCCCCGGCTGCAATAGGGGTTTTACTCTTCTTTAAACTCACTGTCGGCATTGAATTTGCCAATGGGTTTGATATCTGTATGATCAATTATAGAATTTTGAACCGCCGTCACAAGTACATACTTTTTCCTCTTTTTTTATCAATTTTTTGTGTTGAAAAAAGTCTTGCGTCGGAGCTTTTATCAAAAACAAGATCCACAAAAGAAGAAGCTTTGAGGTTTATTGCACAAATAGATCAAACCAAAAAAAGCGAGCTATGGCCGAATGTAAAACCCAAATTATTTTACGATAATCTTAAGTTGAATCTTGAAAATCCGGAAAGTTTTTATCCCGGTCGCAGTACAAATTTCTGTTCCTACGGTGCAATTTCCTATTTAGTAATGGAAAAAGACCCTTTAGGCTACGTGAAATTTATGAATGAATTATTTGATAAAGGTGAAGCGTCTTTTAATAACAACAAGTTTAAACCTTCTAAGGAAATTTTGCAGGCTGCAGGAACTTTAAAATTCAAAGGTGTTCTGGATATAAGACATGCAGAGCAAGTGTGGTTTTTTGTGCTCGCTGATAAGTTCAAAGGTTATCTTAATTTTTTTGATAAAAAATATCATGAGGGAGATGAAAATACTTTTTGGGCCGCTACCAATCTATCCAAATTTGACCGGATGGTCAACAGATTGTGTGGTGTTCACGTAAGCGCTGTTGGCAGCGATCTTATCAAGCCATGGGTAAAAGATGTTTACAGTTACCTGAAAAAAAGAATTGACAGCAATACTGTTAGCTTATATATCAATAACAGGATCATTCATAAAAAGAATCATGATAAGGTTAAGCTCTCCATACCTACTCACTATATTATTCTCCGGCAAATAAGTAAACAGGGTGATATGATTACTCTTCGCTACTGGGATTATGGCGGTGAAACGGAAATGCAGATTTCTGGCCGCACACTCAAAAAAATAATCTTTGGAATAATAACTATTGATAAATGATCCGGAGCCTTCCAATCATATTGATTGTATTTTCGCTCTTAACTGATTCGTGCAGCACAAGGATCATTTCAAACAATTATTACCAGGAACAAAAAGGCACTGTAGATAGTATTGAAAGTCATTATGAAAAGCTGAATGCAATAAAACCCTTTGCACTTGCCTTTACTGATAAGGAATTAAACATTCTTTCCATAGAAATGATCTCAGATACGTTGACGAGGATATATGAATTCAATATAGCCGAACAAAGATTGGGTGATACATTATTGAAATATAACTATGATACTTCCGGTATCCATTATTTAGTGAGAAAAATGCAACAGACAAAAGTTACCTGGATCAATAGTGTGGATTATTATGTGAATGATCAGCCACAGCAATTAATTTACCTTAGTATAAAACCTGTTACGATAAGGTATTTATTTTCTCCCCCTAAATATATAGCACTTGGTTATTTCAGATCTGCCCAATCTTTTGATGAGAAGGGAAGGTTGCTGGATAACAGGAGAACTAAAAGAATAAGAAAAATTAAAGGACAGGTGTTTTATAAAATCACAGATCGTATTTGCTACACTATCACAGAAAAATACCGATAACGAAATTATCATCTCTGCCTGCCGGCGGGCAGGTTTCAGTTATCATCTACTTCAACACTTCTCTGCTAATGACGATCTTTTGAATTTCTGAAGTTCCTTCGCCAATAGTGCATAGCTTAGAATCACGATAATATTTTTCAACAGGAAAGTCTTTGGTATATCCATAACCGCCAAAAATTTGCACCGCATCAGTCGAAACTTTCACGGCCACTTCGCTGGCATAATATTTTGCCATGGCTGAAGCTTTGGTCACTGATTCACCACGATCTTTCAGATCACATGCCTGCAATGTCAAAAGATCGGCCGCTTCAATTTCAGTTGCCATATCAGCAAGCTTGAATGCTATACCCTGGAAGTTTGAGATCGGTTGATCAAACTGATAACGTTCCTGCGAATATTTCAAAGCGGCTTCATACGCACCTTTAGCAATACCTAAGGCCAGTGAAGCAATAGAGATCCTTCCGCCATCCAACACTTTCAAAGATTGTTTAAATCCATCACCCACTTCACCCAGGCGATTTATATCAGGAATTCTGCAATTGTCAAATATCATTTCTGCCGTTTCGCTTGCACGCATCCCCAATTTATTTTCTTTTTTACCACCACTAAAGCCAGCTGTACCTTTTTCAACTACAAATGCCGTTGCATTATTCTTTGCTCTTGGTTCACCGGTTCTGCAAATAACAACGGCAATATCACCACTTCTTCCATGAGTTATCCAATTCTTAGTTCCATTGATGATCCAATCATTCCCATCCTTTACAGCAGTGCATTTCATATTGCCTGCGTCACTACCTGTTCCTGGCTCAGTTAATCCCCAGGCTCCAATCCATTCTGCCGTTGCCAGCTTTGGTAAATATTTTTTCTTCTGCTCCTCATTTGCAAAACTTAAAATATGACCTGTACAAAGTGAATTATGCGCAGCAAGACTTAATCCGACAGAACCGCAAACCTTTGCTATTTCTTCAATGATCGTTTTATATTCAAAATAACTTAAACCCGCGCCGCCATATTGTTCGGGTACCAATACACCCATAATTCCAAGCTTACCCATTTCTTTAAAACACTGAACGGGGAATTCCTGCGATTCATCCCATTCCATTACATGTGGCTTGATGTATTGTTGTGCAAAATCTCTCGCTGTTAGTGCGGCATGCTGCGTTATCTCGTTTGGCTTAAAATTCATATCCTCTCTTTCTTTTCCTTTAAATTGACTTATAAAATTAATAGCGCTGCAAAGTAAAGGAGAATTTATGAAACACTAACACTTGTTAGTGTAAATTATCAATAATCCTATGTAAACTCAAGAACCAAGCCATCATAAGCAAGATGTATGCCTTCTGGCAATTCCGCTTCAATTTCCTCGTGTCGCCCAAGCTGATGAGAGATATGCGTAAAATAAGCTTTGGGAATTTTTAGCTCCTGCACAACATCAATAGCTTCCGCCAAAGTAAAATGAGAAATATGATGTTGTTTGCGCAATGCATTTAGAACAATCACCTCACTTCCTTTTATTTTTTCTTTTTCACTTTCATCAATCCGGTTCGCATCGGTTATATAAGTAAATTTTCCGAATCGAAAACCAAGCACAGGCATTTTTAGATGCCAAACTAAAACAGGTAGTATGGGAATGTCACCTATCATAAAAGGATCATTGGTAATGGTGTTAAGACTTAACACAGGCACACCCGGATATTTTTTGTCTGTAAATACATAACTGAATTCCCTTTTGATCGCCTCTTCAGTCAATGAATTGGCATATACCTCCATCATGGGTTTATAAAAAAAATTAAATGCCCTCACATCATCAAGCCCTGCAATATGATCTTTATGAGGATGGGTAAAAAGAACAGCATCTAATTTTTTCACATTTCCTCGCAGCATTTGATAGCGAAAATCCGGTGTAGTATCAACAACTATCGTTGTTGTTGGTGATTGCACCATTATGCTTGGGCGAAGTCTTTTATCTTTTATATCAGTGGAAGTACATACCTCACAATCGCAAGCTATCATCGGCACACCGGCACTGGTGCCTGAGCCAAGAAAAGTTATTTTTAGGGGAGGATAGGTCACTCAACAAATGTAGAATGAAAAATGAAAACTTATGGTTTGCCGTTTTCCGTTTCAAGCTTGGAAATAATACTGGTATAAATTTTTTTTGATTCCTCGCTTAACAATTCAGTATTTATTGCCAGTTGTGGTATCAGGTCCACCATCGTATTGATCCGCCCTTCAAGCTGAAGAAACTTATTCAAGACGACTACTTTCTTATCTTCCAATATGCAATAGCCACTTTGAAATGTGCCTCTTTCATAACGAAGGATGTAGCCGGCTTCTTCAACTATAGATTCTAATTTATCGAGAGTGGTTTGTGTGTATTTCATACCCCAAATCCGCCTGCGGCGGAGCTTTTACAGTTTTATAATTGTAAATACTTTACTTCTGCGAAACTACTGCATCAAGAATTTTCATCTTGAATTCTTTTCCACAATGTTGAGAAAGTAACTCTCGAAGTTCCCTCTTTAGGGACAGGGGTGTTTTACTTACTCACCATCTTTATCACCGGTACTATCATCTCCTCCAAACTCACACCGCCATGCTGGAAGGTATTGCGATAATAGTTTACGTAATAGTTATAATTATTGGGATAACATAAAAAGCCATCCTCTTTAGCAAAAATGAAAGATGAATTGACGGTTGGCACCGGTAAACCAGCTTCCCGTGGATCACGGAATGCCAACACTTCTTTTGGTTCATAATTCAAATTACGACCATGCTTATAGCGAAGGTTAGTTGTAGTTTGCTTATCTCCCACTACTTTGTAAGCAGTCTTCACTTTCACACTTCCATGATCGGTAGCTAAAACAATTTTTAATTTCTTATCAGCGATCTTTTTCAAGGCCTGGTGAAGCGGCGAATGCTCAAACCAGCTTTTTGTAATGCTGCGATAGCTCATCTCATCACTTGCAAGCTCTTTTAATACTTCCATTTCTGTTCTTGCGTGACTTAGCATATCTACAAAATTGTACACGATAACATTCAGATCATTGTTCAAAAGATTATGAATGTTATTTACCAGGTCAAGTCCCGCCTGGTTATTCAAAACTTTAGTATAAGAAACTTTAAGATCGCCTTTACCCAATCTTTTTAATTGAGCTCTGAAGAATTCTTCTTCATGTAGATTTTTTCCGCCTTGTTCATCATCATTCTTCCATTGCACTTGAAAAGTTTTTTCAATATCAACCGGCAACATTCCGGCAAAGATTGCATTGCGGCAATACTGCGTAGCGGTGGGAAGTATACTGTAAAAACTATCTTCTTCAAGAATCCGGAAACTTTCAGAAAACATTGGTTGGATAGCTTTCCATTGATCAAAACGGAGATTATCAACCAAAATAAAAAACAGAGGTGTTCCTTTTTCCAAATGCGGTAATACTTTAAACTGCATCAACGTATGTGACATCACAGGCCCATCTGCGCTTTTGGGTTTTACCCACGATGAATAGTTGCGTGAAATAAATTTAAAGAACTCAGTATTTGCTTCACTCTTTTGCGTCTGCAGCACTTCCTGCATTTCAGGACTATCGCTTTTCTCCATCTCCAGTTCCCAGTACACAAGTTTTTTATAAATATCCATCCACTCGTTATAATCAGGACTGCTGTTAAGCGCCATAAAAAGGTTGCGGAACTGTTGCTGATAGGCAGTTGTCGTTCTTTCAGCCACCAATCGTTTATTCTCAAGAATTTTTTTCAGGCTCAATAAAACCTGGTTAGGATTCACCGGCTTTATTAAATAATCACTGATCTGCGAACCGATGGCATCATTCATTAGGTTCTCCGTTTCATTTTTTGTTATGAGCACTATAGGTATTTGCTGGCTCACTTCTTTAATTTTTGCAAGCGTCTCCAGCCCGGTTATTCCCGGCATCGTTTCATCGATCAATACAACATCAACCGGGTTACCTTTTACGTAGTCGATTGCATCAAAACCATTTGTCAGCGTTTGTACCTCGTACCCTTTACCTTCTAAAAAAAGTTTTTGTGATTGAAGACTTTCTATTTCATCATCCACCCAGAGAATTTTTGCTAATGCCATTCTTTTGTTGTTTGTTGTTTATGGTCGTGGTTTTAATTATGATCCCAACTTCTGTGCTACTATTTAACTCCACTTGCCTTCGAATCTTCCAGTGGAAGATTCGCACTCTTGTGCCGCAACAATTCTACTCGACAAGCATGGAGGAGTTCAAATTTAGTTTAATAACTTCAGCTATTGTAGTTTTGCGGCCCTGCCTTTAACAAAAAAGCAACATGTCCAACTCCAGAAAGATAATCAACGATCCTGTTTATGGTTTTATTACTATCGATCAGCCACTAATATTGGATATTATTGCTCACCCTTATTACCAACGACTCCGCCGCATTTATCAAATGGCATTTGCGCATCTTGTGTATCCCGGCGCTGTTCACTCGAGATTGCATCATTCTCTCGGCGCATATCACCTAATGTGTAATGCATTAAGCGAACTAAAAAACAAAGGCATTGAAATCACTCCCGATGAAGAACTCGGTGCCAAGGTGGCTATCCTGTTACATGATATCGGTCACGGACCTTACTCACACACTTTAGAAAGAGAATTGATCAATGATGTTAATCACGAAGCAATTTCTTTGCTCATCATGAAAGTGCTGAATAAAGAGTTTAATGGACAATTGCAAACAGCCATTGATATTTTTACAGATAGCCATCCGAAGAAATTTTTATACCAGTTGATCGCCGGGCAAGTGGATGTTGACAGAATGGATTATTTAACCCGCGATAGTTTTTTTACCGGGGTATCAGAAGGTGTTATCGGTTATGACAGGATCATAAAAATGTTGACGGTTCATAATGGCCAATTAATGGTAGAAGAAAAGGCGGTTTATTCCATTGAAAAGTTTTTAGTGTCCCGTCGTTTGATGTATTGGCAAGTGTACCTGCATAAAACCGTATTGAGTGCAGAAATGATGCTGGTAAATATCATTAGAAGAGCAAAAGAGCTAATTTCAAAGGACATAAAAACAGAAGCAGCAACATCTGCCCTGAACTACTTCTTACAAAATCCTTCGACCAATCATAAAACAAAAGAACATCTTGATACATTTTGCAGCCTTGATGATTTCGACGTAATGGCAACAGTAAAAAACTGGATGGATCATCCGGATAAAATTCTCTCGACGCTTTGCCAGGGTTTGGTTGACCGTAAACTTTATAAGGTCAAATTGCAGACTGATGAATTTGATGATTTAGTTGTTAATAAAAAGAAAAAAGAAGTGATGAAGCGGTTTGGCATCAGCAATGAAGAAGCCAACTATTTCGTTTTTACAGGCGAAGCTATGAACACAACGTATAACCCGGAGGACGAGAGAATAAATATTTTATTCAAAGATGGAAGTGTGAAAGATATTTCGAATGTTGACAATGCTTTGATCCATCAACACCTCGCCAGCCCAGTTAAAAAACAGTACATTTGTTATTTAAGATAGCTGTGAGCCTTGCGCTACGAACTGTAAGCAATAGACTTGCAACAGTACGAAAACTCAACGCTCAAAGCTAATAGCTTAAAGGTTTTCTCTATGACTTTTTCAGCACTGCAGATAGCAGCACTTATTAATGGAAAAACAGAAGGCGATGGCAATGCTTCTGTGACTTCTTTCGGAAAGATCGAAGAAGCGCAGAACGGCCAGCTTGCCTTTTTAGCCAATCCCAAGTACGAAGAGTATTTATACAGCACTGGCGCATCTATTATCATTATCAACGATGGGCTGGAATTAAGGCAACCAATTACAGCAACCTTAATTCGGGTCCCTGATGCGTATACAGCTTTTGCAACATTGCTAAGTAAGTATCAGCAAATGATGCAGCAGCAATTGGTAGGAATACAACAACCCTCTTATATCGCAGCATCTGCATCGTATGGTGCAAATGTTTTTGTGGGCGCCTTTGCTTATCTCGGAGAAAATGTAAAGCTGGGCGATGGAACAAAAATTTATCCCAATGTTTATCTTGGGAATAACGTAAGAATTGGAAATAACTCGATCATTCATCCCGGTGCAAAAATTTATCATGATTGTGTGATCGGAAATAATGTGATCATTCATGCAGGCACGGTGATTGGAAGCGACGGTTTTGGTTTTGCGCCGCAATCGGATGGAAGTTTTCAAAAAGTACCTCAAATAGGGAATGTGGTTGTTGAGGATAATGTTGAGATAGGTGCCAACACAACTATTGACAGGGCCACGATTGGTTCTACGATGATAAGATCAGGTGCCAAACTTGATAACCTCATCCAGGTTGCACACAATGTTGAAATAGGCAATAGTACTGTTGTTGCGGCCCAGGCAGGTATCAGCGGAAGCACAAAGGTTGGAAAAGGCGTAATGATCGGTGGACAGGTTGGGGTTGTTGGCCACATCAATATTGGCGACGGTGCAAAGATCAATGCCCAAAGTGGTGTAAGCAAATCAATAGGTGCCGGCAAAGCAGTTACGGGTTCGCCTGCTTATGATTACACTTCTGCGCTTCGCAGCCAGGCGATCAGCCGTAATTTACCCGATCTTGAAAAAAGAATAAAGGAATTAGAAGCATTGGTGAAACAATTATTGAGTGAACGAGTTTCCTGATTTTATTGCTTAGTAGAATTACCGAACGTACAGGAGTGCGAATCTTCCACCGGAAGATAAGAAGGTAACAGGTGCTCAATAGATTTTCAAATGTCGGGTTTATAAGTCTTCATTTTCCCTCTCAAATCCTATCTTTGCCCGCATGATTTCATCCACAGAAAATAAGAGCTATATTGCCGAGCATATGACTGTGCCATTTAATCCCGACAAGCAGCACACGATAAATTCTGAAGCAGGTATTTCGGGTACAGGTTTGCATACAGGTGTACTCGTCGATCTTACGTTGAAACCGGCTACACCAGGTTTTGGTATACAATTCCAACGGATCGATCTTCCCGGGAAGCCAATAATAAAGGCTGATTGTGATCTTGTAACTGATACAAGTCGCGGCACTACTATTGAAGCGAATGGCGCCAAAGTAAGTACTGTTGAACACGTACTTGCTGCTTTAGCGGGAATGGGTGTTGATAATTGCCTTATAGAAGTGAACGGACCTGAAATGCCTATCATGGATGGTAGCAGTGAGCCTTTTGTAGATATCATTGAAAAAGCCGGTATAGCGGAACAGGATGCCGCGAAGACATGGTACACTATTGATGAAAACATTTACCTGCAGGATGATAAGAAAAGAGTGGATATGGTGGCAATGCCCGCAGCGGAATATTCTGTAACTACCTTAATAGATTTTAATTCTCCTGTCCTTGGAACACAGCATGCGAGTTTAAAAACAATGGCTGATTTTAAAAATGAAATTGCTCCCTGCCGCACTTTTTGCTTTTTGCATGAACTGGAAATGTTGCTCGATAATAATCTTATCAAAGGTGGTGATGTAAACAATGCGATCGTTGTAGTTGATAAACCTGTGGGTGCCGTAGAAATGGAAAGATTGAAAAAGATCTTTAAGAAGGATAAGATAGAAGTAAAAAGCGAAGGATACCTTAATAATCTTGAATTACGCTTTCCCAATGAAGCCGCCCGTCATAAGTTATTGGATGTTGTAGGCGATCTTGCCTTGATCGGCTATCCTATCAAAGCAAAGATAATTGCAAGCAGACCTGGCCATAGCAGCAATGTTGAGTTTGCAAAAAAGATAAAGCAATTCATAAAGAAGAATAAACATACCCGTGGAGTTCCGGTATATGATCCAACGCTGCCGCCGGTTTTTGATCTTGCTTACATTGAAAAAAAATTACCTCACCGCTATCCTTTCTTGTTACTTGATAAGATCATTGAATTAAGCGACACACATATTGTGGGTATCAAAAACGTAACCTTTAATGAATGGTTCTTTCAGGGACATTTTCCGGGAAATCCTGTTATGCCCGGGGTACTTCAGGTAGAAGCACTCGCCCAATGTGGTGGCATATTGGCAATGAATATGAGTCCTGAAGGATCTTATGATACGTATTTTCTGAAGATCGACAATTGTAAATTCAAACAAATGGTAAAACCAGGCGATGCCATGATCTTAAAAATGGAACTCTCTACACCGATCCGCCGTGGCATATGTGAAATGAAAGGAACCGTATATGTGGGTAATAAGGTTTGCACGGAAGCTGATCTTGTGGCGCAAATTGTAAAACGTAATTCTTAATAAAAAGACGCATTTTTAAGGGCCGAAAAATCACTTTTTCGGCCCTTATTTTTTATCCACTATGGTGCCAAAAAATGCTCAAAAATTAGCATTATAAATCCATCGAAGAGGGCTTATTTATGTACATTCGCAGGCATTTCATTTTACTCATTTCAAGTCAGGATTTATCAATTTATGAGCGAAGAAATCAAAGCAAAAACTACCCCTGTCAATAATGGTTATGGTGCTGATAGCATCCAGGTTTTGGAAGGCCTTGAGGCAGTTCGTAAACGTCCTGCAATGTATATCGGCGACATCAGTGAAAAAGGTTTGCATCACCTTGTTTACGAAGTTGTCGATAACTCTATCGATGAAGCATTAGCTGGTTATTGCAAAAATATTATCGTCACTATTCATGAAGATAATTCGGTATCCGTAGAAGATGATGGCCGCGGTATTCCGACAGATATGCATCCGAAAGAAAAAAGGAGTGCATTAGAAGTTGTAATGACAGTGTTGCATGCGGGTGGTAAGTTTGATAAAAACTCATACAAAGTTTCTGGTGGTCTCCATGGTGTTGGTGTAAGTTGTGTAAATGCATTAAGTAAAAACCTTCATGTTGAAGTTTGCCGCGAAGGGAAAAAATATGAGCAGGATTATAAGATCGGTGTACCGCAATATCCTGTTCGTGAAATTGGCATAAGTGATAAAACCGGAACTACGGTTCGCTTTTGGCCCGATGACAGCATCTTTCTAGTTACGGTTTACAAAAAAGATATTTTGGAGGCTCGTCTTCGTGAGCTTTCCTTTTTAAATAAAGGAGTAAAAATTATATTAAATGATCTTCGTGAGAAGGAAGATGAAAATGGAATTTATACGAAAACATTTTATAGTGAAGGTGGTATTGTTGAGTTTGTAGAAATGCTGGATCAGAACGCCGGAAGAAATCCAATTCTTCCAAAAGTAATATTTGTAGAAGGTCGTGATGAAGCAACAAACGTTGCCGTAGAAGTTGCGATGATCTACAACGATTCTTTTAATGAGCATGTTTATTCTTACGTAAATAACATTAATACCATTGAAGGTGGTACACATGTGGCTGGTTATCGTCGTGCATTGACAAGAGTATTTAAATCGTATGGCGATAGAAATGGCTTGTTTGAAAAGGCTAAGGTTGAAATTGAAGGTGATGATTTTCGCGAAGGACTTAGTTCAATTATTTCAGTAAAAGTTCCCGAGCCGCAATTTGAGGGACAGACAAAAACAAAACTCGGCAATAGTGATGTGATGGGTGTTGTTGATTCAACTGTTTCAAAAACTTTAGAAGCTTATTTGGAAGAAAATCCAAAAGAAGCAAAGAATATTATCAATAAAGTGATACTGGCTGCACAAGCAAGAGCTGCTGCAAGAAAGGCAAGAGAGTTAGTTCAAAGAAAATCTGTATTAAGTGGTGGTGGTTTACCCGGTAAGCTCGCTGATTGCTCCGATAGAAATCCTGAAAGATGCGAGTTGTTTCTTGTTGAGGGTGATAGCGCCGGTGGTACAGCTAAACAAGGTCGTGACAGAAGTTACCAGGCTATTCTTCCCTTGCGTGGTAAAATTTTGAACGTTGAAAAAGCAATGGAGCATAAGATCTACGAAAACGAAGAGATACGAAATATGTACACAGCTTTGGGCGTGACAGTTGGAACTCCTGAAGATCCAAAAGCTTTAAATCTTAACAAGCTGCGTTATCATAAGCTCATCATCATGACCGATGCCGATGTGGACGGCAGTCACATTGCGACTTTGATCCTTACTTTCATTTATCGATACATGAAGGAACTCGTTGAACAAGGTTATGTATACATTGCACAACCTCCTCTTTACCTGGTCAAAAAAGGGAAAGAACAGGCTTATGCCTGGACAGAGGAACAGAGAAAAGCGTCGGTGGAAAGAATCGCAGGCGGAAAAGAAGAAAGCGTAAACGTGCAACGCTATAAAGGTTTGGGAGAAATGAATGCGACCCAGCTTTGGGACACAACTATGAACCCTGATTCGAGAAGTCTAAAGCTTGTAACCATTGAAAGTGCCGCAGAAGCCGACCGGGTTTTCAGTATGTTGATGGGAGACGAAGTAGGCCCCAGAAGGGAATTTATAGAAAGCCATGCCCGTTACGCTAAAATTGATGTTTGATCCTAAGTCGCTAAAAATAAACTGTTTAGTCCCGGAACTTCGGGACTTTTTTATTTCAGGTTATGACAAAAGGCGTAAAAGTCCTAATTTCAGGGATTCCTAATCAAAAAACCTAGTACCATGAGTGAAGTTCAACTGACAGCCTACAATGTAAAAACCAAAGAGAAAGGAGTTCCGATTATGGATGCCGTGATCACCAAAACTGCCAAAGGTGCCTATATGGTGCAGGGGCATGATGGTAAGGGAAATAAGCTGACAACTTTGGTAAACGAAGAGAAAGCAATGGCGGCTATTAAAGCCGGAATTGCCAAACAAGGATGGTAATTAGTACCGAAAAATAGCAAAGGGGCTTTCAGGCCCCTTCCTTTATTGCTTTATTAACCTTACGCTGTATTTCTTTTCGCCTGATTCAGCTAAGAGCAGATAAACTCCCGGCGGAAATTTTGCAGATTTAAGATCGATCTGTATTCTTTGTTGTAGACCGCTTCCAACAAGGTTTAATTGCCGCACCAGCCTGCCACTAACATCAAATATTTTTACGTTCAAAGGCTTGTTTTGGTCAGCCCGATACACAAATTCGTAATTTCCGTTGGATGGATTTGGAAATATCTGCCACTGTATCTCTTCATTGAAAATAACAGACCTAACAGGCCCATACATAAACGAGTTGTCTTTATTCACAATCTTCAGACGATAATAACGTATTTCAAATTTACCAGGCTCAACATCTGTAAAACTGTAGCTTCTTTCAGAGTTTGAAGCTCCCGGACTCATCACTTCACCAATTTTTACAAACATCCCATTTTGAAAGTCGGCAGTTCCTTTAGCAACTTCTATTTCAAAATGGTCTATATTTTTTTCATATACAGTTTTCCATTCAGCTATCACGTCTGCATTGTCTTTTTTCACCGTAAAGCTCACTAATTCAGCGCGAAGAGATGTTTGCTTGCCCGGTCCCCCGTTATTTAACCAGAACTCGGAAAAATCTTTTGTCTTGAATTGCACATAATAACCTTTATCAAATGGTATTTTGTAATTCCAGACAGCACTTAGGAAATTAAACGTTCCCTGGATATTATCAGAAAGAGTACCGTTTTCAAAATTATCATCAGGATCAGAATATTTGGTTACTCCCATTTCAGTTACCATCGCTGGTTTAGTACAAGTATCACAACCGCTAGCGTTCAATAAATTTTCCGTTTCATTGTCAAGAAAATAAAAACGAACAGTAACCGAATCACTCAAACTTGTATTGGCTGGTTTGACGGTAATATTCCTATCATGATAATATTGCTTGCCATCATTACGAATCCCGCCGGTATTTAGGTATGCCTGCACATTTGTATTACCAAGATTCTGATTATTGGGCTGAACAGAAGCAACAAGTTTACCACCTGACACAAAGTTTATCCAGGATGTTCCGCCGCTTATGTTTTGAGAAACCGGTGAGCCCATTGTAAGCCCATTATAAATACCCAAAGTATTATCATATACATGCACATCATCGATAGCAACTCCTTCAAAGGTTACAAAAGGGTCTGAAATGATCACGACCCTGAATCTTATGACAGGAATTCCGGTTGGCAGGGGGGTTGTCGCCACATGCCATCTTGTATAATCCTGTACACTCCAAAGTTTATTGCCAGCATAATTTCTATTGTACCAATTTGTTCCGGCTCCTACATCACCAAGCCGGTTCCATGTTATACCATCTCCTGAATATTCGATATAAGCGCGATCACAAAGTATACCGCCACAATCTTCCAGGTCGAGTGCGATATTCAAACTCAACGTTGGATTTGTCATTCCATTAATATTATAACAGGGCGAATACAAGTAAGATGTTTCCTGGTTTTGATGATTGCCTGTCAAATTCGTTTTCCATGCTTTTGTTCCGCTGGCTGCTTTATTTATTTTATTTGAAGCGGGTACACCGTATTGCCAGGAATTAATTTTACCTGAACTACGCCAGTAGCCATCATTGGTTTCAAAAGTTTCTACGTAGGGAAATGAAGTGATCAATGGCGCGTTAAAAACATGTATACTCACCGTGTCATTTTCCTTAAAATTATCGGTACCGTATTGAACATTAATCAGGACAGTGTGATCCCCCAATCCGGAAATGTTCGCGGAGTTAGTAAGGGTAAACTGTGCCGTTGTTTTTGGAGCAAGCGTTCCTGGAATTGTTTCGATCACCGGAGTTCCTCCATCAACAACGATCCTTACGGGTATATTGCTGATTGAATTTTTGGATGCATTTCTTATTGTAACTTTTATGGTTGAATTGGGCAAACCACAATTGCTTGCTGGTTCATCAATACTGAGCAGTTGAATATCGTCAATAGCCTCATAAATTCTTATGTCATCAAAATTGTGACCCTGGGATTGAGAGTTATTAAGAATGCGAACAATTCCAAACTGTCCAAAGCGAACCTGGAAGCTGCTGCTGAAATTTTGTGAAGCAGCAATTAACAGGTCAGACATTTCAATGCTTTTTATTCGTTTAAAAATCCCGGGTACATTTCCGTTTGAAGAAAGCGTGAATGCTTCTACCCATGGTTTGGTATCATCTCCACGTATCCATATCTTATTATTAGCATTAACGACACTATCACCGTGCGATTTAAATTGGAAATCAAGACGAATATCTTTTACTGCAGCATTTATACCATTGAGATTATAAGTACCATACACAAAATTTTTACTACCAACTGCATTATTCCATCCATTGAAGTCCATAATAAGTGACCTGGATCCAGAATAGGCCATGCCGCTGCTTAGAAATGTACTTAACCTTCCAAGCGGATCAGTATTCGTGAAATCATATCGTTCAATACCCTCAACGCCAAATCGAGGTTTGTAATATTGTCGTGAAATTGCGGTTTCAAGATTATCAGTGAAAGGAAATGTGATCAGATCATTACTGAGTTGCCGGATCGTATCAGTAATCGAGTTGTTGGCTGCAACGGGATCAGCCCCGGTTGTATTCTCAGCTTCGACTTTTAAAATATAATTACCTGCAGCAGAAAAATTGTAAGGGACAGAAAAATTGTGTACATAAGTATTGCCCGGAGTAATTGTAGTTGATACCAGGTCTTCTATCACCAATGTGCCTCCTACATAATACCGCATTTTAAAACTGGTAATAGTATTGTCATCAAGATTCTTAATTCTTGCTGAAACAATTGTTGAAGACGATAAAGCTGTTGAAGTATTTAACCTTCCATAAATCGGCGCAATGATCGAATCCAACTTAATATCATCATTTGAAATGGCACCACTGCACGTTCCTGAATTTGGAATACGTTTTATTGCATACCCTTTCCTTCCTCGTTGTCCGCCAACTCTTGCACAAACAGTAACCCAATACTCAGTGCCCGATGATAAGCCACTTAACGTGTAATTGGTCGAAGTAGTTGTTCCGATAGAAACCATTTCTGTTCCTTGCAATTGGAATACTTCGTAATCCGTGGCCCCAGGAATTGCTGTCCAGTTGATAGCAAAATATCCTTCGCATTGCGTAGGCGATAGTGATATGGTTGGCATTCCCACAATAGTGAATACAGAACTTGTGCTAACCTGACCCGTTGTGTTTTTTGTTACCCTTACCAATGCCTGTGATGTTTGTAAAGCAGGCACTATCCAATCAAGACGACGAAGATTGGCTGCAACTGCTGCATTGATCGTTATCCAGCTTGCGCCATTATCAGTTGAATATTCCACTAAAAAAGTATTAGCAGGGCCTCCATATGATTCCCATTGAATAGTTTCCGTTTCACCGGGTAAAAACGATTCATTTCCTATTGGGTAAACAATTCTTGTTTGAATTGGAATAATATCATAAACCACAAAATACTCTTGTGGTCCTGAAGCAACAGCCGTTCCTTTTACATTAAATGTGTACGTTGCATTCGACGGAGTATTAATTACTATTTGTTCAATGTTATTTATATGGTCAGCTGCCTGCGAAGCAGCATTGTTTACATTAGCAGGTATTGTATCTAATTTATATGGCAATGCTGTTGATGGTGATGTCATTTCAAGATCAAGATCGTTCACGAGCGCCTGTGATGCAAATGCAGCAGCAGCCGGGTCATTCCAGTAAAGGGTTACTTTAAGTTGAGCAGTGTTTGCCGGAACAACGATTGAATGAGGATTGTTTCCGCCATTATGAATTGTTGAAATATAATAACAGTTATTATTCAACATATCAACCGAACGTAACAGATTCATCCAGCCAAATCCATAAGTAAAATCAGGTCCGGTGTTGCCAAGATCAGTCCCACCGTTACAGATCAATGCTTTCATTAATCCGCTTTTAGGATCAGCACCGCTGTTTTGCAACCGATATTTTTCATAAAGCAAAGCAAGACCACCCGTAACCGCAGGTGCCGCCATACTTGTTCCCTGTTGTACCCCATACCAATCATCCGGCGTAGGTATTGTTGAGATTGTAAAGAATCCATCAGCCATAAGTTCTGGTTTTGTACGGCCATCCTTGACCGGACCGCGGCTTGAAAAAGATGTAACAACCCCTGTTCTGTCAGTTGCTCCAATGGTCAAAACATTTTTTGCTGATTGAAAGCTGCTCAACACTGTGCGAAATGACGATGGATAGTTTAAACATGTCAAAACTCCATCATTGCCTGCGGCAAAAACATTTTGCAAATTCGGCTGATCGATTGCAAGCAGATCAAGTGCACGACTTGTCAAATCATAATAACCCATATAATCACAATCTCCAACTACATCACCATAAGAATTATTGGTCAGTACCATTCCATAATCTGTCACATAAGTTGAGGCATTGCTGATGATGCCGGAAAGGTTTTGTGCAACTATAGTTGACTTTGGTGCATAGCCTGCGTACTGCTCAGCAACAATACCACCGCCACCAACTGTGCCAAATACATGTGTCCCATGGTAAAAATAACCAGCAGTTCCAAAATTGATAAGGCGCCCTGTAAAATCAACATGGTA
>Ga0075429_100000988_pt1 | contig 22632 bp, 20 predicted proteins | sample RhiMetdeltSRZDD3_FD_75295 | JGI IMG/M metagenome (GOLD analysis project Ga0075429, IMG submission 75295) | Populus rhizosphere microbial communities from Tennessee, USA - Rhizosphere MetaG P. deltoides SRZDD3 | ecosystem: Host-associated > Plants > Roots > Rhizosphere > Soil | place: USA... | reverse complement strand
GGAATACGCACGGCGTGCCGGCGACCGCGCGGCTGCCCAGTCCGCCTACGAGGAAGCCGTGCGCCACTACGAGATGGCGCTCACGCTGGTCGGAGAGGACGGGCGCCGCTGCGAGCTGCTCCTGGCGTATGGCGACGCTCAAGCGAGGGCCGGCGACACCGCGGCGTCGAACCAATCCTTCCGCGAGGCGGCCGACCTTGCGGAAGGGCTTGGGCTGAACGAGCACCTGGCCAAAGCCGCGCTCGGTTACGGCGGCCGGTTCGTCTGGGTGGCGCCCCCCGATACCGATCACGCGCCACTGCTCGAGCGTGCGCTCGCCGCCATCGGGGAAGAGGACAGCACCCTGCGGGTCAGGCTGCTCGCTCGGTTCGCGGGCGGTCCTCTACGCGACCCCGATTTCCCCCCGGAGAGGAGCAGTTCGCTGAGCGAGCAGGCGCTCGAGATGGCTCGCCGCATCGGCGACCCGGAGACGCTCGCGTACGCACTGAGCGGATTCAACCAAGCCCACTTCTTGCCCGTCCACACCGAAATGCGAGCGGACCTCGCGAAGGAACTCGTAGAGCTGGCGACCGAGGCCGGCGATCTGGAACGAGCCGGGGAGGGACACGAGCTTCGCGCCGTCGCCCTGATCGAGCTCGCCGACATGCCGGGTGCGAAGGCCGAGTTCACGGCCATGGCGAAGCTCGCCGCGGGGCTCCGACAGCCGGCGCAGGACTGGGTGGTGACGGTATACAGCGCGGAAGTAGCGCTGCTCGAGGGAGCGTTCGCGGAAGCGGAGCGTTTGATCGCGCATGCGCGCAGCCTTGGGGAGCGCGGGCTGAGCTGGAACGCCGGCCTCTCGCACGGGGCGCAGCTCTCACTGCTTCGCCGCGAGCAGGGCAGCTTCGACGAGGTCGAGGACCTCCTGCGGCGCTCGGCGAAGGAGTACCCGGCCTTCCGGATCTACGATTGTGCACGGGCGCAGATCGCAGCGCAGCTCGGGCACGAAGACGAGGCGCGCGCGGTGCTCGAAGACCTCACCGCAGGCGACTTCGCCAGGTTGGCGCGCGACGAGGATTGGCTCGTCTGCATGAGCCTGCTCGCGGAGACGGCGACCACTCTCCGGGACGTCGAGCCTGCCGCTCGTCTCTACCGGCGGTTGCTGCCTTACGGCGAGCGGGTCGCCATTTGCATCGCGGCGATCAGCACCGGCGCCGTCGCACGCTACCTCGGGCTCCTCGCGACGACGCTCGAACGCTGGGACGACGCCCAGGCGCACTTCGAGCACGCGCGCGCGATCAACGAGCGGATCGGCGCTCGTCCCTGGCTGGCGCACACGTACGACGATTACGCGCGCATGCTCATCGCTCGAGGTGGACCCGGCGACAACGACCATGCGGTCGAACTCGCGGGTCGTGCGCTCGAGGGCTACCGCAGTTTGGGGATGGACACGTTCGCGGCCGCTGTCGAGCGCCGGTTCGTACCCTGACGAATCACCGCTCCCTGCGCAGCAGCTCCTCCGCCGCGCTGGCCGGGTCCACCTCGCGGCGCACCACGCGGTCGAGCAGCTCCTGCACGCTCGCGTCGCCGCGCAGCGAGCGCTCGAGCTCGCGCCGCAGCCGCACCGCCGCCAGGCCCAGCACCTCGTTGCGCAGGTTGCGGCCGCGCCGCTCCTCGAGCGTGCCCGCCTCGGTGATGTGCGCGTGGTGCGCGTCGATCGCCTCGGCAAGCTCTGCCACGCCTTCGCCCGCGGTCGCCTCGGTCTTCAGGATCGGCACCTTCCAGTCGGTCACCGGACCGAGTGCCAGCACGCCGCGGATCTCGCGGATCATGCTGTCGGTGAGCGGATGGTTCGCCTTGTTCACGACGATCACGTCGGGGATCTCCATCACGCCGGCCTTCAGTGCCTGCACGGAGTCACCGGACCCGGGCATCAGGGCGAGGACGATCGTGTCGGCGTGGTCGATGATGTCGATCTCGGCCTGTCCCACGCCGACCGTCTCGACCAGCACGTCGTCCTTGCCCGACGCGTCCATCAGCAGGACGGCCTGGAGGGTCGCCTCCGACAGGCCCCCGAGCGCCCCGCGGCTCGCCATCGAGCGGATGTAGACGCCCTCGTCGAGGAAGTGGTCAGCCAGCCGGATGCGATCTCCGAGCAGCGCGCCCTCCGTGAACGGGCTCGAGGGATCGATGGACAGCACGCCGACCTCGCGCTCCCTCGCCCGCGCGTGCGCGACCAGCGCGCCGATCAAGGTGCTCTTGCCCACTCCCGGCGGCCCCGTGAAGCCGACGATCCGCGCCTTGCCCGTGTGCGGATAGATCTCGCGCACCAGGTCCCAGCCCGCGGGGTCGTCGTTCTCGACCAGCGTGATGCCGCGGGCCAGCGCGCGTGTGTCGCCCTGCAGCAGCCGCTCGGCGAGCGGCGCTTCCTTCGAACCGGTCGAGGGAGTCATGGGGCGGGAACTATGGCAGGGCGCTAGGCCACCGCCGCGGACTTGCCGCGATGACGGCGATACATCTCCCGCACCCACTCCCAGGCCGGCCGCCCGGCGTGCTCGGCGCGGAACTCCTCGAGCCGCTCCGGCCCGGGGCCGGGTATCAGATGGTCCGACTCGGGCGGTCGCACGAGCGGGAAGAAGAGCGCTGCCGCCGTCAGATCGGCGACCGTGAAGCTGTCGCCGACCAGATAGCCGCTGGGCCCGATCTCGGACTCCAGGCGCTCCAGCGCGGCACCGGTCTTCGCGCGGCCTTCGATCGCGGTCTCGTCGTTGATCCCGTAGCGCAGGCGTGTCAGCGGGCCGGCCACGTACACGCTGCGCTTGAAGCCCGCGTGCAGGAGCCGGCCTGCGCGCGGCGCCGCGATCCAGGCGAACGCGTCGGCGTCACGGGTGACCTCCGCGAAGGCGGCGCGGCGGATGTGCGGCGCCAGCTCCTCGTCGAAGAACTCCTCCAGCCCGAGCGCGCGCCGGCGGTCGTCCGGATCGCCGGGATAGAGCGGCGGGTCGGGGTAGTCGCGCTCCAGCCGCTCGATGATGCGAGTCGAGTCGTGGATCGTGTCGCCGTTCACCCGCAGGATCGGGAACGTCTTGCCCTGACCGCGCGTCATGGCGAGCGCCCACAGCAAGTGCGCCATCGGCATCGGCGCCTTGCGCCTGTGCGGGACGCCCTTGTAGTCGAGGGCCCAGCGAGCCTTCTCGTTGTAGTGCGAGACCTCGATGTGGTACAGCACCGGCGTCGCCACGTTCGCAAGCCTACTTATGATCCTGCGTCGTGGCACACGACGTACTGGCGAAACCTGACGTGGACGTCCCGCCGGAGCCGCTGCCGCGGCGCGCGGGCCCGTTGGCAGTGGCCCGCTTCTGGGTGCGCAACGGCATGATCACGCCGAAGTACGCGCTGCTGGTCGCGCGGCTCGCATGGCGGCGCTTCCTCACGCCGGCCGGCTGGCGGATGTCACTCGACGGCATGCTGTTCCTCGGCCCGCGGGTGACACTGCAGATCGGCCGGGGAGCGAGCGTGCGCTTCGGCCGGTGGGTCTGGGTCGGGCACGGCACCAAGATCCGCTGCCACGAGGGCGAGGTCACGATCGGCGACAAGACCGTGATGGGCCAGGAGTGCACGATCTCCGCCTATCAGCACGTGTCGATCGGCGAGCAGTGCATCCTCGCCGACCGCGTGATGCTGATCGACTTCGACCACAACGTCGCCGAGGTCGAGCGCCCGATCCGCGTTCAGGGGATCTACAAGCGGGACGTGCGGGTCGGCAACAACGTGTGGATCGGACACGCCGCGCAGATCCTGCGCGGCGCAACGGTCGGGGACAACGCGATCGTGGGCGCGAACGCGGTCGTCACCAAGGACGTCCCGGCGAACGCGGTGGTGGCGGGCGTGCCGGCGCGCGTCATCCGGATGCGCGACGAGCCGGAGCGCCTGCGCTGGCAGAACCCCGTCGAGCCGTAGGAGTCACACGTGGGCGACGGCATCACCTACGAGTTGATGCGCATCGGCCTCAGCGACGGAGAGGAAACCACGGTGTACCTCGTCCGCCACCCGCTGGCCACCACCGCCGTCCGGGTGCAGTGCTTTGCGGAGCCCCGGCGGCTCGATCACTGGTGCGCGACCAATGGCCATCACGAAGCGGTGGTCGGAGGGTTCTTCCTGCGCGACCCGTACCGGCCGCTCGGCGAGGTGCGCATCGACGGCAATGCGATCGCACACGAGCCGGTCACTCCACCCTGGGGGCCGAAGCGCGGCTGCCTGCACATCGACGGCACGATCCGGGTCTCGGCTCGCGAGCACATCGCGGCCGACCCGCCCGGCGACCTGCTGCAGGCAGGTCCGCTGCTGGTGTCAGGAGGGCGTTCGCTCATCGACGGGCAGGATCGTGAGGGCTTCTCCTCCGGCGCGTCACAGTTCGACTCGGACATCACCGTCGGCCGGTACCCACGCTGCGCGCTCGGTATCGGCCCGACCGAGCTGCTGGTGGTCTGTTGTGACGGTCGCCGGTCGAGCCTCGACGGCGGGCTGGACCTCGGGGAGCTGGCAAGGCTGCTGATCGGGTTCGGCGCCGAGGAAGCGATCAACCTCGATGGAGGCGGGTCCGCCACGCTGGTGCATCGCAAGCACCTGCTCAACCGGCCTTACTCCGACCAGGACCAGCCCGCGCCCGAGTCACGGCCGGTGGTCACCGCGCTGCTGTTCGAAAGCACTGCCTAGCTAAGCGCGCGGAACCGCGGCCGGCGCGAGCCGCGCGTACACGGCCGCGGTCTGCTCCGCGACGTCGGCCCAGTCGAAGCTGCGCACGTGCTCATAGGCCTCGGCCACGATGCGCCGGCCCAGCTCGTCGTCGGCCAGCACGCGGATGGCGACGTCCGCCAGCGAGCGTGGGTCGCGGGAGCGGAAGCGCAGCCCGACCTCGTCGTGCGGCACGACCTCCCGCAGGCCGCCGGTGTCGGCGACCAGGCACGGGCAGCCGGATGCCATCGCCTCCAGCGCCACGAGCCCGAACGGCTCGTAGATCGAGGGCACGACCGTCAGGTCCGCGATCCGGTACAGCGTGTGCAGCACGTCGTCGCCGATCCAGCCCATGAACGTGCCGTGACTGTCGAGGCCCAGCTCCGTGGCCTGGTCGCGCAGCTCCTGTTCATGGGTCCCCGAGCCCGCCACCAGGAAGCGCACGTCGCCCAGCTCCTCGATCACGCGCGGCATCGCCTCGAGCGCGACCTGGAACCCCTTCTCGTACACGAGCCTGCCGACCAGCAGCACCAGCTTCTCGTGCGGCGCGGCAAAGCGCGTGCGGAGCTCCCGCATCTGCGCCTCGTCCCACGGCTGCAGGTCTGCGGGGTCGATGCCGTTGGGGATCACGGCCACCCGCTCCTCCTCGAGGGAGTAGATGTCTGCCACGTGGTCGCGCATGTAGGCGGAGCACGCGATCACCTGCTCCGCGCGATTGGCCATCCACCGCTCGATCCCGTGGATGTGGCTCTGTGGGTGCTTGTCGACCCAGCCCTGATGACGGCCGTACTCGGTCGCGTGGATCGTGATCGCAAGCGGGGCGTCGAACCGCTTCGCCAGGTGGTCGCCGGCCACGGCGACGAGCCAATCGTGTCCGTGCACGACGTCGAAGTCGTACCGGTCGCCGAGCTCCACGCCCGCGGCCAGCATGTCGGTGTTCATGTGCTCCACCCACGCGATGAACTCGCTCAGCTCGGCCGGACGGCGCGGCTCCAGGACGCGATGCAGGTGCACTCCTTCGACCACCTCCTCGGCCGGCGACTCCTCGCGGCCGCGCGTCAGCACGTGCACGTCAACCCCCTGGCAGACGAGGTTCTCCGAGACCTTGCGCACATGGCGCGCGAGGCCGCCCTCGATCAGCGGCGGGTACTCCCACGACAGGATCAGGACCCGCACTACCGGCTCCAGCCCGACGCCGGCTCCAGCAGGGGCGCGAGGTCCAGGTGCGGGGCGAGGCCGCGCACGCGCTCGTCGGGCGCCCCGAAGGAGTGGCCGTTCGGCGATCGCATGGCGCGGAAGTCTGCCATGCCGTGCGTCACGGCGGTAATCGCCTCCCCGAAATGCGCGGCGTGGCCGCGCACGCGCTCGTCCGGGTACCCGCCCGCCAGGCCGCGCGAGGTCATGAAGGCCCAGTCGCTGGCCTGCAGGGCGATCAGCTCGCGCGCGGCCCGGCGGACGGCGGGGCCGCGCGCCGGCAGCGCATCGGGCGTCGTGCCGGCGAGCGCGCCGACGAGCTGCAGCTCCGCCTCGCGCGCGGCCCACACGAATCCGGCCACCCGCGGCGAGTCCCAGGTCCGCAGGTCCTTGTCGGTGCCCCAGGAGGATTCCCGCAGCGGACGGGCGACAGGGTCGCGGCGCGCGAGCGCCGCGGGCAGAGTCGTCAGCGGCAGCTCGTGCGCGGCAGCCTGCGCGATGACCTCCGCGAGCCACGCCGGCCCCTCGTACCACCAGTGCCCCAGCAGCTCCGTGTCGAGCGCGCACACGACGAGGGCAGGGCGCCCGCGAGCGGCGCGGTATGCCTCCGCTCGCGCGACGACGCGTTCCACGAACTCGCGCGCGTGCTCGCGTGCACGGGCGGCGGCCGCGTCGTGGTCGTACGACGCGCCGCCGTTGGTCCACGCGCGCATCCCGTTGACGGTCTGCGCGTGGTAGTCGCGGTACGCGGGGTCGGCGGGAAACCCGTGCTCGTCCCACACCAGGGAAACCGTCTGCCAGTCGATCGGCACCGCGACCGCGCCGCCCGCCGTCACGGGCTCCAGCTGGTCGAGCGGATCGCCGTGACCGGTCTGATCGACGCAGAACGCCCGCACGCCGGCCGCCGCGAGGGGTTCCTCGATGCCGGGACGGTAGGCGCACTCGGGCAGCCAGAACCCTCCGCTCCACGCGCCGAAGCGCTCCCGGTGGGTGGCGATGCCGGTCGCGACCTGCAGGCGCAGTCCCTGCTCGGTCGCGAGCATCGGCAGCACCGCATGCGTGGCAGCCGACGCCCACAGCTCGATCGTGCCGCTCTCGCCGAGGCGTCGCAGCGGGCCGAGCAGGTCACCGCCGCGGCGCTCGAAGTCGTCCGCCGCCCACTCGTAGTCGGTGGCCGACCGCCGCAGCGATTGCGCGTCCGCGTGGCGCCCGGCCGCGTCCAGGCCCTCCGCGTCCTGGCGGTGGCATTCGCGCCGCACCTCGCGCATGAAGCGCAGGAAGCGGGCGCCGAGCTCGGGCACCGCAAGCTGGTCGGCGAGCACCGGCGTGACACCCACGGTCGCCACCCCCCGCTCTCCGCGCCCGGCGGCCTCCTCGAGCACGCGCAGGAGCGGCAGGTAGGACGACGCGATCGCTTCCAGCAGCCATTCCTCGCCGAAGGGCCATGTGCCGAACCCCTCGACGTACGGCATGTGCGAGTGGAGCACGAGCGCGAGCTCGCCGCGGTCCGCGCCGCCGCGCGAGCTCATGGGCGGCACACGGCGAGCAGGTCGAGCGCGCGGTCCAGGTCGCCTGCCCGCACGGCGAAGTCGCGCTCGTCGATCGCCGGCACGAACCGGTCGTAGAACGGCCCGGTCACCCGCAGCGCCGGATGCACCCGGTCCCAGCCGAGCCGCAGCGCGAGCTCGTGCAGGCGCAGCTTGCGGGCGTGGTACACGCCGAGCAGCTCCACCTCGGAGAAGGCCGGCTCCACCAGCGCGCGGTACTCCGCGGGCGTGTACTCGCGCACATGCCAGGGGTTGCCGGACTTCTCCGCCCCGGGCGCCGCCAGCGTGAGGCGGTTCGGCGTGCTGACGTACGCGACACCGCCGGGAGTGAGCAGCGACGCGAAGCGCTGGAGCAGCCCGGTCGGCTCTTCGACGTGCTCGATGGTCTGCAGGAACACGATCGCGTCCCAGGGTGCGCCCGCCTCGAACTCCTCGACGAGGGCTCTCTCGAACGCCAGGCGCGGCGACGCGTAGCGCAGGCGGGCGTGCTCGTGCGCCTCGGGGTTCGCGTCGACTCCCACGACGGCGGCCGCGCGCTCCGCCAGCACCGCGGATCCGTAGCCCTCGCCGCACGCCATGTCCACGACCCGCAATCCGGCACACCGCGAGGCGATCCAGCGGTACACGACCAGGTGGCGCCGGTACCAGTAGTTCTCCTCCGGCACGTCGGGGAGGGTCCGCTCGCCGGTCAGCTCCAGCGGAGGGACGCCGGGAGGCTGGTTGCGCTGGACGTAGGTGGTCGTGGAATCAGTCATCGAAGCGGCGGGGAGTATAGGTTTCGCCCCCGGTTTCGCCTGCGCGAAGCTATAGTCCGCGCGCTCCATGGCGACGCCCGCACGAACCATCGAGGAAGACCGCGTCCGCGCCGCCAACGTGCGCTACCACGACGAGGCGGCGGAGACGTACGACTCGAAGTGGGCCATCGACTACGGCGAGATCGGCGCGGGCCAGGTGCTCGGCAAGCTGCGCAAGGCACTCGGCCGCGCGCCCGGCCACTACCCGCGGGCACTCGAGATCGGGGCCGGGACCGGTTACTTCACGCTCAACCTGCTGCGCTCCGGCGTGGTCGACCGCGCCACGGCCACGGACATCTCACCGGGGATGCTGCGCCGGCTGTCGGCAACCGCAGGCGAGCTCGGGCTCGCAGTGGAGACCGCCGAGGTGGATGCCCAGGCGCTGCCGTTTGCCGACGCCTCGTTCGACCTCGTGATCGGCCATGCGGTCCTTCATCACCTGCCGCGGCTGGAGGAGGCGATGGCGGAGTTCCATCGCGTGCTCGTGCCGGGCGGGACCTTCGCGTTCATGGGCGAGCCGTCCCGGCACGGCGATCGGCTGGCGGTCGTGCCCAAGTGGATCGGCGGTGTCGTCGAGCCGGCCTGGCGCAGGTTGATGAGCGCCTCGCCGAAGGCGAACGGCACGCATCCGGCGCCCCCGGCCGAGCTCACGTACGGCGAGCTGGAAGGGCTGGTCGACGTGCACACGTTCACTCCCCACGAGCTGCGCGCGCTGGCGGCGGCGGCCGGCTTCACCGGCGTGCGGGTGTGCGGCGAGGAGCTGGTGGCGAACATGTACGGCTGGTTCCTGCGCAGGCTGGAGTCCGACGTGACTCCGGAGTCGGTCCCCCATGCGTGGCACAAGTTCGCGTTCCGCAGCTACCTGGCGCTGCAGAGCCTGGACGGCAGGCTGCTGGAGCCGCGCCTGCCGGCGAACCTCTTCTACAACCTGATGCTGTCGGGCCGCCGGCCGGCCTGATCTCAGCCCTCCTGCGCGTCCTACACTTGGCGGGATGGTCGCCGAGCCCCAGCCGGACTTCCCGCTGTTCCCGCTGCCGGTCGTGCTGCTCCCGACCGAGGTGATCCCGCTCCACATCTTCGAGGACCGCTACAAGACCATGATCTCGCTGTGCATCGACGAGGGCAGCGAGTTCGGGATCGTGTGGCTGTCCGACGACGGGCTCAAGGAAATCGGCTGCACCGCCCGGGTGGCGGAGGTGCTCGAGCAGATGGAGGACGGGCGCATGAACGTCCTCGTGCGCGGCGGCAGCCCGTTCCGGCTGCTGGAACGCCAGGAGGAGCACGTGTACCCGGCGGGCAAGATCGAGCTGCTGGGCGACCGCCCCGGGCCCGACCAGGAGGAGGCGGGCGACGACGCGCGAGAGCGCTATGCCGACCTGCTGGAGAGCCTCACGAGCGAGCGTCCCGACGCGAACGCGCTGGCCGAGCTGAGCGCGTACGAGATGGCCGCGACCGTCGAGATCGAGCTCGACGTGAAGCAGGGGCTGCTGGAGCTGCGTTCGGAGGGCGAGCGGCTCCGGATGCTGGCGCGCCTGTTCAAGGCCGGCATCAAGCGCGTCGAGCTGGCCCGCGACATCTCGGACCGCGCCCAGAAGAACGGCAAGGTCCGCTTTCAGTAGGCGCCGGGCGCGCCCCGGCCCGCTGTCTCTTGTAGCGTCCTCCGGGCATGAGCGCGCCCAAGCCGATCACCGGTCGCTGCCTGTGTGGCAGCGTGACCTACAGCGTCGACGCCGACCCGGTGGTGCAGGCCGTCTGCCACTGCACGGACTGCCAGCGCCAGACGGGCAACCCGTTCTCGGTGATCGTGGCGGTACCGCGCGCCGCGCTCAACGTCGAGGGCAGCACCATCGCAACGTTCGCGACGACGGGGGACGACCACGGCCAGGAAACGCACCGCAGCTTCTGCTCGGCGTGCGGCGCGCCGGTCTTCAGCATGGCCGCCGTGCTACCGGAGCTGGCCTTCATCAAGGCCGGATCGCTCGACGACGCATCATGGCTCGAGCCCGCGGTGGAGGTGTGGACCAGCTCGGCACAGCCGTGGACGCCGCGCTTCGAGCACACCACGCGGATGGAGCGCGGCCCGCAGTAGCAACGCGGGCGCCTAGTCCACGACGACCGCGACGCCGCCCCGGCGGGGATCGCCGGCGCCCGCCAGCTCGCCCGTCGCGGGGTCGCGAAGCGCGGCCTGCGCTCCGCCGAAGAAGAGGTTCAGGCCCTTCCAGCGCACGACCGGGTAGCCGCGGCGCTCGAGCTCGTCGATCGCCTGCTTGCTGAACCCGGGCTCGACGTGCACCGTGCCCGCCTCGTAGTGCATGCGCCCCATGCGCACCGCCGCCCCGGCGTCCTTCCCGTAGTCCACGACGTAGCGGATCACCTGCAGGATCGCCGACCGCAGGCGGTTCGACCCGGCGCTGCCCACCGCGAGCTCGATCTCGCCGTCGCGCAGCACCAGCGTCGGCGCCATCATGCTCGTCACGCGGGTGCCGGGCTCGTGCATGTGGAAGCCGTGCGGGTTCAGGTCCTCCTCGCCGAGCATGTTGTTGAGGTGCACGCCCGTGCCGGGAGCGAGCACGCCCGACCCCGACCCGTTGGAGCAGGTGATGCTGGCCGCGTTGCCGTCGCCGTCGAGCACCGAGATGTGCGTGGTCGACCCCAGCGGCCCTCCCGCGTGAGACGCGAGGCCGCTCCCGATCCGCCCCGCAGCCTCCGCCACGTGCGGGCCGCCGAGGAACCGCTCCGCGAATCGCTCCTCGTGCAGCCGGTTGTGGAAGTCGCCTTCCCGGGCCCTGCTCGCCTCGACCATCACCTCGGCCAGCAGCGCGAGGCCGTTCGGGTCGTCGAGCGGCGGGGGACTCCCCCATCGCTGCAACAACTCCAGCGCATACGCGATCAGCACGCCGCCCGATGACGGCGGGGCGTTCGTCAACACCTGCCGGTCGCGGTACGTGACCTCGACGGGGTCCCGCTCGATCACCTCGTAGGCGGCGAAGTCGGCGGGCGCCAGGAACCCGCCCCGTTCCGCGATCCAGGCGGAGATGCGCCGCCCGAGGTCCCCGCCGTAGAGATGACCGGGGCCCTCCTGCGCGATCGCCTCGAGTGCGTCACCGAGATCGGGGAACCGGAACGTGTCACCGGCCGTGAGGAGGTCGCCGCCGGGCCTGTAGAGCTCCGCGGTCTCCGGATAGCGGCACAGGATCGGGTCGAGGATCGTGAAGACGTACGCCTGCTCGGGGGTCACGCGCACGCCGTCGCGCGCATGGCGCACAGCGGCCGCCGCCAGCTCTCCGAACGGCATCGTCCCGAAGCGGCGCGCCACCTCCCACAGGCCCGCGGCCGTCCCGGGCACGCCGCACGACGCCGGCCCGATGTTGAATACCTGCGGCGTCTCGTCGAAGCGGATCTCGACCGCCTCCAGCACGCCGCGAGCGTCAGGGTCGAGGTCGCGCCCGCCGGCCTCCACGAAGAAGTCGAGCAGGTGGTCGCCGCCGCCGCCCGCGCAGTGCAGGAGCGCGAAGCCGCCGGCACCCAGGCTGGTCAGCGGGCTCTCGGCCACGAAGGCGGCCAGCGATGCGGCCACCGCCGCGTCGAACGCGTTGCCGCCTTCGCGCAGCACCTGCGCGCCGGCCTCCGCCGTCACGGGATGACCCGCGGCCACCACACCTTTCATGTGGGGCAGAGTAGTCGGCGCTTAGCGCTGCGGGACGAACTCGGGGATCTCGAAGTCCCCGGACAGGTCCGACACCGAGTTGCGGCGCACACGAGGCTCGCCCTTCGGCTCCGTGAACCCGCTCGACGTCGAGCGCCGCGTGGGGCGGTCGCCGTAGCCCGTCGCCACGACCGTGACCCAGCACTCGTCCGAGATCTTCTCGTCGACCATCGCGCCGAAGATGATGTTCGCGCTCGGGTGCGCTGCCTCCGACACGGCCCGCGCGGCCTCGTTGACCTCCCACAGCGAGAGGTCGGGGCCGCCGGTGATCGACAGCAGGATGGAACGCGCCCCCTCGATCGAGGTCTCGAGCAGCGGCGACGAGACGGCCTCGTGGGCCGCCGCAACCGCGCGCTTGTCGCCGGTCGCCATGCCGATGCCGAGCAGCGCCTGGCCGGCGTCGCTCATGATCGTGCGCACGTCGGCGAAGTCGAGGTTGATCAGCCCGGGCAGAGTCACCAGGTCGCTGATGCCCTGCACGCCCTGCCGCAGGACGTCGTCCGCGACCCGGAAGGCATCGACCATCGACGTGCCCTTCTCCAGCACGGCGAGGAGCCGGTTGTTCGGGACCACGATCAGCGTGTCCACGTGCTTCGCGAGCTCGTTCACGCCGTCGTCCGCCTGGCGGGCGCGGCGGGTGCCCTCGAAGCCGAACGGCTTCGTCACGATGCCGACGGTGAGCGCGCCTACCTCGCGGGCGATACGCGCGACGACCGGCGCCGCGCCCGTGCCCGTTCCGCCGCCCGATCCGGCGGCGACGAAGACCATGTCGGATCCCTTCAGCAGCGACTTGATGCGATCGTCGTCCGAGATCGCGGCGGCGTGACCGACCTTGGGATCGGATCCCGACCCCAGGCCGCGCGTGATGTCGTTGCCGATGTGCAGGGTGACGTGCGCAGCGCTCTGCTGCAGCGACTGCGCGTCCGTGTTCACGGCGATGAACTCCACGCCTTCGACCGCGGCTTCCACCATGCGGTTGACCGCGTTCACGCCGCCACCGCCGACGCCGACCACGCGCAGCACCGGCTGGTGCACGGCGGCGCGGGTGATCTTCGGCTCGTCGCGGGGGCGGTACTCGCGGGACGGCTCGCCCGGACGCTCCATCACGTTGTGCGGGATGTCCTGCGAGAAGGCCGCGCTGAGGCGCTCCTTCGGGCTCGGCAGCCGCTGCTGCTCCTCGGCCGCGTAGCGATCCTGCTGATAGTCGAGCTTCTGCTCCTGGGCAGGCGGCGGGGGCGGCGGTCCCTCCTCGTTCGGAGCGTCTTCGTCGGTACGGCGGAAAAGTGCCGCGAGAGGTCCCTCGCGCATGCTCGCGCGCTTACCTGGGCCTGACATGTTCGAGAACCTCCTTGGCAAGGTCGCGGTAGGACTCGGCTGCCGATCCGTCGGGATCGTATTTCAGGACCGAGGTGCCCTTCACCGGAGCCTCCGCAAACCGGATTGTCTTGCGAATGCGGGTGGCGAACACGCGATCGCCGAAGTTCTCCTCCAGGATCTCGATCGCCTCCTTGGCATGCACCGTGCGGGCGTCCACGAGCGTGGGGAGGATCCCCTCGATCTCGACACCGGGGTTCAGTTCCTCACGGATCATCGAGAGCGTGTTTTGCAGCTGGATCAGTCCGCGCATGGACAGGTACTCGCACTGGACCGGGACGATAACTTTGTGGGCGGCTGTCAAGGCGTTGATGGTCAGCAGGCCCAGGGAAGGCGGCGTATCGATGCACACGAAGTCGTAGTCCTCGCGCACGGCCTTGAGCGCCTTCTCGAGCGAGCGTTCGCGCCCGATCTTCGTGCTCATCGCGATCTCGGCGCCGGCCAGGTCGATGGAGGCGCAGGCAACATCGACCTCCCGCTTCCGGATCACCTCGCGGATGGAGAGGTTGTCGACCAGCACGTGGTACATCGACTTCTCGACCGTGTCGGGGTCGATGCCCTGGCTCATGGTGAGGTTCCCCTGCGGGTCCATGTCGACCGCCAGCACGCGGTGCCCGGCCTCCGCGAAGGCCACGGCGAGGTTCAGCGTGGTGGTGGTCTTCGCCACCCCGCCCTTCTGGTTGGCGAAGGCGATCACCTTTGCGTGACCGGTGCCTGGCTGCGTCTGCTGTACCTGCGGGCCGGAGCCTGTGTCCGGCGTGAGGCCGTTGCCTTCCACGCCGCCACCTCCTTCTGCGGGGGAGGGCGGAGCTGGCACGGTCTGCGCGGCCGCTTCGGCCTGCAGCTCGGGATCCGGCTCCTTGCGCTCCTCCTGGTCGGGCCCGAGCTTGTACTCAGGGCGCGCGAATCGCTGGAGTAAACCCATCGTGCGGGGGTATTCGGATAAGGGGTGCACATTCCTCCCGCGTCAGCGCAGGGAGGGCGGGGTGTTTCCCTGCTCTAACCTGCATCGGCCGCCTGGGCCGATCCTCCTCGCGCCGCGATGAGCCAACTCTTCGACAAGCGACTGATCTTCGTGACCGGCAAGGGCGGCGTGGGGAAGTCCACGGTCGCCGCCGCGCTCGGCGTGGCCGCCGCGCGCCAGGGTAAGCGCACGATCGTGTGCGAGGTGGCGCAGCAGGAGCGCATGTCCTACGTGTTCCACCGGGAGGGCGTCGGCTACCGGGAGACCGAGATCGGCGAGGACCTCTACGCGTTCTCGATCGATCCTCAGCATGCGCTGGAGGAGTACCTCCAGATGCAGATTCGCATCAAGCCGGTCTACGACCTGATGTTCAAGAACAGGATCTTCACGTATTTCGCCGCGGCGACACCGGGGCTCCGCGAACTGGTCACCGTGGGGAAGATCTGGGAGCTGGCGCAGCTGGACCGGCGCGTCAAGAAAGGCTCGAAGTACGACCTCGTGATCGTCGACGCGCCGGCCACGGGACACGGGCTGGGCCTGCTGCGCACGCCCAAGACCTTCGGCGACATCGCCCGCGTGGGCCCGATCAAGCGCCAGGCGGACACGATCTTCGAGTTCATCACCGACACCAGCCTCACCTCCGTGGTCGCGGTCGCGTGGCCGGAGGAGATGCCGGTCAACGAGACGGTCGACCTGCAGCGCAATCTCGACCGCGACCTGGGCCTGCCGCTCGACCTCGTCCTGATGAACGGCATCTACCCGGAGCTCTTCACAGACGCCGAGGCGGCCGTCCTGCGCGACCATGCCGAGCAGGACGCGAACGGCAACGGCGACCCGGCCGGGACGGCGCGCCGGGCAGCGGTGCGCGCCGCGCTGTCCGAGCACCGGCGCGCCGGCGCGAACACGGAGCAGCTCGAGCGCCTCGCCGAGGGAACGGGCCAGGACCCGGTCGAGCTGCCGTTCCTCTTCCGGCCGCAGCTCGACATGGAAGCGGTGGAGGAGCTGGCGGACAGGATCGAGGAGCAGACGTGAACGTCCGCGACATGCTCGAAGACAGGAAGATCTGCATCTGCGCAGGCTCCGGCGGCGTGGGCAAGACCACCACTTCCGCAGCGATCGCGATGGGGATGGCGGCGCAGGGCCTGAAGGTCGCCGTGCTCACGATCGATCCCGCCAAGCGGCTGGCGAACTCGCTCGGGCTGCCCGAGCTGGGCAACGAGGAGCGGCTCGTGGACCCGGAGCGGTTCGCCGCGCACGGGATCGAGATGAAGGGCGAGCTGTGGGCGATGATGCTCGATGCGAAGCGCACCTTCGACGACCTCGTCGAGCGCCATGCGCCGGACGAGGAGACGCGCGACCGCATCCTCCAGAACCGCATCTACCAGGAGATCTCCAACGCGATGGCGGGCTCGCAGGAGTACATGGCGATGGAGAAGCTGTACGAGCTGCACCAGGAGGCGCGTTACGACCTGCTCGTCCTGGACACGCCGCCCACCCGCCACGCGCTCGACTTCATCGACGCCCCGGAGCGCATGTCGCGCTTCATCGAGGGGCGCTCCCTGCAGTTCTTCCTCAAGCCGGGAAGGCTTGGCGTGAAGGTGCTCGGCCGTTCCGGCGGCGTGCTCTTCTCGGCGCTGAAGCGCATCACCGGCATCGACCTGCTGCAGGACCTGTCGGAGTTCTTCCAGAGCTTCGGGAACATGGCCGAGGGCTTCAGCGAGCGCGCGCAGCGTGTGAAGGAGCTGCTCGCGCACCGCGACACGACGTTCCTGCTGGTGACCGCTCCCCAGCGTGAGGCGATCGACGAGGGCGTGTATTTCTGGCGGCGGCTGAAGGAGGCACACCTGCCGTTCGGCGGCGTGGTCGTGAACAAGGTCCACCACGACTTCGTGCGGCCGCTGGAGCCCGGCACGTTCGCGGGCGACGACCCCGGCGAGCTCGAGCAGGAGATCCTCGCGCGGCTGCCCTCCGACCTCGCGCAGGCGCTGGATGACGAGGACCTCGCCGCCCGCGTATACGAGAACTTCGAGAACTACCGCGCGCTGGCCGCGCGCGATCGCGAGAACATGGCGCGCCTCACAGCGCGACTCGAAGAGGACTGCGTCCTGTGCGTGCCGTACTTCGACGAGGACGTGCACGACATCGACGGCCTCGCGCAGGTCAACCGGTACCTGTTCTCGTCGAGCGCCGAGCGCCGCGAGATCCTCGAGAGCGCCGGCGTGTAGTAGACCTGGCTCGTCCGGCGGCTTGCCGCCGGACGGTTCTCATTCCGCAGCGGTCGTCAGACCGCTGCGGAGTAATCCGCGGCGTCGTCGTCGAGGTCCCAGTCCTCGGCGGGCTCCTCGCCGCGCACCTCACGCACTCCGCCGACCGCGACCGCCTCCTCGGTGTCATGGTCGCCCGCGTCCGGCTCCGGCTCCGGATCCGGCTCCTCGAAGTGCGGATCCTCATCCGCGGCCGGTTCGCCGCGGCGCACCACGAACTCGGGCTCGGGCGGCGGGGCGGGATCGGGCGCCGGCGGGGCGGCTGCCGCGACCTCCGCCGTTCTCGGCGCGGAGGTGCTCAGCAGGTCGTCGGCGATCCCGGTGAGATCGAGTGCCAGGTGTCCGCACACCATGTCGCGCAGCAGGGCGCGCAGGTGGTCCTCGAGCTCCGACACGACCGCGTCCGGGGACGACACGCCGATCGCCTGGAGGTAGCCGGCGTCGACGTCCCCCCGCATCACCAGGCGCTCGAGCCGGAAGGCGTGCTCGACGGTCTCCTGCACGGATTCACGGTGAGCAGGCTCGGCGCACAGAGCTCCCAGGCGCCGCGCCAAGTCGCCCGGCAGCGACTCGCCGCGATCGAGCAGCGCCCGCAGCGCAAGCAAATGGTCCGAGAGCCCGTCGAGCGCGACGCGCTGCTCGCAGCCGAGCTCGAACCGCGCCAGGGCCCACGGCAGGGATCCGCCGTGCGCATGGCGTGCGCGCGCGAGCTCGAACAGCTCCGCCAGCTCGGGTCGCTCGGGCTCCTCCAGCCAGTAACGCGGGCCTCGCACGCGCCCGGCCGAGCCGAGCGGCACCGGCTGCCAGGGGCCGTCGTCGGTGCGCCACCAGGCCGTCGAGCCGAGGGTGGCCGCCCCGGACTTCAGGAGGCGCAGCGCGGTGACCAGGCGCTTGAACGCGACGCGCGCCTCCGTCAGCGGAGGAGGCTCGCTCGGACGCGACTGGACGGTGAGCATCACGAGGGTGTGCGGCTCGTCGCCGGCCCGCCCGCTGCCCCACACCGCCTCCGGTGGAGCTTCGACCTGGTCGCCGCGCGCAAGGGTGACGCCGGAGCCGAGCTCCCAGCGCTCGCCTTCCATGACGACGCCGACCACCGGCGCGAGGACCGTGTTGACGGCGGTGTCCTCGTAGACGATCGACTCGAGCTCACGGTAGGCGCGCTCGAAGCGCGGGAGGTCGAGCTCGAACGAGCTGGAGTCCTCCCATACGCGGCCCAGGAAGCGCTCGATGGCGACCTCGGCGCGATCGCGCTCGGCGGCCGGCACGTAGTTCGCGCCCATCACTCGCAGGTAGCCGGACACTCCTTCGATGCGCGCCAGCGCGGACGCTGCGACGCCGAAGCCCGGCATCGACTTGAGCTCCGTGAAGCGCTCCCGCACGAACTCGGAGGACAGCGGCCGGTAGCGATAGAGGACCGAGCGCGCGCCCGGGCTCTCGGCCACCTCGAACGGGATCTCCGCACCGGCCTCGACCGCCGCCGACAGCAGGTGCGATGCCGACTCGGTGAACTGCTGCAGCTGATCGTGGAGCCCCCGGTTCCGCACGGGCGGTGACTTCGCCGCATGTCCGCCTCTTCCTTGCCCCACCACGAAAGAGGGGCGGCGCTTGCGCACCGCCCCTCGGAGCTGCTCCTCGGATCTAAAGGCCTACAGGAAGACGTAGCCGCCGAAGACGCACTTGTCGTCCTTGCCGTTGACGTTCACGCCTGCGAACAGGTACGAGCCCTTGATGTAGATCACACCGTTGTGCCCGATCGCGAGTCCGTCGGACGATGCCTCGAAGCGAGGCGCCCCGGTCGGACTCGGGATGGTGGTGTTGACGAACTGGCGCGACTCGATGTTGTCGTTCTTGTCGAGCTTGCCGAGCAAGTCGTCCCCGTCGAACGCAGCGCCGTCTTGAGACGTCGAGATGATGATGTCGGCCTGGTCCTGGTTGGCGTGTCCGTCGATCGTCTGGTTCACCCTGCATCGTGCGGTCAGGGTGAGGTACGGACCTGCGTCGACCACCTTCTTCTCCTCGCCCGCGGCGATTGTGAACGGCTCGACCCAGCGCGCCTGGCCACCCGACGGGATCTGCGGCAGGCCGTCGGTCACCGTCTTGGCGGCCTGGGCGGCGATGCTCGCTGCGGCGGCCGCTTCCAGCGAGGCAGCCTGGTCGGCATGCCCTGCCCTGTCGGCGTACCCCGCCTTGTCCGCGTAGCCCGCCTTGTCCGCGAACGCGACGCGGTCAGGCGTGGATGGCGCGGCGGAGCTCGTGACCGGGCCGGCCGTCCCCGCCGGCGCCGGCGCGCTGAGGGCGCTGATCGCGCTCTTCGCAAGCTTGGCCTTCGTGACCGATCCGGCCTTCAGGTGCTTGGCCCGCACTGCGCCCTTGCGCAGCTGCGCGGACCCGACGCTCCCCTTCGGGAGCTGGCTGACTGCATAACCGGTTCCGCCCATGGCCACGAAGAGTGCGAGCGTCGCCACGATCATCGCCGGCGAAGGGCGGTACTTCCACAGACGGGACAATTTGGCTCCTTCCACTTATTTCCCTCAGCAATCCCTGCGTTCGGGCGAAGCACAAAGCCGTCCGAGGAGATTCGGAGCTAGCGAGGGCCCCTGCCCGAGGTCCCAAGACGAAGGTAGACGAGTTCTCGCTCCCGTGCCCGAAAAAACGAGGCTGGGGCGCACTTCCGGGTATCGACCCGGACATGCGCCCCAGCCGCCGGGGGCCGCGGATGCCTGCCGTCAGCCGATCGCGCTGCCGGCGAACACGCAGCCCGTGGCGGTCTCCTGCGCCAGGTAGTGCGCGGTGACCACCTCGGCGTCGGGCCGCACGTACGTCAGCGTCCCGCGCAGCGCGGTGCTGCCCGTGACGGCGTTCTGCAGCACGTCGAACGACTCTCCCGGGGTGAAGGTGTCGTCGAACACGTAGTAGTTGCCCGCCCCGCCGTGCGTGCCGCCGGCGTGGATCCAGGACCCGCCGACCGCGGTCGTCGCGCTCACGCTGAGCGCGGGGCCCGCGTTACAGGCGGCGGCGATCGACAGCCCGTTGAGGTTCAACACGGACGTCCCGCCGGTGCCCGCGGCCGCGACGAACGCGAGCTTCTCGACGCTGCGGCTGTTCACCTTGCTCGAGTTGGGCACGGTGGAGAGCGACGACTCGACGACGTTCTCGCCCGTGAGCGCGTCCTGGCCGACCAGCTCGGAGTTGATGGCGCGGCGAGCGATCTTCGACCGCGTCACGTTGCGCGCACGGATGTGCTTGGTGCGCACGGCGTTCTTGTAGATGTGCTGCGTGCGCACGGCGGCGCGCGCAATGTCGTCCTTGCGCACGCGGCTCTTGCCGGGCAGCGCGCTGGCCGTGCCCGCCAGCGCCACGCCCAGCGCTATAAACGCGACGACCATCGCAGGGGACGGCCGCCGCCTCAAGATGCGGCTCATGGGAAAGCTCCCTTCCTCGGGTTCAACCGCCGTGGAGGCGGCACGGCAAGCGGCCTAAGTTAGCGGGCCGCAGGCGGGCCGGTCGCAGCCATCAAAAAAGCCGCCCGGGGCGGCTGGTCAGTGTCGTGTCGGCGGAGCGGAGGCGCCTACCGGCTCGGTGTGGCGAATGGCCTCCGGCTGGTGGCCGTTCCCGTTTACGAGCCAGTCGCGGCCGTAGCGGCGCATCTGCTCGATCAACGGCACGAGCGCCTCGCCTTTCGCCGTGAGCGTGTACTCCACGCGCGGCGGCACCTCGGGGTACGTGCGGCGCTCCACGATGCCCTCCGCCTCGAGTGCGCGCAGGCGCAGCGAGAGGGTGCGCGGGCTGATGCCCTCGAGCGAGCGCTCGAGCTCGCAGAAGCGGCTGCAGCCCTCGGCCAGGTCCCTGATCACGAGGAGGGTCCACTTGCCGGAGATGATCTCGGCCGTATGACAGACAGGACAAGTCTGGTTCGCCATGGTGATTCTTCGCGCTCTCCTCGCGACGGCGCGGCTTGTGCGCCTCTGGCGATGATACCAGTGGCTTTACAAGTTGAAGTGAGGAGGCCTGCGGCGGGTGTCGCGCTACGTCGCCGGGGAGGCGTACGCGCTGCGCTCGTCGCCGTAGCCCGGTCCCCCGACGCCGTTGGTGTCGAGGCCCGGAGGCGGCGTATCGCGGGAGCGGTCGCTCGAGTAGATCTGCTCGACCGACGTGGAGCGCTGGCCCTCGGCCGCGACCAGCAGCTTGAAGTCGTGCGGGTGAGTGGCTGCCTTGAGCGCCTCCTCCATGGAGATGACGCCCTCCTGATAGTGCTTCAGCAGCGCCTGGTCGAAGGTCTGCATGCCGTAGTAGGAGCCCTCGGCGATCACCTCGCCCAGCTTGTTGGTCTCGGCGGGGTTGGAGATCAGGTCCCGCACCCGGCCGGTCATCGTCAGCACCTCGCAGGCCGGCGCGCGTCCCTCGCCGTCCAGGGTCGGGACCAGCCGCTGGGAGATCACGCCGCGCAGCGCCCCGGCCAGCATCGCGCGCACCTGCTGGTGGTGGTGCGGCGGGAAGAAGTCGATGATGCGGTTGACCGTCTCGACCGCGTCGATCGTGTGCAGCGTGCTGAGGACCAGGTGCCCGGTCTCGGCGGCGCTGAGGGCGGTCCCCACCGTCTCCTCGTCGCGCATCTCACCGATCAGGATCACATCCGGGTCCTGGCGCAGCACCCGGCGCAGGGCCTGCGAGAACGAGTTGGTGTCGAAGCCGATCTCGCGCTGGTGCACGACTGACTTCTGGTCGCGGTGCAGGTACTCGATCGGGTCCTCGATCGTGACGATGTTCTTCGCGAAGTTGCGGTTGATGTGGTCGACCATGGCCGCCAGCGTGGTCGACTTTCCCGAGCCCGTGGTGCCGGTCACGATGATGATGCCGCGGGGCTCCCCCGCGAGGCGCGTCACGACCTCCGGCAGTCCCAGGTCCTCTGCCGCCCGGATCTCGAAGGGCACCACCCGGCAGGCAATCGATATGGACCCGCGCTGCCGGAACGCGTTGACGCGGAAGCGCGCCAACCCGCGGACCGTGTACGAGAAGTCGATCTCGCCGTCGCGCGCGAACTCCGCCAGCCGCTCGCTCGCGGTCAGCATCTCTCTCAGCACGCGCTCCGTGTCGGCCGGGGCGAGGGGCTCGGATTCTTCGATGGGCTTGAGCTCCCCCTGCAGCCGGATGAGGGGTCGCGAAGGAACCTTGAGATGGAGGTCCGACCCGCCCTGCTCGACGACAGCATGGAGCGACCGTTGTAGGTCGAAAGCCATACAAAGGCTTGATCGGCCATTCGCCCGGTGGGCTTGAGGAAACTTCGCGGTTCGCGGGCCCCACAGCCGCTGGGCGAGCTGGGGGCCGCGAACCGCTTAACTGAGCGCTAGGCTACTTCGCGCAGCTTCTGGGCCTCGGCGAGGCTCTGAAGCTTCTTCAGCGACTGGTTCTCGATCTGCCGGATCCGCTCGCGCGTGACGTTGAACGTCCGGCCCACCTCGTCCAGCGTGCGGGGGTGCTCCCCGCCCAGGCCGTAGCGCAGCTCCAGCACCCGCCGCTCCCTGTAGGAGAGGTTCTCGAGCGCCTCGCGCAGGGCCTCCTTGGTGAGGTTGTCGACCGCCCGGTCGTACGGCGACTCGGCCCGCTCGTCGGCGATGAACTGGCCGAACTCGGACTCCTCCTCGTCGCCGACCGGCTTCTCCAGCGAGATCGGCGCCTGCGCCGAGCGCTTGATCGCTCCCACCTCGTCGGGGTCGATGCCGGTCACGGCAGCGATCTCCTCCGCGGTGGGCTCGCGCCCGAGCTCGGTGACGAGCTTGCGCTCCGCGCGGCCGATCTTGTTGAGCTTCTCGACGACGTGGACCGGGATGCGGATCGTGCGCGCCTTGTCTGCCAGGGCGCGGGCGATCGCCTGCCGGATCCACCACGTCGCGTAGGTCGAGAACTTGAATCCCTTGCGGTAGTCGAACTTCTCCGCTGCACGGACGAGTCCCAGCGTTCCCTCCTGGATCAGGTCGAGGAACGGGAGACCCTGGTTGCGGTAGTTCTTCGCGATCGACACGACCAGCCGGAGGTTCGACTCGACCATCTTCTGCTTGGCGTCGAGATCGCCGCGCTC